>ERZ724514.236-NODE-236-length-24931-cov-8.141542_pt1 | contig 24931 bp, 23 predicted proteins | sample MGYA00376047_ERZ724514 | MGnify/ENA primary metagenome ERZ724514 (study PRJEB28724, sample SAMN07190883) | activated sludge metagenome | isolation source: activated sludge of sewage treatment plant in Hong Hong | place: Hong Kong | collected 2016-03-17 ...
GGGACGGGCGGTGGGTGGAGGGGTGGGGGGTTGTGGGGGGTGGTGGGTTGTTGGGTGGTTGAGTCGGGGGGGGAGGGGGGGAAAAATGGGCGGCTTCTATGCCTCGACGTGCTTTGGACAAACCGGCCCTATCCCCCCGAAACCCTGTAGAACCAGCAGCCAGCAGTCGGCGCGAGCAGCTTCTCGCGGCGCGGCGGATTGTGGTGAAGATTGGTACGGGGGTGCTGACGCAGAGCGGCGGCAGGTTCGACCGCGAGCGCTTCGACAGCCTGTGCGAGGAGCTGTGTCGGGCGGCGCAGTCGCGGGAGGTGGTGGTGGTGTCCTCGGGGGCGGTGGCGCTGGGGGTCGAGCGGCTGGGGCTTGCGAAGCGTCCCAAGGACATTCGCGGCAAGCAGGCGGCGGCGGCGGTGGGGCAGTCGCGGCTGATGCGGCTGTATGACGATGCGCTCGGGCCGCAAGGCGTGACGGTGGCGCAGGTGCTGCTGACGCACGCCGACATTCAGTCGCGGACGCGCTATCTCAATGCGCGACGGGCGATTGCTGAGCTGCTCCAGCACCGGGCGCTGCCGATCATCAACGAAAACGACACGGTCAGCGTCGAAGAGCTAAAGTTTGGCGACAACGACACGCTGGCGGGCATGGCGGTCGATCTGGTCGAAGCGGAGCTGCTGGTGATCCTGACGGACATCGACGGGCTGTATACGGCGGACCCGCGCAAAGATCCGCAGGCGAGCCGGATTCCCGAGGTGTTTGGGATCGATCCGGCGACGCTCGGGCTGGCGGGGGACTCGTCGTCGGAGGTGGGGACCGGCGGGATGGCGACCAGGCGGGGGGGGGGGAGCGGGGGGGGGGAGTCGGGGGTGCCGACGCTGATCGCACCGGGCAAGCAGGTCGGGGTGCTGGATCGGGCGCTCAGCGGGGAGCCGCTGGGGACGTTTGTGCATGCTCCGGCGCAGCGCGGGACGGGCAGCCGCAAGCGCTGGCTTTTGCGCGACCTGCGACCGCTGGGCCAGGTGGTGATCGATGACGGGGCGGCGCGGGCGCTGTGTGAGCGCGGCAAGAGCCTGCTGCCGACGGGGATTCGGGACGTGCGCGGGACGTTCGAGGCGGGCGAGCCGGTGGAGATCCTGTCGCTTGCGGGGACGGCGCTGGCGCGGGGCTTTTCGAGCTATGGCTCGGATGAGCTGCGGCGGATTGTCGGGGTGAAGACGGCGGACATTCCGGTGGTGCTCGGCTTCAAGCTGGCGGACGAAGCGGTGCATCGGGATGATCTGGTGCTGCTGTCGCCAAGTGGTGCGCGCGCGGAGACGACGGGGGCACAGGTGGCGGCTGGGGCCACCAAGGAGCGCGGCTGATGACGCAGGCGAGCGAAGGACAGACGACGACGTACGCCGAGACGGCGAGGGCACTGGCAGAGCGGGCAAAGCGTGCGGCGCGACCGCTGGCGAGCGCGGCAACGGGACAAAAGAACGCGGCGCTTGTGCACCTGTCGGGACTGCTGACGGACCCGGCGCGGATGGCACAGGTGCTTTCGGACAACGCGCTCGACATGCAGGCGGGACGGGATGCGGGGCTGTCGGCGGCGATGCTCGATCGGCTGCGGCTCGACGAGCAGCGGCTGCAAGCGCTCTCTGCGGCGGTGCGCGAGATCGTGGCGCTGCCCGATCCCGTGGGCGAGGTGGTGGAGTCGTGGACGAGGCCGCGCGGCTTTCGGGTCGAAAAGGTGCGGATTCCGCTCGGGGTGCTGCTGCTCATCTATGAGTCGCGACCGAACGTGACGGTGGACGCGGCGGCGCTGGCGATAAAGAGCGGCAACGCGGTGATCCTGCGCGGCGGCAAAGAGGCTCGGCACAGCAACCTGGCGCTGGCGGCGCTGGTGCGAGAGTCGCTGGCGGCGCACGGGCTGCCGCAAGATGGCTGTCTGCCGGTGGAAGACCCGGATCGGGCGCTGATGCTGGCGCTGCTGACGCAAAACGGGCTCATCGATCTGTGCATCCCGCGCGGGGGCGAGTCGCTGATTCGCTTCGTGGTCGAGCATGCGCGGATTCCGGTGGTGCAGCACTACCAGGGCATCTGTCACCTGTTTGTCGAGCGGACGGCGGACCTGGCGATGGCGGTGGAGCTGGTGGTAAACGGCAAGTGCTCGCGGCCTGGGGTGTGTAACGCGCTGGAGTGCTTGCTCATCGACGAGCCGGTGGCGGCGCAGCTTGTGCCTCTGCTGGCGGCGAAGCTGGGTCCGTATGGGGTCGAGCTGCGGCTGGAAGACGACGCGCGGGCGCTGCTGCCAAGTGAGCTGCCGACGGGACTGCGGGTGGCGGCGGCGCAGCCGAGCGACTTTGGCAAAGAGTTTCTGGACCTGATCCTGGCGGTGCGGATCGTGCCGTCGCTCGACGCAGCGATTGAGCACATTGCGCGCTACGGCTCGCTGCACAGCGAGGTGATCGTGACGCAGGACGAAGACGCGGCGCGGCAGTTTGTGCGGCAGGTGTGCGCCAGCTTTGTCGGGTGGAACGTGTCGACGCGCTTTAACGATGGGGGCGAGCTGGGGCTCGGCGCAGAGGTGGGGATCTCGACGACGAAGCTGCATGCGTTCGGTCCGATGGGCCTGCGCGAGCTGTGCGCGACGAAGTTCGTCGTCACCGGCCAGGGTCAGACCCGCTAGGCCGCGTCGCGTTCGCTCGTTTCCGCTTCGCGTTCCGCGTCCCTTTCCGCTTCGAGTTCCGTTTCGATTCCCGCGTTCCTTCCTCCGCGCGTGTTCACGCTGTCGCAGCGTCGGTCGCGTAGCTTTCGGCAAAGCTGCTTACAAGGCCCGACAAATCATGTTATGCAGCGAGGAATGAGAGCCTGTGAAGCCATGTTGAAGCTGGGCAAGACGCGGCGGCTGCCGACGTTTTTGGGAACGCTGTCGATGGTGATGCTGGTGGCTGGACTGAGCGAGGCCAAGACGCCGAAGACCGACGCAGCGCAAGCGGCGGGCAAAGCGGCGGACAAGGCTGGCAAGGCGGCAGCAAAAGGGGGCAAGGCAGAAGGTGGGGCGCTGCCGGATGCGTTTGCTCAGACGGGAACGCCCGCACAGGACGCGGCCAGTCAGAAGAGCTTCGAGGAGCTGCTCAAAGACGCGGTGCCGGTCAAAGACTTCGCGACGCTGGTCGAGCCGCTGTACGCGCGCTGCGACGATCCCGATCCGATCTACAAGCGACAGTGCGAGGTGTCCAAGACGTTCCTGCTTGAATACCTGCGGTCGCACACGTTTGTGGCGGAGTCGGACATGGCGCCGGATACCTCGCCGTACGACGCGGCAGCCAAGCAGGTCGACATGGAGATCTCGGGCTGTCTGGTCTGTAAAAACCCGATCATGGTGGCGGGCGAGCCGCGCTATCTGACGACGAAGCCGCCGGTGCGGGTGACGGACGGTCGGACGCAGGTCGAGCCGATGGCCAACCACGAGATCGCGCTGGCAGACCGGGTGAAGGCGGATCGCTTTGTCGAGCGAGTGGTGCCTCGGCTGAAGGTGCAGCATGTGTTCCGCTTTACGACGCCGTATCCAGCGGATCAGCCGGTGGCGCAGACGAGCAGCAAGACCGCCGCGCAGCCAGCGCCGAGCGCGCAGCCGACGACTCCGCCGCCCAAGGGTGTGCTGGTGGCGTCGCTGGGACATCGCGTCTACGACCGCTGCACGGGTCAGGTGGCCGCTGCGCAGCCGAAAGCGACGATGGCGGTGAAGGTGGTGCCCGATCGCGGCTGCCCGCGTGATGCGTCGGAAGACATGTCGCAGGCGGAGATCAAGAAGCAGGCGGACTTTATGGCGCTGCCGGAGCGACTGACCCCGCGTGAGATCGACAAGGTGCTGGCTCCGATTCAAGCGCGCGTCCACGAGTGCTACGTCGAGTTTGGCGAGCCGTCGGGCAATGCGAAGGTGAGCCTGGTGCTCGGTCCCGAAGGCAAGCTGACGCAGGTGACGCTGCCGTCGCCGTTTGACAAAGCGGACATTGGGCTGTGCCTGCGCTCGCAGATTCGCAGCGCGGTGTTTCCGAAGTTCCGTGGCGAGCCGATGAAGCTCGACTACGTCTATCAAGTGCAGTAGCGGTCGGCGTCGGGGCTTTCCCCGTGAGGATTCCATGCAGTCACTGCTGATTGGTCGTCGGGTTGGGTCGCTTGGGATGCGGGTTTTGCTGGCTCCGCTTGTGGGCGGGCTGCTTCTGTCCGCGTGTAGCAAGGGCGGTGCGGGCGAGCAGGCGATGTGTCGCAAGATGGGCGACCCAGGACCGGGGATTCCGACGTCGGATCGTCCCATTACGCGGTCGCTGTACGCCGAGGTGAAGTCGCCAAGCGGCGTCTATCACACGGTGGCGCTGGAAGGCATTGGCGCGTCGTACGGCGGGACCAAGGCGCTGACCAAGTGCGATGAGCGCGGTCAGTACACCGTCGAGCGTGTCGTGCTGGTGAATGCCAAGCAGGAGCTGGTCGCGGTCGCCAATCGGATCGGCAACACGGCGAGCTTCCGCATCGACTACGCCAACGGATCGACGACCAGCATCGCGGGCGCTGCGGTGGCGAACTATTACACCGAGTATGCGACGACGGCGACGAGCGGAGCGGTGACGCTGCTGACGGTGGCTCCGAGCACGCCGCAGATTCGTCAAGGCGACCGGATGAGCGTGTCGGTGTCGCTGCAAGGTGACGAGTGCGGTCTGCGCCAGAGCCAGTGGTGGCTGGCAACGGCATCGGGCCAGGTGGTGGGAACGCCTCAGACGGTGATGGGCGGCTCGGGATCGGCGTATTTGGTGGTCCCGGCAGAGCTTGCGCCGGGGACGTACTACATCGAAGGCCGCGTCGATACCAAGAACGGGCAGTCGCTGGATGTGAAGCGACAGAACGCCGCCGACACGATTTATAAGCTGTACGATCGCAAGAGCGGTATCTACACAGCGACGACGTATCCAGTGGTGAAGGTCGAAGTGCAGGCCAACCCGGATGCGGATCGGACGGCTCCGCAGGCGGTGCAGATGGATGCGACGCCGTCGCGGGTCGAGCGCTGTCAGCAAGTGAACCTGTCGCTGAAGCTGGCCGATGAGCGGTCGCTGCCGTCGAATCAGACGGTGAAGGTGTGGCTCGGGCCGGATGGCAACATGCTGACCAGCGTCGATCTGACGGGCGGCGAGACGCTGTACGGGACGTTTTCGCTGCCGCTCGATGCGCCGGGTGGCGTGTGGTACGCGTATCCCGACAAGGTCATCGACGCGGCGGGCAACGAAGCACGGGCCACCTTCGCGGGCGGCAAGTTCACGCTGAGCGGTGTCGGCGTAGCCAGTCCGAAGCAGGTGCAAGCGGCGACGTTCATTGTCCCGACGGAGATGATCAAGCCGGGTGAGCTGCCGGATCTGGCGCAGCCGCCAGCGGATCTGATGGCGTCGTTCCCGGCGACGCTGACGGAGCTGAAGGTGACTCCGTCGGCGGTGACGCGCGATGGCGACTTCCTGACGGTGCGCGTGACGTGGATGGATCTGAGCGGAACGCTCAAGTAGTCGGCTGCGGCGGCTTGGACGACGGAAGGGCGCGCGGCGGCTTGGTCAGCGGACGGGAATGAACAGAAGTCCTCGGACCGCGACTGTGGGGAACGCGTAGCTCTCTTGGGGACCGAGGCGCGTGCGCGGGCGGAACCAGGCAGCCTGCACCATAACCAATCAGGTCGGTGCGGTGGGCTTTGCGCAGCGCTTCGCGAATCAGATCATGCTGGCTGCGATCCCAGTACAGCAGCAGCGCGCGCTGGAGCTTTTTGTCGCGCAGGCTTCGTTCGGTGAAGACCTCGCGGCTGGGATCGTTGGACAGCGGATCGCGCCCGGTGTGATACATCGCGGTTGCCAGCGACATCGGCGTAGGAATGAAGTCATCGACGGACAGCGGACGCAGGTTGCGGGCTTTTAGGTACAGCGCAAGCTCGATCATTTCGTGGATCGTCGCGCCGGGCTGACCGGAGATATACGACGGGACGATCGTCAGCTCGCCACTTGGCTGGGTACAGGACAGCCCCGAAGCAAAGCGTCCGACCTCGAGCGAGCCTGGCCTTGGCAACAGGCGCAGGACTTCAGGCGGGACATGCTCGGGGGCGACGAGCAGCTGGCTGCCGCTGTGATAGAGCGCGAGCATGCAGCTTTCGTGGTCGGGGGCGCTACAAAACGAACAACCGCCAAAGCAGCCGCGCAGAAGCTGGAGCGTGTGCTTGACCTCTTCGTAGGCGGCAATCGGTTCGTGATAGCTGGGATGTGCGCGTCGGGAAAACGGAAGCTGAGACAGCGCATCAAGCTGCGTACGATCGAGCGGCAGCGCCGGGGGATTGAAGTACACGGCTCGACTTCCAACGCGCTGAAGCAGCGGCATGCCGTGCTGTGGGCTGGCGTGCTGGTGATGGATGCGCGACATGTCGGCAAAGCGCAGTCGGGATGGCTCGTCGCTGCCCATGACCGCTTCGTAGCTGGGAAGCTCGACGGGCGGTGCGTCGCTGTGGGCAAGCTGGGTCGCGTCTTCCAAAGAGATCAGCCGAGCAGTGCCTCGGATGTTGTGAAGCTGCTCGATCGACTCGCCGCGCGACAGGTGCTCGCTGATTTCGAGGATCGGACGTTCACCCCGGCCAAACACCAGCAGATCCGCCTTGGCATCGACGAGGATGGGCCGTCGCACGGCATCGGAAAAGTAGTCGTAGTGCGCGATGCGACGCTGCGATGCTTCCATGCCTCCGAGGACAATTGGGACATCGGCAAACGCTTCTCGACAGCGATTGGCGTAGACCAGCGTGGCGCGATCGGGACGTAGACCGGGACGACCACCTGGGCTGTACGGATCGACTTTTTGACCCTGCTTCTGCGCGGTCAGGCGGTTGAGCATCGAGTCGATGTTGCCCGCCGAGACGCCAAAGAACAGCCTCGGGCGACCAAAGCGCCGAAAGTCGGTGACGCTGCGCCAGTCGGGCTGGGCCAAGATCGCGACGCGCAGACCTTGGCTGGCCAACAGGCGCGCAATCAGGACCGGACCAAACGCGGGATGATCGACGTAGGCATCGCCCGTCACCATGACCACATCGAGCGCAGACCAGCCACGCTGTATCGCTTCCGCCATCGTCGTCGGTAGAAACGACGCGGCGACGGTGGAATCGGTCCCCGGCACATGATCGGGCCGCTGGGAGATCTTCACGAGCGTCACGGCGGCGCAAGTTCTACCCCGCGACGACGAAAAGGGCAATTGACAGCACTTGGGATGTGATGATTTCCTAAAATTACCTGAGTTCTGCTTGAGCCACTTGCCCGTGTCCGACGAGTCGCCCTCTCAAGACTGTTCGCTGGACCGTGGCGCCGCTGCCTGCTTGGATCAGACCGCGATCGCGATCTTCGATTCACTGGCCGACGGTGTCGCGGTCTTTGCGCTCGATCACGCGCTGCTGTATCACAGCGCGAAGTTTGCCAAGCTGCTGCCGGATCTGACGACGGCGGTGTCGGCTGCCAAGCTGCAGGCAGAGCTGGCGACGGCGCTGAAGAAGGTCGCAGCGGGTGCCGCATCCGCGAACCTGATCGTCGAGCAGCCGATTCCTGGCATGACGTCGCGCTCGTGTGAGCTGCAAGTGCGACAGCTTCGGCTTTCGACGCTGACGCTGCTGACGGTGACGGCGCGCGATGTGACCGAGCGACTGATCCGTGAGCGAACGCAGCGTGAAAACGAGTCGCTGCTCGGCGCGATCCTGGAAACGTGCGGTGTGGGACTGTGTCTGTGGGATCACCGGCATCGCTTCGTGAGCTGCAACCGTGCGTTCTGTGAGCTGACCGGCTTTCGTCCCGAGGAGCTGGTCGGTCGTCCGCTCGCCAAGGTGCTGTCGTCGGAGGAGATCGATCGTGCGCAGTCGCTGTTTGCCGAGCTGCTCAGCGGCGGTGGCAAAGGTCACGGTGCGGTCGCCAGCAGCATCGAGCTTCGCTGTCGTCGCAAAGACGGTGGCTTGGTGGATGTCGCGATCGCGGCGAGCGTGCTTCTGCGCGACGAAGGTCGACGGTTTGTCGTCGGCTCGGTGATGGACATCTCGGAACGGAAAGAAAAGCAGCTCGAGCTGATCGAGCGAGCGATCGAAGCGCAGCGCGACGCGGAGAGCAAAAACGAGCTGAATGCGGCACTGTCGGAAAAGCTGGCGCTCATCGAAAGTCAGCATCAGCAGATCCTCGATTTGTCGGCGCCGATTCTGGATGTCTTCGACGGTGTGCTGCTGCTACCGGTGATTGGCTCGCTCGATGATTCGCGGGCGCGGACGATCACCGAGCGGCTGCTGTCGGCGGTGGTGTCGCATCGGTCCAAGCTGGTGCTGATCGATCTGACGGCGGTTGAGACGATGGATCAGACCAGTGCGACGGCGCTACGGCGGATGCTGACGGCGATCGAGATGCTCGGATCGCGTCCGATTGTGACGGGAATCAGCCCGCAGATCGCGCAGATGCTGACCCAGCTTGGCGATCGCGGAGACATCTTCCGCAAGCTCGAGACGCTGCCCGATCTAAAAGCAGGCGTTCGCTACTGTCTGTCCCGACGCTGACCCACGCTGTACGGTGGCGAGCCTTTACGGCGCCTGGCTTCGTTTTGTAATATCCATTACATGATTCCATTTGAAGAATTCGTTTCTGCCATCGAGAAGTACAAGCGTCGCAAGGAACAGGAGGCTGCTGCGGCGCCTCCTTCGGGCGGTCGTCCACGTCCCGAGCGGCCCGCTCCGCCGCGCTAACCGCGTAGGGCCCGGGCGTGCGGGATTGCCTGTTTACGTCGAAAGGACAGGCGGCTATCTTGACGATGATGAAATCCGGCGTCAGAAGTCGTTCATCCTTTGTTCGCTGGGGCGCGATCTTGCCTCTGCTGGCTGCGGGTTGTCTGGCGAGTACCAGCCCGACGCCCAGCGCGGCTCCTTCGGCGCAGCCTCGGCCTGAGCTAAGCTGCGAGCGTCAAGGTGCCGAGCGCATCGAGACAGCGAGCTATCGCGGCGGCGGCAAGCCCGATGTGCTGAAGGTGTTTCATAAGAACATCGACGGCAATCCGCCGCTGTACATGTCGTGCAAGGAAGTCGACTTAAACGGCGACGGACGCAAGGACATGCTGCTCTACCTCGACAAGTACGGGCGCAAGCTCCGCGAGGAGTTTGACCACGACAAGGACGGGGTGGCCGATCAGAAGTCGCATTACGAAGCCGGTGTGATGGTGCGCGACGAGCACGACAGTGACTCCGACGGAAAGATCGATCTCATCGAGCACTATCAAGACGGCAAGCGCGTGCGGCTCGAGCGAGTGATCGTTCCGACCGCACAGCCTGGATCGTCCGCGACGCCAAGCACGACCGCCGCGCCTGCTTCTCCCTCTCCCACTTCGTCCTCGACGGGTAAGTAGCTTCGCGCAAGAAGTCCCCGCTGGCTGGAAAAACCCAGCTAGTATCTGCGCCGCTTTGTAACCCACCCGAGGTCACGATGTCCGACACGACGACAAGCGGTATTCGCGTCCAGGTAGAGACGCGTTATGCACCGGAGCGCTCGCAGCCCGAGTCGCGGATGCACTTTTTCGTCTACACCATCACGATCAGCAACAGCGGAACGGCTCCCGCGCAGCTGCTGAGCCGTCACTGGATCATCACCGACGCGACGCAGCACGTTGAAGAGGTTCGCGGTCCCGGTGTCGTCGGTCAGCATCCGTTTTTGCGTCCCGGGGAAAGCTACACGTATTCGTCGGGCTGCATGCTGCGCACCGAGTTTGGGACGATGGAAGGCTCGTATCAGATGGTGCGACCCGACGGAACGACGTTTGATGCGCAGATCGCGCCGTTTTTGCTGGCGCTGCCTCACGCGGTGAACTGATGGCGGCAGATCGCAGTCGTCCGATCGGTGTGTTTGACTCTGGCGTCGGTGGGCTCACGGTTGTTTCGGCGGTCCTGTCGCGTCTTCCGAGCGAGCGCATCGTCTACCTGGGAGACACCGCGCGGGTGCCGTATGGAACCCGAAGTGCTCAGACGGTGCTCAGGTACTCGCGCAATGCGGCCCGGTTTCTGCTTGCGCACGATGTGAAGCTGCTGCTGATTGCGTGCAATACCGCGTCGGCGGCGGCGCTGCCAGGTCTGCGGTCAGAGCTTCCCGTCGGTGTGCTCGGTGCGGTTGAGCCCGGTGCAGAAGCGGCAGCACGGGTAACGGATTCGGGCGAAGTCGGTGTGCTCGGGACGCTGGCGACGATTCGTTCGGGCGCGTATGAGCGTGCGCTGCTGGCGCTGCGTCCGTCGCTCAAGATTCACCTGCAGCCGTGTCCGCTCTTGGTTCCGCTCGTCGAAGAAGGCTGGAATGATCCCAGTGATCCGGTCAGCGATCTGGTGGTTCGTCGCTATCTGACGGATCTGCGAGCGCGCGCGCCCGGGCTTGACACGCTGGTGATGGGCTGCACGCACTATCCGCTGCTTCGTCCGACGCTGGCCAAGGTCGCAGAAGAGCTGTGGGGTCACAAGGTCAGCCTCGTGGACTCGGCGGAAGTGATGGCGCAAGCGACGGAGCGACTGCTGTCGGAACAAGGACTGCTGCTGCCGAAGTCGCCCGAGACAGAGCTGCATCCGACGGAGCGACTGCGCTGCTTTGTCACCGACGAAGCGCGGGTGGCAGATGTCGCGGCGCGGTTTCTGGGTCAGAAGCTGCCGCAAGTCGAGCTGGTCGATCTGTAATCGTCCGTCGCAGCGCGCTGTCTCAAGCCGTGGCTACAGCGCTTCTTGCGGCAGTGGCTCGCGATCCCAGACCTGCTGACAGGTCAGACAGCGCCAGCGAATCGGCGGCTTGGCATCGACGCCCACCGACGGATACACCGGCAAGCGAAAGCGACTGAGCGTCTGACGCTGCTCGATGACTTCTTTGACGATCTCGCCGTGGCAGATCTCGCCGGAAAACGCGGTGATGGAGATGTGTCGCATGATTTAGTCGAAGAACGCTTCGGTGCGGATTTGACGCTTACGCTCGACGCCGCGAGAGACGAGCGAGGCTTTGCATTCCTCGATCATCTGACCGTTGCCGCACAGATAGAACGTCGGACGCTGGAGCGACGGCAGAAGCTCGATCACGGCTGGAACGATGCGACCACGCTCACGCCAAAATCCCCGAGGCTGTGACAGATAAATGTGCGTCGAAAGGCGCGGATTTTTGATCGTCAGCGACTGAAGCTCGTTTTGCCAGAACAGATCTTCTTCGTGACGCAGACCCCAGAACAGCTCGACGCGGCCCGTCTCAGGTCGAGCCAGCGTTTCCAGCAGCATCGGCCAGATTGGCGCAATGCCTGTTCCCGTCGCGATGTAGACGACATCACCGGGATGCGACAGATCATTGACGAAGAAGCCCATTGGACCCGTGAACGTCACTTTGTCGTCGGGCTGAAGGCTGGCAAAGAAGCGCGATCCGACGCCGTCTTCCAAAATCCGCAGGACCAGACGAAGCTCGCCTCGCTGCTCGGGCGACGACGCGATGGAATAGCTGCGTAGCGCGGCATTGCCGTCTGCATCTTCTCCGACGCGCATCGACAGAAACTGACCGGGACGAAAGCTGAGGTCCGGTTCCTGATGCGCAAAGATGTATTCCACCGTCTGATTCGCGAGAGGACGACGAGACTGCAAGCGGGCGTGATGGATTCTGTTTTGCACGGGTGGTAACGTAACGGCATGTTGCGATCTCGTCGAGTGTTGGCTGCGCTGACCCTGCTGATTGCTTGGCAGGGCGGCTGTGAAAAACGTAACCGTGCGGTGCCTCCTGCTCCGCCTAGCTTGCCGCCGATGACGGCTTCGGCTGCGCGAGGTCCAGCGTCGCCACCGAGTCAGCCGCCGCCCGCGATGCCAGCGGGTCATGCCGAGATGCTTCATGGTGTGCAAGGTGTTCCGCAGGCGATTCCGACGGCAAGTTCTGCGACGGTGCTGGCGAGCGGTGTGATCAAGATTGCCGACGCGGTCAAAGACAAGGTCAAGATGGGCGCAACCATCTTTGTGTCGGGACGTGGCGTGTCGGCGAGCGGTCAGCCGGGCATGGTGCTGCTTGCGAAGAAGCTGATGGTCAATCACTCAGAGATTCCGTTTGAGCTGACCGCCGATGATCTGATGGGAATGGGCGGCGCACCGACGGGACCGATCCTGATTGCGGTGCGTGTCGATCAAGACGAAGACGCGAGCACCAAGCAGCCGGGCGATGTCGAAGGACAGCTCGGGCCGGTGACGCTGCCCGCGAAGGCGCTTCAAGTGGTGCTCAGCACGGTGCGCAAAGAAGGCTCGGGTCCGCCGATTGATACGACGTTCGGTCACGGTGGCGCGATGCCAGCGGGTCACGGCGAAATGCCAGCGGGTCACGGCGAAATGCCAGCGGGTCACGGTGAGCTTCCGCCGGGTCACATTCCAGTGCCTGGAGCCAAAGAGCAGCAGCTTCCGCCGGGTCACATCCCAGTGCCCGGAGCAAAGCCGGGATCGGCTCCAAGTGGCGCACCGCAGCCAGCGACGGCACCCAAAGCAGTCGGAACCAAGCCAGCCGGACATCCGTAGCCTCACGATCGATTGCGCGCGGGTGCAGAGTGAGCCGCCCGCGATGGCTTCCGAATGCACGGCGCTGCAGCGGCGTCGATACTGGCAAGGATTCGATCGCAGCGTTAGCTTTGTCGATAGAACGCTGCGCATCGTCAGCATCTGTTACAAGGACAGCGAAGAAGAGGAAAACCATGACGGTCACTTCATCAACTCGGATGAGCCTCGCGCTTGCAGGTCTGCTTTGGGCATCGGGTTGCGTGACGGTTCCTCGGCCTGTGCCGGTGGCGTCGCAGCCGCTTGCGTCGGTGCAGGTTGCGGGCGTGTCGGTCCATGTGCCACGGCTCGATCCGGGGGACTATCCAGGCGATGTGCTGGAGGTCATGACGCCCGTGCTGGTGGTGATCGAAAATCGCTCCAACGCCGAGATCTTGGTCAATCCCGACAGCTTTGTGCTGGTCGGTGCCGGTGGAGTGCAGTACACGCCGCTGCGGCCTGAGCAGCTTGCGCTCAAAGACACGGCGCCTGCATCGAGTGAGCCTGTCGAAGGTCTGTCGCTGCTCGCGTGGCGTGGTGGTGGCGGCGGTCGGGTCGGTGGCGCTCCCAGCTTTTCGGGGGTTCGCAGCGCGCCGGTCTATCGTGGACCGAGCGGCGTAGGCAGCGTTCGAGTCGGCGCGCCGGCTCCTCGCTTTGGCGGGGGCAGCTATCACAGCCCGAGCACCTACGGTCACTCAGGCTATTACGGCGGCTACTACGGACGATCGGGCTACTACGGACGGCCTGGCTATTACTCGCGACCTTGGTGGGGCTGGAACTATCCGTGGCTGTGGGGCGCTGGCTGGGGCCTTAGCTGGTACGGCAGCCCGTGGTGGTGGCAAAACCAGGGCTACACGACGTGGACGCGCTCGGATGCGGCGCAGATGGCTCTTCCGGCGGGACGGCTGCCTCCGGGCGGACGCACGGGCGGATTTTTGTACTTTCCGAAGCTACCCGGTGGGGAAGGTACGTCGCTGGTCTTGGCCTGGCAGCTTCGTGACTCGAGCGGTCAGCAGGTTCTCGGCGATGTCCAGGTTCCGCTGGAGCTGACGGAGCAGCAGTAAATGCAGCGATTGCTCTCGCGGCTCGGTGCGCTGCTGCTGCTGCTATCGCTGAGCTGTCAGTCCAATACGCACAATCCGGCGGCGCTGTGGATCGACTATCTCCAGAGCGAGCTGAACCTGGTGCTGGTCGATCACGAGCCGCCCCCGTTTTGAGGACCTGGTGTGAGGGCCGGTGGCTCTCCTTCCACGCTAGAGGCGGCGTATCCGCTTCGTGAGAGCATTCCCGCTGGACGCTGGGATCTGATTGGCGACGGGCTGCTGCTTGGCAATGGCGTCAGCAAGATGCGTGTGCGCTTCGAAGTTCGGGTGCGCAAAGCACTTGCCAGCGACGACAGTGCCGATCAGATCTTGTTCGCGGTGGAAAACGTGTTTGTGCGCGATGCCGCAAATCCGCTCCAGGCCGTGACGTTTCAGACGCAGGTGGACGGGCTCGCTGGGGAGGCTGAGTCCGGCGACAAGCTGGTGCTGCGCTTCACCGGGCTGGCCGCAGACAGCGACATCGGCGCGATGTACATCCCGAATGCCGACGGAGCTTTGCGCGGTGGGCGGATTCCTCGGGTACAGCTTCCGCAAGTGCCGTAGCGACACACAGCGTCAGGCACAGTGACCGCCGGGAACGAACAGCGAGCGGCTTAGATCTCGTCGATCTGAGCGTTTCCGTCGGTTCGGCTGGATGCGGCACCCGGATCGCACTCGGCGACAATCCAGTCGAGATACGCTTGGTTGACCGACTCGACGGACAGACGGACGATCTCGGGCACGTCGTAGGGATGAAGTTCGGTCAGGCGCTCGACCAGCGCGGGATAGCGCTCGGCGGTGGACTTGAACATGCAGACCACCTCGCGGTTTGAGACCACTTCGCCTTGCCAGTGATAAATCGACGCGACCTCGCGCACTTGGTTGACGCACGCGCACAAGCGCTCGTGAAGGAGCGTGTGTGCCACCTCGCCCCACTCATTTCCAGCCGGAAACGTACACAGGACGATCGCAAGCTCGGAACCATTTGCAACGGGAAGTGTGTCAGCCATCGATCCAGTATACGGTCAGCCAGCCGAGTGACGAAAGACCCGCGCCAGCCTGCATCGAGGGACCCTCGCTCCGGTCGCAGGCATAGATCTGGGTTCACTTTTGACGTCATCAGGATCTCGAAGCGAAGTGAGTCTGTTCGCCCTATGACAAATTGCGCAAACTATCTCGGCAAAAAGCAAAAATTGGTATAATCACGAACAATGACAACCTCTGTGGTCCCAGAGCAGGTGGCCCCGTATGAGGTCTTTGCCGACTGTCCACTGATTAGCGGCACGCCGCTGGTGGCGCATCTCTTGGGGCGGAGATTCGAACAGCGGCTCAATGAACGAACGGAGCAGGTCTTCGACAGCGAGATGCAAAAAGCGCTGCTCAAGACGCTGTCTCATCTGTGCGCGGTGCTGGGTTGTAGCTTCGGATACGCCGATCGAACGGATCTGCTGCTGTTTGCGATTTCGCAAGGCAGTGATGCGCGACGGCTGCTGGCTCGCATCGCGGGGGAAGCGTCGGCGAAGCTGTCGTTGATGGTGAACGAAGTGTTCACGTTCGATGTCCGGCTGTTCGAGGTTCCCAGCGTCGAGCTTGCGCGCACGTACTTTCTGTGGCGACGGCAGCGTGCGGAATCAATGGCGATTGAGCGCTATCTCACCCATGTGCTGGAGCAAGCCAAGACCGCGCCCGCGACGATCCAAGCGATCCTGGGCGGCACCGGTTCCGAGCAGCGGATTGCGATTCTCCGTCAGCACGGCGTCGAATACATGGCGCTTCCAGCCTGGCAGCGTCACGGCTCGTCGGTCTATATGTCGCAAGAAGATGGCAAGCAGCCTCAGCTCGTGATTGATCTGCGCCTTCCCGACGCCGCCAGCTTTCCAGATTATCTCACCAAACACCTTGGCTAGCGACGCGAGCGCGTCTGGCTGTGGGCCTGCGTATCGGTGGGCTTCCTCGACGAAAAATTTTGCCTGATCCCGCGCTGGTCATAGATACTGCCGCGCATGCGCGCTCTGGCATCGTGGCGACGAATCCTGGTTGGAATTGGCACAGTGGCCGTCACGCTTTGTTTGCAAAGCCCGGCTTCTGCGGCGAGCCGAACGCATCGCAAGCCCGCGTCGGTGGCTTCAGCCAAGTCGAGTCAGCGGCTGACCAAGAAAAAGCCGGCTCGTCGACGTGTCAAAGAGCGTCCGATTCCGGTCTATACCCGCAGCGGCCAGCCGAACATTTTGGCGCGGGCGGCGGTGGTGCTGGACTTGTCGACGGGAAATCCGCTGTTTCAGAAGAATCCCGACGAGGTTCGTCCGATTGCCTCGATCTCGAAGCTGCTGGCGATGCTGGTGGTGATGGATCGCAAGCTGGATCTCGACGCAGAGACGGTGATTACGCAGGAAGATGCGCGACGGACGACGCGCGGAGCCAAGTCTCGGCTGATGGTCGGGATGAAGCTGAAGAACCGGGACCTGCTGCATGCGGCGCTGATGGCGTCGGACAATCGTGCGGTGCTGGCGCTTGGACGGGCGGCGGGACTGTCCCCGGCTGAGCACGCCGAGCTGATGACGGCGAAAGCGAAGAGCCTGGGTCTGCGCAAGACCGAGTTTCATGATCCGACGGGGCTCGACTACGGCAACGTGTCGTCTCCGCGTGAGACGGTGACGATGCTTTTGGCGGCGCTGAAAAACCCGCTGATTGCCAAGGCGTGTAAGACGCGCTCGTATGTGGCGCAGGTGCTCGGGCCGAAGAAGCGAACGATCGAGTACAGCAACACCGACGTGCTGCTCGCGTCTCGTCACGAAGTGCTGGGCGGCAAGACCGGCTATAACGATCGCGCGGGCTACTGTCTGGTCGTGGCGGCGAAGCTGTCGGAAGGCGCGGGCAAAGGTCGCGAGGTGGCGATGGCGTTCCTCGGGGAAGAAGGCAAGATGAGCCGCTTTGCCGACTTTGGACGCGCCGCGCAGTGGCTGCAAGAAAAGCACCCGACTGAGACCAAAGCGGCAGTCGAACCAGCGACGGAACAAAAGACTGCGAAGCTGAGCGACAATCGTCGAGGCTAACGGATGAAGCGGTGGCTTTTTGTAGCGACAGGGCTCTGGCTGTCCGTCGCAGGTGTGGTACGTGGGAATCCAGCGAAAGCGCCGACGCAGGATCTGACGAAGCTGCCCGGTGTTCAGACTGCGACGCAAGACGATCCGCTGGCGACGCTGCGCAAGACCGCTGATGCGCTGATGGCTGGCTTGACGAGCGATGCGCGGCTCTATCCTCGGCTTTTGCAGCTGTGTGACCGCTTTGGTCCGCGTCTGTCGGGCACTGCGAACCTCGAGCGCGCCATCGACTGGATCTTGGCCGAGCTTGTGCGCGACGGACTTTCGACGGCACACGGTGAGCCGGTGATGGTGCCGCGCTGGGTTCGTGGCACAGAAGAGCTGTGGCTGAAGTCTCCGTCGGAGCAGCGACTGGGTCTACTCGGCCTGGGAGGAAGCGTTTCGACGCCACCCGACGGAGTGTCCGGGCAAGTCCTGGTCGTTCAGCGCTTTGAGGAGCTGACCGTCGAAAATGCCCGCGACAAGATCGTGGTGTTTGCGCCGCCGTTTGTGTCGTACGAAGCGAACGTGCCGTTTCGACTGTTTGGTGCGATCAAAGCGGCGGAAGTCGGGGCTCGGGCGGCGCTGCTGCGGTCGCTGACGCCTCAGTCGCTGGGAACGCCGCACACGGGCGTGATGCTGTACAAAGACGGCGTTGCGAAGATTCCGTTTGCGGCGATTTCTCCCGAGTCAGCGGATCTCATGCTGCGTCAGCAGCGAGACGGACAGCGCATCGAAGCCAAGCTGGTCTTACACAGTCAGTCGCTGCCGCCGTCGCCCTCGCGGAACATTGTCGTCGAAGTAAAAGGGCACGAGCGTCCCGCTGAAGTGGTGCTGTTTGGCTGTCACATTGACTCGTGGGATGTCGGACAGGGCGCGCACGACGATGCGGGAAACTGCGTGGCGGCGTGGCATGCGCTGCGAGCGGTGCAGGCGCTCAAGCCGCGTCGGACAATTCGCTTGGTGATGTGGACGAACGAAGAAAACGGCAGCGCGGGTGCCAAAGCGTATGCAGCGGCGCACGGATCGGACAAGCACGTCATCGCGCTCGAAGCCGACAGCGGTGTGTTTCGACCGACGGGCTTTCTGTTTTCTGGGGATGATGCAGCGCTTGCAAAGGTGCAGAAAGTGGCGCAGCTGTTGGCTCCGCTGCGCGCGTCGATGGTGGGAACTCCCGGCGGCGGTGCGGACCTGCGACCTCTGGCGGAGCGTGGCGTGCCAGTCGTTGGCTTGCAAGTCGCCGGTGAGCGCTACTTTGTCTATCACCACTCGGCGGCGGACACCGTCGATAAGGTCGATCCCGCAGACCTGGGTCAAGTCGCAGCCGCGCTGGCGGTGTTCGTCTATGGCGCGTCGGAGCTGTGGTAAGCGCGCCCGGCGTGCTCGTTAGTCGACGCGGCGCTCGTTGATGCCGATGACCTTCTTCGGGAGCGGCAGCGGCTTGCGGCCTGGCTCGAAGCTGGTCAGCACAAACTCGGCTTTGCCCAGCTCGGTTTCGCCTTCGATGCGCAAGGGCAGTCGCGCTGCATCGTCGCTGACCCACACGGTTCCAAAGCGCGGAGGCCGACCGACTTTTTGACCGTTGTTGACGATGCGCTCGCCGCGACACTGGATCTTGATGGCTTTGCGCAGACCCGCTTCGGTCTGAAGCTCTTCGCGTCCGACGACTTCCATCGTGCCTTGATAAAACGCCGAGCCATCGAGCACGATCAGATCCAGCTTGTCACCGTCGTGAAGTCGCATCGCTCGCAGCAGCAAGAGCGCCGCCAGTGGATCGAGCGGCTCCGTCGGCATCGTCATTCTGCCGCGCTGCTCACCTTGCGGTCGCACAATCGCCAAGTCCACGGTCTTTCCATCGAGCGTGATGTCCGCCGTGCGCATCCGCCAGCCGCTCTCTTGCAAGTGAATCGTGCGCGGCAGCAGCGTCGCTCCATCGAGCACCAAGCGATATTGCTCGTGCAGCCCCGAGATCGCCTTGGCCAGACCCAGCGCTTCGGCTTCGGCAACGATGTTGATGACCGATCCTGTGCCTTGCTGAATCGGCGGAGAGATCGCCATCCGTGCGCGTCCCGCATCGACGGAACCGAGGAATCGAAGGCTAAACGTGAACGCTTCACCCTGTCGCGCAGGTCGTCCCGCTGGCGCCGCATGTCCGACGCTGGGCTGGGCCAGCAAAGCAAGTCCCGATAGCGCGAAGGCGGCTGCGATGTGGGAAACGGACGATGTCTTCATGCTCGATTCGACGATTGGAACGGCCCAGTCATTTTGTCGACCAGTGCGCGAGATCGTCAAACTTCAGGTTAGCGCTTTGCTTTGGCCAGCGTGATGCGCCAGACACCTTTGGTCTTCGCTTTGCTCGCGAGCAGCGTCTTTGGCTGAAAGCCCGGTGCGCTCACCTCGCAGCTTCCATCGTGAGGCACTTGAACCTGACAGCTTGGACTACAGCCGAGCGTTTCTCCGCCGCAGCTTACCCGCGCCAGCGCTTTTTTCGGTCCAATCGCCAGCTTCACCTGGAGCGGCGGCTTCACCTTCGGCAGCGGATCGTGCACCGAATCGGGCGAACCTGTCGGCGGGTCCGGTGTCTTGGCCAGCTGCTGCGTGGTTCCGTCCGGCTTGCCGGTGCCTGCATCCTCTGTTGGCCTGCTGATTCCCGACTCACTGTGCGGTGGCGGCTGTCCGACCGTTCCCAGATCCATCACGCTGCTCGTTCGAGGCGGATCTTTGCCATCACTGCGCGTTGCCAGATACAGCGTCGTCGCGAGCAGCAGCACAATCACGCCACCCGCCGCCATCAGCAGCAGCTTCGACGACTGATTCGCAGGCGGAGGCAGCACCACGGGCGTCTGGCTATTGCCGGTGAGCACCTGCTCAATCGCCGTCAGCGCCATTTCCAGATCCGTCATCTTTTCGAAGCGCTCGCTCGGCTTTTTGGCCATGCAGCGCGCGATGACCTGTTCGAGCGACTCTGGAATCTTGGCTTCGGGACGGACCTTGCGCGGCGGAATCGGCTGCTTGTAGACGTGCTTGTAGACCACGTCGGTGGTGGTCGCTCCGTCGAACGGCAGCTGCGACGTCAGCATTTCGTACAAGATGCAGCCGAGCGCGTACTGATCGCTGCGTGCGTCGGTGTCTCGTCCCGTCACCTGCTCGGGCGAGATGTATTCCGCCGTGCCCACGACGGTGCCGTCCTGCGTCAGCCGCTGCCCCGCGTCGAGCTTCGCCAGCCCAAAGTCGACAATCTTCACCACGTCGCGCTTCCCCTCACGCTCGAGGAGAAAGATGTTGTCCGGTTTCAAATCGCGGTGAACGATGCCCTTGTCGTGGACGGCTTGGAGTCCTTTGGCGATTTGGGCACCGATTCGACAGACGCGCAGGGGGGGAATCGGACCGCTGGCGATGGCTTCGGTCAGGGTTTCTCCATCGAGAAACTCCATGACCAGGTACGGATGCCCTTCGATCAGGCCAAAGTCCGTCAGCGCAACGACGTTGGTGTGGTTGATCATCGCGGCGGACTGCGCTTCTTGGATGAATCGCTTCCACGCCGACTCTTCTTGGGCCTTGCGCAGCACCTTGATGGCGACGGGCTTGCGCAGCGTGACGTGACGCGCTTGATAGACGACGCCCATGCCACCTTCGCCGAGCCTTCCTTCGACGGTGTAGCGGTTGTCGATGGTCGTGCCTATCAGCTTGTCTTCTGCGAGCGTCGACGGATCAACCAGTGGGCAGATATGGACCGTGCCAGTCTGGTAGCTCGCTCCGCAGCGGCTACAAGTTGTGGCATCGCCAGTATCTGGGCGTTCCGTGTTCACCGTCGTAAATGCGCCTCGTCAGCCTTGGCCTTTCGTGGCATCAGCGATGATCGACCGTCGGAAGATCTGGTCCTGTGCGGCTGCGTGCCCGCGCGGACTTCTACCGCTGTCGTCGTCGTCGATGGATAGCCATAGGAGCGCGACAATAGGCCCATAATACAACAAATCAGGATGTAATATTGGGTACGTATTTGATTGATTATTTACGCAGTCAACCACTCGATTTCGCCGCAAGCGCGGGATGTTTTCGTCTGAAGACCTACATCACGACAGAGTCCAACGAAAAGCGATTTCGATTACGAACTGCCATCGATGGGATATCATGAAGGTGGGTGGGTGATCTGCCGTCTGAGGCGCCGAGGTGATCTCGGTGGCTGCGTCGTGCTGCACACGCCAAGGCTAGTCAAACCATGATCGGCACGCGCATAGGCCCCTATCGGATCGAACGAAAGCTTGGCCAGGGCGGCATGGGCGCCGTCTACGAAGCGATCCACGAGACGATTGAGCGTCGCGTCGCCATCAAGGTGCTCAATCCGCAGCTGGCCCAAAACGCCGACGTGGCGGTGCGCTTTATCAACGAGGCGCGCGCGGTCAACTTGGTGAACCATCCGGGGCTGGTGCAGGTGTCGGACTTCGGTCAGATGCCCGACGGCACGGCCTACATCGTGATGGAGCTGCTCGAAGGCGACTCGCTGAGCAAGCGGCTGGCTCGGCTCGGCGGCAAGATGCCGCTGCTGGACATCCTGCGGCTGATTCGCCAGATCACGTCGGCGCTGCAAGCCGCCCACATGAAGGGCATCGTCCACCGAGATCTGAAACCAGACAATGTCATGTTGGTGACGGAATCGGACCCGGAGGCGGGGACGCGCGAGCGGGTAAAGCTGCTCGACTTCGGCATTGCGAAGCTGGGGGCGTCGTCGCAAGGGGTGAACAAGTCGAACACGCAGACCGATGCGGTGCTGGGCTCGCCCGAGTACATGTCGCCCGAGCAGTGCAAAGGCGGCGTCAACATCGACCAGAAGGCGGATCTGTACTCGCTCGGCGTGATCATCTTTCGGCTGCTATCGGGTCGGCTGCCGTTTAACGCCGAGGGCGTGGGCGCGCTGATGGCGATGCACATCTACGAGCCGGTGCCGGACCTGCGACCGCTCGCGCCGGAGGCTCCGCCGGAGCTGATTGCGCTGGTGGAAAAGATGCTGTCGAAGAACTCGGCGGATCGACCGACCGCGGCGCAGGTGCAGTACGAGATCGAGCAGATTGCGACCAAGGTCGGGATGCCGATGGTGACGCAGTCGATGCAGGCGGTGCGGTCGCAGATCATGACCGCCGAGGCGATGGCGGACAGCATCAAGGGCATCTCCACGCTGGGCGGGGCGACGGGTCAAGCGGCAGCGATTCAGGTGCCCAAGCCGAAGTCGCGGATGCCGCTGCTCATCGGGCTGGGCGTGGGGGCGGTGGCGCTTGTGGCGGTGACTGCGGTGGTGGTGATGAAGCGGAACAGCCAGCCGCCGCCGCCTGCGGTGGTGGTGACGCCGCCGCCGCCGCCCAAAGAGCCGGTGGTGCAGGCTGCGACGCCGCCTGTGGCCCCGGTCAAAGCGCGGCCCAAGTGGTCGGTCGATAGTGAGCCGCAAGGCGCGGACATCATTCGGATCGATGACGGACAGCTCCTTGGGCAGACGCCGTGGACGGGCGAGCAGCCGGAAGGGACCGGACCTGTCGAGGTCACGCTGCACCTTACCGGCTATGGCGATCGCAAGCTGACCCTGCGGCCCGGCGCGGACACGGCGTACAAGCAGACGCTCAAGCAGCGGCGCGGCAAGAAGGGCAAGGCCGACGGAAAGAACCAGGATCATAAGAAAGATGACGGACCAGAAATTGCGGACTAGGGCGCTACCGGGTTGGCGGCTGGGCGGTGCGGTGGTCACGCTGTGCGCGGTGCTGTCTTCGGCGGCAGCAGCGGAACAGAGCACGGGCGAAGACAACGTCGCAGCGTCGGACCCGTGCCTGACCGACAACCTGTGCAAGGCGCACTACGACGAAGCGCGCAAGGCCTACAAAGAAAAGCGCTACGACGAAGCCTACAAAGAGTACAAGGCCGGCTATGAGCGTCGGCAGGCTCCGTGGCTGCTCATCAACGTGGGCCGCAGCCTTCAGCGCCTGGGACGGAACAAAGAAGCGCTCGACTATTACCAGCGCTATCTCAAGGCGGACCCCAATCCCAAGCCCGAGACGGTGACCAAGGTCAACGAGTACATCGAGCAGGTGAAGGCCGGCATCGTCGATGAGCCCGAGCCCAAGCCGGAAGCCAAGCCGCAGCCGGTGGGCGGACAGCCGCAGGTGGGGACGGCGCAGTCGTCGTCCGGTGGTGCGTCCGCGACCGAGCCGGAAAAGACACCGATCTACAAGAAGTGGTGGCTGTGGACCATCGTCGGGGTGGTCGTCGCAGGCGGTGTGGCCGGTGGCGTGGCGGGTGGTCTGCTGGCCAATCGCGAGACCATCCAGATGGTGCAGTCGAACCCTCCAGTGCCGACGGGCGTCACGATTTATATGCCTTCCTTTTAATCCATAAGCCGTTTTGAGGAGGACTCCATGAAGTCTTGGTTTCATCAGGTGGGCGCACGGTCGCTGCTGCTCGCATGGCTTGGTCTGGCAAGCGCCTGTGATCCCGTGGTCGAGAACATTCCCGACAGTCAGATCCTGATTGTGGTGAGCGTCAAAGGCGTTCAGACCGGCACGCAGGTGCTTCAGGTCAAGTCGTCGCTCAATGGCAAGCCGGACCCGACCGGGCTCGACATCACGAATAACACCAGCAAGTTCGCGATTCAGCTTCCCAACCAAGAGTCCTCCTACGGTCAGTTCAAGCTGGACGGCTTCGCGCTGGACACCAACCGCTGCTACCTGGCAAACGGCCAAGTCACCGAGCAGATCACCAAAGACAAGACCTACTACGAGCTAGAGCTGACGCTGCTGCCACAGGCTTCGGCCAAGTGCAACCTGACGGTGGCGGTGACGGGCAGTGGCACGGTGACATCGTCTCCGGCGGGGATTAGCTGCGGCGGTGGGCAGACCTCGTGTTCGTATGACTTTCCGTTTGGCACCGATGTGGTGCTGAGCGGTCCGGCTTCGCTGGCGAGCTATCCGGTGTGGACATCGGGCTGTACGCCGAGCACGACGTTTTATCAGCCGACCTGTACGACCAAGCTGCAAAAGGGCGGAGCGACTGCGACGGTGGACTTTGCGGCGCGGCAGTGCTCACCCGATGGCTGGTGCCAGTATCACCCGATTGGCTCGTCGCAGAGCTTGGCCGATGTGTGGAGCTCGGGGCCCAAGGACATCTGGATCGTTGGCAACGTGAACACGATCCTAAACTCCACGGGCGGTGCGTGGATGCAGTCGGCGACGGCTCCGTTTGGGACCCTGTCGCTTTCCCAGGTTCGTGGCAGCAGCTCGTCGAACATCTACGCACTGTCGAACAGCGGTGGCACGCCGGGTCTGGCACGCTGGGATGGCACGACCTGGACGGCGCTGCCCGCGTGGCCAGGCTTTCCCAACATTGATGCGCGCGGCCTGGTGGTCTTTGGCAACGGCGACGCGATGGTGGTTGGCTTTAACTACGGTGTCGGCGGTCCGTTTGTGGCCCGTGTGAGCGGCACCACCTGGTCCACGATGACGACGGGACTTGGCGTGAGCGACTACCTAAACCGGGCGTGGCTCGTGTCCGATACCGAGGTCTGGGCGGGCGGCAACACCGGCATCTGGCGCTTTGACGGCACCAAGTGGAGCAAGGACGCGAGCGTCCCGGTCCAGAACAAGAACATTCAGTTCATCTGGGGCACCAGTGGCCAGGACATCTGGGCGGCGACCTCGACCGAGCTGTTTCACTACGATGGCACGGCGTGGACGGCGGCTCCGGTGGACAATGGCGTCACCATCTCGTCGATCTCGAACATCGGCGGCGGCAAGGGCCCGGAGCTGTGGCTTTCAAGCGGCACGGCGGGTCGCTTGTATCGCTACGCAGGCGGATCGTGCAGTCCGAAGTGCTGGACCCAGACCGACCTGACTGGCGTCACGCAGGCGGTGCGCGCGATCTGGGGCTTGGCGAGCGATGACCTGTGGGCGGTCGGCAACAGCGGCCTGATCCTGCACTATGACGGACAGTCGTGGTCGCGGTCGCCGTATACGCGCGCGCCGCTCGCCGTGGGGTCGCTGACTTCGTCGTATGGCGTGGCCAACAACCAAAACTCGGCGCTGCAGATCTTTGGCCCGGCGGACATCAACCTAAACACCGATGCGAGCAACATCGTTCCGCTCGCTGGGTTTTCGACCACCGGCCAGTCCATCAACGCCGTCTACGGTCTGTCCGCCAACGAGATCATGGCCGTCGGCAAC
>ERZ724514.244-NODE-244-length-24513-cov-8.870349_pt1 | contig 24513 bp, 23 predicted proteins | sample MGYA00376047_ERZ724514 | MGnify/ENA primary metagenome ERZ724514 (study PRJEB28724, sample SAMN07190883) | activated sludge metagenome | isolation source: activated sludge of sewage treatment plant in Hong Hong | place: Hong Kong | collected 2016-03-17 ...
CACGCCGAGTCGGACGGCCTGCCGGGCGTCATCGCCGACCAGTATGGCGACACCGTCGTCGTCCAGCTGACCTCGGCCGGCGCCGACAAGTGGCGCAAGGCGATCGTCGCCGGGTTGCTCAAGGCGACCGGCTGCGCGCGCATCTATGAGCGTTCCGATTCCGACGTGCGCGGGCTCGAAGGGCTGGAGCCGGCGACCGGCTGGTTGCATGGCGTGGCGCCGGACTCGCCGCCGAGCATCGAGGAAAACGGCGTCAGGCTGATGGTCGACATCGTCGGCGGCCATAAAACAGGTTTCTACCTCGACCAGCGCGACAACCGCGCCCTGCTCGGCCAAATGGCGGCGGGCAAAGACGTGCTCAACTGCTTCTGCTACACCGGCGGCTTTTCTCTGCAGGCGCTGGCCGGCGGCGCGGCGAGCGTGCTTTCGATCGATTCCTCGGGGCCGGCGCTGGCGCAGGCGCAGGCCAATCTGGCGCTGAATCCGCAATTGCCGGCCGAACGCGCCGAGTGGCGCGAGGCCGATGTATTCCAGGCGCTGCGCGATTTCCGCAAGCAAGGCCGGATGTTCGACCTGATCGTCCTTGATCCGCCCAAGTTCGCGCCCTCGGCCGCCCATGCCGAGCGCGCGGCGCGAGCGTACAAGGACATCAACGTGCTTGGCTTCCGCCTGCTCAGGCCGGGCGGTCTGCTGATGACCTACTCGTGTTCCGGCGGCATCGGGCTCGAACTGTTCCAGAAGATTGTCGCCGGCGCGGCGCACGATGCCGGTCGCGACGCGCGCGTCGTCCGCCGGCTGACGGGGTCGGCCGACCATCCGGTGGCCCTGAATTTCCCGGAAGGCGAGTATCTCAAGGGTTTGCTGGTCCAGGCCGACTGAGCACGCTCTGGGAGGCTGGTAGATCTCCCCTCAAGGCGAATTGTCGCTGGACCCCATAGATTCCTGCGTTTACACTGCGTTTTGACTGCGTTTACGCCGCGTTTGCACCAATACGCCGAATCGTCCTGCACGCACATTGATTAGGGGAATCAAGATGCACATCAACGTAGATACCAAGCCGGTCACGTCGAACACCTACGACTCGAAGAAGAAGCGGCTTGTCGAAACCATCGACCGACTCTATCATCGCGATGCCCGCGCTTCGCTGCAGAAGATGATGGGGCGGATTCACCCCGCCGACATGGCGGCGATTCTCGATGAATTGCCGCCCGAGCATGTGGTGGACATCTTTCATGCGCTTGGCGACAAGGGAATGGCGGCCGAGGTTTTCAGCCAGATGACTCCGGGCTTGCGTACGCGGGTGATGACCGAGTCGACCGTCAATCAGCTGGCCAGCCTGCTCGAGCACCTGCCTCCGGACGACCTTGCCGACCTCATTGGTGATTTGCCGGAGGAGCAGCGCGTGGAACTGATGGCCCTGCTCGGCCGCGACAGCAAGTCGGAAGTCGAAACCCTGCTCAAGTACGACCCGGACAGCGCCGGCGGCATCATGACCACCGATATCTTCTCGCTGCCGCACAGCCTCACCGTCGAGCAGGCAATCGAGAACATTCGCAGCCGCGAAGCCGTCGAGATGGTCTTCTATCTCTACCTGACCGACGAGGACGGGCGGCTGGTGGGTGTCGTCTCGCTGCGGCAACTGCTGCTGTCGCGGCCCAGCACGGTGCTCCACAATATCATGAACCGGCGCGTGATGAAGGTGACGACCGATGCCGACCAGACCACCGTCGCCCTGCTGGTCGACAAGTATCGCCTGCTCGCCATCCCCGTGGTCGATGCGGACAATGTCCTGGTCGGCATGGTCACGGTCGATGACGTGATCGACGTCATCGAGGAAGAGACGACGCGGGACATGCTGAAAATGGCGGGTACCAGCGAGTCGGAGACGCTGACCCACTCGGCGTTCAAGATCGCCGGGATCCGCCTGCCCTGGTTGCTGGCCGCGTTCATCGGCGGCCTGGCGGCGACGGCGGTGATCGGACAATACGAGGAAATACTGGGCCAGGTGCTGGTGCTCAGCGCGTTCCTGCCGGTGATCATGGGCATGGCCGGCAACGTCGGCGTTCAGTCCGCCACCGTTGCCGTGCGCGGTCTGGCGACCGGCGCCATCGATGTCAGGGACACGGTGCCGCTGGTGTTCAAGGAGTTGCGCGTCGGTCTCGTGCTGGGGGGGTTCTACGGCGTGATCCTCGCGCTTTACGGCTATCTCATGCACAACAGCCTCCAGCTTGGCCAGGTCGTCGGTCTGACCATACTCGGAAACATGACCGGCGCGGCCCTGCTGGCTGTGCTTCTGCCGATGATCTTCCAGCGCCTGAAAGTCGATCCGGCGGTCGCCACCGGTCCGTTCGTCACCACCGCCATCGACATTCTCGGGGTCCTCAACTACTTCGTGATCGCGAGCTGGATCTACAAGCTTTAGATGGCGTGGCGCCGCAAGCTGCGGCGGGCGTTCCGCCGGAGTGACGGTCAGGGCGGTTCCGCCGTTCGCCCAACTGGCCGCTGGGGGCGCATGCCTTCGGCCAAGCGGTGGACAATGCAGCAGGGTGCGGGCCACGCCTGCGAGTTGTTCCTCGCCACGCACGATCTCGGCATGACTCTGCTGTCGCTGGCTGCCTTGCCACCCGCCGTTGTTCCCGGTTGTCTCCGAAACGCTGTGTGCGCACGAGCGCGGTGCTTTTCCGCCTCCAGCCGCACCGCAGCGGGGCCTAGCAGCCTGTCGGACTTGATCCGGCGCAGTCACTGGAACCTGGGCGGAACGGCTTAAAACTGGCGAATTTTGGTGTTGGACGCACGAATTCCTCTGTTTTCTGTTACTGCGGACGCAATACGGCCATGCGTTTCAAATTCCACGCGAGGCAAACCAGCGTCCATTTGTTCTGGACACTCGCCAATCCGCGCATTGAGAACTGGCGGAAACCCATTAGCGACTTGATGATGCCGAAGACCGGTTCCACGGTCTGCTTGCGCAGCGCGTAGAGCGCACGTCCAGCCTTGGTCTTGAGCGTGTGCTTCATCTTCTCCGCCGGGGTGGCCTCCGCCGCCAGCGGCCCCGGCTCGGTAAAGCGCTCCCGCCATTGTAGATGATGTCCCTCGCGACCGACCGCGATCAACGGGGTAATCTGGGCGGCCTCACAGAGGGTGACGTTCTTCTCGCTGAAGTAGCCACTGTCGATCAGTATGTTCGCCGGTTGGTTCAGTCCAGCCGGCAACGCCTGAATCTCCTCCGCCATCGGCGCAACCTGTTCCTTGTCGTTGGCGGCGTCCGTCACTTGCGCCACCATCACCAGCATCGATTCGGTATCCACCACGTCCTGGGCGTTGTAGCACTGCTCAAAGCCGCCGCCCGCCACCTTCATGATGCGTGATTCGTCATCGGTCAGATTCACCTGATCCTCGGCACGCGGCGTCGGATCGGGTGCCTTGGGTTCTTTCCCACCGGGCTTCTTGCCCGTCTGGGCTTCCTTGGCGACGCGTGCCGCCATCTTCGCGTCGTACCCGGCCTTCTCCCGCTCGTAGCGTTCCCTTGCCCGCGCCTCGATCTTCGCCTTGGCCGCCGCTATGGCGGCCAGACGATCTTCCCGTCGTTCGATCTCCTCGGGCAGGCTCACGCCATCAGGTACGGAGGTCTGATCTGCCGCTTCCGCCAGTTCCAGCATCTCCTGGACTTCCGCCTTGAGTTGGGCTTCGATCTTCTCGATGTATCCGTGCGACAGCGCGCTATGCCGGCTGGCATTGGCGTGAATCTTCGAGCCGTCCAAACTGACCGTGCCAAACGTCGAGAGTCGGTTCTCCCAGGCCACTTGCAGCACTTGGACAAAGGCGTCGCTGAACTCCTTGCCGAATCGTTTCCGGAAGGTGGCCAGGGTGTCGTGGTCTGGATGGCGATTGCAAGCGATGTAAGAGAGTCGTAGGTGGCACGCTCAATCTTGCGGCTGGAGAACGTCCCCGTCGCGTACCCGTAGATCAGCAAGGACAACAGCGTCGCCGGATGGTAGGCGTCGCTGCCACGTCCAGCGTAGGCACGCTCCAGGTCAGAAAGATCCAGTCCTTCCACTACATCCACCACGTACCTCGCCAGGTGAGCGTCCGGCAGCCACTCCTGTACCGATGACGGTAGCAGGTAATCCGTATCTCTGTCTATCGGGTGAAAGGCCATGCCTGTCTTTGCGTCGTTTCGTCCATCAGATTCTCTCAATTCATACGAATGTCCGACAGGCTGCTAGACAACCCCCTGAAAACGCCTCCTTTTCATCTGTCGACCGCAACAGCCTGAGCGCCGGTCGCGTTTCTTGCGTTTTCAGGAGAATTCCATGTTTGCACAAGGCATTTGCCATGGCTGCGCTGTTTGCCGCCTTGTGCGGCGCACAGGTGGCCACCGACGTCGATCTCGCCGCCAATCCGCAACCTCGACCGGCTATTTCAGTGCACGCCGTCTGCGCGCCTGGCCCGTGGTCTTCGGCTTCGACCTGGTCGCGGAGTTGACGCTCGCGCTGGCGACGATGGCCATGGGCGTCATGGACGCCTTCGCGCTGGTCTTCGTGCCGGCGTGGATCGCCTTCCGGCGGGCCCGAAGCTGGCGTGGCGGACTCGTTCTGGTGGCGCTGATCGGTCAGGGCGGGTACATTGTGGCCTTCCTGCTCGCCCTCTGGCTGGACCAGCCTTTCGGGCCGGTTCTGGCACTGCTGCTCATCGCTGTGGGCCTGATCATTGCATGACGCGTTGTGGCGTGCTAAAAGACGGGTTCTGCATTCGAGGTGAGTATGGTCTTTTCGCTATTCAAGAAGAAGGGTCAGAAGGTACCGCAGGGCGAGATCATGCGCCCGAAGCCGGCTTTTGCACCGACCGCGGGGCAGTCCGCACCGCCGGGGGCGCCGGAAGAGGCCGCGAGGGTCCCGGAGTCACTGCCCGACCTTGAATTCACGCCCGGAGCCCGGTCCGTTTCCGGCGAAAAGCAGCCGGCCGCGAAGCCGGGGGTCCCGAAAACAAAGGCCGAGATGGATCTCATACTTTCGGAATTCGAACGCGAATTCACGGATTCGAGCGTCATGGGGATCAATGTCGACCATGGCGCCGACTCGATCCAGGCCGATGTCGAGCAGGTCGCCGTGTTGTATGCCAATGGCCAGGACGCTGTCGTCCGTCCTCTGCTGGAGTCGCTGCTCGGGGCTTATCCCGGCACGGAGGGCCTGCGGCTATGGCAGATGCTGTTCGATTTCCTGTTGCTGAGCGGTGATCGCGATGCTTTCGACAAGCTGGCCGCGGATTTCGTCGACGCCTGCGAGATGTCGCCCCCGGCCTGGGCCGAGCCTCAGACAGCGCCCAAGGTGGCTGCGGCGGGACCCGCCGTATCGGTTTGCGCGCTGCAGGGTTTGCTGACGGCAGACGATATCAACGTGCTGACACCCTTGGCCGAGGCGCTCAGGGACAAGCGGCCGCTGCGGGTGGATTGCAGCCGGCTGCTTGGCTGCGACGATGAAATTGCTGGCCGCCTGGCCGACCTGCTGATGAGCGCCCGCCGCCAGGGTGCGGTGATCGTACTCGATCAGGTCGAGGGCATCATGCCGCGCCTGCGCGGTCGCCTGACTCCGGGCGAGGCCCGGAATGCCCGGACCTGGCTGCTGTTGCTGGAGCTGCTGCAGCGCTATGGGACGCAGGACGACTTCGAGCAGTGCGCCATCGACTTTGCCGTCACCTTCGAACGTTCGCCACCGTCGTGGGAAGCCGTTCCGGCGCCGACCCTCCCCGTGGCAAAGCCGGCCAAGCGCACGGACAATGCGCATTACCTGAGCGGCGAGATCAGGAACAGCCGCTTCGACGACCTGATCGCCGTCCTCAACCTTCAGGAACATGTCGTTCTCGACTTCTCGGGCGTACGCCGGCTCGACTTTTTTTCCGCCGGGCAACTGGTCAATCGCCTGTCGCCCTTCAAGGCCAACGGCAAGGAAGTGATCATCCGCAGCCCGAATCATCTGGTGGCGGAACTGATGGCCGTGGTCGGCCTCAACAAGTTCGCCCGCATCATCGTCCCCAAGTCCTAAGATCAGGAAGAAACATGGAGCAATATCACGGCACGACAATCCTGTCGGTGCGCCGCGGCAGTTCCGTCGCCATGGGCGGCGACGGGCAGGTTACGCTGGGCAATATCGTCATCAAGGCCACGGCCCGAAAAGTGCGGCGGCTTTACCAGGGGCGCATCCTCGCGGGGTTCGCCGGCGGCACTGCCGATGCCTTCACCCTGTTCGAGCGCTTCGAGGCGAAGCTGGACAAACACCAGGGCAACCTGCTGCGCTCGGCGGTCGAACTGGCCAAGGACTGGCGTTCCGACCGCGCCCTGCGCCGGCTGGAGGCGATGCTGTCGGTGGCCGACCGCGAGGTCTCGCTGATCATCACCGGCAACGGCGACGTCCTCGAGCCGGAGCAGGGCATTGTCGCCATCGGTTCCGGAGGTTCGTATGCGCAGAGCGCGGCGCGCGCCCTGCTCGAAAATTCGGATCTGGCGCCGTCCGAGATCGTCGCCAAATCCCTGGAAATCGCCGGCGATATCTGCATCTATACCAACCGCAATTTCACGATCGAGGTGCTGGAATGAGTAGCGGCGCCGGGATGACCCCGCAGGAAATCGTCCACGAGCTGGACAAGCATATCGTCGGCCAGAAGAATGCCAAGAAGGCGGTCGCCATCGCGCTGCGGAACCGCTGGCGGCGGGCGCAGGTCGCCGAGCCGCTGCGCCAGGAAATCACCCCGAAGAACATCCTGATGATCGGCCCGACCGGCGTCGGCAAGACCGAAATCGCCCGGCGCCTGGCCCGGCTCGCCGACGCCCCGTTCATCAAGATCGAGGCGACCAAATTCACCGAAGTCGGTTATGTCGGCCGCGATGTCGAGACGATCATTCGCGATTTGGTCGACATGGCCATCAAGTCGCAGCGCGAGCGGGCGATGAAACAGATGCGCGGACGCGCCGAGGATGCGGCCGAGGACCGTGTTCTCGACGTGCTGCTGCCGCCGGCGCGCGGCCCCGGCTTTTTTGCCGAGAATTCCGAGTTGACCGCAACCGACAGTGCGACCCGCCAGAAATTCCGCAAGAAGTTGCGCGAGGGCGACCTTGACGACAAGGAGATCGAGATCGAAGTTGCTTCTCCGGGAATGCAGGCCGAGATCTTCGCGCCGCCCGGCATGGAGGAACTGACGCAGCAGATCCAGGGCATGTTCCAGAACCTCGGCGGGGGCAAGAAGAAGTCGCGCAAGCTGAAGATCAAGGAAGCGCTGAAGCTGCTGACTGACGAAGAGGCCGCACGCCTGGTCAATGACGAGGATGTCAAGCTCGAGGCGGTCAGGGCGGTCGAACAGAACGGCATCGTCTTCCTCGACGAACTCGACAAGATCGCCAGCCGTTCCGAGATGCAGGGCGCCGACGTCTCGCGCCAGGGTGTGCAGCGCGACCTGCTGCCGCTGGTCGAAGGCACCACGGTGTCGACCAAGTACGGCATGATCAAGACCGATCACATCCTGTTTATCGCCTCCGGCGCGTTTCATCTGGCGAAGCCGTCCGACCTGATCCCCGAACTCCAGGGCCGCTTTCCGATCCGTGTCGAGCTCGATTCGCTGTCGGTCAGCGACTTCGAATCGATCCTGACCCAGACCGACGCCTGCCTGACGCGGCAGTACGAGGCCCTGCTCGCAACCGAGGGTGTGCGGCTTGAATTCGCTGCGGGCGGCATCAGGCGGCTGGCCGAAATCGCCTTCCAGGTCAACGAGAAGACCGAAAACATCGGCGCCCGCCGTCTGCACACGGTCATGGAAAAACTGCTCGAGGAGGTTTCCTTCGATGCCGGCAAGGCCGGCCTGGAAGCGGTCGCCATCGACGCCGACTATGTCAATCAGCGGCTGGGAGAATTGGCTGCTGACGAGGACCTGTCGCGCTACGTGCTGTGAGCGGCGAGAGCCTGAGCTTTCGGCTCGTCGCCATTCTCTTCCCGATCTTCGGGATCGTCGCCGCCGGCTATTTCTACGCCCGCCATCACAAGCCGGAAATGGCGGTGGCCAACCGCCTGAACATGGACGTTTTCGTGCCGGCGCTGGTCTTCGCGGCGATGGCCGGCAAGTCCTTCGACCTCGCCGCCTACGCCCCGCTGGCGCTCGGCGGCTTCCTCGTGCTGGCCACCTGCGGCCTGCTCGCCTGGCCGCTTGCCCGGCTGATCGGCAGCCAGCCGAAGACGCTGGTGCCGCCGATGATGTTCAACAACTCCGGCAACATCGGCCTGCCGCTCGCCGTGCTGGCCTGGGGCGAGGAGGCCTTGCCGGCGGCGGTGATCCTGTTCATGGTCGAGAACACGCTGCATTTCTCCTTCGGCGCCCGCCTGCTCGACCCGCACGCGCGCCTGCTGACGCTGTGGCGGGTGCCGGTTGTCGCTGCCGCCATCGCCGGGCTGGCGGTGGCACTGCTGAAGATTCCCGTCTGGCAGCCACTGGTCATCGCCATCAAGATGCTCGGCGACGTTTCGGTGCCGCTGCTGCTTTTTTCGCTCGGCGTGCGGATGACTGACGTTTCCTTCAAGGAGTGGAAGCTGGCGACCGGCAGCGCCGTGCTGCGCCCGCTGGCCGGCATGGCGATTGCCGCCGGCGTCATCCAGCTGCTCGGCCTGCAGGGACGCGAGGCGGCGATGCTGCTGGTCTTCGGCGCGCTGCCGCCGGCGGTGCTCAACTTCCTGTTCGCCGAGCGCTACAGGCAGGAACCGGAGCGCGTCGCGTCGATCGTGCTGATCGGCAACCTGGCCGCGCTGTTTTTCCTGCCGGTGGCGCTGGCGCTCGTACTCAAGTGATTGTCGCGGTCAACCGGCCGGCAAGGCCGATTTTCAGACGGCTCAACGCGCCTTGAGCGCTGCCGTCGATTTCTCAATCGAATCCTCCAGATAGGCCTGGTAGAAATCGGGGAGCCGGGCGCCGACGATCGGTTCGACGAGCTGCTTGCCATCCGGCCCGTAGAACGCCACGACCGGCACCAGCTTGATCTTTTCGGTGCCGGCAAAGCGGGCCTGGCTGGTCTTCTCGCCGCGGAAGCCGGTAAGGGGTGCGTCGCTGTCCTGATTGATCTGGCGTACCAGGACGCCAGGATAGCGCGGGTTGCCTGCCAACGGCTTCAGGTAGTCACGCTTGACGGTTTCGCAGTACTTGCAGTCCGGCCTGCTGAATACCACGATCAGCGGACTGCCCGCCTGTCTGGCCTGTTCGGCTTCGGCGCGAAGGTCGACCGCGAGGGGCAGATCGTTGTCGGCGGCCGTCGCGACCGGGGCTTGCAGAGCTAGGAGGGGGGGCAGGAGCCAGCGCAAGGCGCTGTGCGCTATGTTCATGTCACTGCTTGAAATGGTAGTATCGCTGGTTCAGCCACGCGGCGACGGCACCTTCCTCATCCGGGAACCAGCCGGACCCGACTTGGGCGTTGCACGCGGCAACGCGCTGCAGCAGTTCCAGCTTGTTGGAAAGCATGCGGCCGTCGCGGGTGTACATCTTGCTGCCGTCGCCGCCGTACATGCGGCTGTGGCAACTGATGCAGGCCTCGTCGTGGAGCGGCTTGGCTTTCTTGATATCGATCTTGCCCCACGGTTCTTCGGCGTGGGCCGCGATCGGCAGCAGGGCGAGGACGGCGATGAGAGGCAGGCGCATGGGGTCTCCCGGAGTATGGTCTGGGGTTGGCGAGCGTTTCAGAATCCGGCAGCCTCGGCTTCGAGGTAGGCCAGGCTCACATACTTGCCGATATTGTTCTCGAAGCCCTTGGTATCCCTGGCCCGATTGGCCACTCGCGGATCCATCAGGACCAGGGCCTTGGCTTCTTCCAGTGGCAGGCCGTCCTTGACCGCCTGTTCGCAGGTCTGGTAGATGCCTTCGAACAGATCCCGATTCCACTTCAGGACGTCGGGGCCGGGCTCGCCATGACCGGGCAGCCAGATGGTACTCCTCGCATTCTTTTCCAGTTCGTCGTAGGTCTTGAAGGTGCCGAGGTAGGAACCGTCGTCCATGTTGGCGATACGCCGGTCCATCGCGACATCGCCGACGCAGGTCAGTTTGTCCTCGACGACTTCGACACAGATGTCGGACGGCGTGTGGGCCTTGCCGTAATGGTGCATGCGCAACGTGACATCGCCGAACTTCAGTTCGTTGCCGTGTTCCAGCGGCAGGGCGGGCGGTACCACTCGGGTGCCGATGGTGGCCTGATTGGTCCACTGCTCCATCAGGGTTCGCCACATGTTGCCCTGAATGCCGCGGATGTCCCTGATCGTTCCCGGGTGGGCATACATTGGCAGGTTCTTGTAGGCGGCGGCAAGCGCGTCGTTTCCCAGCCAGTGATCGCCGTGATAATGGGTGTTGACGACGGCGACAACCAGCTTGTTGAACGCTTTCTGCGCCTGCCGGATGGCCATTTCGCCGATCTGCACCGAGGCGCCCGAGTCGACGACGACCAAGCCCTTCGCGGTATTGATGAAGGTGATGTTGCACATCATCCCCTGGTTTTCCGGGGTCGGGAAGCCGTCCGGCGAGAAGATCATCCAGACATGTTTCGACACCTGGCGCAGCGGATGATCCTTGACCATGGGACCGCGCACGAAGTCCTCGACCTCCCTGGCGAACGCGCTCATGGCCTGCCACGTGGCAAATTCGGCGGTGGTCAGGGCGGAAAAGGCGGCAGCGGTGCGCAGAAAATGGCGGCGGTCCATCAGCGTCTCCTGAAACAATTGAGTTCGAATCTTCGCGCCGTTGTCGCGTCGCGTCTACTTTCTTTACGATGGTGCCGGGCGGCGCAGCAGCGGGCAGATTGAAAATACCGCGTAAGCGAATTATTATGAACCGATTTACTGATTCGCGATTTGGTTGGGGGAAAGACAAATGCGTTGCATGCATTTCACTCTGGCGGCGGGGATACTGGGCGCGCTGTTCAGCATGCCGGCACTTGCCGATGCCAAGGCTGATCAGACGCGTGCCGAGGAAATCGTTTCCGGGCGCTGCTTTCTGTGTCACGGCATGGAAGGCGAATCCGCCAGCCCGGTCTTCCCGCGCCTCGCCGGCCAGCATGCCGAGTACCTGGCGCGGCAACTTGGCGACTTCAAGAGCGGCAAGCGCAAGAGCGAGACGATGAAGCCGCAGTCCGAAGAGCTGACGCCGGCCGAGATGAAGGCGCTCGGGGTGTTCTTCGAGAAGAAGAAGGCCAGCGCGAATACGCCGACCGATAGCGAGATCCTGGCGGTCGGGCGCTACATCTTCAGCAAGGGCAATCGCTTCTCGGGCCTCCCGAGTTGCGCTAGCTGCCACGGTGCCAAGGGCTACGGGACGCCGCAGTTGCCGCGTCTGGCGGGTCAGCACCCGCGCTACATCGAGGACCAGTTGAAGCAGTTCAACAAGCGTGAGCGGACCAACGACAACGCGGTGATGCATACCGTGGCGTCGAAGCTCACCGAACTGGAAGCGCATGCCGTCGCCGAGTACATCGCGACACTCGACTGAGCGGATGGGGCGCAAGAAAAAGGCCGCGTCAGCGGCCTTTTTCGTTGGTGCGGCGAAGGCTCAGGCGAGCATGTCGGCCCAGATGTTCTTCGCCCAGCCCATGGCGGCCTTGCCTTCGATCTCGTTACGTGCGGCCGAGACGCCGCCGGCGCCCTTGACCGGCTGCACGACCTTGGTCGCTGCGTCGTACTGATGCACGGAGGCGACGTGGATCGCCTGCTTGGCATCGACGAAGCTGTAGCAGGTGTTCATGACCACCGGCGTCGGGCTCGGCTCCTGGCCGGAGAGCAGGTTGAGGATGGCGGCGGCGCCGAGCTTGGCATGCTGGTTGGCCATGTGCCCTGACTTCGGCATGGTCGGCGCTGGGAAGATGGCGTCGCCCAGCACGTGCACGCCCGGTGTGCCGGACGATTCCATCGACAGCCAGTTGATGTCGACCCAGCGGTTGTTGACCAGCTTGAGACCCGACTTGGCGGCGATGTCGCCGGCCCGCTGCGGCGGAATCACGTTGAGCACATCGGCCTTGAACTTGTCGAATTCGAGGATGGCGGTGTTGGTCTTGACGTCGACGTCCTTCAACTCGCTGTTGGCGCGGTATTCCAGCATGCCCTTGTAGAGGTCTTCCCAGGCCTTGACGAACAGTCCCTTCTTGGAGACCACGTCCTCGTTGGCGTCGAGGATGATGACCTTCGATTTCGGCTTGTTCTGCTTGAAGTAGTTGGCGACCAGGCAGGCGCGCTCGTAGGGTCCGGGCGGGCACCGGTAGGGGGCCTTGGGAATCGCGATGGCGTAGGTGCCGCCGTCCTTCATGTCTTCCAGCTGCTTGCGCAGGGCGACGGTCTGCGGGCCGGCCTTCCAGGCATGCAGGATCTTCGCCTGGGCGTCGGCGTTGTTGAGGCCGGGAATCTGGTCCCACATGAAATCAATGCCGGGCGACAGCACCAGGCGGTCGTAGGTCATGGCGCCGCCCTTGGCCAGCGAAATCGAGCGTTTGGCGGCGTCGACCGCAACCACCTCGTCCTGGACGATGCGCACACCCCACTTGTTCTTCAGGCCCTCGTAGCTGACCGTGATGTCCTCCATGGTCTTGGTGCCGCCGATCACCAGGTTGGAGATCGGGCAGGAGATGAAGGTCGGGTTGCGCTCGATCAGCGTCACCTGGACGCCGCCCTCGCTCCACATGCGCAGATACTTGGCCATCGTTGCGCCACCGAAGCCGCCACCGACCACCACCACGTGGCCACTGGCTTTGGCGCCGCCGGCACAGCCGTAAAGGGAAGCCAGCGCGCCCGCCGCCGCGCCGGCCTTCAGGAAATCACGTCTTTTCATGAGCATCATGGTTTTCTCCCCTTATTTTTGTGCGGCGAAGTAGGTGGCAATCAGATCGAGTTGCTCGTCGGTGTAACCCTTCGAAATCTGATGCATGATCGTTGCGGGCTTGGCGCCGCTCTTGAAATCGGCCAGTTTCTGCAGGGTCTTGGCCTTCTCCATGCCGGCCAGCGCGTCCATCCCGGCGCCCGGGACCGCCCTGCCGTTGGTGCCGTGACAGTTGGCGCAGGTTGCGGCCAGGTTGCGGGCTAGATTCGGATCGGCAGCTTGTGCGGCGCTTGTTGTCGCAAGCATGCTTAGTGCAGCGACGACGGTAGGTAGGAATTTCATCGGGTCATCTCCTGTGAGTGGTGTTGGAACTCAAAATCGCCGAACTCTCGAGCATCTGCACATCAGCGCAGAGAAGAGGTTATAGGGCTTTCGAGCAAAATGCATGCTGCATTGCACAAACATTAGCCATTGACTATATAAGTGCGCCTATATATATTTATTTTTAGCTCAGATCAAAAAACGCGATAAGGGAAGAGGGCGAATCATTCGGACGGGTTGTGCATTCCTTGCCGTCTCTTGGCAGCGGAGCCTCCGGTGCAGGAAATCGTGTAAACCGGCGGCCTGAGCCAGGCCAACATTTCCCTGCACCTGAACATCCGGTTCCGGGCCGGTGTGGGTGACCGGCGCGCCGGGCATGTGTTCTTCCAGCAGGGGCAGATTTGTCGATATCTGCCGAAGGGTGAACACGGCCCTGGCCGGGCGCGAGAGAGGTGTCGAGAGGGCGGCTGGTTGCCTTGGGGTAGTGGGTAAAACAAGTCAGAGAGGGGTTTCCTGAATGGTGGATGGCGTGAATAGACCGGGGCGTTTGCGGCCCGCTCCGGAGAACTTTCTTACGGAAGAACAGATTGAGGCCGTGGCAGCCGGGCGCCGTGACTTTCTGCGGAAAGGTTTCCTGGCCGCCGGTGCGGCTTTGGCGGCACCGCTGGCAGCACGCGCCAGCGAGGGCGATCCGGCGATTCTCAAGCTGCCGGAGTGGACGACGTCGCTGGGGCAACCGGTCGCGGCGCGCCCCTATGGCATCCCTTCGCAGTTCGAAAGCCAGGTCATCCGCCGCGAATCGCCGGGCCTCGCCCGCGTCGGTGGCGCTTCGGTCTCCTTCGCGCCCCTGCAGAGCATGTTCGGCATCATCACGCCGTCCGGCCTGCATTTCGAGCGTCACCATCAGGGCTGGCACGATATTGATCCCTCACGCCACCGCCTGATGGTCAATGGCTCGGATGATACGCTGCTCAAGAGGCCCAAGGTTTACACGATGGACGAAGTGATGCGCCTGCCTTCGGTGTCGCGCATCCATTTCATCGAATGCGGCGCCAATACCGGCCTCGAATGGGGCAATGTCGCGGTGCCAACCGTGCAATATACCCACGGCATGCTGTCCGGTTCCGAATTCACCGGCGTTCCGCTGCGCCTGCTGCTGGACGACTGCGGCGTCGATTACAGGAAGGCCCGCTACGTGCTGGCCGAAGGGGCCGACGGTTCGTCGATGACCCGGACCATTGCGATGGAGATGGTCGAGAGCGGCGAGGTGCTTGTCGCCTGGGGACAGAACGGCGAAATGCTGCGTCCGGAAAACGGCTACCCGCTGCGCCTCGTCGTGCCCGGCGTGCAGGGCGTCTCCTGGGTCAAATGGCTGCGCCGCATCGAAGTCGGCGACAAACCGTATGCGACGAAGGACGAGGCCGTGCACTACATCGACCTCCTGCCCAGCGGCCTGCATCGTCAGTACTCTTCAATCCAGGAAGCCAAGTCGGTGATCACCACCCCGTCCGGCGGCCAGATGCTGCTCGACAAGGGCTTCTACAATGTCTCGGGGCTCGCCTGGTCGGGGCGCGGCAAGATCAGGCAGGTCGATGTCTCGGTCGACGGCGGCATCAACTGGCGAACCGCGCGCCTCGAGGGCCCGTTGCAGAACAAGGCGCTGACGCGCTTCAACATCGACTGGGTCTGGGACGGCAAGCCGGCCATCCTGCAGTCGCGCGCCATCGACGAGACAGGCTATGTGCAGCCGACTTACGGACAGCTGCGCGCGGTTCGCGGGACCAAGTCGATCTATCACAACAATGCCATCCAGTCCTGGAAAGTGATCGAAAGCGGGGAGGTCAGCAATGTTCAGGTTCTCTAAGGCCACCCTCGTTTTTGCCCTATTTTCGGCGTCGACCGCAGCATTCGCGCTGGACAACTACAAGGGCGTCGGTCGTCCGGCCACTTCGGCCGAGGTCAAGGCCTGGGATATCGATATCCGTCCGGACTTCAAGGGCCTGCCCAGAGGTTCGGGAACGGTCGATCGCGGCCAGGAGTTGTTCGAGGAAAAGTGTGCTTCCTGCCACGGCACCTTCGGTGAATCGAACGAGGTATTCACTCCGCTGGTCGGCGGGACGACCAGGGAAGACAGCAAGACCGGCCGGGTTGCCGCCCTGTCTTCCGGCGAACTGCCGCAGCGCACGACCTTCACCAAGGTGGCGACGATTTCGACGGTGTTCGATTACATCCAGCGCGCCATGCCGTGGACGGCGCCAAAATCGCTGAAGCCGGACGATGTCTATGCCATCCTGGCCTACATGCTGAATTTGTCCGAACTCGTGCCGTCGGAATTCACGCTGTCCGACAAGAACATCGGCGAAGTGCAGAAGCTGTTGCCCAACCGTAACGGCATGACCACCGACCATGGCATGTGGCCCGGCGCGTCGGCGGCGAAGGGCGGGATCGGCAATGGCGGCAAGCCCGACACGAAGAACGTAGCGTGCATGAAGAACTGTAAGACCGAAGTGCAGGTGGGATCGGTATTGCCGGGCTACGCACGCAATGCGCATGGCAATCTTGCCGACCAGAGCCGCAGTTTCGGCCCGGTGCGTGGCGTCAAGACTGGTGAGTCGGTTGCCGTGGTGGCCGCGGCGCCAGCCGCCGCTGCTTCGGCCGAGCTCGAACTGGCAACAAAAAGCGGCTGCACGGCCTGCCATGGCCTGAACATCAAGATCGTCGGTCCCGGCTTCAACGAAGTTCAGGCGCGCTACAAGGACCAGACCGGTGCCGAGGATCGCCTGGCGCGCAAGGTCAGGGAAGGTGGGCAGGGCGTCTGGGGCTCGGTGCCGATGCCGCCGAATGGGCAATTGCAGGACGATGATGCCAAGAGACTGGTCAAGTGGATTCTGTCCGGCGCGAAGTAACTAACTTTTGAGAGGAGAAGAGATGAACAAGCAACGTCGTAATGTACTGAAATCCGGCTCGGGTGCCGCACTCCTGAGCGTCCTCGCCGCCGCCGGGATCATCCGGCCGGGTATGGCGCTGGCCGACTGGAACAAGGCGGCCTTCGAGGCCAAGAGCATGGCCGATACCCTGAAAGCCCTGGGCGCTGGCAGCCCGGCCGAAAGCAAGGATGTCCAGGTCACCGGCCCGGACATCGCCGAAAACGGCGCTGTGGTGCCGGTTGGCGTCAGCTCGACGCTGCCCAGCGTGACGATGGTCGCGATCCTGATCGAGAAGAATCCGAACGCCTTGGCCGCCAGTTTCACGCTGCCGGAAGGTACCCTGGCCAATGTTCAGACCCGGGTCAAGATGGGGCAGACCTCGAATGTCTACGCCCTCGTCAAGTCGGGTGACAAGTTCTTCATGGCGACCAAGGAAATCAAGGTCACCCTCGGCGGCTGCGGCGGCTGATCGGTCAGAATATTCAGAGAATTCAAGGAGATATCCATGGCAACAAATCCGATGAAAATCCGCGCCAGCACCAAGGATGGCGTCACCGAAGTCAAGGCGCTGATCAGCCACGAAATGGAAACCGGCCAGCGCAAGGACGCCGCCGGGGCGATCGTTCCAGCCTGGTTCATCACCGAACTCACTGCCAAGCACAACGACAGGCTCGTGCTGTCTGCCGACTTCGGCACGGCCGTGTCCAAGAATCCCTACCTCGCCTTCAAGTTCAAGGGTGGCGCCGTGGGTGACAAGATCAGCGTGATGTGGAAGGACAACAAGGGCGAAACGCGTACAGACGAAGCGAAGATCGCATAAGCCCGGGTTGTCGATAGCACGAGAATAAGGAGGCGGCGCCGATTCAGGCGCCGCCCGCCAGACAACAACCATTGGAGGAGACATGAGACAAGGAACTGGATTCGTCCTGCTGGCCGGCGCCCTCGCCGTGTTCGGATTGACGGGGACGACTGCCGCGCAGGACAGCAAGGTCGCCGACGAACTGGCGAAATACCGCGAGGCGCTGGCCGACGGCAACCCGGCCGACCTGCTCGAAGTCAAGGGTGCCGCCTTGTGGGCCGAGAAGCGCGGTCCGAAAAACGCCTCGCTCGAACAGTGCGACTTCGGCCTCGGACCCGGCAAGCTGGACGGGGCCTACGCCCAGTTACCGCGCTATTTCAAGGACACCGGCAAGGTGATGGACGTCGAGTCGCGTCTGGTCCACTGCATGGTGACCCTGCAGGGCTTCAAGCAGGAAGAGGTGACGAAGCAGTGGTTCTCCAGGCCGGGCACCGAATCCGACATCGAGGCGCTGGTCACCTTCATCGGCGCCAAGTCGAACGGCATGCCGATCAACGTGTCGGCTACCCATCCGGAAGAAAAGAAGATGTACCAGATCGGCGAATACGTCTTCTACCGCCGCTCCGGCCCGCAGGACTTCTCCTGCGCGATCTGCCACGGCCAGGACGGCAAGCGCATCCGCCTGCAGGAACTCGGCAATCTGACGACCAAGGAAGGCGCCGGGACGGCGATGAAGACCTGGCCGTCCTATCGTGTTTCGCAGGGGGCAGTGTGGACCATGGAGCGCCGCCTGATCGACTGCATGCGCCAGGCTCGCTTCCCCGAACCGAAATATCTCTCCGATTCTATCATCGCCCTGCAGGTCTACCTGCAGAAGAACGCGACGGGAACCGTGATGGAAACGCCGGGCATCAAGCGCTGAGGGGATGACGATGAAAAAACTGATGTTTGCAGCCCTGTGCGCTGCCCTGGCCCAGGCCGCGCTGGCCCAGGAAAAGACGCCGTCGGGCAAGGCGGTTGCCAAGAACCCCGTTGCCGCTGAGGCGGAACAGGTGTTCCGCAGCTCGTTCCGCCCGGACAACCCGAAGTACTGGATGAGCCGCATCGAACAGGATGACGCGATGAAGTTGTGCGGCCAGTTCAAGGACAACCCGCCGGCGGCCGTGCGCCAGAAGATCGAGCTGGCGCAGAAGGCGACGATCCGCTATCCGGTCGACGGCAAGCTGATGGGCAAATGGCAGGAAGGCGAAAAGATCGCCGCCCACGGTCGTGGCGGCCATATCGGCTTCATCCAGCCGGATGCGCCGATGACCCCACGCGGCGGCAATTGCTATGCCTGCCATCAACTGGCAGCAAAGGAGGTCGCCTACGGCACCATCGGCCCCAGCCTGCATCATTTCGGCAAGCTGCGCGGCAATTCGGACGATATCGTCAAGTATGCCTACGACAAGATCTACAACTCCAACGCCTTCAACGCGTGCACCAACATGCCGCGTTTCGGCCTGCACAACTGGCTGACCCCGGAGGAGATCACCCACGTCGTGGCCTTCCTGATGGACCCCGAGTCGCCGGTCAACAAGGACTGAACTTACGTGATTGGCCCGGCCGGGAAACTGGCCGGGCATTTTTTTGGCTTTGCCGAAATTTCAATTTCAAGGAATAAACATGAGCATGAATCGTCGGGAGTTTCTCCAGGTCATGGCCGTCGCTGCCGCCGGCGGCATGTCGCTGCACAGTGATTTCGCGCTGGCCGAAAAAGGTGCGGCGAAAATGTACGATCTGCCGAAATTCGGCAACGTCAGCCTGCTGCACATCACCGACTGCCATGCCCAACTGCTGCCCATCTACTTCCGCGAGCCGAACGTCAATCTCGGCTTCGGCGACCAGTTCGGCCAGGTGCCGCACCTGGTCGGCAATGCCTTCCTCAAGCGTTTCGCGATCAAGCCCGACACCATCGACGCCCACGCCTTCACCTTCCTCAATTTCGAGAAGGCCGCCGAAACCTACGGCAAGGTCGGTGGCTTCGCCCACCTGGCGACGCTGGTCAAGCGCATGAAGGCCAACCGCCCGGGCGCGCTGCTGCTCGACGGCGGCGACACCTGGCAGGGGTCCGGCACGGCGCTGTGGAGCAACGCCCAGGACATGGTCGACGCCTGCAAGGCGCTCGGCGTCAATGTCATGACCCTGCACTGGGAGTCCACCTACGGCGAGGCGCGGGTCAAGGAAATCGAGGAAAAGGATTTCGCCGGCCAGATCGACATCGTCGCCCAGAACGTCAAGACCACCGATTTCGGCGATGCAGTCTTCAAGTCTTTCGTCATGAAGAAGATCAACGGCGTGCCGGTCGCCATCATCGGCCAGGCCTTCCCCTACACGCCGATCGCCAACCCGCGCTGGCAGACGCCGAACTGGAGCTTCGGCATCCAGGAAGACAACATGCAGAAGACCATCGACGAAGCCCGCGCCGCCGGCGCCCAGGTGGTCGTCGTCCTTTCGCACAACGGCATGGACGTCGACCTCAAGATGGCCAGCCGGGTCAAGGGCATCGACGCCATCATGGGCGGCCACACGCATGATGGCGTGCCGGCGCCGATCGTCGTGAAGAACGCCGGCGGTCAGACGCTGGTGACCAACGCCGGCTCCAACGGCAAGTTCCTCGGTGTCCTCGATTTCGATGTGAAGAACGGCAAGGTCGCCGACTTCCGCTACAAGCTGCTGCCCGTCTTCGCCAACCTGCTGCCGGCCGACAAGGCGATGCAGGCGCTGATCGTCAAGGCGCGCGCGCCCTACCTGTCCAAACTCAACGAAAAGCTGGCGGTCACCGAAGGCACGCTGTTCCGCCGCGGCAACTTCAATGGCACCTTCGACCAGGTCATCCTCGACGCGCTGATGAAGGTCAAGGATGCCGAAATCGCCTTCTCGCCCGGCTTCCGCTGGGGCACCTCGCTGCTGCCGGGGCAGCCGATCCTGATGGAGCACGTGCTCGACCAGACGGCGATCACCTACCCGTGGACGACGGTCACCAACATGAGCGGCGAGATGATCAAGACGGTACTCGAAGACGTCTGCGACAACCTGTTCAACCCCGATCCCTACTACCAGCAGGGCGGTGACATGGTGCGCGTCGGTGGCTTGCAATACACCTGCGACCCGACCGCCAAGATGGGTGGGCGCATCCAGAACATGATGTTGCGCGGTCAACCGATCGATCCGGCCAAAAACTACAAGGTGGCCGGCTGGGCGCCGGTTTCGGAGGAGGCGAAGAATTCGGGCGAACCGATCTGGGACGTCGTCGCCACCTACCTACGCGACATCAAGACGGTCAAGCCGGTCAGCCTCAATCTGCCCAAACTCAGTGGCGTGGAAAACAATCCGGGGATGGCCTGATGAACAGGCCGGCGTCGTTTAAGCGATGGCTGGCCGTAGGGCTGCTGGCGACCCGTTGCAGTCGCCCAGGCTCGTGAAAAGCGGCCGCTCAACGTCCCGCATAACCGGATGGCAATGGAGCGCAGCGGAATTGCCAGTCCGACTTGATGCGGTTGTTAGGTTTTTTCACCATCATGGCTTACCTGGCAAAAACGTGAAGGTGCCCATGTGATCCTTCAGAAGTTTGCTTGATTTGGTAAACAATTGACTTGCTTCTTCGAGTGTTTTTGCCGCTGGCCCAGCTATTTCAACTTTGTAAAATATGTTGCCCCGAATAGTTTCAGCCTTGAACAACACCATATATACAACCGTACCAACAGAACGATGCTCATACGCATAAAAACTTCCGAGTGCCCTTTGACTACTTAGATGAGTAATGATCAGTGTTGGATCAATCACCCCTGGCGTTTTCCCATACATATCATGAGCGAGTTCAGCCAACTGCTTTTCTGAAAGATCATACTTTGAAATGAGATCAATGATCTTTTTATGAAAATCTTGTGCGGGTCTTGCGGCTACGGTTAATGTTCCGCTTGCATCAACAAATTTTACAACTGCTTCAGTTTGCGAAGGTGGACTGACTTGTTTACTCCAGCCTTGGGGTGGCGTAATTGCAAAACGGAATTGTCTATTTTCATAGATGTTGGTTGGTGATTGCGCCAATACTTCGCCAACAAACAGCAATATACCTGTGGCAAACACCAAATTAAAAGCTGACAAATACATCCGTCGTGAAATCTTCATTCGTCCCTCTCAAACCTAACGAATCTGTAGAAAAACTGGTCTTGCCTAAATTGTGTGCTCGCAAGTCATTGGTTATTTGCGCTATACATTGACATAAAAGGCTGGTTTAGGGGGTTTTTCTACACATTCAACGTGCTCGCTCAGAGGCGCGAAGCCGGCTTGCCGGCGAAGCGTCCCTCTGGAACGGCGGGTTGGGCCTAGGCGAACACACTGGTAACTGCACCATAAATAGCCAGAAGAACACCAAACGCCTGTTGTTTGAAGCCACCGACTGTTGCCATTTCAAGCCTTGACGAAAGCTGGTTCAAAGTTGCTGTGTTTGTAGCAACAGCCGTTGTTAGCTCTGTATGGACTTGAGAAATTCGCGCATTGATGGCTTGAATATCTTCATTGACGTGTTGCCGGAATTCATCGAGGCGTCGCTCTAGTTCGGCGATCTTTTCCTCGACGGTGTTGGTTGTACGACAGACAGAAATGCGAGCTCGTCCACCCATCGCCAAGCTGCTACTCCCGGAAACGCTTATGGTCACCGGCTTTCGAAAGAGCGGGAATGACCTAAACCACCCGAGAATGATGCTGCCGAAGTGCTGCTCTCGGAACAGGCCAAGATTCGCGTTGACTGAGTAGAGAACAATAAGGCCGCCCACAACCTGAAGAAACGTGCCCGTGACCTTGTTGACCATGACGGTCTCGGTAGGAAAGAACTTATGCGCGGCTGTGTGAGCAAGTGCGATAGGCAAGAGCGCCAACACCGGCCATGCGCGAAGAAGCCAGAAGAAGAGCAAGGATAGAGAACGCACCATACTAGGCCCAACTTTGTTATCGGGAGCAGTTTTGCTGCATAACTCCGGCGCCTGCTCCCTAACTCGGCGTCGCCCAGCGCATGAAAAGCCGCTCTACGACGGGCTTTGCGGCGTTTTAGCGAGGGGTTTATACAGCACTACATAAACGCGCAAACCGGCACCTTGAAGAATAGCTTACCAGCATACACCGAGAAGGCGTGGAAGGCCGCTTTATAGCTTCATCGCCATCGGCTGATAGCCGCAATGCGACAATCGCTTCTCATGCGAACAGCAACTTCAGCCGGTTGCGTTGCGCGATTCGATGATCAGCGGAGCAACTCAGACCAGCAGAACCGCTTTCTCTTCCAGTTTTTGCGGTCGGTCGACCCAGTAATTGGTCAGGCCGGCACCGAGCCACATGCCAATCAGCGCCAGCCAGGCGGTGAGGGCGAAGACCGAGGCGCCGGAGACGCCGGCGCCGACCGCGCAGCCGCCGGCCAGCATGCCGCCGAAGCCCATGCAGATGGCGCCGACGATGTAGCGGCGCATGCTGTGGCCGTCCTTGAAGCCTTCCAGTTTGAGTTCCTTGCCCCACAGGGCGGCGAGAAAAGAGCCGAGGACGACGCCGGGAACCAGGCCGATGTCGAAATTCCATGGCTGGCCGGGCGGCGACAGCGCGAGCATCAGCACGTTGGCGGAAGGCCCGGTAAAGCTCAGGCTCTGCACCGGGATGATGTCGAAGGATTGCGAGCCGATCTGGAAGGTAAGCAGCCAGGCGAGAGCGATCACCACGCCGACACCGATGCCGCCCAGCCATTCGCGTCGGTCGAGGCGGGCGCGCTGGGCGAAATGGATGGCGGAGGCGAGCCATACCAGGCCGAACAAAAGCCCGCCGAGGTGGCCAAGATGGAAGGTGGCGAGCAGATCGCGGGCAGCGCCGCCTTCGATGGTCCACAGGCTTGATAGCCAGGTGCGCACGGGCGAAAGGAGGCCGTTCAGCGAGGCCTGGGCGGTGACGGCGAAGATCAGCCCGGTGAGCAGCGCGCGCAGATTGCCGTTGGCGGCGAGGACCAGCATGCGAGACGAGCAGCCGCGTGCCAGGATCATGCCGATGCCGAACAGCAGACCGCCGATGAGCGCGCCGGACAGGCTGCCCTGCGCGGAAAGCTGGCGCGCCTGGCTGACATCGAGCCAGTTCCGGCTGATGAAGAGCTGGGTGGCGACGATGGCGGCCGAGAAGGCGAAGAGCCAGACGGCCAGTTTGCCGGTGCCTTGGCGATTCCAGAATTCGACGACGGCCGAGCGCATGCAGAAACGGGAACGCTGGGCGCAAACGCCGAACAGCAAGCCGATGACGAGGCCGGTCAGGGTGATTGTCGTCTTTTCACCGAGCAGTTCGGTCAGGCTGTTCAGGTCCATGATTTTTGCCCAAAATACGCGGTCGACCGCGACACTCGGCCTGGCATTGCGATTCCCCGCAAGCCTGTTGCAGTCATTGCTAATATTCTAGCGCGAATGGCTTGCAATCTTCGCAGGCCGCGACGACGGCTGGCGCTGCCGGCCGGTTCAGATGACCGGCTGTGCGCTCCGCCGACGACCGAGGAAGTTCTCGACCAGCGAATAGACCGCCGGGACGACGACCAGCGTCAGCAGCGTCGACGAGATCATGCCGCCGATGACGGCGATCGACAGCGGCTGGTTGGTTTCCGATCCGGCACCGAAGCCGAGCGCGGCGGGGGCGAGGGCAAGAACGACGGTGGCCGAGGTCATCAGCACCGGGCGCATGCGGATCGGGCAGGCATCGCTCAGGGCATCGTCGATGCCCATGCCGCCGGCGCGCCGCTGGTTGGTTAGGTCGACGAGCAGGATCGAGTTCTTGGCGACGAGGCCGATGAGCAGGACGAGGCCGATCATCGAGTAGATGTTGAGGGTCTGGCCGGTCGCCCACAGCGCCGCGACGCCGCCGATGATGGCGAGCGGTTGCGCCAGCATGACGATGAAGGGCTGCAGGAAGGAGTCGAACTGGCTGGCCAGCACCATGTAGAGCAGCACCATCGCCAGCACGAAGGCGAAGGTCATGTACTTGGTGGTCTTGGCGAATTCCTCGGCCTGACCGATCAGCTTGATCTGGTAGCCGGGCGGCAGGTCATCGGCGAACGACCGCACTTTCTGAACCGCCTCGCCGAGCGGGATGGTCGGCGTGGCGAAGAAGGTGGCGGCGTATTGCAGGTCGAAGCGGCCGATGACCGCCGGCCCGAGCGTTTCCGTGAAACTGGCGACCGAATCGAGACGCACCAGCTTGCCTTCCTTGTTGCGCAGATAAATCTTGGCGAGGTCGGCCGGCTGGGTGAATTCGCCCTCGCGGCCCTTGACGCGGATGTCGTAGCGCTGGCCGTCGCCCGGCTCGTCGTTGTACTTGGCGATGTCGACGCCGCCGGTCAGCATGTTGATGGCCAGCGCGACGTCGGCGGTGGTCAGGCCGGCGGCGGCGATGCGCAGGCGGTCGGGCTGGAAGACGAGCTGCGGCAGGTCGAGCTGGAGGTCGGTGTCGGTGCGGCCGATGCCGGGCTCGGACGAGAGTTTGGCCTGGAGTTCGCGCGTCAGCCGGCCCACCTCGGGCAGCCGCTCGCCGACAAGCACGAACTGCAGCGGTTCGCCGCGCTGTCCCTGGATCATCGGATAGGGGGCGGCGAAGGCG
>ERZ724514.245-NODE-245-length-24503-cov-4.050597_pt1 | contig 24503 bp, 20 predicted proteins | sample MGYA00376047_ERZ724514 | MGnify/ENA primary metagenome ERZ724514 (study PRJEB28724, sample SAMN07190883) | activated sludge metagenome | isolation source: activated sludge of sewage treatment plant in Hong Hong | place: Hong Kong | collected 2016-03-17 ...
CTTTTACCAATACTTCGCAAAACGCAGTATCCTATTCCTGGACATTTGGCGACGGCGGTACCAGCAATCTGGCCAACCCGACCCATACTTATGCCACCGATGGCGTGTATACAGTAGTGTTAACTGCTTCCAACCCATGTGGCACCTCTACGGCCACACAGACAGTGACCATCGTAACCCCGCCGACGGCAGGGTTCTCGGCTTCCCCCACAAGTGGCTGCGGCCCCCTGACGGTACAATTCACCAACAGTTCGTCGCTGAATGCAACCGCATGGAACTGGCAGTTTCCGGGCGGCAGTCCGTCAAGTTCTGCCGTGCAGAATCCTGTCGTCGTGTACAATACGCCCGGGACCTATTCCGTGACGCTCACGGTGAGCAATGCAGCAGGTTCGAATACGGCGTCACAGACCAATTACATCACGGTCAATACCGTTCCTGTTGCAGGGTTTACGAATAGCGTCAACGGGCTGAACGCCACCTTTACCAATACCTCGCAAAACGCAGTATCCTACTCCTGGACATTTGGCGACGGCGGTACCAGCAATCTGGCCAACCCCACCCATACCTATACCACCGATGGTGTGTACACGGTTGTACTGACGGCAACGAATCCTTGTGGCAATACGACCGCTACCCAGACGGTGACCATTGTAACCCCGCCGACGGCAGGGTTTACGGCTTCTCCCACGAGTGGCTGCGGTCCCCTGACGGTACAATTCACCAACAGTTCATCGCTGAACGCTACAGCATGGAACTGGCAGTTCCCGGGCGGCAGTCCATCAAGCGCCACGGTGCAGAACCCTGTCGTGGTGTACAACACCCCCGGCACCTATTCCGTAACCCTCACAGCAAGCAATGCGGCAGGTTCCAATACGGCGACCCAAACCAACTACATTACGGTCAACCCCGCACCGACCCCCGCCTTTACCAGCAGTGTAAACGGGTCTACGGCCACCTTCACGAATACTTCACAAAATGCGGTATCCTACTCCTGGGCATTTGGTGACGGCGGTACCAGCAACCTTGCCAACCCAACCCATACCTACGCAGGAGATGGCACCTATACCGTTACCCTGACTGCCACAAACCCTTGCGGCTCAACGACCTTTACCCAGAATGTCATCATCATCACAGAGCCGACAGCCGGCTTTACGGCTAATACCACGACCGGTTGTGCAGCATTGACGGTGAATTTTCAGGATCTGTCGTCGGGCAACACCACCTCCTGGGCCTGGAGTTTTCCAGGCGGAACGCCCTCAAGTTCGACGCAACAGAACCCAACGGTTGTTTATAACACACCCGGCACCTACGACGTGACGCTCGTGGCCACTTCCCCCGGTGGCAGCAGCACCTATACCCAACAAGGATTCATTACCGTTTTGGCGCCTCCTTCCGCATCTTTCAGTTCGACTGTCAACGGCGCGACTGCTTCCTTTACCAACGGTAGCGTCAATGCCATGACCTACAACTGGGCGTTTGGCGACGGTAGTACGAGTTCGATGCAAAATCCCGGGCACACTTATCTGGAGGATGGCACTTACACAGTGACGCTTACGGCAATCAACAACTGCGGCTCTACGACCTTTACCCAGACTGTCACGATTGTAACGGCTCCGAATGCCGCATTTACAGTAAACAACACTGCCGGATGCACTCCCTTTGCCGTGCAGTTTTCCAACCAGTCCAGCCCGAATGCCACCACATTCAACTGGACCTTTGCAGGCGCCCAGCCGGGCGCCTCAAACCTGGAAAACCCTTCCGCAACATGGGACACACCGGGAACATACCAGGTCACCCTGATCGCCTCGAACGCAGCGGGAAGTGATACCACCACCATGATGATAACCGCTAACGATATTCCGGATGCGGGATTCACAGCCCAGACCGCCGGCTTGTCGGTTGTGCTGACGAATACCTCACAGAATGCCACCAGCTATTTCTGGGATTTTGGCGACGGCGGAACCAGCAACCTGGCAAACCCGACTTATACCTATAGCACTACCGGCATGTATGTCGTGTCGCTGACTGCCACAAATGCTTGCGGTACAGACCAGATTACGACGACTGTTACAATTGCCGGAAGTGCACCCATTGCCGCCATTGGCGTAAGCGAGAACAGCGGCTGTGCGCCGTTCACGGTGACCTATACGGATCAATCTGCCGGAAATCCGACGGACTGGAAGTGGGAATTCCCCGGAGGCGTCCCGGGCAACTCGACACAACAGAACCCGACAGTTACCTATTCGACTCCGGGTTCCTATACTGCAACGCTCATCGTCACGAACCAATATGGCTCCGATACGATTACTACGTCGAACCCGATAATTGTTCAGAACGTACCCGTAACGGCTTTTGGGTTTGTGATAAATCAGGGCGCTGTCACCTTCAATAACCAGTCGCAAAACGCCACAGCCTATCAATGGAATTTTGGCGATGCGAGTAGCAGTAGTGAAGCAAACCCCACGCATGTATATGCCGCACCGGGTACGTACACCGTGGAACTGACCGCCGTCAACAACTGCGGCGCAAATACCCTTCAGCAAATGATTGTGATCACTACGGTGGGCACAGAAACACCGGAGTGGCTGGAATATTTCAGTCTCTACCCGAACCCGAATGCCGGGGCATTTCACGTTGAAATGAATGGCCAACCACAAGAGGAAGTGGAATTTGTCTTATACGACGCCCTGGGCCGTCTGGTCCGCCGGGATGTATCTGATTTCGGGTCGGGCAGCCTCAATCGTTTGCTCGATTACGGCCAGTTATCTGCGGCAGTTTATCAACTGCATATTCGTGCAGGCAACACGGCTATGGTGGTAAAAATTGTGGTTCAACACTAAATATTTCAGGTGTTAAACCCTGCGCCGGTTGCCTGTATTTACGGGGCAACCGGCGTTTTATTGTTACAAAGCACGCAAGAATGACGTATGAGTATTTTCCGTAAAAATTGGCCCGGTGTTTGAATAGGTCCATACAAACCTGTCATTATGAAAATGTTATACAGATCACTGCTCCTCGTGACGTTCATTGCCTCAACTACCGGACTTCTCGCCCAGAAACTTAAAGCCGTGGACAATACCCAAAATGCCGGCAAGGTAGAATGGGTGACACGCCAGGTCGATGCCGGCAAAAGCGAACCTGGTACTCCGGTGACAGGCGAATTTGAGGTGAAAAACATCAGCAAGGAAAACCTCATTATCATGGAAGTGCGCAGCAGTTGCCATTGCACTGCCGTCGAGTGGACACGTGAACCTATTGCTCCGGGGAAAAGCGGTATCATAAAAGCCATCTATGACGGCCAGCGGGAAGGTGAGTTCTACAGAATCATCACCGTAACGACCAACTTCGACCCGGCCCAGTCCATACCCCTGGCCTTGATCGGCAAAGTGGAAGCCAGGCAGGATACCGCAAAGAATTAACCCAGTACATACAAACTATGGTAAAGCCGGTTCCGGGATTTTTCCGGGCCGGTTTTTTTGTTGCTTTGGTCTTCCGACTTTTCCCGTACTTGTCTGCCCAAAATGGGATTTATGAAAAACAGGTTATTGCGCCGCCTGCTTTACGGGATACTGGTCGCCCTGCTGCTTTATTTCGGATGCATATTTGTTTACGGCTGGTATTCCGACTGGCAGCCTGCCGAAGGGCCTGCCCCGTTATCCCTCACACAAAGTTCACCTGCACACATGACCGGCGACACGACCCTCCGGTTTGTAATCTGGAATGTCGGCTATTGCGGCCTTGGCGCCGAATCGGACTTCTTTTACGACGATGAAGGCATGTGGTATTCAGGCAGCAGCATGATCCGATCCCCCATTGAATTGGTGGAAAAAAACCTGCATGGCGCGCTCGATTTTTTGAAAAACACTCCCGCCGACTTTTACCTGCTCCAGGAAGTAGACTTCGAATCGGACAGGAGCCATCGGGTAAAACAATACGAATCCTTTGCCGGCTCATTGCCGGGATATGCCGCGGCTTTTGCGACGAACTACAAATGTAACAGGGTACCCATCCCGCTTCTGGAACCGTGGAATGCCTATGGAAGTGTGCTTTCCGGACTCGCAACGTTTTCCCGTTTTCAGCCTGCCGCCGCCATTCGGTATCAATTACCGGGTCAATATCCCATGCCTGACAGGATATTTCAACTCGACCGATGTGCCGAACTGTTCCGGATGCCCACTCCAAAAGGAAAGGACCTTGTTGTCATCAATATCCACAACTCGGCTTACGATCCCGGCGACAAGATCAAGGCCATTCAAATGCCCTACCTACGGGATGTAGCCCTGGCCGAGTATGCCAAAGGTAATTTTGTTGTGCTCGGCGGTGACTGGAACCAATGCCCGCCCAATTTCCGGTTCGACACTTTTATGCCCGGAAAAACGCAGGGGTATAAACAAGGCAACATACCGGCGGATTTTTTTCCGGAAGACTGGCTGTTTGCCTACGACCCGGTGACGCCAACCAATCGCAAGTCGCGTGATCCCTATGTAAAAGGGGAAACCTTCGAGACGCTGATCGATTTCTATCTGGTATCGCCCAATGTCCGCGTGCAGTCGGTGACTGGCGTGCCGCAGGGCTTTCAGTTCTCCGACCATCAGCCGGTCATTATGGAAATATCACTGCGATAGGCCCGTCAGCCTTTTCTAAAGCAAAACAATACTCCTTCGAGAAACAACCCGTACGATTTAAACTGCTGTTCCGCCTTTCGGAAATCCTTTGCCTGTTTGCTCAATACCGGATGGACCGCCCGTTTCAGCCGTCCGAAACTTGAGTAAAGTCCTGAAACCGCCAGGGCATAGGAAATTTTTACCGGCATTCGGGCGCTAACAACCGACAAGTGCTGTTTTTTTTCAAGGGACAGCCCCAAGTTTCGACAAATCCGCTCCCAGTCGTCGGGAAATGCAAATTGATCACTTGCCTGTGGTATTCCAAAAAGACCAATACATTTTTGGTTGATCTCCCGCATCGTTTCCCTGGAAACATCGCTCCGCCACAGCGACTCATTGATTATCAGTAACCCGCCCGGCTTCAGTACACGCGCACAAGACTCCAGTAACAACGGGATATCCTCGTCCGGCAAAATTGCCAAAACCGATTCGGCGATAACGGCATCAAAAAAACCGGACGGGTAGGGTAGTGCGCCTCCTTCCGGCGCCATTGCCAGGCGTATGCCTGACAACCCGCACAGATTCAGGCGCCTTTGCGCACTACGGAACATGCCCTCCGTATTTTCAATGCCGAAAAGTTCGTTGCCGGGGCGGCGCACGGCGATTTCTACCAGTGTCTGGCCGGTTCCAAATCCGATTTCCAGTATTCGACCGCCTTTCCCGACTTGCAGGTGTTCCAGCAGCAAGGCAGTGCCACTCCTTCCTGTAGCGTGCAGGTAAGGCGTATGTGTTTGTGCAAAAAAATCCAGGATTCCGGTCATAACTGTTCCCGCCAGGATTGTATTCGGAAAAGTAGGCCTTAACTGCGCCTCCGGCAAAAAATCCGGGGAAAAACAATTGCCGGTCCCTGATTTTCGCGGCATCCTTCTACCTTTGCGGCTTCTTATCAAAATTCCGGTTTCTCTCAATATTTTCCTATGCAAATCCGATCAGCACTTATCTCCGTTTACTCTAAAGACGGGCTCGAACCTATTATCCGCCGCTTGTATGAACTGGGGGTGCAACTGTACAGCACCGGCGGAACACAGTCGTACATTCAGAAACTGGGTATACCCGTAACGCCGGTCGAGTCGCTCACCGGTTTCCCGGGCATTCTCGACGGGCGGGTGAAGACGCTGCACCCTGCTGTTTTCGGCGGATTGCTGGCGCGCAGAGAACCGGAGCACCTGGCACAACTGGAACAGTACAATATTCCTGAAATAGATTGTGTTATCGTGGACCTGTATCCTTTTGAAGACACGGTAGCCACTTCCAATGATCCTGCAGAGATCATCGAGAAAATCGACATCGGTGGTGTAGCACTGATACGGGCGGCCGCAAAAAACTGGAAAGATGTCGTGGTGGTACCCAGCAAGGAGGAGTATAAACTCTTCCTGGACCTACTGAACGAGCAAAACGGCGAATTTTCCGCATATAACCGCCGGGAGTTTGCGCGCCGCGCATTTAAAGTCTCCTCAAATTATGATATCGCCATTTTCAACTGGTTCAACGAAGGAACAGCCGATATTTCGTTCAAATACTCCATACACCGCTCCGATATCCTCCGGTATGGCGAGAACCCGCATCAGGACGGGGTCTTCTTCGGCGATTTCGACAAGGTATTCGATAAACTGAACGGCAAGGCCATTTCTTACAACAACCTTGTAGACATTGATGCGGCCGTACAACTGATGCGGGAATTCCAGTTGGGCAAGCCGGCTTTTGCCATTCTGAAACACACCAATGCGTGTGGCGTAGCGCGCCGGCACACCATACTTGAAGCATGGAAAGCCGCCCTGGCATGCGATACAACTTCCGCATTTGGCGGCATTTTTATCACCAATACCAGGGTAGACCTGCCCACAGCGCAAGAGATCAACAAACTCTTTTACGAGGTACTGATCGCTCCCGACTTTGACCAGGACGCCCTCGACTTGCTGAAGAAAAAAGAGCAACGCATCCTGTTGAAAATCAAAAACTTCGACGTGTCCAAACGGACATTCAGAAGCCTGCTGAACGGGGTGGTCGAGCAGGATGCCGATCTGAAAACGGAAACGGAGGCCGATCTCAAGACCGCTACGGAGCGGGCGCCGACCCCGAAGGAAGTCGGAGAGTTGCTGTTTGCCGTTAAATGTGTAAAACACCTGAAATCCAATGCCATTGCGCTGGTAAAAGAGCGTCAGCTGATCGGCATGGGTTGCGGCCAGCCGAGCCGCGTCGATGCGCTCCGGCAGGCCATTGCCAAGGCGAAGGCCTTCGGCTTCGACCTGAATGGCGCCGTAATGGCTTCGGATGCCTTCTTCCCCTTTCCCGATTGTGTCGAGATTGCTCATGAAGCCGGTATCACTGCTGTCATTCAGCCCGGCGGCTCGGTGAAAGATCAGGATTCCATCGACGCCTGCAACAAACACGGAATGGCGATGGTTATGACAGGCTTTCGGCATTTTCGGCACTAACCGACACCTATGGCATCAAAAAAAACACTTGCAAAGGCGCAACATATCCGGGAAATACTGGACGACCTCTACCCGGAAACACCGATTCCCCTGCAACACGAGGATGCCTACACCCTTTTAGTGGCCGTGGTGCTTTCCGCACAGTGTACCGTCGAACGGGTGAACCAGATCACGCCCGTGTTGTTTGCCCGCGCCGACAACCCGTATGATATGGCCAAACTTCCGGTGGAAGAAATCCGCGAGATCATCAAGCCATGCGGGCTCTCCCCGGCCAAATCAAAGGCGATACACGGACTATCGGAGATCATTGTGGAAAAACACGGAGGCAAGGTGCCGGAAAGTTTTGAAGCGCTGGAAGCCCTGCCGGGCGTCGGACACAAAACGGCATCTGTTGTTATGTCGCAGGCATTCGGACACCCCGCATTTCCGGTAGATACACATATCCACCGCCTCGCGGCGCGTTGGGGGCTGAGCAACGGGAAAAATGTGGTACAGACCGAACGCGACCTGAAGGCAGTCTTTCCCGAGTCAAGCTGGAACAAACTCCACCTTCAGATCATCTATTTCGGGCGACAATATTGCCCTGCCCGGGGCCACAAACCGGAAGTGTGCCCGATATGTTCGTTGTATTACAATAAATCGTTCGGGGCTTGAGCGTTGTGTCGCTTCAAAACCCGAACGATCAGTCACATCTCCTTTTTGCCGCCTCGACCAGGTTCTTGGTGAATATCAGTTCTTCTTCGATTGGCCTGAATTCAGGCCGTTCAAGATTTAGTAAAAGTGACTTTTCCACATCGTCGAACCTGCCCTGACTAATTGCCAGCTCGTAATCAAACAGGTTTTCACGCTGAAACTTCCTGAAAGCGACCACATGGGCTTCTTTGGGTTTTAGTTTCAGGTAGGCGAAACAAAGCATGGCAGCACATACAAAACCGATAAAACCGGAAATCATGAGCATTTTGAAACCGAAACCACCTTTCTGGAGTCTAAGGGTTTCGTAATCGTGCTGAAGCCGGTGGTTTGCTGCCCGGAGTTCCTTATTCTGATCGTACAAATCGGACCATTCGTTCTCGTACTTTTGAGCCCGGAGTTCCAATTCGGCGAAGGAGTGCTCCAACGTTTCAATCCGTTTTTGTTGTTCTGCGATCAACTGTTCGGTTTTTTGGTTGTTGGTAGGGCCTGATTTCATTTTTTAGTTGTTTTTGCCTTACAAAAGTAGTTGCTAATACATGAAAGTTGACATTTTAGCGGTAGGCATTCATCCTGATGACGTAGAACTCAGCGCATCCGGCACTTTATTGCGCCATGCCGCTTTGGGTAAAACCTTTGGCCTGCTCGACCTGAGCAAGGGCGAACTCGGCACCCGGGGCACGCCGGAGATTAGGGAGCAGGAGGCAAAGGACGCCGCAAAACTGCTGGGCGCCACATTTCGCAAGACGCTGGATATTCCGGACGGCCTGTTTGTACCGGGTCCGGAGCACTGGCTCAAGATCATTCGTGTGATTCGCTGGTGTCAACCTGCGATTGTTTTATGTAATGCACCCGACGACCGGCATCCTGATCACGGCCGGGCGTCAAAAATGGTTGCAGATGCGTGTTTTTACGCAGGCCTGGAGAAGATCGAAACCATTGATGATCAAGGAGTAAAGCAGTCCAAATGGCGGCCCGGCGCGGTATACCATTATGTACAGGACAAGCACCTTACGCCGGATTTTGTGGTCGATATAACACCATACTTTCATCGAAAAATTGAGGCCATCAAAGCCTTTCGCTCTCAATTTTACGACCCGAACAGCGATGCGCCTGATACGCCCATCTCCGGCAAAGAATTTATGGAGTTTATGGAGGCCAAGGCAAGGGTATTCGGAAGGCCTATCCAGGCAAAGTACGCGGAAGGGTTTATTTTTACCCGAACGCCCGGCATCAGCAATATGTTAGACTTGTCTTAAGATTGGCCTGTTGCTATTGCATTTATGGTGTTGTAGTACTACGTTTGTTCTAAAATTGACGAGATGAAACCAGTCTTTTTCACCCTTTTTTTGGCTGCCATTGTTACTGGCCTGTCCGGTTGCAGCGCTGAAAAAAAGTTTGCCAACCGGCTTCGCGGGACATGGGAGATCAGCCGTTACGACGTCAATGATACCCGTGCTGCAGCCCGCGCCTCATCCGATCTGGGTACCATAACTTTCAACAAGAACCACACCGGGGTAGTGGAAATACGGAATGTTTTCACAGATAATCGCGGCAATGCCGACTCCCGTTCCTTTCGGTGGTCAAACACTGCCAATTCTGTTACCATAAGCGGGGATTATGCAGACCTGTCCAAGGCCTGGATTGTGATCACCAATAAAAAGAAATTTCAGTTGTGGAAGTCGACCGACGGCTACAACAGAATACAGGAAATCGAATTAAAACGATGATTCTCAATATTTAATCACACACTGTTAACCATTTAAATCCATTACACATCATGAAGAAGCTAGTAGCCTCTTTCTTTGCAGCAGCCCTTTTGCTGTCATTCGTTAACACGGCATCTGCACAGGTGCGTTTCGGCGTAAAAGCCGGTCTTAATCTCGCCAATATCTCCTTCAGCAATCTCGGTGAAATCGAGCCGTCGACCAGTATGCTGCCTACCTTTATGGTTGGCGGACAGGTAGAATTCGATTTTACTGAAAACCTGGGTGTCGGTGTTGGCCTTCAATTGAACGGCAAAGGCACCAAAATCGAAACGGAGTTTTTGGGCGAAAAATTTTCGACGAAAACCAGCCCCATGTACCTGCAGGTGCCGGTAATGCTGCAGTACCGCAACAGCGGCTTCTTTGCAGGTGTCGGTCCGTATGTCGGGTTTGGCTTGTTCGGCAAATCCAAAACGGACGGCGCTGACTCGGAGGACATCTCGTTTGGCAACTCGGTTGACGATGACTTTGCACCCCTGGATTTTGGCGCCGGCGTCGAACTGGGCTACGAGTTCGGAAGCGTTCGCGCTACGGCCTCTTACAACCTGGGCCTCGCCAATGCCCTGCCCAAGGATGCTGTAGAAGGCACCGATGTAAAGGCCAAGCATGGCGTCATCGGAATTGCCGTTGCCTATCTCTTTGGCGGCGAATAATTGTGCTAAAAAATGGAGCCACCCGGATCACAAAAGCCGGGTGGCTCAAAAAAATGCACGGTTGTTAGCCGAATCGACACAGTTATTAGGTCCGGCTTCCCCGAACATCATATCGGGGCAACTTTGCGCAACTTGAAACACTATCAATCAAAACTTAAATCCACACAATGAAAAAGCAATCTGTTGTTATCCTTTTTGTAATGCTATTTCTCGGAGTTACGTCTACCGGCTTTTCGCAAGTCCGTTTTGGTGTAAAAGCCGGTCTCAACCTCGCCAATGTCTCAGGTGATGAAGTTGGCGATACCAAAATGCTGCCCACCTTCCTGATTGGCGGGCAGGCTGAGTTTGGTCTGTCTGACAACCTTGGCCTGGGTGTCGGCCTTCAGTTAAACGGCAAAGGATTTAAAGTGGCCGACGACCTCCTGGGTGAGGATTTCAAATACTCGGTCATGTACATTCAGGTGCCGGTATTGTTGCAATACCGCAACAGCGGCTTCTTTGCCGGTGTTGGCCCCTATTTCGGTTTTGCCGTTTCCGGCAAGGCAAAAGCAGGCGGAAACAGCATTAGCCTGGAATTCGGCAACTCGGAAAACGATGACCTCGCCCCCCTGGACTACGGCGCCGGCTTCGAACTGGGTTATGAATTCAGTAATATCCGCGCAACGGCATCGTACAACCTTGGCCTGGCCAACATCGTTCCGAAAGACATTGCCGATGCAGAAGATGTATCTGTAAAAAATACCGTCATCGGTATCGCCGTGGCCTACCTCTTTGGTGGCGAGTAAGGAATACCGAGATTTTCTGACTTAGGTGCCGGGAGTGGAATAATGGATTATTCAATCCCGGTACTTGGGTCCACTTCATTAATTTCAATAAAACGTCGATATCCATGAAAAAACAATCTTTAGTGCTCATTTTGGTCGCGCTCTTTATGGGTGTGACCGCTACGGGCTTTTCGCAAGTCCGCTTCGGCATCAAAGCCGGTCTTAACCTTGCCGACCTCAAATTCAGCGGTCTGGGCGAAACAAGTACCAAGATGCTACCCACCTATATGGTAGGCGGCGTGGTCGAATTCGATTTCGCTGAAAACCTGGGCCTGGGAGTCGGGCTACAGTTGCATGGAAAAGGCGCCAAAGACGGCACCGACGGTTCTGATGCCTCGATCTCGCTCGGCTACCTTCAAGTGCCGGTTATGTTGCAATACCGCAACAGCGGCTTTTTTGCCGGCGTAGGCCCTTATGCAGCGTTTGGCATTTTTGGAAAAGCCAAAGAAGGCGGCGACTCCGAGGATATTTCATTCGGCAGCGGTGCTGAAGACGACCTCAGCGCGCTCGATTTCGGTGCAGGCATTGAACTGGGCTACGAGTTCAGCAATCTCCGCGCAACGGCTTCTTACAGCCTTGGTCTGGCCAATGGTATTCCAAAGGATCAACGCATTGACGGTTTTGATGCTTCCATCAAAAACAACGTCATCGGCATTGCACTGGCATACCTTTTTGGTGGCGAATAAAAATTAGTGCATTTTTGTACAAAGCAAAAAACAAGCCGCGCCGGACCTGCTCCGGTGGCGGCTTGTTTTTTACCCCGGATTCCTTGCTATCTTCTTCCTCTAAATTTTTCTCCAATGAAAAAACTGAATTATTGCCTGTTGATCGCCGCATTTGTTGCAGGTGTCTTTACCTATGCCGGCGCCCAGACCCGGTTCGGCATTAAGGCCGGACTGAACTTTGCCAATAGCCCCGTCAGCGACGACTACAAAGCCCTTTTTGAAGCAGCCCTGGGTTCGGATTATAATCCGGGCATTCGGGTTGCTTATCACATCGGCGGACAGGTTGAATTCGCACTCAGTGGAAACCTGGGTCTGAGCCTTGGTGTTCAATTGAGCAGCAAAGGCACCAAATACGACCTGTCAGGTAACTTTAATGGCGTACCCTATACCGGATCGGTGTCGGAAAAACCCATGTATATTCAATTGCCGATTGCACTGACTTACCGCAACAACGGGTTTTATGCCGGTGTCGGACCATTTATCGGTTTCGGCATTGGCGGTAGCCTGAAAGTGAAAGCAACCGCGCAGGGCAACTCGGATTCCAGTTCGCAAGACATTAACTTCGGCAATAGCGACACCGACGACTATGCCCCGCTTGATTACGGCGCAGGGGTCGAGTTGGGGTATGAAACCGGCCCGTTCAGGATCACAGGTTCATACAATCTGGGCCTGGCCAATGTGGTACCCAAAGACCAGGTGGATGCCGGGGGTGGCGACTTTAAAAAGAAGAACAACGTGATCGGGCTTTCCCTGGCCTACCTCTTCGAATTAGGTTCCGGTAAAGGCAAATAAGCACCTGTTCTCAAGGACGCCGGTTCAATACCAGCCTTTTCCCGCCAAGGGAAATGCCGTTCCTGACAAGTTCAACCCAATACAACCCGGAAGGAAAGTCGAAACAATCCACCCGGGTTGTATTGCCGGCGATCTGTTTGTCCAGCAGCAGCATACCAAGGTTTCTACACTACTTTTTGAGCGAAAAGACAAGCGGCTGCATATTGTTTCTGGCCACAACAACAACATTTTTTTGCCCGATCCGGATGTTGCGGATATCACGCACCTCGCCGTCGAGATGAAATCCGCTGTCGCGCGAACGAACGGGTTTGAATCCGCCCTTGCCGTCGCCCTTCAGGAACAGGCCGTAATCAGCGTCCATATACCCAAACTCGGGCTTGGCGCCGAGGAAATTGCCACCGGTAAGTACATCCTGCATGCCGTCGCCGTCAAAATCGCCGACCTGAATGCCGTACATCGGGGCGAACTGTGCCTCGCTCGGGAGCGGGATAAACACAAACCGGCCGTTGCCCTGGTTCATCAATACGCCGCTGGCCAGCACACCCGCCTTTAGCACCACCGCGTCCGCCAATTGCTCTGGCGTAAATATATCGGTGATGCTTTGGTTGGCGTATCGCTTGTACTTGAGGTACTTTTTCTTCAGGGAGGGAATTTCGCCCACAAGGTCGCCGCGCAAAATATAAGGCAACAGTACACCTCCATTGTACCGGCACAGGATATGCTCCGGCGTACCGTTTTTATCAAAATCGTTGAAAAACAGGGTTAACGGCTGTTCCGGCGAGGCCTCCAGGCGGGAGTTGAGCCCCATGTTACCCACGATAAAATCCGGCAAGCCGTCGCCATTGAAATCGCCCGGGGCGATGCGCTTCCACAATCCATTCGTCTTTTCCAGTCCTGCCTGGGCACTCAGATCGGTCAATACGCCTTTATCATTGCGGAGTACCTTTACCGGCATCCATTCGCCCGTGATCAAAAGGTCCGGATCTTTATCGCCGTCTATATCGCTCCAGACGGCATCGGTGATCAGGCCAAGTTTTTTGAGTACATCGGGCTGTTGCATGGTAAAATAGCCTTTGCCGTCGTTCATCAACAAAAATCCTCCAACGGGTGTACCCACCTTCCCGGGCAGCAAACGCATGCCTACGAACAGATCCTGATCGCCGTCTCCATCCAGGTCGGCAGGCCGGACGCAGCCGGTTGCAAAAGGTTTTTGACCGGGAATGGCATCAGGTGCGCGTTCAAAATTTCCATTTCCGTCGTTCAGGTAAAGCCGGTCCGCCAGTTCCGGGCTCGACGGTTCGGCCTCATTACTGCCCGACGCTACATAAAGATCGAGGTCCTTGTCTCCGTCAGCATCAAAAAAAACAGCATCGACATCCTCGCATTTGGCATCCGCGTCCAAGGCCGCTTGTGTGTTTTGACGAAACCGCCCTTCCGGTGTCTGAAAAAACACCGCTCCGGGCTGGCCTTTGGCGCCGCAGATAAAGAAATCCTCCCGGTTGTCGCCGTTCACATCACCTGTTGCAACCCTCGGCCCTTCAGTCGAATACAAAAAGTAGAGCAGCCGGTCGCGATCCCAATCATAAAACTCGTCTTCCTCATGACGCCAGTTGATCCCGGCAGCGGCCGTGGTATTCTGAAATAACGGTGTACGTGCCGGTTTTAGCCAGGGAATATCAAATGTTTTAAGCGTCGCTTCGGCTTGCGACAATTTCAGGGTCTGGTTTGCCGACACGCCGGTCAACAGTGTCACCTTTCCCGGCGCCGGCCAGACAACGAGGACAGTGTCAATTTTTGAAATAGCGCCCAATCCGATATTCGGGCGCGGGTCCATGGAACTCTGAAAACCGCGCATGGGCATTTGCTCCTGGTAAAATGTCTGACCGCCGGCCCGCAGGAATATTTTGGCGCCAAATGCGGCCGTATTGGCCCCTTCACCCTTCAATTCAAATTTTACATAGTTGTTTTTCAACAATTCGACTGATTCGTTCCGATAAACGAAAGCCTCCATTTTGGAGTTGTTCACCACCAGATCGAGGTCGCCGTCGTTGTCCAGGTCGCCATACGCCGATCCATTGGAAAAACTGGGATCAGCCAGTCCCCAGGTATCCGCCAGGTTTTCAAACGTCAGGTTGTGTTTGTTGTGAAAGGCATAATTGGGTATCTTTTCACTGGGGATGGAATCGATCAGGCGTTTGAAATCGACATTTCCACCGCCCACAATTTCCCGTTGCACCGAAGGGTCGGATGCAAACATCAGGTAGTCCTGGTTGGTCAGGTCCTGGGCAATGCCGTTGGCAACAAATATGTCGCGCCAGCCGTCGTTGTCCATGTCGAACAAAAGCGCGCCCCAGCTCCAGTCGGTGGCTTCCACGCCACCCAGGCATGCGATTTCGGAATAGGTATCGTCGGCATTGTTGAGGTGCAGCATGTTCCGGGTGAACTGGTTGTAATAACCGTAACTGCTGGTGTACCTGAAACGGTCCGGACTATCGAACGAGGTGGTTGTCTTCAACCGGCGGTCGGGTTCGGGGAGCATGTCGGTGACAAAAATATCGGGCCGTGCATCGTTATTGATATCGGCCATATCGGCGCCCATGCTCGCTGCACTGATATGCCGCATTTCCTTTTCCAGCACTTCGCTAAAGGTGCCGTCGCCGTTGTTGTGATACAGGTAGTCGCGTTCGAAGAAGTCGTTCGACACGTATATATCCTGCCAGCCGTCCATATCGGTGTCGCCGACCGTTACGCCAAGACCAAAAGCGATGATGCTGCCCAATATGCCGGCCTCCTGGCTGACATCTTTAAAATGCCCGTTATCGTTGCGAAAGAGTTTGTGTCCACCCAGGCTGTCGCGGGTAAAGCGCAAGTTTTTCCGAAGGTCGAAAGAGCCGATCGCGCGGAATGAGTTGTTCAGGATATACGCATCGAGGTCGCCATCCTTGTCGTAATCAAAAAATGCGGCGTGGGTGCTCAAACCCCGGTCTGCAAGGCCGAATTCTTTTGCCTTTTCCGAGAAAGTGCCGTCGCCGTTGTTGATATACAGTTCGTTTTCACGGCTGAAGAGGTGCTCTTCCTTCTCGTCGGAGCGGGAAATGCCGGAGTTGCACACGTATATATCCAGCCAGCCGTCGCCGTTCACATCAGCCATTGCTACGCCGGTCGACCAGGAGCCCTTTCCCGCCACGCCGGCTTTTGCCGTAACATCCTCGAATTTCCAGTTTCCCTTGTTGAGATAAAGCCTGTTCTCTCCCATATTGGAAGAGAAAAATACATCGGGCAGGCCGTCGTTGTTCACATCGCCGATGCCTGCGCCGCCGCCGTTATAGAAGTTGCGGTACCGGTAAATATTGAAATCCCGGTCGTACACCAGGTCATTCCTGAAATCGATACCCGTTTCGGATGCGGGCAGCAGGGTGAAAAGTTTGGTTTGGGAAGCAGAAGACCCGGGTTCGGGTGCTGGTTGCCTGCAGGCCATTAAACCTACGGCAAGCAGTACCACCGGGAAATATAAGTGTTTGAACATCAGAGCACATTTTCGGCTATTGCGGCGCAAATGTATGGAACTGAGGTTTGCCCTCCAACCAGTCCACATAATCTACAGAACCCAGCCGGAATTTGAACGGTATGGTGTTGCCTTTGGCAATCCGGTATTCGATACGGCAAAAAAACGGCAGACATTCTGCCGACCACGAAGGGAGCAGGGAAAGGGATAAAGGCGGCAAGTCGGCCTCGTCGCGCAGCCGGATAAATAAAGGCTGACCGGCGACCATAGTATTGCGTTCCGTTTGTGCCTTCTGAAAAGGGGCCTGAAGCGAGCGTTCCAGCGCAGAAAGGCTTTTCCCGCTGGAAAAAGTTTGCGCCTGTGCTGCATCAACTCCCAGCAACAGGAAGCCGGCCAACATCAGCCTGCACATCCGGCTAGCCCCTTTTACTGCCTTCATATAGTTCAAATTGTTGGAAACTACATTCCAGTGCGCCATTGAACAGGGTTATCTTTCGCGAGGCCCGCAATCCGACGTTTTTCAGCGCCTCCCGGTTTGACGAAATCAGCCACGCGTCCCAGCCGGTCCAGTGCTGCTTGAAGCAATCCCCCATGCCTTTGTAAAAGGCTGCAATATCTTCCACTTTCAGGCGCTCGTCGTATGGCGGGTTGGTAATCAGGGTGCCGGCAGTATCCGGCGCCTGCAATTTATCAAACGCCATTCGTTCGATTCGGATTGTATCGTCCAAACCTGCCGACATGACATTGATAGACGTGGCATTCCGTGCGCGGTTGTCTTTATCCGAGGCGAGTATGGGCAGGTCAAAACGTTTGATTCTGCCATCTGCTTCCTTCTTTACCTCCTGCCAGCATTTCCTGTCAAAACCCGGCCAGCGAAAAAAACCAAAGGATTCGCGTTTGATCTGGGGCGGGGTATGGGTGGCGATCATGGCTGCTTCGATGGGCAGTGTGCCGCTGCCGCACATGGGGTCGGCAAAGGCGCGCTGCCCGTTCCAGCCGGTATGCAGGATCATGCCGGCAGCCAGCACCTCATTGAGCGGCGCCTCCACGGTATCCCGGCGGTAGTTTCTGCGGTGCAGCGAGTCGCCGCTTGCATCGAGCGAGACATCGCAATGGGTGCCCTGTATGTGCACGTTGACACGCAGCACCGGCGCCACTGTGTTCACATCCGGCCTGCGCTGGTACCTGTCGCGGAACTGGTCGACGATGGCATCCTTGGTCAGAAGGCCCGCAAACTGGGAATGTCGGAAGACCTCACCGGCCGTCACGGCATCTACGGCCAGGGTATCGGATACACTCATGTATTTGGACCAGTCTATGTCGCGAATGCCGTCGTAGAGATTTTTTTCATTGTAAACCGGAAAGGAATGGAGATGCACCAGGATGCGCAGGGCGGAGCGCAATTCGTAATTGGCGCGGTACATCAGACGCGTGTCGCCTTCAAACGCTACGGCGCGTTTGACCTCGCGTATTCCTGTTGCGCCGAGGGCGCGCAATTCGCCGGCGAGTACGGGCTCGAGTCCGGCAAAGGTCTTGGCGAGCAGCGTCAGGGAGTGGTTCGTTTGCACGGGCGGTATGTCAGCGTTTTTCTGAAGCGATTTTTTGCTCCAATTCTGGTGATTTGCGAATTGCATTGGCTTTGCGCCAGTAATCGAGCGCCTTGCCCGCATCGCCGCTTCCGAACAGTGCATCGCCGTAATGCTCCAGTATGCCGGGGTGCTTGTCGCCGCCCTTGTTCAGGACCTGTTCATACCGGGACCTGGCGCCTGCGAAATCTTTTTTCCCGATCAGTGCGCGCCCGATCTGGTCGATGATATCCAGTTTCAGTCCCTGGTTGTTGCCGGTCATCAGGAGGGCCTGTTCCAGTTGCGACATGGCATCATCATAACGGCCTTTTTCATTGGCGGCAAGGCCAAAATACCAATATGACCTCGGCTGGTTGGGAAAGGCATCCATAGCCTGTTCTGCCGTTTGCAGCATTTCAGCATAGTTTTTTTGCAGCAGCAGGATATCCAGGGTGTTTTCCCAGACCGAAAAAACGGTCGGATTCAGGGCGATACATTTTTTATACCGCTTTAATGCCTCTGCCGGCTGGTTGGCGTGGTAAAGGAGGTCGCCCGATAAACTCCATGCCTTCGGGTCTTCCGGGTGTGCGGTTTCGACAGCGGCGCCCAGTTCGAGCAGGTTGTCGGCAAGCGCCTGGTCGGCGCCGGCATCCAGTTTTGGGAAAAACGGCAAAATCTCCTTGATCTTGGCGTCAATCGAGACCTTGGGATCGGCAAACAGCGGCTTGAGTTTGCTCAGATAGTCGGCATCCGAACTGCTTTTGCTTTTGTCGACGGCAGCCAGACGGGCCACCTTGTCGTTGGGATCAATTGCGAGAATTTCCTGGTACACGCTGCGCGCATTCGCCTTGTCGCCCATGGTGTCGTAGAATTCTGCCAGGCGGTGGCGGTATTCCAGACGACCGGGGTATGTATCGGCGAGTTTGCGCAATTCGGCGGCGGCTTTTTTGTCCTCGCCCATTCCCACATAGATCATGTGTTTTTGAAAAGAGGTTTCTTCCTCCACGCCGCGTATCCTTTCTATTTTTTCCAGCGCCCGCAGTCCGCCTTCCGGATTTGCAGAAAGCACTTCCAGGTAGGCCAGATGTTCCAGAAATTCCAGCGTTTCGGGGAAGCGCTTTACCAGGTTTTCATAGACCTTGAGGGCATCGCGAATGCGGCCTGTTTTCTCAAAAACGTCGGCTTGAAATATCAGATACCACTCGTTGTCCGGCTCCTTTTCTATGGCTTTTGCGATGGTTTCCAGGGCATTGGCCAGGTCGCCGAGGGCATAATACGTACGCGACAGGCCATACCAGCCGGGCCCGATGTCCGGGTTGTCGTAAGTAAATTTTTTGTAGAGATCCAGTGCCTTGTCCTGATGGCCAAGCAAACGTTCGCGTTCGGCATCGACAAATGTACTCTGGCGGTTTACCTCTTCTTCGGGTACGGTTTTCGCTAGCCCCCCAATCGTGTTTTGAGTATAGGCAACGAAGGGGAATGCCAATGCGAAAAAGCAGATTATTTTCTTCAAAATATTGATATACAAAATTTTAGACTATTTATCGTTTAGAGAAATTGGAAAAATCGCCCAGGTTCAGTTCATCTTTTGATCCCACAAAACGGCTCGAATTGCCAATCATGGAGTAGTCGAGTACGGCATTCCGGATCTGCGATTTGTTTTGGATGATGCTGTTGGTGATAACGGTGTTTTCCACAGTAGAATTATGCCCGACACTTACAAACGGACCGATGACCGCATTGCGGATAACGGCATTTTCACCGACGAAGCAGGGCGGAATGACTACACTGTTCTCAATCACGGCATTGCGGGCAATGAGGCCGTTATCGCGGTGGAACTCGAGCATGCGCGCGTTGGAGTGCAGAATGGCGTCTTTGTTGCCGCAGTCGAGCCATTCCTCAATCTCGCCGGTTCGAAAACGCATGCCATCGTTTTTCAACAATTCCAGCGCTGTGGTCAATTGGTATTCGTTCTTTTCACGGATCTCCTTGCTGATGATATGTTGCAAGGCATTCCGCAGTTTTTCACCTTCGCGGAAATAATACAACCCGACAATCGCCAGATCGGATACAGGCGTCGAGGGTTTTTCGATAAACTCCGACACATAACCGTCCGTATCCAGTTTGACCACCCCGAACGACGAAGGATCTTTCACCTTTTGAACCCATATAAAACCCTCTTCCCGGGTATCGAATGTAAAGTCGGCCTTGAACAGGGTATCCGCAAAAGCGATCATGCATTTTCCATTCAGGCTGTCTGCAGCGCAATAGATAGCATGGCCGACGCCAAGCGCCTTTTCCTGGTAATATATCCGGCCGCGGGCGCCCAGAGTCTCCGCAATACCGATGAGTTCTTTTTCCACATCGACGCCAAAATCCCCGACGATATAAGCGATTTCTTCAATCTGGCCGTCGTACGAACTGGCCAGGCTTTCCACCAGTCGCTGAATGATGGGTTTGCCCGCAACGGGAATAAGGGGTTTGGGGACCGTGAGCGTGTGCGGGCGCAAACGAGTGCCCCTGCCTGCCATGGGGATTACGATTTTCATATTATTGCTTTTTCATTGTTTCACTGTTTGCCTGTGCTGCCGAAGCCGCCGGCGCCGCGTACTGTTTCTTCCAGAAAATCCGCTTCCAGCAGCGTTACCTGCTCGTATCTGGCAATCACCATTTGAGCGATCCGTTCGCCGGGCTCGATGACCTGTGCCTCGTTGGACAGGTTCACGACGATACATTTGATCTCGCCGCGATAATCGCTGTCGATGGTTCCAGGCGTGTTCAGCAGTGTGAGGCCGCGTTTTGCCGCCAGCCCGCTGCGCGGACGTACCTGTGCTTCATACGAATCCGGCAGTTCGATAAACAATCCTGTAGGAATCAGGCTGCGTTCGAGCGGCAGGAGCGTAACGGGCACTTCAATATTTGCCCGTAAATCCATCCCGGCACTGCCTTCCGTTTCGTACTTTGGCAGCGGATTTGGGGAGCGATTGATAATTTTGATCTTCAATGTCTGACAATTTTTGGATGCAAAAGTAGCGAATGTGCTGAAACGGGCGCTCCGGCTTCCGGATTGTTAATATTAGTTGCCGGACGGGAATAAGTCGTTTTGTCAGATTCAAGCCGGATTCCGGCATAATTCATGCTTATAGGCTGAAAATCTTCTTCCGTAATATCAAAACGGGGAAATCACGCCGCCTTCTTAGCATTTCCCAATACTTTTCGGCCGATTAAACATACAAGTTAAATGAGACCCACCTTTACGCTTTTTTTTCTTCTACTTTCAACCTTTTGGACAGGCGCGCATGCACAGACAAACGATGAATGCGACATTGATCTTGGCCCGGATGTGACTGTCTGCAACAATGCGACCTTTACGCTCAATCCCAACGGCAATCAGGATGCTACCTACACCTGGACCGGCCCTGCAGGTCTGAGCTGCTACAACTGCCCTTCACCGGTTGTCTCGGGTCTCACAACAGGCGTTTACTCCTTCTCCGCCACACAGCAGACTGCCCAATGTACCAAAACGGACAATATCACCATTACGGTCATCGCCGGGCAACAACCACAATATAACATTATTGACGACAAAACGATTTGTCAGGGCACCTCGGTCATGCTGGGAGGGCCGCTCATCCAGGGTACTTTTTACCAGTGGACCTCTGCGCCACCGGGCTTGTTGTCCTCCTCTGCCAACCCTACCGTTACTCCCAATGTTACCACGCGTTACTATGTGATCGCATTTAACGCGGGTTGCCCCTATGTATCTGTCGACAGCGTGTTGATCACGGTTGTCCATCCGCCGGTACTCGATGTGCAGACAGACACGGCGATTTGCAACGGGGCAAGTGTTTTGCTCGGCCATACCGATCCGGAGCCCGGGGTGGTGTACGCCTGGACGCCCAACGACGGCTCGCTCGACAGCGCCGATATCGCCAACCCGCTTGCCACACCACTCCAAACCACACAATACAAACTGGTCGCCACCAAATCAGTCTGCATGCAAATGCGCACAGTGCAGATATCGATCGTCAACCTTGACCTGTCGCTGAGTTCAGGCGATAGCGCGCGCATCTGCCGGGGGGCGGAGTTGCCCATTCAGGCCACTCTTACCCCTTCAGGAGGCAACGTGAGCTGGGCGCCGCTCGACGGGTTGCAGATCATCGGCAACGGACTGAACGTGATCGCCAGTCCGCTGTCGTCGACCTTGTACACGGCAACAGCTTCCGTACCGGGATGCAAGCGCGACGTCGGGGTTTATGTTACCGTAGACAGCATACCCGCCAATCTTGCCATTCAACCTTCGGACACGACCATTTGCAGCGGCGCGACCGTTCTGCTTGTTTCGCCCGCATTTCAGCAGGCTGATTACCCGGATATCAGTTACCAATGGTTTCCTCCCGACGGCCAACTCACCCCGGATAGTCTCTACATCATGGCCGTTCAGCCGATCAATACCACCACTTATTTCCGGGTGACGACAAACGGAGGCTGTGTGGATACCGCGTCGGCAACCGTCAAAGTGGTGGAACCGCCGCAAATCAGTGTCGTACCACAGGATACCTTGATATGCCCCGGCACCAGTGTCCAACTGAATGCCACCTATCCCTTTGGCATCATCAACCTGAGCTGGTCGCCGACCCAAAACCTGAGTTGCACGCAATGCGACAACCCGGTGGCCACACCTTCCGATTCTACAATCTATACCGTAACCGGACAGTTCCAGGGCTGCCCGGTAAGCGCCTCGGCAACGGTCAATATCAGACCCCTGCCGGTTATTCAGTTTCCCGATGATAAAAATATCTGCCTGGGCGAATCCGTGGTGTTAAATGAGGGTTTTGACCCATCGGCAACGTATAACTGGACTTCTACTGACCCCGATTTTGTACCGACCAGTACACCCCAGCCCGTCGTGTCGCCCAAACAAACCACTACCTATTTTGTGAAGGCAGATAACGGGTGTGTCAGCGATAAACAGGTGACAATTGTGGTTTCTTCAGCTACCCTGGCAGTCAGTAACGATACCAGCATATGCAAAAACTTTAACGCAAACCTGATCGCTACGGGTTCTGCTCCGGGCACATACGAATGGAGCGACGGCCAGTCCGGCGCATCTGTTCTGGTGTCGCCTGCACAAACAACAACGTATACGGTCACCTATACTTACGGCGACGGCTGCATACTCACTGATAACATAACGGTTACCATTCAGGGGGTTGGTCCTGCGATCGAATTTCCTGCTGACAATGAACTTTGCGCCGGTGAAAGTGTGGTGTTGAACAGCATTGACACTCCGGGCGCCACCTACTCCTGGGTTTCCAACCCTCCGGGCTTTACCTCCACCCAGGCTGTACCACCTGCCGTCACACCTGCTCAAACGACGCAATACACCATTACGGCAAGCCTGGATAATTGCACGACGACAGAAACCGTCAATATTATTGTCTACAATGCTACCCTGACCTTGCCTCCCGATATCACCATTTGCAGGGGAGAGCCCCTTGAACTGGTGGCCAACGGCTCGCTGTCCGGCGAATACCTCTGGTCTACGGGCGATACAACTGCTATTATCGAACCGATGCCAACCCAGAACACGACATACGAGCTGACCTATATTTATGGCGACGGCTGTGTGCTCGAAGACGAAGTGAAGGTGAGTGTAAAGGATAACTTTTCCCTGAAAATCATATCCGACCCAGATACCAATCGCGTCAATGTAGGCGATCCGCTCAACCTGATGGGAATCATCGCGCCCTCTCAAAACCTGTCCGGATTCCAGTTCCAGTGGCTGGAAAACGGCCAGACCAACATCGGTAATACGGAATCGATCGATGTAGCGCCATCCACGAACGACTCTACCATCACTTACACCCTGATCGCTGTGGCGCCAAACGGCTGTACACAACAGGAACAGGTCATCATAACGGTAGTGCAGCCCCTGGCCATCATTCCCAATGCCTTTACCCCCAACCGCGACGGGGTGAACGACGTATTCCGGCTGAAACTGCTACAAGGCGCCGCCGTCGTGCTCAGTATGGAAATTTATGACCGCTGGGGCAAACTCGTTTTTGAAAGCGTCGATCCGGCTCCGGAATGGGATGGCAACATCGACGGCAAGGAAGCCGCGAGCGACGTTTATGTTTACGTCATTCGCTGGCAGCGCAGCGACGGCGCTTTGCAGCCACCGAAAATCGGGAGCATTGCACTGCTGCGTTAACAGGTGCATTTTAATGAAAAATGAACTAGTACAAGACTTCCGGGGTTCTGATGCCACGGAAGTCTTATTTTTGCGCAAAATCTTTTTGAATGGTAAAGATCGGTCAGGTTGAACTCGGTGCATTTCCGCTGCTCCTCGCTCCCATGGAGGATGTAAGCGACCCGCCTTTCCGCAAACTTTGCAAGGCTCAGGGCGCCGATATGGTGTATACGGAGTTTATCAGCGCCGACGGCCTCGTCCATGAAGCCAAAAACACGTTCCAGAAACTGGAAATATTCGACTACGAACGCCCCGTTGGCATTCAGTACTTCGGCGGTCAACTCGAGAGTATGATCGAAGCCGCCGAGATCATAGAGTCGAAAAATCCCGATGTGATCGATATCAATTTCGGCTGTCCGGTAGCAAAGGTCGCCTGCCGTATGGCCGGCGCCGGGCTCCTTCGCGACATCCCCCAAATGGTACGGCTTACCGAGGCAGTGGTGAAAAGCACTTCCCGTCCGGTAACCGTCAAAACAAGGCTTGGCTGGGACGAGTCCACCATCAACATCGTCGAAGTAGCGGAACGGCTGCAGGATGTCGGCATTCAGGCCCTGAGCATCCACGGCCGTACCCGCAGCCAGATGTACAAAGGAGAAGCCAACTGGTCGTGGATCGCCAAAGTGAAGGAAAA
>ERZ724514.262-NODE-262-length-23689-cov-5.356309_pt1 | contig 23689 bp, 21 predicted proteins | sample MGYA00376047_ERZ724514 | MGnify/ENA primary metagenome ERZ724514 (study PRJEB28724, sample SAMN07190883) | activated sludge metagenome | isolation source: activated sludge of sewage treatment plant in Hong Hong | place: Hong Kong | collected 2016-03-17 ...
TTGCGCGGGAGATCAGGGCACCTACTGGCCGATGCATGACCGTCTCTTCGCCGCTGATGGCCGGTTGGATGTGGATAGTTATTTCCAGCACGCCAAAGCCATCGGCCTCGACCAATCGAAGTTTCGGGAGTGCCTGCGCGATGCTCCGCATATGAAGGCGATTTTCCAAGATCGGGACGAGGCCAATGCCTGGGGATTTCACGGCACGCCCGGCTTCATCTTGATGCGGACGACGCAACAGCCGACGGCCCAGAATCCGGCGCTCGCGATTCCCGGAGCCTTCCCCTTTGCCGCATTTGAAGAAGAGATCGAGAAACTGCTCGCGGCCTCGGGAGAGAAGGCGAAGTAACGCCGCTCATGGGCGTGAACGACAGTAGGTGAATATCGTGACGAGCATCATCGTCTAGCCACGAAAGAGGAAACTGCATATGGGGTCTAAACAAGCTTTTTGGACTGTGCCTGCAAAGGATGGAGAGCCGGATCTGTGGGTGTGCATGTCCTGTTTGAGCGAGGCATTCTGCCGCAAGGTGCCGATGCCCGCCTGTCCAACCTGTCACGGGGTCTCGACGTATGAAGCGTTTACCTTGGCAGCGGTGCAGGATTGGGGGACTGAAGAGTTGATCGCCAAAGCCGTAGCTGCTCAGCAGGAAGAGGCGGCCCTCAGCGCGGCGGCCTCTGCGGCTCCTCCTGTGGAGTCCGTGCAGTAGCGAGTGTCCTCTCCGGGAGTTGGTCCGTTGGAAAATGGACGTCCCTTTCTAATCGGCGGCCGCTGGTCTCAATCCACGACGGTTGCCCCAGTACGAAATCCCTACACAGGCGAGACGATTGCCCATGTCTGCCAGGCCAGTCCGGCGGATGTGGAATCGGCGATACAGTCTTCGGTAGATGGTGCGGCAGCCATGCGTCGCTTGTCCGGCTATGCGCGATCGACGCTGCTGACCAACGCCGCCCAGGCACTCCAGGCGCGGCAGGAAGAATTTGCGCGTACGATGATGGCGGAGGCCGGCAAACCGCTGACGGATGCCCGTCGTGAAGTCGGTCGCGCCATCCAGACTCTCTCGATTGCCGGCGAAGAAGCCAAACGAATCGGCGGCGAGGTGGTGCCGCTGGATTGGTCGCCGGGCATGGAGTCCTATTGGGGCGTGACGCGACGGTTTCCCATCGGACCGATCCTCGGGATTACTCCATTCAACTTTCCCCTCAATCTCGTCGTACACAAAGTAGCGCCGGCGTTGGCGGCGGGCAACTCGATTTTGATCAAGCCGGCTCCCCAAACTCCGCTGACGGCGCTGTTGCTGGGCGATCTGCTCCTTAAGGCCGGTGTGCCGCCGGGGGGGCTCAATATCCTGCCGTGCGACAACACGCTCGCGGAACAGTTAGTCGTCGATCCCCGCTTCAAGCTCCTGAGTTTTACGGGGAGCGCACCCGTGGGATGGATGCTGAAAGCCAAGTGCGGCAAGAAAAAGGTCGTGCTCGAACTGGGCGGAAATGCCGCGGTGATCATCGAACCGGACGCGGATCTGGAGTATGCCGCTCAGCGCTGCGTCACCGGCGGCTTTACCTATGCGGGCCAGACCTGTATTTCCGTTCAGCGCATCTTTGTGCATGAATCCATTGCCGAGTCGTTTACCGAACAGCTCGTGGCTCGTGTGCGAGCGTTGGCAACCGGTGATCCTGGCGACGAACGCACTGTGGTGGGTCCGTTGATCGACGCCGGTGCCGCGCAACGCATCGAGGGCTGGATTGACGAAGCGATTACCCAGGGCGCGCGTCTGCTGTCCGGTGGGTCGCGCGAAGGATCGGTCGTACGCCCCACCGTCTTATCCCAGGTGACTGCCGGGATGAACGTCTCCTGCCGCGAAGTGTTCGGCCCCCTGGTGACGATTACGCCCTATCGTGAGTTTGAGGCGGCGTTGCGCGCCGTCAACGAGTCGAACTACGGGCTGCAAGCGGGAATCTTCACCACCAACATCGGGCGCATTTTTCAGGCCTTCGAGCAGTTGGAGGTCGGCGGAGTTCTGGCGAACGAGATTCCCACCTTTCGTGCGGACCACATGCCCTACGGCGGCATCAAAGATTCCGGGATCGGGCGTGAAGGTCTGCGCTATGCGATCGAGGATATGACCGAGCCGAAGTTGCTGGTCATCAATCTCCGGCGCCCGTAAAGGAAAGCGCAGGCAGGGCAAAAAAACCCCTCCCCCCGTATTGCGGATGCGGAACAAACTTGATACAACTTTCGCGCGAATCGCCGCATGATCACGCGCGCGACCAAGGGCTTGTGACAATTCATCGAGCACTCACCTGGAGTGCGTTCGACGCGGGATGAAGAGGGAGACCGACATGGTACCAACACACATGTTTTTGACGAGGGGCGTCGGAGTGCACAAGGAAAAGCTGGCTGCGTTCGAGCAGGCCTTGCGTAGTGCCGGCGTGGCCTATTGTAACCTCGTCAGTGTCTCGTCCATTCTTCCTCCCAACTGCAAAATCCTTCCCCGCAAACGCGGCGAAAAATTGTTGAACCCCGGCGAGATCACCTTTTGCGTCATGGCCCGGTCAGAGACCAACGAACGTAACCGGCTCATCTCCGCGTCGATTGGCTTAGCGATTCCAACCGATCGTGATACGTACGGCTATCTTTCCGAGCACCATGCCTATGGTGAAACGGACGAAGAGTCCGGTGAATACACCGAAGACCTGGCGGCTCAGATGCTCGCCACCACCCAGGGTATCGAGTTCGATCCGGATGTGGCGTGGAAAGAGCGCGAGCAGGTCTTCAAGATGGGCGGAAAAATCGTCCGGACGCTCAACATCACACAATCCGCAGTGGGACGGCCAAACCGTTGGACCTGCGTGATTGCCTTGGCGGTGTTTATCCCCACGGAAAACATTCCCAAGAGTCTTCGGAACAAGGCCTAGCGGCGGCGATGGCGCTTCCGTCCGGGTGGCTTGGGCAAGCCGATAATTTTCTTGGGATCGACGAGCCCTGGTGCCATCCCGATCAGGCCGGCGTGTATGTCCTGCCGGCTCCCTACGAACACACGTCGAGTTACATCCTCGGGTCAGACCGGGGTCCATCTGCCATCATCGAAGCTTCCCAACAGGTTGAGTTGTACGATGAGACGTTGCGGTACGAGCCGTATCGCGAGTGGGGTGGTGTCGCTACGGCCAACACGCTGAACCTGAACGGGCGTGTCGATGGTCAAGCCGTGCAGGCCATTCAGGATTTTGTGCAACCGCACGTGGGGCGCGGGAAGTTCCTGGTGACCCTCACGGGAGAGCACACCGGCGCGTTAGGTGCTATCCGTGCCCATGCTCAACACTATTCTGGCATGTGCGTCGTGCAAATCGATGCCCATGGCGATCTCCGGCAAGCGTACCAGGACAATCCTTACAGTCACGCCAGTGTCATGGCCCGCGTGGTGCAGGATGGATTGCCGCTGGTGCAGGTCGGCATCCGGTCGATCAGCCCCGAAGAAATCGAGCTCATCGAGAAGACACCTCGGATCAAGACCTTTTTCGCCGCCTCGATTTTGGATCCGTCCGGTCCCTACGAGGGGCGGGCGGCACGTTGGATTCCTGAGGTGTTGGCTTCCTGCACCGGGCCTGTCTATCTCACCTTCGATTGTGATGGGCTGGATGCGTCACTTGTTCCCGCCTTGGGCACGCCGGAACCGGGAGGGTTAGGTTGGTACGACACCCTCGCGCTCGTGACGGCGCTGGCCAACGGGCCGGGCATCGTCGGGATGGACATCAGTGAGATTGCACCCATTGAAGGCTTCGTCGCGCCTCAGTTCAGCATTGCTCGCTTGATTTATCGTATGCTGGGGCGGGTTCGGGCGGGCCGCCGGGTTCATTAGGCGGATGGTGAATCGCTCTCCCGGCTCTCATCTCACAGTGCTGAGACGTCAGACGTACAGTTCGTAGCATCCTCCCTCTTCATTCGCGTGGCCGCCATGCGCATCAATAAATTCTTTACTGAACAGGGCTTGTGTTCACGGCGTGAAGCAGACCGGCTGGTGGCCGAAGGCCGGGTCACGATTAATGGTGTGGTGGCCAAGCTCGGTGATCAGGTTTCGTCACAGGATGTTGTCGCGCGAGACGGAACGATCCTGCAGCGGGGCAACCGTGCGGTCTATCTCAAATATCATAAGCCGGTCGGGGTGACGACGACGACCGAACTGCACGTCACGCGGAACATCATTTCGGAAATCAATCATCGCGAGCGGATCTTTCCCATCGGGCGGCTCGACAAGGATTCATCGGGTCTCATTCTCCTGACCAATGACGGCGATATCGTCAACGAGATCTTGCGGGTTGAGCACGGGCACGAGCGGGAGTACCGCGTAGAAGTGGACCGCGAGTTCGACGACGCCTTCCTCTCGCGCATGGCAGAGGGTGTCGTCATATTAGGAGAGCGAACGCGCCCATGCCTGATGGCGCGAGTAGGGCCGCGTCGATTCAGGATCATTCTAACCGAGGGGCGCAATCGCCAGATCCGCCGCATGTGCCAGGCACTCGGCTATCGGGTGGTTTCATTACATCGCGTGCGGATTATGCACATCACCGTCGAAGGGCTTCATGCGGGACAGTGGATGGACTTGAGCGAGGAGGAACGTCGCCGGCTGTTCCAGGCTCTCGGCCGGCCGCCGGAATCGTCGTTGTGAGAGGCAAGCGGCTCTACTCCGCGCGGAGTGCCGTATTGGATCCGCCTCCAGGCAGGTCCAAGGAGTCGGGACGGACGGATTCTTCAGGTCTGGATGCGGAGAGTGGCGCTCTGGTCGTTCGACTGAGGAACAGATTCAGCAACGCGATGAAAAAACTCCCTCCCACAATCCAATAACTGGTGGAGCGGATGGTTTTCGTGCCTTCGTCGCGCATGTCTTTGGCGACTTCCGCGACGGTTTCCAGCAGGCGGTCCAAGGCCAGACTTACTTGCATGACTTTCGGTCCGCCATTGTCGGCGGCATGGATTTCCGCTTTGCGCCTGAGCTCTGTCGCCTCGCCGGGCGTTCCCGCTTTCCATTCCTGCGACAAGAGATCGACCGTTTTACTGGCGACATGGAAGTATTGGTCCAGGCTTTCACGTACGGCCTGAATGTCTTTTTCTTCGCTGCGTCCACTACGGGAGACGCGCAAGCCTGCTGCCGCATACCGATCCACCGCATGTTGAATGCGAGCGCGTTGCGCCGGAAGTGATTCGGTAATGCGCTCGAAGACCGCCTGATTTTCCGCTTCCAGTGAGCGGATGATGGTGTTGCGATAGCGGATGACGTCGGCGGAGATGTGGGCGAGGTCTGCGGCCCCCAGCGTGTATTCCGTATACATGATGCGGAGGTCTTGATCGATGCGGCTCAGAGCCTGGCCGCTGATCCATCCCAGTCCCGCGATCAGGAGGCTGATGATCAATTGATTCGTGCTGGGAAAGGACAATTTGAAACGCGAGGCAAACGACACGGACGTCCCTTTCGTCGGGCCGGAAACGATGTGCATGGCCCGGGAGGTTGAAGCATTCAGTCTAGCAGATCGTGCCTCAAGAAAGAAATCGACGCCGGTTTTGCGACAAGGCCCATCAATCGAGGATGACGCGGCGCTCGACCAGTTGCCCGACTTCGGGGTCATTGGACACGAACACAATGGACCAGGGCTCCTCTTTGGCGCAGAGCCTTCGCAGGAGAGTCAATCGCACGGTCGGGTCGATATTGTGGAGGCTGCCGTTGAAAATCAGCAATTCCGGCCGGGTCACGATCATCCTGGCGAGAAGGATGCGAAGCACCTGGCTGCGGCTCAAGTTCGACCCGTTCCCATGCACGACCGTTTCCAGCCCTAGGGGCAGCGCGTCGATCTCCTCCTCCAGTTCCACGAATCGCAGCGCCCAGCTCAGATCGGCAAATTGAATCGATGGACGCTGGAGGGTCACATTTTCCTCCAGGGTTCCATCGAAGAGGGTGGGATGGGAATCGAGCATCAGGCCTCTGCAGCGATTCACATAATTGAGTGACACGTCGCGCAGGTCGATGTCGTTATAACGGATGACGCCGCTGGTGGGATGATAGAGCCCGGCCAGGAGAAGCGCGAGGGACGTTTTGCTTTTGCTCGTGCCCGTGAGCACACTGATCTTTTCGCCCGGCAGCACTTCCAGATTGAAATGATCGAACAGCATCGGTCCCTCAGGGCTGGCAAAGGACACGTCTTTGCACGTCAGTCGTACTCCCTGCAGAGTGGGATTCGGCAGCCAGGCGGCGATGGGACCGGAGACCTCCTCTTTCGGCATTTCGAACAGCCTGGAGAGCTCCTGCATGGATGTGGCGACGTAGATAGCGGCGTACATGCGACGGGCGACGATGTCGAGATTGAGAAGCAGGGTGCCGACAATGACCTCCGCCGCAACGAATTGGCCGAGGGTAATGTCCGCGAGGGAGAGTAACCATCCGCCGAGGCCGATCATGCTGCTATGGGCGATGGCCTGAAAGATGACCGTACTCTTGTATTGCGCCCCGGTCAGAATATCGGATCGGGTCTTCCTCGCCATGACATAGGCCTGCACGAGCGCATCGGTCTTCTTGAGCAGAAGCGGCAGGCTGTCGGTAGATTTGAAATGGAGCCGGTTGATGCCGATGTCCTGCAACCAGTGAAACGTCTGGTAGTGAAGGTTGGAGACTCGTTGAGTAATCCGGAGTCCTCCGCGGCCAAAAAAGGTCAGAAGAAAAGCAAATCCGGTGATCAGGAAGATGTTATAGCCGAGGAAGTAGGGATGGTACATGATCAGGATCGTCATGCCGATCATGCCCGACACGAACACGTTGATGATGTCGACCAGCATCGCGACCAGCGCACGGGGCAACAGCTCTGCTTCGATGAAGGTGTTGGTGTGTTGCGGAAGGAAGACGTTCTCCCGGAACCGGGGCAGGGCTTCGGTAAAGGCGACAGCCAGCCTGGTATAGATCCGCTGCACCAGGATTTCCACCGCGCGTCCCTGCAAGACCCGGAATGCCCCCATCAACAGCAACGCGCCTAACATGATGGCGACCAGCGTCACGATCATGATCGGTTGAATGGCGAAGGCGAAGGTGTTCACGAGCTCTTGCACGGTGAGCGGCACGATCAGCGCAAACAGACCGATCACGACTGCATAAGAGGCAATGATGGCCAGAATGCGCCGCTCGAGTCCGACCAGGAGGTTGAGACGCGAAAGAATCGTCCAGGCTGAAGGTGTGGTGATCGTTGATTCGGTAGCGATGGGGTTCACGCGATAGCTCGTGTCGACCGATGGTGGGGCGCAGTGTGGGCGAATGCCGCATCTCTGTCAAGAACGGGAAACACAGTGGTCGGCGGGTGGGAAAGAAGCGAGAGCCCGAGGCCAGCAGCCTAGGTGACGGTGTGGCAGGCCGTTAGTTCAGCATGATCCGGCGGTCGACATGCGGGGTGAGATTCGGATCGTTCGAGACGAAAATCACCGACCAGGGTTCTTCCTTGCTGCATAAGCGGCGGAGAATCGTCTCGCGCATCGCGGGATGCATGTTGTGAAGAATGCCTTCGAAAATGAGGAGCTGCGGGCGTCCTAGAATCGCTCGCGCCACCAGGATGCGCACGATGTGCGTAGGGGCGAAGATTTTACCCGCAGACCGCACATGTGTTTTCAAGCCATGGGGGAGGGCGTCGACTTCTTCTTCCAGTTCGGTGAAGCGGAGGGCCCACCGCACATCGCTATAGGGAATGTAGTCCCGCCCGAGCAGAATGTTTTCTTCCAGTGTCCCCTCAAACAACGAGAGTTGTGAATCCAGGATGAATCCCCTGAAGCGATTGACGGAATCCAGGTTGAGATGGCGCAGATCGACGCCGTTGTAGCGGATGACGCCGGCTGTCGGTGATTCGAGTCCGCCGAGCACCCGGGCGAGCGCGGTTTTGGCCATCGTCGTATCGGCATAGATCCCGATTTTTTCACCGGGCGTCACTTCCAGGTTGAAGTGCTCAAATACGGGCGGGCCGCCGGCTGGCGCAAACGTGAGGTCTTTGCACGTGACTCGAATGCCGTGCACCGTCGGGTCGGGCAAGGGAATGGACAGCGTGGCGGCGTCCTGATCTTTGGGCAACGAGAAGAGGAAGCTCAATTCGGTCAAGGCGGTGAGAAAATAATAGATATGCCCCATCCGCTTCACGACGCCGTCGAAGCTTGAGAGGATGCCGCTGACCACGACTTCCGCGGCGACGAATTGTCCGAGCGTCAGCTGGCCGATTCCCAGGAGCCAACCAGCCGTTGCGATGAGGCCGCTATGGACGATCGCCTGCCATCCGAGTGATCCCAGATATTGCCGGATGAGAATGCCGAAGCGGGTTCTGCGCACCCCGACATAGTTGTCCAGGAGTTGATCCGTCTTCTTGATCAGCAGCGCCTGGCTATCGGTGGACTTGAAATGGAGCAGGTTGTACGCAATTTCCTGAAACCAGTGCAGGGTGTCGTATTTGGCGTGGGACATGTCCATGTCGGCCTTCAGCCCGCCATGGCTCATGAGAAAGAACACCACGTTGAACCCGACCAGCAAGATGGCGTTAAACAACAGGAAGTACGGGTGGTAGAACACGAGGATGGTCATACCGACCGCCCCGCCGACGATGACGTTGATCAAGTCGACCAGCAGCACCGATACGGCCCGCTGCATGAGAATGGTTTCGACGAAGTAATTGGCGAATCGAGGCTTGAAGCCCTGATACCGCAAATGCGGCAATTGTTGGGCCATGGCAATGGCCACCCGGGCGAAGATGCGCCGCTCCAGGACTTCCACCGCATAATATTGGAGGGCCCGGAAGGCGCCGACGAAGAGCAGGCCCGCCACCATGACCGCGGCCAGTGTGACAATGGTGATGGGCTGGAGCGCGAAGGCGAACGTATTGACGAGTTCCTGAACTGTGAGAGGAACGATCAGCGAGAAAAGCCCGATGGCGATGGAATAGGAAACGATGAGACCGAGGATGCGCCGTTCCAGACGAAACAGGAGGCCCAGATGGCCGACGACCGCTTGAAACAAATTGCTCTGGTTGTCGGAATGATCCTGGGACATCCTGCTACCCCTGCCGCGCCTCATCAACCCATCGGCCGTGTTGCGGCGATGGCCGGATGATGATTGTTGCGGCGGCCTGTCCGCGCAGGCCTACACCAGCTAAAACCTATCAGAGCGCACCGTAAAATACTACTATTTGGACAAGCTCGCACCGACCCGGTAGTTGACCGGAACGGCTGAGGGCTGGCTCCTGGCCCAAGATCCCGTCGCCCATTGATAGAGGGCGAGAGCCTTCTGGTAATCCGCCTTGGCCCGGACGAGTTGCATCTCCGAATCGACGGAATTCCGCTCCCGCAGGTTCACAAACAGCACGCTCGTTGCGCCCAGGCTGAACCGGAAACGTTCACCTTCTTCCAAGGTCTTGGCCATGCGAAGTGATTCGGCCGCCGCCGCGACCCGTTCCTTCGCCCGTTCGATGGCCGACACGGCATTGTCGACATCCACGACCACTTGCTGTTCCCGATATTTCTGCACCAGCACCAGGCGATCGGCTTGCGCCTGGGCCTCCATCACTTCACCCCGGCTTCTCCGTTGAAGGATCGGGATACGCAGCTCGGCCCCGAACCGATAGCCCAATCCCAGCACAAATTTCTCCGGAGCCCTGGCCGGCGCCGCTTCCAGATCAAGACTCGGCAGGAGATTGTTCTTGGCGAGTTCCAGATCGATATTATTAACCTTGGCTTCAATATCGACTTCGCGAATTTCCGGGCGATCGCTTTTCGCCTGGAGTTTATCCGCTTTGACGACGTCTGCCGTCGGGGCCGCTGCGGGAGGGGGAAAATCCGGAACGCGCTCGAGCTGCGGGGTCGTCGGCGTCTGGTTTTCCCAGAGGAACATCGACATTTTATATTGTTCCTGCTCCACGGCTCGCTGCGCGGCGATGGAGATTTCACGGCGACGCTGCACTTCCTGGCCTGCCTCGACGACGTCGAGGGGTGCCACGGCTCCAGCCTTAGCTCTGCCTTCCACCTGTCTCAACCGTTCCTCCGCGACGCCGAGGGCCCGGCGTTGCACGTCGACAAACTTGGCGGCGGAGACCCAGTCCCAGAATTGGCTCGCGGCGGCCAGAAAGAGATCCTGTCTGGTTTGCGATATTTTGACTTCGGCGCGAGGATCAGCCAGCTCCGAACGCTGCAGTTCCGCGTTCTCGGGGTTGATCATGAGCCCTTTCAGCAGAGGCAGAAAGCCCCCGAGAATGACCTGCTGGTTACCGTTTCCGAAAGAGAGGTCCGGAATCTTCGCGTCACCGATGGCCTGCCGAACGCCCGCGCTGCCTCTGAATCCCCAGGGGGTCCGCGCTTCGACCAAGGTATCGTTGAATCCGACGCTCTGGGTTTTGGAGGTGCTCTTGTCGATGAACCGTTCGATCTCGGTATCGTTCACTAAGACCGGTTCGAATGCGCCCAAGGCTTTCAGCATCTTTCCCCGTGCCGACGTTTTTTCCGTACCGGCTCCCTTCAGAAGGGGATGCGAACGATCGATCCAGGCGTGAACCTCGTTCAACGACAGAGGAATAGGCGGAAGGGTTTTTGCTTTACCCGTATCCTCCGCCTGGGCGCTGCTCTCTGGAAGTCCCCAGAGCGCACAAGCGGCAATGACCAGGATCCATGCATAGTTCTTCATGAAACGCACTCCTTTCTGAGGTCACAAGACAGAGAATACGCGTCGAAGGGTGTCAGTGCTCCGGCATGCGCCGGGGAGACGGGACCGGTTACTTGGCCCCGCGACCGGCTTTCGGCAGGAGGGTATCGATCAGGCTTGGAGGCCGTTCCTGGTAGTCGGGCGGAAAGAGATTGAACCGGCGCCAGAGCTCGTACCAGAGCGGGACGCGATTGAGAATGACCCATCCCATGGCCTTCGTGCCCTGGCGGACGTGTTCTTGCGGAGGCCAGGGACGTTCTTCGAGATCGGGAACGACCCAGAAGCGGAAATTACCCTTGCCGTCGTCGACCTGGTCGATGACCTTGATGACCCCGTTGTACGTACCAGCCATCATTTCCGGCCAGGCGGGCAGGGGGATGGCGGGAATGCCGTAGAAGAGAATTTTGACCTTTCGGCCCACATTGAGTAACGGGGCATCGATGCCGTCGGCCACCATTTCAATGGCCCTGTCCACACTGTTCGGAGAAATCCTGACCAGTTTTTCACCGGGCCGCACGGTTTCGCCGGCGCCGGCCTGCGCCATTTTCACGACGGTACCGTCGATGGGCGAGAGAATCCGGCTGGCAACCCGTCGTTGATTCGCGTTGGACAGACGCAGAGAAACATCCGCCACCTGATCGGCGGCCCGCGCCGCTTCTCCGATCGAGGCATCTCGCGCGGCTTCTGCGTCAAGCAGCCGTTGAAGGACTTCTGCGCTCACCTGTTCCCGTCCGAAACTTAAGGCCTTCATCCCCTGTTCGGCGGCGGCCAGGTTGGCTTGTGCACCCTGCAAATCCGCCTTGCTGGCGATGGCGGCTTGAATCGTGAGTTCTAATTCGCGCTGGGAGACCAGGCCCTGTTGCGCCAGCTGTTGATGCCGTTCCACATTGAGTTCGGCTGTGGCCACGGCGATCTTGGACGCTTCGATTTTTTGCCGCGCCTCACGCACTTTGCTTTCCGCTTCGAGCACCCGCGCGCCCGCGGACGGAACCGCGGCCTTCACGAGGTTTTGCATTTCCTTGATACGTTTATCGAGTTGATCGGCGCGACTGAGGGCGGCTTTCCGCGTATCTTCCAGCGCCTGCTTGCGCTGTTCGAGGAGGTTCAAGAGATCCGGAGCCATGAAGTTCGGGTCGTAGTCGTCCAGTTCGAGAATCACGTCGCCCGCTTTGACCCGCACACCTTCGAAGATGTGCCACTTCCTGATGCGTCCGGTAATCTGTGCTTCGATGTCTTGCGGACGTTCAAAAGGCGTGTAGGCGGAGAGCTGGCCGGTTACCGTAATCGTTTGCGTCCACGGGACGAAAGCCACGATCAACATGAAGAAGCCGACCAGGAGAATGGCCAGCCGTGAAGAGAACCGCAATCGTTCGGGAATTTGGACGGCTTCCCAGGACTGGAGCTTGGTGGACGTGGCCAGATCATCGACGGCCATTTCATCCAAGCCTGTACGCTGGGTGACGAGGGAGCGAAATCGGGTTTTGAGTCCCTCACGGATACGCTGCACGTAACCCCTCCACGCACCGTCCACTGTAGAGATGCGCACACGTATCATAGTGGAAGACAAAGGAGTTGGTCAATTCAATGAGGCGTTCCGTCGTGCTTCGGCTTGACCCTTCGACCGGAGAAGGGCTATGGTTCGCCGCATCATTCTTTCCTTCAGCCAGAGGTGTCGTGTCCATGCCGAAGAAGAAGCGTGCGGATCGGGCGTTGGTCGGGGTCTTAGGCGGCAGCACATCGGACTTTCCCATCCTTGAAAAGGCCGTGGCCATGCTGAATGAGCTCGGGATTCCCAACGAGCTGCTCGTCGTGTCGGCCCATCGTACCCCGGATCGCCTCTTCGCCTATGCGGAACAGGCTGTGGCGCGGGGGATTCAGGTCATCATTGCCGGAGCCGGGGGAGCCGCGCATCTTCCCGGAATGGTGGCGGCGAAGACTCTGTTACCGGTTATCGGCGTGCCTATTCCCACTGAACATCTCCGGGGCTTCGATTCTCTACTGTCGATTGTCCAGATGCCCAGGGGAATTCCGGTCGCAACAGTGGCGATCGGCGGCGCGGAAAATGCGGCCATCCTGGCGGCGCAAATTCTGGGAGTACAGTCCGCTTCTGTCAGGCAACGCCTCGAACGATTCCGTGCCGCGCAAACACAAAAGGTTCTCGATTCCCAGGATGACGCCCGGTTGTCCCCTCCCTTCCCGATGTCACGCGGGACCAGGACGAGCCGCAGGCCGTGAATGTCACGGTGATTGATCCCGGCGCGACCCTGGGTGTGCTTGGTGGAGGCCAGCTCGGCGCCATGTTCGCCACCGCTGCCCGCCGCATGGGGTACGCTGTTAATGTCTGGGATCCCGATCCTGAAGCGCCTGCTCACCGGATAGCCGACCATTCACTCATTCGCCCGTTCACCGACGTTGACGCGCGTAAAGAGTTCACTCAACGGGTTCGTGCCGTGACCTATGAATGGGAAAACGTCCCTGCCGACCTCTGTGAGCAATTGGAGTGCGAGCTGCCGGTACGTCCATCAAGCCGGGTGCTCCGGGTGATTCAGGATCGCATTGAACAGAAGACGTTTTTGCGGAGTCGCGGATTGCCCGTGCCGGTCTTCGCGACACTAGCGTCGCCGGAGGAACTCGGCCGGCAGACCATGCCTGCTTATCCGCTGGTGTGTAAGACGGCTACGGCCGGGTATGACGGCAAGGGGCAGTGGAAAATCCTTCGAGCCGAAGATTGTCCGGCGGTGCAACAGGAGTTGGCCCGTACTCGGAGGCCTGGTTCTCGATGGATTTTGGAAGAATGGCTTCCGTTTGAGCGTGAGCTATCGATTCTGGTTGTGCGGGGTGCCGACGGCGCGTCGCAAACCTACCCCTTGGTGGACAATGTCCATGAAGAGGGCATTCTCCGTCAGACGATCGTGCCGGCCGATGTGCCGCAGCCGGTTGCCGACCTGGCCGGCACCATCGCGTGCGACGCCGTGCAGGCGCTTGACGGGGTGGGGGTATTTTGCGTGGAATTGTTCCTCATGGCCGATGGCCGGTTGGTGATCAACGAAATCGCCCCCAGGCCGCATAACTCCGGTCACTACACCTTGGATGCCTGTACGGTCTCGCAATTTGAGCAGCAGGTGCGGACCTTGTGTGGCCTGCCGCTCGGAGAGATCCGGTTGCTCAGTCCCGCCGTGATGCTCAACCTCATCGGTGAGGATGTTCGACTCGTGACGCACTCCCCTGCAGCGCAGGATCTTCTCCGCGTGCCCGGTGCGATCGTCCACCTGTATGGAAAACGCACAATTCGACCAAAGCGGAAAATGGGCCACATTTCATTTCTCGCTCCTACCCGCGCGGAGGCCCTCACCGCCGCGTCGACCTTCCGCTCGCGGTTTGCTCCGATTCACTCGTAAAAAAACGACAGCAGGCGCGATCAGGTTTAGGCTCGGTGTGCGTCTGGATGGTATCCGTTTCTGTCGGTTGAGATCGTTCGGCCGCTCTCAGACTGTCCGTTTTTGTGAGACGGGGAGAGGTCACCGGCCGTTCATGGCCACCCTTCATTCTCCTCCTCCTGAAATTGCGAAGACTTGCCAGGATGGCAAGACGGTATGGGACTTGCTGTCATCCCCGCTGGTTTCACACTTCTCTCCGAAGGGCAGGCACAGCGGTGAGCGTTCCACTTTCCTCCGATCTCGATCAAACCGGGCGGCATCCCACCATGCGAGGACTGGGCCGATGGCTCTCTCATTCGCGAGTGCGTGTGATGTTTCTGCAAAGCCTCGTGGCCGGCATTCTGTCCTATGAATTGCTTGTGAGCAACGAGACGATCTATGGGCAGAACGTCAGCCGGATGGTGGCGCTCGGATTGATGCTGATCAGTATGGGAATCATCTTGTTGCCGAAAGCGGCATTAGAGAGCACCTGGTTTCCCGGCGCATTGATCAGCATCAATACCCTGCTCGTGACAGGGACCATTTACCTCTCCGGAAATGCCAGCTCGGAATTGTATCTCACGTATTTTCTACTGCTCCTCATTGCCTCCTCTGCGCCTTCACTGAAACAATTACTCGGCCTCTCCGTCATCATCTGTGCCGGATATGGCATCTTGGTCTATGAGCATGCGATGCAGTCCGGCACCCTGGCGGTGGGGCACCTGCTCGGTATTCCTGTTTTGCTCATCATGTCGGTGTTTTACGGCCTCACGCTGGAAACAGTGGCGGTCGAGCGCCGGCGGAACCGTCTGTTGCGGGAAGATGTTCAGGGGTTGAAACAGTCGGAGCAGGTTCTGGAGGAACGACGAACGCAACTGGAAACCCGCGTGCAAGGGTTGAAGCAAGGCCTGTCGCGCGCCAACCAGGAAATTCGCCAAGGCATGGTCGAACGCACCGGGCTGGAGCGGCAGTTGCGCGAAGCGCAGAAATTCGAAGCGATGGGACGACTGGCCTCCAGGTTGGCGCATGAATTCAATCAGGTCTTGGCGGTGATCGGGGCTCAGACCGGGGCCATCGTTTCAAAGTTGAAACCCGATGACCCCCTGCATGGGCCGGTGGAAGACATCTTCCGGAGCGGAGAGCGTGCGGCAACCCTCACCGCGCAACTGCTCGCACTGGGCGTGCACGAAACGAGCATTCGCGACACCTTGTCGCTCGGCGAGGCGATTGTGTCGATGCGCGAGGCGCTCCAGGCACTGCTTCCCGGGCGGATTGATGTGCGGGTACCTGACGAGTCCAAGCCGGTGCTGGTGGAAATTGGTCATGACCGGTTGGAGTGCCTGTTGTTGCACCTGGTGGCGAATGCGCGAGATGCCATGCCGAGCAGCGGGCGGGTGGATATTTCGCTGGAAGTGGTCACCGGAGAGTTGTTACCGGCAGAGCAACTCGAAAAAAATCCCCGGAAGCGGATGGCCCGCATTGCCGTCAGTGATAGCGGCGGCGGGATGAATCTGGACGTTCAAGCCCAGATGTTCGAGCCGTTCTTCTCGACCAAAGAGACTCATGCCGGTCTGGGGCTCACGTTGGTGTATGGAATCGTTCGTCAATGCGGTGGAACAGTGGAAGTGCAAAGCCAGCCCGGACAAGGCACGACGGTGCGTGTCTATCTGCCCCTGGTCGAGCGGAACGCCGTGTTGCGTGACAGCAGGGTCCTCCCTGAGGCGCTGTCGAAGGGCGCTGAAACGGTGCTCCTCGTTGAGGAAGATGAAATTGCCAGGAAGCTGGCCCTGTCGACCTTGCACGGCCATCGCTACCATGTACTCGAGGCGGGGTCGGCAGTGGAGGCACTGCTTGTCGCGCAACAATACCAAGGACCGATTCACCTCACCGTCAGCCACCTTTCGATGCCTGAAATCAGTGGCCGGGAGTTGGCCAAACGGTTGGTCCTGCAACATCCAAAAATGAAGGCGTTGTTCGTGTCCGGATTTTCCGACGAGACGATTGCCAGTCATCGAGTGAATAGAAAATACTTCCTGCAGCAGCCCTACCGGCAGCACGATCTGGCGGGGAAAGTCCGTGAATTGCTGGATGTCTAAGCGAGGAATCGCGACGCTAGTATCGAAATGACTCGGTGCGGCCGGGTTTGAAAAATCGTACCTCCGGGCGCTTAAAGAAGCCGATCAGCACCATCCCTGCGATAAATCCGCCGATGTGCGCAAAGAAGGCCACGCCTCCTCCCTGCGAGCCCAGGCTCGCCCCACCGTTCAGCAACTGCATGACGAACCACAAGCCCAGCACGATACCAGCCGGCACGTAGGTGGCGCCCACCACCGGGGCGATCAACAAGACGCGGGCATGGGGAAAGAGCAGCAGATAGGCCCCCAGCACGCCTGAAATCGCTCCGCTCGCACCGACCATGGGAACCGTCGATGTCGGGTCGGTTAAGGCATGGCTGAGCGCCGCCAGGATTCCACATCCCACATAAAAGACGATAAATCTGACATGTCCCATGATGTCTTCGATGTTGTTCCCGAAGACCCAGAGGTACAGCATGTTGCCGATCAAGTGCATCCAGCTGCCATGCAGAAACATGCTCGTCAGAACGGTCGCATACGCGGGTATGCGTGTCAGTTCCGGTGGGAGCACGGCCTGGCCGAACACGAGTGAGGGGATGGCCCCGTATTGGTAGACGAAGGCTTCACCGGAGGTTGACCCGAGGGAGCTTTGGTACAGGAAGACGAGGGAGCAGGCGACGATGAATGCGACGGTGACGACAGGCGTGCGTTCGGTCGGGTTATCGTCACTCAGGGGCAGCATCGCAACACCTGAAACACAAGGGCTATGAGGCGGCCGGTCGCGGCAGCCGAGGATTTGCCTGGGGGAGGCCGTCGGCTTGCAGCGGAACTGAAAATCCAGCCGCATGGGTATGGCCGCCGCCGCCGAATGATGCGGCGATCGCGCCGACGTCGGTGCCCTCTTCCCGGGAACGCATGCTGAAGTATCGGCGACCGTTACGATCGTGCCAGATCACGCAAAACGGATGCTCGGCGGACAACCGTTCGCCGATTTGACTGGTGAGGACGGAGCTCTGGACCGACGGCACGGTGGCGCCTACAAACTCCACCAGCGTCGCGTGGGAGGCCAGCTTCGTCACGAGTTCGTTTTCGTAGCGGAGAATGGCCAGGCCTTCCCGCTCCAACTCGCGCTGTTCGAAACGCGTCCAGAGCTCGAAATCGAACGGGTGTGACGCGTTTCGTGACGAGTTCGTTTTCGTAACGGAGAATGGCCCGGCCTTCCCGCTCCAACTCGCGCTGTTCGAAACGCGTCCAGAGCTCGAAGTCGAACGGGTGTGACGCCAGTGCTGCGCTGATTTCCCTGCTGTTCGGAAGCGCCCAGTGCCATAAATCCTTGTCTTGGATGTAGCGGAGCAACCAGGGGGCCGGTTCATCGTGGGCCCATTCCCAGCCCAGCACTGCGCCCGACTTGTTGAGATCGAAATACGCGTAGGGGAGGTCGGCCAGTGCCTGTTCCGCAGTGATGTGATGGTCCAGAACGACCAGGCTGGCCGCATCCTTGGCCATGGCTTCCAAGGTTGAGCGGTTGTAGCTGAAATCCACCATGACAATATGATGACCGGCGAGGTTCGTCGGCGGCGCTTCGCCGTGTTTCACGGGGCGATACTCCGCGTCGGGATACCGGCGCCAGATGGCCCAGGCGGCGCCGAATCCGTCGGCACATTCCGCGTGATACAGGATCAGTGTGGGCGGAGAGGAAGACAGGGTTCGCATGGTGGCTGCGCTCATAGGCCAACCACCTTAGCATGTCCGTTCATGGAGACTAAAGAGCTATCTCAGGATCAGGCGAGCCGGCGTGGCTGCCGGCTTCGCCTGCGTTCGCTCAGGTGGTCGCCGGCAGATGATTGAGGTGATTGATCAATTGCCTGAGGCGGCCTGCATTGCGGCGATTGAAGGAAAATGTCAGTCGTGCAAGATCTTTCAATCCCGGCTCGTCAATTTCTTCGGGGAGTGAGGGCCGTTGCTCGAACGTGCCTTCCGTCAGCATGTCTTTGAATTGGTGCTGTACTTCTTGGACTTGCTCCGCGGTCAAGGGGGTCTTCAGTCTGATGGCGAGCTGGCGTCCCACGAATCGGAGGGAGTGATAGCGCCGATAAAACGTGCGGATTTCCGTGACCGCATCTTCCACGTTGTCGACGATGGTGAAGAGGGAAAGGTCTTCGGCGTTGATCAGACGGCGCTTGAGCAGCTGATCGGTAATAAAAGAGTTCCAGTGGTTCCAATAATCGCAGCCCGGCGCCTGGAGGCACACGATCGGCTTCGGATCGCTCTTGCCGGTTTGCACGAGGGTCATGATCTCAAACCCCTCGTCATGGGTGCCGAACCCGCCTGGAAAGAGCGCAATTGCGTGTGACTCTTTTTGAAACATGAGCTTGCGCGTGAAAAAATACTTAAACGTGACGAGTTTGGGATCATCGGCGATCACGGCATTGGCGCCCTGTTCGAAGGGCAGCATGATGTTCACCCCGAAGCTGTGTTCGCGACCGGCCCCTTCCTGCGAGGCCCGCATAATCCCATCGGCGCCTCCGGTGATCGTCATGTAGCCCTCTTCCACCATGCGTCGGGCGAACTGAAAGGCCAGTTGATAGTTCGGATCGTCGGCGGGCGTGCGGGCTGAGCCGAAGACGCTGATTTTCAGTCGATCGCGATATCCTTGAAACACGCGGAAGGCATGCCGGAGTTCTTTGAGTGCCCGGTTGACGATCTTGAGGTCCAGGACATCCAGTTGCGATTCAGAGAGCCGGATGACGCCGGCCAGGATCTCTTTCATGAGCGCGGCCTGGACATCGTCGTCTGGCCGATCGAGCAGGGTGGTGATTTGTGTAAGAATTTCGTCTTTGGTCGGAACGGGTTTGGAACGAGCGGCGGGAGTTTTCATCAATAGTCACCTAACGCACGGTAAACTCCGGACGGGCATCGCCGGAGAATGAAATCATAACAAGCCGGGGAGCTCGAAGCAAAAGATTCATCGGGAGGAACTTAGGAGAGATCCGAGGCACGCGGCAGGTTTTGCAACACCCAGGCCCGAATTTTCGATTCGTCGGACGACGAGAGGGACAAGAATTGGATATCGATGCCGGAATAGGTTCCCAGCACGTTCCGGTCTTCGTGGAATTCCGGCTCATAGTTGCTGTTGAGAATGGTGCCTTGCAGCGAGAAGCTCAAGTCCGTTCCGGGAAGAATGAACGACAGCACGATACTCGTTCCGGGGAGCAGTAATGTACGACTTTCGATCGACGCGCCGACATGGCTGAGCTGCCGGATCGTGGCGGTATGTTTTGCCCCTTCGCCTTCGCCGTTGGTCACGCGAATGGTGGCGGGAAGGCAGGTCTCGCAGCGTTTCGGGGCCAGGGCCAGGTCGCGTGCAGTCAGGATGCCGACCGGTTGTCCTTGTTTGGTGACGATCAGGAGGGAGGTGCCGGTCGAGGCCATGACGCTGGTGGCATCGTCAAGAATCTGGTCACATTCGACGGAATGGACCGGCTTCGACATGATGGACCGCACCTCCACATCGTGCGGTTCCAGACCCTGGGCGACGACTTTTTTGACGATGTCGCCGGAGGTCATGATGCCGAATGCGGCCTCACCGTCTTTGACCAGCAGGCAGGGCATCTGTTCCCGATCGAGGAGCGAGGCGGCCTCGCTGACAGAGACATCCCCGGGAATCTGTACCACGCCGGGTGTCATCATATGGGCCACCATAGGGGTTGTCGTATGAGTCGGTTTGTCGCGGAGTATGGAGCCGGTTCTTGTCATAGTGTAAGCCTATTTCTCGCCGTGAGAGGGGCTAACGGTGCGGCCCGGCGACCACCACGTCGAAAGAAAGTATATCAGATGGATCCGCCGGACCCGTTTCCCCATCTTCCCTTGTCAACCAAGAGGTTAGGCGCTTAGACTGCACAGAAACTATAGTCACTATGGTTGTTTCAAAATATGCTAAATGCGATCCGATGAAAAGCGAATTCACAGAACGTGCGCATCGCCTTCCTGCACATGGTCTCGGGCTGTCCGTGGACGTGTATTCCCCGGACCTGCTGGAGCTGGTCCGTGCACTTCGTGATGCAGCGCTGGAGCCGGACTATCTGGAGATTTTCAAAGCCACGACGTCTGCCCAACAATGGATGCGGCAACAATTGCCGGATCTCAAGCTGACCTATCATGGTGAGGGGTTGTGGAGCACGCAACCGGAATTCTGCCGCAGCGGTTCCGGCCGACAGGGAGTGGCGGAAGCCTGTGCGCAGCTCGCGGCGTTGCGCAGCGCCTGGCTCAATCACGAATGCGCCACGAAGCAGATGGCGGGTTATGCGTTCGGGACCTATCTGCCGCCACTCTATACGGAGTTGTCGGCGAGGATGACTGCGGAGAATGTCGCCTATCTCCAAAGCCAAGTGGATCAGGATGCGCATAGGCGTGAAATCGATGCTGCGCTGGTACTCTTAGAGATGCCGCCGCTCACGTACTTCGGCTGCGGCGCGCTTCCAATTCCGGATTTTTTCCGTGCGGTCACCGATCAGGCATCCTGCGGCTTGGTGTTGGATATCGGACATCTATGGACCGTGTATCGCTATACAGGAAGCTGGCAACGACAGCGGTTGGAAGAGTTCGCCGCCCAGTTCCTTGATGCGTTTCCCATGGAGCGGGTCATCGAGATCCATGTCGCAGGACTGGCCGAACTGACAATTCCCCACGCTTCTGGAATTGACGCGAGCGGGAATGCATTACCCTATTGGATTGATGCGCACGGGGCTCCGATCCCAGGCGTCTTGTTTGATCTGTTGGCGCAGGTCCTGTCTCATCCCGGGCTGACATCCTTGAAAGGCGTCGCACTCGAGGTCGATACGAAGCCGATTGCGATGATCGTCGAGGAGTTCAAGCAATTTCGAGAACGATTTGGAACGACGGTTCAAGCAATGCTCCATCGTGACAGCCCTGCGCCAGTGCAACCGCAGCGATCGCCGAATGCTCGTTCGGCTGAGCGACGGCAACTGACTTCGGAAGAAGAAGCCACATTGCAGCAACAGTACCTGCACTATGTGCAACTCGTCACGACACAAGATGATCCCTCCTCTATAAGGAACCTCTCGTTGCTAGGCGGGTCGCTGGACGATCTCAACCGGTATCGCGAGACCTACCTGCCGCATGAATTGCTCCATTGGGGCGGCGAATTGCAGGATATGTTTCCGGACACCTGTCGTGCCCTGACGGAAAGTGATGTGCCGTTGGATCGGTTTGTTGCGGTCTGGTTCAGCAAACCCAGACCCGAGCAGGACGACTATGATTTTTTCCTGCTGAAGATCGACCGATTCGTGGAATTCGCGACACACGCGTGTCCGATGGCTGCCATGATCGTGATGCGTGAAGCCGAAGAGCTACGGGCAGCCTATCGCCAGGCGAACGAACCGATCGGCTCATCCCAGGTGCGCGCATGAATTTTTGGACGACGCTCCCGCAGCCCATTCTCGGTTTGGCTCCCATGGACGGGGTGACGGATGCCGCGTTCCGTCGCGTGGTGGCCTCTCAAGGGCGGCCAGACATCACGTTCACCGAGTTCACCAATGTGAATGAAATCTGCCGCGGGCCGGACCATCTGCTGTCCTCGCTAATTTACAGCGAAGCCGAGCGGCCCATTGTGGCGCAGCTCTACGGTAAAGATCCGGAGCAGTTCTATCGTGCGGCGCAGGTGGTCTGTGAGCTGGGGTTTGACGGGCTCGATATCAACATGGGCTGCCCTTCGAAGAGTGTGGCGGCGTCCGGTTCAGGGGCCGCGCTGATCAAGACGCCGGATCTGGCTCATGCCATCCTGCGTGCGGCGAGACAGGGATTGGAGGATTGGGCCGGTGGGCAGTCGATCCACCAGCAGGGATTTAAACCCTCTCGCATCGAATTCATTCACGAGCTGAATCACCGGCGTTCCGGCTCTCCCGTGGTGCCGCGCCGGCTGCTTCCGCTTTCCATCAAGACGCGGCTGGGGTTCGATTGTGTGGTGGTCGAGCGATGGGTGGAACACTTGTTGGAAGTTCGCCCGGCCGCCATTACGGTGCACGGTCGAACGTTGCAGCAGATGTACCGCGGTGCCGCCGACTGGACGGCTATTGCCGAGGCGGCCAGGGTGGCCCGTGATACGGAAACCTTGATTCTCGGGAACGGCGATCTCAATACATTGGTTGATGCTGTTCGACGTGCCGCTGACAGTAGGGTGCAGGGCGTGCTGGTGGGGCGTGGAACCCTCGGCGCGCCGTGGTTCTTTCGTGAAAAGGAGCAGGCACGTCGCGCGTTCGTCGAACAGGTCGATCTGTCAACGCTTCCCGCCACGATGTGGGAACCGCCGGTGTCTCTGCGTCACCGCATGCAGGTCATGCTGGACCACGCGCGGCAGTATGAGGCGATTGCCGGGTTGGAGTGCTTCCGCTCCATCCGGAAACATCTCGGGTGGTACTGCAAAGCATTTCCTCACGCCGCGGCCATGCGGGGGAAAATGTTCGGCGTCTCGAACGTGCAGGATGTCGAACGCATCGTCGCAGAATTTTGCCAGGACCTCATACTGGAAGAAGCTGCCGGATCTGATGCCGCTCCCATAGCTCCTCAATTCCCATACCCCTGTGCATCCTGACTCCATGCGATTGATTCTGGCTTCCACCTCGCCGCGTCGGCACGAACTATTGACTCTGTTAGGGGTGCCGTTTGATGTCGTCGCCCCGACCTTCATCGAACAGGTCCAGCCCCACTTGTCGGCAGACTCGCAGGCGATAGAATTTGCCGCCGGTAAAGCCAGGTCTTGTGTGTCTTCCTGTCCCGATGCCCTCATTCTCGGAAGCGACACGCTCATCAATCTGGGCTCTGAGGTGTTGGGCAAGCCGGTCGATTTAGCCGGCGCGGAGGTGATGCTCCGCCGTCTGGCCGGGCAGACGCACCGCATTGTGACAGCCGTGGCCCTGGCCGGGCCTGAGCCTGAGCGATGCGACGTCCGGCTGGCAGAAGTGCTCGTGACGATGAAACCTTTGAATGAAGCCACATTGGCCAACTATCTGCGGACTGGCGATAGCCTGGGTAAGGCCGGGGCCTATTCCATTCAGGGAGGCGGGGCTGCATTTATCGAGCGCATCGAGGGCGATTTCACCGCGGCCGTGGGATTGCCGCTGCAGCTTGTCGCTGAGATGTTACGGCAGCGTGGACTGTCCTGTCCGGTCGACATCGATCAACTGTACGCCAGCAGACCCTATCCCAACTGGGACCGCTTTCGTCCTTAGCCAGGCCACGTCGGTCACACCCCTTCTCACGTCCCGCCAGATTGAAATGGTCTTCCCAATCCTTTTACAATGCGCCCTTGTTCAGTGACGTGTCAGGGAGGTACTCATGCGCGCGAATGATGGCAGAGTCGGTCGGCGTGGGCAAACCCATGCGGTAGTCGGGTTAGTGGTCGGAGTGATGGCATTGGCAATCAGCGGGCCGGCGTGGGCGATCGACGTCAAGTTGTCCGCAGAAGATGCCAGGAAAGCCCTGG
>ERZ724514.263-NODE-263-length-23597-cov-10.716209_pt1 | contig 23597 bp, 15 predicted proteins | sample MGYA00376047_ERZ724514 | MGnify/ENA primary metagenome ERZ724514 (study PRJEB28724, sample SAMN07190883) | activated sludge metagenome | isolation source: activated sludge of sewage treatment plant in Hong Hong | place: Hong Kong | collected 2016-03-17 ...
CTTACGGTGGAAATGATGGAATGGAAAACGACCCACAACGGAGAGGAGCCTGTATTTTTGATTAAGGTAGTGAATGCATTTAAGGAAGGCATACAGATGTTTTTTGATATGCTTTTATGGCTAATAGGCATTTGGCCAATCGTTGTGGCCATGGCACTTTTAATAATATTCAGAAAAGCAATTCTGGTGAGAATAAGATTTAAATCCAGGACTAAGGCTTAGCGAAATAATGCTTAAATCACAAAATTTATAATTCAAATACAAGGATGCAGATATTTTAGTTTTTATTTATATCAAATTAGCAAATACAATATTATATATTTGTAAAAAAATTGATATGAAAAACATTGTATTTCTGACTCTGTTCGTTTTGCCATTTCTGATTTTAGCTCAAAATGTGGGTGTCAACAATTCCAATCCCGATAATTCAGCCCAGCTTGACATAACCAGCGCGAGCAAAGGCTTACTTATACCCAGGATGACAGAAGCAGCAAGACTTGCGATTGTAAATCCTGCGCACAGCTTAATGGTTTATCAGACGGATGGACAATACGGCTATTATTATAATAACGGCAGTACAGTTTCTCCATCATGGCTGGCACTTGGCACCTCACTGAATACATGGGCTATTGGTGGGAATACTTTGAATGCGACAGGTGCATTCGGAAGTAAGAGCAATAACCATGTAGATTTTTTATCCAATAATGTGGTTAGGGGCCGCTTAACCAATCTGGGAGAATTTTTTGTTGGGGCAACCAATACTACCATTGCAGGCGATTTATTGGGAGCAGTGGGAAATAGCACGTTTCCTTTTGCAGTAAATGGATACAGCAGTTTCAACGGTTGTGGTGTTTATGGAGCTATTACCGGAGGGACAACCACCTTCGCCGCTGTCCAGGGAGAGTACCAGTCGGCTGCTTCCGGACCCTATAACACTGCCGGAGTCAAGGGATCCAATCAATCAAGTGTGCCTGGTACGGCTTTTCGAAGCCTTTCTGCTTCAGGGCCTAGAGTAGGTGTCTTTGGCAATACAACAAACGCAAATGGACAGTACACTTTTGGAGTCCACGGCAGCATGGGTAGCAGTGATATCAGGTGCGGAGGCGTTATCGGAGATGATTTTGGCTTTGCCTTGGGAGCTTTGGGTTATTATGCAGCAAGTTTGACGGATTACAGTGTCTATGGCTTTGGCAACGCTTATCAGGTAGGTGTGGCAGGTGGCAGAACTTCAGCACCTGAACCCAACACACAAATTGGACTTGGCATCTATGGAGGAGTAATGGGAGGATGGATCAGAGGACTGGTATACGGCACCCATCTAAAGGGAGAAATATATGGCCTGTATGTAGATGGTAAAACCTATACCAATCAACCCATCGCAGAGTTGGTTGCTACTGATGCTGAAGCCCGGGTACCAGTATATACTGCAGTATCTTCACAACCGGAAGTTTATGATAAAGGAAAGGCAACGACCGTAGGAGGTGCAGGCAAAGTAGAATTTAACGAAATTTTCAGATCGATGGCTGATTTTGATGATGTAGTGATTACAGTAACTCCGCTTGGACCCAGTTCAGGACTATTTATCGAAAGTCAGGATGAATCAGGATTTGTGGTTCGTGAAAATGGAAAGGGTGCCACATCCGTCAAGTTTTCATGGATTGCCATTGCTTCCAGAAAAGGCTTTGACAATATAGATCATGCAAATGAAATATTGAACAAGTCATTTGATGAAACCATGAATAACGTCATGTTTAATGACAACAACAAAAAGGATAAACCTACACCAATATGGTATGATGGCAAGAAGGTAAGGTTTGACAATCCACCTGCGAAAAAAGTGGATGGATCTTATTCTCCTTCCACTAGAGTGATAATTGATTAAATGTGGTTTGGAGATGAATAGTCTTCGGGAAGACACTAAACTCATAATCAATTTTTTGAATTTGCCTATATCCAGTTTATGCCGCTTTTTGCTGCTATTGATATTTTGTACTCAAAAATTATCGAGTATCAATGGTGTTGTGGCCCAGAACAAAATTGTGGACATAGAGGCAGGCGATTATTTTATCCTCGCACTTAAAGACGATGGCACAATCTGGTCATGGGGTATCAATTCGCAAGGACAATTAGGCAGAGGTTACATCAGTAAATACGACTCTATACCACAACAGATTGGAGCGGATCGCGATTGGGTTAAAATTTTTGCCAACGGTAATCGGTCTATAGCTATAAAAAAAGACAGCTCAATTTGGGCCTGGGGCATGAACTCTAATAGTGAACTGGGTGTAGGAGATGAGTATGCTATCACTTTTCCGAGGCGATTTGGGGAGCATAAAAAATGGAAAACCGTATGCATGGATCATTCAATTTTTATTGTAGTAGATGCAAACGGTTCTGCATTGTGCAATTTGGGATGGGGAAGAAATTCAGGTTATTATGAAACAACAAGATATTCCATTGAGGAGATTAACAGCCGATATGGGGGGCTCTCATTTAGAGACACTTCAGGCATGTTTTATTTTATTCCAGATGTTGATGGATATGGAGCCGCTCCCTTTGGAAAGGTTAAAGCTTTTGACGATTATAATGGCCGATGTGCTTTTGTTGATCAGAACAATGATGTATATGCACATGACACCCTGGACTGTGAAGGAGAGTATCATGTAGTTCACCGAAAAGTCATGGAAAACGTAAGAGTTAAAAAGTTGAACAGTAAGTTAGATGGTAAGTATTTGCTTGAAGAGGATGGAAAATTGTGGTATTGGGGTTGCAACCGCTTCGGTTACTCAGGGTTGGGCTATAAAAAAGTTGTAGAAATACCTATCCGTATTGCCCCACATATTAAATGGGTTGATATTGCTTTTTTAGCTGCTGACATTCCTCTATTACTTAGTGATGAGGGCCACTTATACATAATTACAGCCAACCAGTTTACGATAGAAGGCATATTTACCAAGAAGCAATGCCCACAACCCTGCATTATCCATTAACTTTGCCGATTAAATAATGACAATTCACAATGATCTATAAATTCAACAACTTCATACCTGTAGTAGACCCCACTTCTTTTGTTCACCCTCAGGCAGTGGTGACGGGCAATGTGATCATTGGTAAACACGTATATATAGGACCCGGAGCTGCTATTAGAGGCGACTGGGGGCAGATCATCATCAAAGATGGCTGTAATGTACAGGAAAATTGTACCATTCATATGTTTCCCGGAGTAACGGTGGTGTTGGAAGAAGGAGCACACATCGGGCATGGAGCCATCATCCATGGAGCCCATATTGGGAGCAATGTGATGGTGGGCATGAACAGCGTCATTATGGATGAAGTAAACATTGGTGATAACAGCATCATAGGAGCGCTCACTTTTATTAAAGCAGGTGAAAACATACCGCCGCGCAGTCTGGTCGTAGGCAATCCCGGCAAGGTGGTCAAAGAGGTGACAGATGAAATGATAAACTGGAAAACAAAAGGAACAAAATTGTACCAGACTCTGCCGCGTCAATGCATGGAAAGCCTAGAAGCTTGCGAACCTCTTACAGCAATTGATGTCAACCGCCCTTCGCAGGAAAGCATGTACCAAACGTGGAATGCCATTAAAAACAGTTGATTACCTGAGCTCTCTTCTGAGGATCTTACCTACATTGGTTTTGGGCAACTCTTTTCTGAATTCTACTACCCTGGGCATCTTATAACCGGTAAGATTTTCCCTGGCAAATTCAAGAACCTCTTCTTCTGTTAGAGAAGCATCTCTTTTAACTATAAAAACTTTGACACTTTCACCTGATTTTTCATCCGGAATGCCAATGGCAGCAGCTTCCAAAACTTTAGGGTGTGTCACCAATACATCTTCAATTTCATTTGGATATACATTGAAGCCGGAGACCAGTATCATATCTTTCTTTCGGTCTACAATGCGAAAATAACCGTCCGGTTCCATGATGGCAATATCCCCGGTATAAAGCCAGCCATCTTTGACCGTTTTGGTGGTTTCATCCGGTTTATTGTAATATCCTTTCATGATTTGCGGGCCTTTGGCAATGAGTTCACCGGGGCTGCCAGGAGGCACCTCCACACCATTATCGTCTACAATTTTGATATCGGTAGAGGATACTGGTAAGCCAATGTAGCCCAATCTGGCGGCCTTACCCAGAATATTTACGGTCAGTACCGGAGAAGACTCTGTCATGCCGTAACCTTCACTGATGCGGCACCCCGTTACTTGCTCCCATCTTTCTGCTACTGCTTTTTGCAGTGCCATACCACCTGCCACAGTCACCTTCAACTGGCTGAAATCTTTGTCCGCAAAATCAGGGTGGTTGAGCATGGCATTAAACAGCGTATTCAAGCCGGAAAACAAGGTAATTTTATTTTTATCAAATTCTTTGATCACCGAAGGAATGTCTTTGGCATTTGTCACCAGCACGGTTTTGGCCCCCAATGCCACCATTGCCAGGCAGTTGACTGTGAAGGCAAAGATGTGATACATGGGCAGTGGTGCCAGTGCTACCTCGTTGCCCTCGGTGAGGCAGGTTTGCATCCAGGTCTTCATCTGAAGCATGTTGGCAATCATATTGCGATTGGTGAGCATGGCACCTTTGGATACACCGGTGGTACCCCCCGTATATTGGTGGATGATGACATCATCAGGAGCACTTACCAAGGGTTGGAGGGTAAACTTCTGACCTCCATTGAGGGCATCTTTAAAACAGACAGTATTGGCTATGTTGTATTTGGGTACAAGCTTTTTGATGTGCCGCACCACCAGGTTGATGACGGCGCCTTTGACAGCACCCAGCATTTCTCCCAAAGAGGTAGTGATCACAATTGAAATCTTGGTCTGGCCCAGGATTTGTTCCAGATTGTGGGCGAAATTTTCAAGGATGACGATGGCTTTGACATCGCTATCGTTGAACTGATACAGCATTTCTCTGGGTGTGTACAAAGGATTGGTATTGACAACGATCAAACCTGCCTTGAGGGCACCTATGATGGCAATGGGGTATTGAAGACAATTGGGCATCATCAGCGCAATTTTATCACCAGCTACCAGGCCCCTCGATTGAAGGTAGGCTCCAAAGGCATCAGACATTTTTTGTAAGTCGTGGTAAGTGATGCCTTTACCCATGTTTTCAAAAGCAATCTTACTGCCATGATTTTCAAGATTTTCCCTGAAAAACTGGACCAGATTCTGATACGAACTGTCATCAATATTGGCGGGTACTCCCGCAGGGTAGCTGCTCAACCAAACCCTTGCTTCACTCATGGCTCAACGATTGTTTATTTCTAAAAAAAAGGTAAGATAAAAGACTTTAACGACTTAAAAAAGAGGATAGAATTGACGATCCGGGCCAAGCTCTAAAGGAAATGTCAGGGGCAAAAGAAAATTTGGTTTATTGTACAAAACAATGATAAAACCAAATTATAATTGAATAATAATATTTCGTTGAAATTTAATACTACAAATTAAAGAAAAATAAATTTAATCCTTGTTTGAGCCAAAGGAAGGGAGGGTGTAACCAAATTTAATTTTACTTCTTCTTCTCCGGTTTTTTTTCGGTGAGGTCTACCACTTCAAAATCGCCCATTTTTGAATACTTGTTAATGCGGGCGGTGATCCTGTCTTCAGCCTGCATTTCCAGCAGTGCTTGCAATTCTTTTTTGATGTGAGTCTTGAGGGTCTTGGCCATTTTTTCCGGGTCGGTATGAGCACCTCCAACGGGCTCTTTGATGATTTCGTCGATCAGACCAAATTCAAGCATGTGCTCAGCGGTAAGTTTCAGTGCTTCGGCTGCCGTTTCTTTGTAATCCCAGCTCCTCCAAAGGATGGATGAACATGATTCTGGTGAAATAACGGTATACCATGTATTTTCCAACATAAATACCTTATCCCCAAGCCCAATGCCCAAAGCACCACCAGAGGCTCCTTCACCAATGATGTAACAAAGGATGGGTACCCTTAGCTGCGCCATTTCAAATAGGTTTCGGGCAATGGCTTCGGCTTGTCCCCTTTCTTCTGCTTCAAGGCCGGGATAGGCTCCCGGTGTATCTATGAGGCAAACCACCGGAATATTAAACCGTTCCGCCATCTTCATAAGTCGAAGGGCTTTGCGGTATCCTTCCGGATTGGCCATACCAAAGTTGCGGTATTGGCGCATTTTGGTATTGATGCCTTTTTGATGACCCATGACCATGACCGTTTGTCCACCTAACTTTGCCAGACCACCTACAATGGCTTTATCATCTGCAAAATAGCGGTCACCATGCAGTTCTGTAAATCGTGTGAAAATCTGGTCAATGTAAAATAAGGTGTAAGGCCTTTCCGGGTGTCTCGACAACTGAACCTTTTGCCAACCGGAGAGATTGGAATAAATTTCTTTGCGCGTATTCTGTATCTTTTTTTCCAACTCTTTGATCTTGTCGGAAACATCAATGACGCCCCCTTCGCCAACTTCTTTGATCTTGTCAAGTTGTTCGTAGAGCAGTTCAAGGGGTTTTTCAAATTCCAGAAATACCATGTTGCACAGATTGGTTGAATAAATCAGACGGCTAAATTAAAACAAACTTAACTTAGTCGGGCAGCATGCCTGTTTTTTGTAAAAAAAAATATGTAAAATTCAGGTTTACAATAATCTACGAATTAGTGTTAAACATAGCATGATGTCCTCATCCATACAAAAGAAGCATACTTAATTTTTAATCACCTCTTGGGTGGCAACCAAAACATGCCATACTTTCGAACTTAAAGCCCGATACTTCATCATGCTCTTTAGCCATTTTTTGAGCATTGTTGTGTTCGTGGCAATTGATACAACTAAATATTTTGTAATTGGAGGATTGAATATGACAGTCAACACAATCATTCCATTCGCCTTTATGTTTTCCGCTATAAATGGGAAAGTAAGCATCGTGTGAAGAAAAACCAGCCGGCTTCCATCCGATGGCTAACGTATGGCACAACTTACAATCTGTAGGGAAGAGAGAGTGGTCAACGCTCTGAGCTGCATTGATGGCATCAGCGTGACAACTTATACAATTGGCGTCCAAACCTGTATAAGCCGGAGGTTTATGACACCCAAAACAATCAATTCCCTTGTGGCCTTGTTCCAGAGGGAAGAAGCTGTGAAGTATGGGATCTCCTTTCCAGGCTGTACCTGTAACGGAATGACAGGAAGAACAATCTGTAGAAAAATTATTTGCCTGATGGTCGGGCTGTTTGGCAGCAATGTACTCCGACCTGTGACAATCCAGACAGGTCACTCCTGTAGGTTTGAAATTGACAAGTGTTTCACTGGTATGACAGGCGGCACAATCCTGAGTTGAATGAACACCCATAAGAGGGAATGAGGTTTTTTCATGCATCCGGGTAATATCTTCAACAATCCATGATTTTGGTGTATGACAGCGAGCACAATCAATGCCTACGGTTTGTTGATGGAAATCTGTATGGCATGAAATACAGGTGCTTCCAATTTCAGAAAAAATCAAACTTTTGTGACATGCAGCACATTCCAAAGGCTCATGCTGACCCACCAGAGGATAGGCAGTATCCGTGCCATGGTCAAAAGTGTGGAGGCTGCTTTCCATTTTCCATGATGCCGGTGAATGGCATTTGGTACAATCCAATGCCAAATTTTGACCATGGGGTGACTTTGCTCTCAATTCTTGCGCATAACTGGTAAACCCGATCAAAAGCAATGAAAAAAACAGGATGTATCTAATTAACATGGGAATTATCAACCAACAGTTTGAATTCGTTTTCTTTTCATTTATGCTGGCGACGATTGTAAATATAAAAGAAAAATTTCACTATACTGCCAAAATGAACAACTACTTAACCCAGTCAGAAAAAAACATTTATGAAGTCGTTTTTGCTGGCAAGTCTTTAGAATTCTGGTTCAAAATCACTGTTTAAGTCGACAAATGGCCATGTATTATCGATATTTTCAACATTTTTTTGTAAAAGCCGTTAGTTTTGACATAATTTAAAACAATCAATATGAAACACGTTTTTGCTTTTTTTGCATTTCTTCTCCTTAGCATTGCTGCATATTCCCAGACTGCAGATGAAATCATCGATCAACACATCAAAGCCATTGGTGGCGCAGAGAGATGGAATGAAATCAACAGCATGTACTCCGAAATGACCACTGATATGGGTGGTATGAAAATTCCTATCAAAATCTGGCAACAGCATATGAAAGGCATGCGTGTTGAATTTAGCGTTCAGGGCATGACCGGTATTCAGGTGGTTACAGACAAAGACGGATGGTCACTCATGCCATTTATGGGACAAACCAAGCCGGAGCCAACCAATGAAGAGGCGCTAAAATCTGCCAGAAGTCAATTGGACATCAGAGGTCAGTTGTTGGATTACAAATCAAAAGGCTCTACAGTAGAATACCTTGGCGAAGATGAAGACGAGGGTGTTGAGGTTTACAAAATCAGACTTACCGATGCCAATAAGACCGAAACAACCTATTTCATAGACAAAGAAAGTTACCTGGTTATAAAATCGGTAACCAAAGTTAACTTCCAGGGACAAGAAATTGATGCCGTTACCAAGATGTCGAACTACAAAGATGTAGGGGGCATTAAAATTCCCCATAGTGTGGATTCAATGTCTACCGGTAAAATGGAAATCGTTCATGCTGTTGTAAATGCAGTGATCGAAGCAGACAAATTTGATATGCCCAAACAATAATATTTATGATTAGAAAATTGATATGGACGGGGTGTATAACCCTAACTGCTTTTGCAGGGTTACAGGCCCAAAAAATAACTTCAGCCACCATCGGTGATGTATCCGCCAGGTGTATAGGTCCTGCAGTGATGGGAGGCAGGATTACCTGTATCGAAGGTGTCAATGCCAAGCCCAAAGTTGTCTATGTAGGGGCAGCAGGTGGTGGTATATGGAAGACCGATGATGCAGGTGTGAGTTTCAAATCCGTTTTTGACAAGTACTGCCAGTCTATTGGCGATATAGCCATTGATCAAAATCACCCTGATACCCTGTGGGTAGGCACCGGTGAGAGCAATATGCGCAATACGGTGTCGATTGGAAACGGCATTTACATGAGCAAAGATGGTGGTGAAAACTGGCAGCAGATGGGCTTGCAAAAGACAGAACACATCAGCAAGGTCATCATTCATCCTGGCAATTCAAACATCATTTATGTGGCAGCTCCAGGCCCTTTGTGGAGTGATGGACCGGATCGGGGCATCTTCAAAACCACAGATGGGGGTAAGACCTGGGAAAAAATTTACTACATCAATGAACGCACCGGATGTGCCGATCTTATTATGGATCCGAGAAACCCGGAAACTTTGATCGCTACCATGTGGGAATTCAGGCGCAAGCCATATGCATTTTCGTCAGGAGGTCCATCCAGTGGTATCTTCAAAAGCACAGATGGTGGTAAGACCTGGAGGTCAATCAGGAAAGGACTGCCTGAAGGAGATCTTGGCAGGATGGCATTGGCGCAGGCTCCTTCAAAACCGGATCGACTGGTTATGGTGTGTGAATCCAAAGAAACCAAACTATATATATCTGAAGACAGCGGAGAAAATTGGAAAGAGCAGGCATCAACGTTTAATGTGAAGGCAAGGCCTTTTTATTTTTCTACCATTGAATTTGATCCCAAGGACGCTAATAGATTATACAGACCTGCCTTTAGTATGTCGATCAGTGACGATGGTGGGTATTCATTCTATGATGCGCCCGGGGGTGCCGGCGTGCATGCAGACCACCATGCGCTTTGGATTAATCCTGCCAATACCTCACAGATGTACTTGGGTACCGATGGTGGTGTGTACATGAGTGTAGACAGGGGCAACAACTGGCAATTTATTCGTTGTCTTCCTGTATCACAATTTTACCATGTAGATGTAGACAACCAATATCCCTATTACAGAGTATATGGTGGCTTGCAGGACAATGGTTCGTGGATGGCACCCAGTCAGAGTCCCGGAGGGGTTGAAAATGGAGATTGGGTGTCTCTTTATGGGGGCGATGGATTTTGGGTAGTTCCCGATCCAACGGATATCAACTATGCCTATGCAGAAAGCCAGGGTGGCAATATGGCGAGGGTAAATCTCAGGACCAACACCTCGAGGGCCATCAAACCATTTGAAGAAGTTGGTGATGAAAAACTGAGGTGGCACTGGAACACACCGATGGTGATGTCGCCCAATCGCAAGGGTGCTTTGTATACGGGTTCGCAATACCTGTACCGTACCTCCAGCCAGGGAAAAAAATGGGAAAAATTGTCAGGCGATCTTTCTACCAACGATAAAGAAAAACAAAAGCAGGAGGATTCAGGAGGACTTTCTGCCGATGTTACTTCAGCAGAAAATCATTGTATCATCTACAGCATAGCAGAATCGCCCATCGACTCCAATACCATATATGTTGGTACAGACGATGGCAACTTTCAGGTGACCATCAATGGAGGAAAGACCTGGGTCAATCGTGCTGCTGCCTATAACCTTGCTGGCATCCCCAAACAAACATGGGTATCCAGCGTCCATGCCTCCGTACACGATGCCAATACGGTTTTTGCTACTTTTGACAACCACACATACGGAGATCACAATACCTATGTAGCGGTTTCCAAAGACAGGGGGCAAACATGGACCCGACTTACTTCCAATGAATTTACCGGCTTTGCCAACAAAATTCTTCAGGATGATCAAAATCCTGCCTTGTTGTATCTGGGTACTGAAATGGGCTTGTTCATGAGTTTTGATGCGGGACAAAGCTGGGTGAGGTACAAATCGGAATTTCCGTGGATGGCCATGGTGCGCGATTTGGTGTTGCACCCATCCGGTGATTTGGTCATTGCCACACACGGCAGGGGCATTTACATCATCGATGACCTCTCACCTTTGAGAAAGCTCAATCAATCAGATCTAAGTCAGGATGTATTGTTTCTTGAATCGAGAGACGCATTTTGTTCTGCCGGTCGATTGGGTGGCAACCAGACATGGAATGCAGGTGAATACAACGGGGGCAACTACACTGACAATGCGGTAATAACTTACTACCTCAAAGACAGAATGGCTTCCGGGGATGCAAAAATCATTATACGCGACAGCCTGGGCAACGTGATCAGAGACCTGCCTGCGGGGAAAAGGAAAGGAGTGAACCGCATTGCATGGGATATGAGACTAGCCCCACCAAAGGTGCCGGAGGGAGGAACCAAATTGAGTTTTGGAGGTTTTATGGGCCCGCTGGTATTGCCTGGAAAATACTCGGCCGAGCTGAGGGTTGGCAATCAGGTTTATAATCACGATTTTGAACTCAAAGCCGATGATTTGGCCGACTACACAGCCAAAGAAAGAGCTACTCAGTTTGAGTTGTCGATGGACATCTACCGTAAATTGGAAGATCTTGCTGCCAAAATGAATGAAATTACCTCGTTCCAGCACCAGGCCGATAGTTTGGCAAATATTGTGACAGATGCAAAACTTAAGCAGGCATTAAAGACCTATCGCGATTCACTGGAAAACCTGAGAAAGGACATGGTGCCTACCAAACACACCTCCATTTTTGCCGATGAGGAGCGACTCAGGGAAAAGATTGTGGACGTATACAGTCAGGTGCTTTCTTATGAAGGAGAGCCCAACAATTATGTTTACAAAAGGATGGAAGGCTTGAAGGAAGAGGTTCAAAAACTTGAAAAAAGGCATGAAACTGCCAACGAGAAGCAGTTAATACCGCTGAACGATAAGTTGGTAAAAAAGGGCTTTAAACCCATCCAAAAGATAGAAAAGGAAGTAAAACCTTAAAAAAAGGCTCCGAAAGGAGCCTTTTTTATTGGTAGTGAGCGCGTAAGGTTTTACATTTGTGCTTTGACGGCTGGTTTTTTAAGAGCCGATTTTTGTGTCTTGAGTATCATTTGATCAATTTTAAAACAAATTAAATGGTACTTAATTTTTATTTTAAGTGTAGGGAAAACAATCGAATGTTCATTTCTTTGGGCACTCAGTTACTTCCTATTTTCCTTTTTGTATTCGTCACTTTATGGAGTTTCAGAGCAAGTTCACAAGTTACCCTGCATTCAGAAGGATTTGAAACAGATGGTGAGGGCACGAGGTACAATTCAAATACCTATTATTTTACAACTCCCACCTGTGATTTTTTCACGCGTATGGCTGCATCTCCGCTTGAGCCCTGTTTTGGTGGTGTACCGGTTAATGGCTTTCTGGGCAATTATTTTTGGGGAAGTGAAGACATCATGAGTTCTCCGGGCAACCGGCCTCCAGGTTTTATTACAAGCCAGTCAATTAATACTTCTGGTTATACCAACCTAACCATTTCACTCTACCTTGCAACAGGCAATAATGTCTCGCCAATAAATACTCGATGGGAAATTGCAGACTCCATCAATGTGAAGGTTAGTTTTAATGCAGGCATAACTTATACAACGGTGGGCAGATTTATGGGAAACGGTGTTACAGGTGGTGACCTGATCAACGACCTAAACTTAAATGGCATCGCTGATTCCGGGGAACCCGTAGTATCATTCCCTACTTTTACTAAATATACATTTAATATTCCAGGTACGGGGAGTACGATGCAATTTCAACTAGACTTTGACCAGCTTGGGGGTAGCGAAGAATTGGGTATTGATCAGATTGAAGTAAAAGGCGTAGCCGCCCCGTGTCCAACATTTTCCGGGGCTCCGGCCAATGTTACCATCAACAATAGCACATGCACATCAGGTTGTGTAGTAAGTGGCGGTTCATTTACATTGCCTTCAGGCACGCCCTGCCCTACAGGCAGCACATTGCAATACAGCATCAATGGCGGTGCCTTTACATCCACAGCTCCAAGCTATAATCAAACCGGACCAGTGCAGTCGGTAGTAACCAGGTGCACTTGTAATGCAAACCCTGCTACATTCAGTGCTTCATCTACGGCTGTAGTTACGGTTCCCGGATCATGCACTACGCCATCGGCTCCTACCGGCTCATTGTCTATAGTCAACAGCACTTGCACGGCATGTGTATTGTCGGCAGGTAGCATAGCCATCGGCACAGTAACAGGAAGCGGTGGAACACTTGAGTATAGCATCAACGGGGGGTCCACCTGGAGTGCCACCTTGCCCACCTATCAAATCACGCCCATAACCATACTTGCCAGTGTTTTGGCAAGCAATGGCTGCAGGAGCAACAGCACTTCAGTTGGAGTTACTTCACCGGCTAGCTGCACACCACCCGCTCCTCCTACCGGTAGCCTGGCAATAGTCAACAGCATGTGTACCAGTTGTATGGTGACCGGTGGATCTATTACGATAGGCTCAGTAACAGGCATTGGAGGCACCATAGAATACAGTACCAATGGAGGCTCCACCTGGAGTGCTACCTTGCCCTCCTATCAAACCAATCCAATTACGATTTTGGCTACTGTTCTTGGCACCAACGGTTGCAGAAGCAATAGTTCGTTGGTTGGAGTTACTTCACCGGCAACATGTATTCCTCCGGCCCCTCCTACCGGCTCTTTAAACATTGTCAATAGTGCGTGTGTAAACTGCATGCTTACCACAGGGAGTATTTCTTTAGGTACGGTTTCGGGTAGTGGAGGCACCATCGAATACAGTACCAATGGAGGCTCCACCTGGAGTGCCACCATACCTACGTATCAATCCAGCCCTATCAACATTATAGCCAGTGTCAATGGCACCAATGGTTGCAGAAGTTTTACCACCTTTGTGGGATCTACCAATCCTGGTGTATGCATACCTCCGTCACAACCTTCCGGTTCACTATCCATTGTCAATAGTACTTGTACCGGGTGCATGCTTACCAGCGGTTCCATCTCTATTGGCAGTGTGACAGGTACAGGAGGTACTTTGGAATTCAGCATCAATGGTGGCACTACATGGAGTTCTAGCCTTCCTACCTATCTACCAACCACTATTTTTGTTGTGTCCAGTGTTTTGGCAAGCAATGGCTGCAGAAGTTTCACCTCTTTTGTTGGCTCAACAATGCCCGGAACCTGTATACCTCCAGCTCCGCCGACCGGCAACCTGGCAATCGTCAATAGTTCATGCACCAATTGTGTGCTTACGCCAGGAAGTATTTCTCTGGGTAATGTTTCTGGAAGTGGGGGAACAGTTGAGTATACCACCGACGGAGGTATGAACTGGAGTGCAAGCATACCCTCTTATCAAAGTTCACCCATGGTTATAGGAGCCAGCGTTTTGGCGGCCAATGGATGTAGGAGTAATACTGTTTCTGTAGGATTTACCATGCCTTCTGTGTGTACTACACCATCTCCGCCCGTAGGCACTTTATCCATAATCAACAGCAGTTGCCTAAACTGCACTGTTGTACCGGGTAGCGTATCCATCGGTTCGGTTGCAGGCAGTGGGGGCACTTTGGAATACAGCACCAATGGTGGTATGACCTGGTCATCTTCCCTTCCTGGTTATGACAATAACAACCCATTGACCATTCAAGCGAGTGTATTATCATCCAACGGGTGCAGGAGCAGCATGACAATGGTAGGTACAACCAATCCAACAGTTTGTGTCACACCGCCTCCTCCCATGGGTAGTCTTGCCATTACCAACAGTACTTGCATCAATTGTATATTAAGTGGTGGCAGTATAGCCATAGGTACAGTTTCAGGCACAGGAGGCACCCTTGAATTTTCTACAAACAATGGCATGACCTGGAGCAGCAGCCTGCCAATGTATGATGTCAACAATGCGCTTACAATACATGCGAGTATTTTATCTTCCGGAGGATGCAGGAGTATTATGACACAAGTGGGAGTGACGGCTCCCGGCACCTGCGTAGCTGCTGTAACCATTGGCAGCAATTGTTATACCACGGTTGAAGCTGCCCTGGCAGCTGTCATGACTGGCCAAACCATAGAAATACACGTGAATATCAATTCTCTGGGCAACAACATCGTGCCACAGGGAATTACGGTACAAATTAACAATGGTGCCTGCTGGAACAATGCTACCACATTAACAAATAATGGCACCATTCAATTGGTAGGAACGGGCAAATTCATCAATTTGGTCGATGGTATTTACCAGGGTGAGGGTCAGATGGTGGGTAATCTGATCAACCAGGGTGTGGTCAAGCCGGGAAATTAAAAAAAAGGGAGGGTTTTTAATGCCCTCCCTTTTCATTTTATTTGGAGAAAGATAAGGTTGAAATACCTCCGTTGCCACCACTTACATTTTTAAGTTGGATAACTGAGTCTGATTGAGAGATGACTTCCCAATCATCATTCAGTTCATCAAGTCGGGCGGTGGCCGGGAATTGCAGGATCATTTTGGTTTTTCCACTGTCTTGTGTCAACTTCCAGGTTCCGGATACGTTGCCTGAAGAAGTTGTTACGTTGACGGTATTATTGGTATTAAAAAGAAAACCAAAGCCTGTAAAGTAGTTTGTGCGATCCCTGCCTTTATCTACATAGCTGGATACCTTCCAAGATCCTGAGGGTGCGCTGATCGTGACATCATTTCCCGGCGTGACTATGGGCAGTCTGCCGAATTGAAGAAGGTCTGTACCTCCGTTGCCACCACTAACGTGCTTCAAATGTATGCTTTCCTGGTTCTGTAATTCGATTTCCCAGTCTTCGTTGAGTTCTGAAAAGGGATAGCCGAAAGTAAACGTGAATATCAATTTGGTCTTACCGCTGTCCGAGATTTTTTTCCAACTGCCGATGATTTCATTGGCGCCTTTGTTAGCTGTGAGGGTTCCATCTGCTTTGAAAACAAACTGATAGTTGTAAAATGAGGAAGTTTCAATGTCTCCGTCGTCTGAAAAAAGGGTGACGTACCAGCTGCCCGGGCTCACAGGCATTGCGGTTACATCAGTTAAATTGTCTGTTGAAAATGAATCGTCTTCTGTTTTTTGACAGGAAATAAGTAGGACGAGGCAAAGGACCATTAGTCCATGAAGTGTTGTTTTCATGATAAATTAATTTTAGAATTTACTAAAGAGAAGTCATTGACACTCCCTAAAAAGGAGTTAATTGCAGTGACACAAAAATAAGAGAGGGGTAAAGAGAACGTGACCTCAAATGGTGGGAATCGTTAAAGTGGGGTTCTGAAAAGGAAATAAACCCAACTGAAGTTGTAAATGGAGATGGGAAATGATATCCAAAATGTGTCGATTGTCTCTTTGATGATAGTGAAGATTGAAAAGCCTGTTTATGAATACCAGGGTAATAGGGTTGTGAAGGCTTTTGCTATTTACCACTGTGTTTTGTTATGGTCATGGTTGACATTGGAAGTAGGCTCCGGCTTGGCATGCTTGATGTGCCAGCCAGAGATTTTTTTCAATGGAAATAGATTGGGAATATTTTTGAATACACTACAAAACTACGTTTTATAGGCACAGGCACTAAGAAAATGGAGAGAATTTAGGCAGTGTAATTTTACAAAAACAGGATCCTTAATTCTCTCATTTACCTTAATGTTAATTTTAAAATATACATCATATTGAAGGAAAGAGTTTCTTGACTAATGGGAATAATTCAAAGGAAGAGATTTAGATTTTATTTAATAAGTACAACATTTTATAAACATAGTATTGGAGAATTAAAATAAACAAGATGATTCAACTTGTCTTCGTTGAAGTACGACACATATACTTTTTCCTCAGAAAGAGATTGTGAAATTTATTGAATGAACTACAACACTGCTTTTTATAGGCACAGGCATTTAGAGAATTAAGGGGCATTGAGCATTGTATAATCGCGAAAGCCAAAATATTTAATAAAACGGATTATCAAAAATCCAGTTGGAAGGTAAGGATGGGGGTTAGGGTACTTTGGTATCGGTAGGCCCAGCGGTGGCTATCATTTTTAAATTCATAGAGGATGTAGTCCTCATTTTTGCGGTTGATTACATTTTGGATATCGAGGGCTAGCCACCAGGAGGAGCCGGCCTTGTTTTTGCGAATGGCAAGGCGGAGATCTGGGCGCAGATAATAAGATATTCGATTGGAGAAAGGACGGGAATTGTCTAAAACGGCCGCTTTGCCATCTGTGGCTTCAGTTCCTGCCAACAGGGGTGTTACAGGCATACCGGCGTTGTAGATCGTTCTGAAGCCCATTTCCAGGCTTGTGGCGCGATTGAGCTGCCAGTTTTTCCCACCGGAAAATGTTAGGGCATACCGGCCGTTGTAGCGGGTATTGAAGACCTCGCCTCCTTTTTGGGTTTGGAAGGTAGAACTGTATACCGAGCCACTGAGGATAAAAAAAGAGCCGGACTGGAAAGTTTTTTCTATGACCGCATCAATGCCGTAATTGCGGCCCAGGCCATCTGAATGGAGGGTTTTGGAGGTAAATCCTTCGAAAGTATTGAGGGCCCAGAAAATATCATTTGGATTGTTGGATACCGGTACATTGGAGAGGGACTGGTGGTAGGCTTCCAGCTGCAATCTGAGGTTATGGGGCAGCATACGGGTAAGGGCCAGCACCCATTGGTTGGATCGAAGCAGGGGTAGATCTTTGTTGGGAAAATCAATCCCATTTTTGCTGGTAAAATAGATGCCCGGTGTTTGCATGGCGCTGTGTTGGCCCCATGCCAATGCCAGATCCGTTTGGTCATTTAATTGGTACTTGGCTGAGATACGTGGATCTATGGCTTTGCTTTGGTTCATGGTCAGCACCATGCCATGCACACCCATATTGAGCATGAGGCTGGAGAATGGGCGATAACTTAGCTGAGCATAAGGTTGAATTAAAAAACTTGAGCCCTTCCCATCCACCGCACTTCGGGCGGTGTGACTGACAAAATTATACTCACTGGAGTTGACATCAAACCAAAGTTGGGTGGCCAAAAAGCCGGCTTTTAAAGTAGTTTTAGTGGTTGGACTCCATTTGAAGTAGCCGCTCAGTGAAAGGCGGCTGTTGTTTATTTTTTCTTCTTCGTAGGTTGCAGCCAATTCTGTTGGTCCAAGGGTGTCTTTTACGATGTGCTGCTTTTGGCCCATGTAAGCCAGGTTGAGCCGTATGTACGACTTATCTGTGAGGAGATAGTTGTAAGAGGCACCTACAACGCCCATTTTGGTAGTAAAGTTGTACTGCGTGTAATCGCTGAATGTCTTCCAGGGCTTGTCAGCCGGTCGATAAGTTTCCACACTGTTGCCACCAATGCCCCAGAGGCTGAATTGAGATTTTTTCCCTTTGTGAAAAATTTTAAATGAAAAATCCTGAAAGTTATTGCCATTGCGCGGCCCTACGAGGTAAACACCCATGGCGTTGAGGATGCCAAGTGTAGAATACCGAAAATTGGCAAGGTAGGAAGATTTACCTTTTTGGATGGGTCCTTCTGTAGCGATGTCAAGTCCGAGGATGCCGGCGCGAAAGGTGTGTTCACGGGTATAAAGGTTGCCGTTTCTAAATTGCATGTCGAACACCCCTGAAAAAGCATTGCCATATTCTGCAGGCAGGCCGCCCATGGAAAAATCAGATGAGCCTAGCATGGTAGCACTGAAGATGGTTATACCCCCACCAGATCCGCCCCGGGTTGCAAAGTGATTGGGATTGGGGATGTCGATGCCTTCGAGTCGCCACAACAAGCCTTGGGTAGCATTGCCGCGGATGACGATGTCGTTACCATTATCGCGTGCCGGCTGTACACCGGGAAAGCCCATAACCAGTCTGCCGGGATCGTTGGCAGTGGCGGCATGGTATTGAAGTTCCTCTGGTTCAATTCTTCGGGTTGAAGTTACTGCCAGTTCATTGACCGCCTGATAACTACGTTTAGTATCTGTGACTACTACCTCACCCATTTCCACACCTGGCGTGAGGGCCAGCTCGAGAAAATATTCTTTGGCAGAATTGAGCAGGATGTTGTCTCTTTCAAGAGAGGTATAACCCGTGTACCTACATACTACGGTCCTGCGACCCACGGGAATCTTTTCCAAAACAAATTTGCCCTCACCGTCGGATACCGTGCCAATGACCGGGTCAATGCCATTTACATAAATTTCAGCGCCGATCAGAGGTTCGCGGGTATTGGCATCCACAACAACCCCTCTGATGGTTTGGGTGAGGGATTGGGCGTTGAGTGAAATGCCTGTAAGGGCAGTACACAGAATAGAAATCAAAAGAGTAGTTTGACGCATAAAATGTATATTCATAGCATAAGGATTGGTTTGATTAAAAAACTAAAATACGCGAAAACTGGAAATACAGCAATAGATGTGGATTAAAACTACTAAAAAAGCAGACAATATAGACATTTTTTCTTTGGAGTTAAATTATGTGATTTAGTTATATTTGTAATATGGAACGAAGGCAAAATGAGGAATATTTATATACTGAAACCAAAATAACGGATATTATTTATTGCTTCAATAGAATTTTATTTGGGTTCCTGCTTGTATGGATATTTCTTTTTAATGTTCCTACGCCACTATTAAGTCAAACTCGGTATAGCTTCAGAAATGACTATGGCTTTGTAGTAAGTCAGGGTAGATCAATCGTGGAATTAGATTCTATGTATGGTTGTTTTAACATGGTTTGGTTGGATGCTACGGATCAGTACTTGAAGGTAATGTTTAATATTATTGACAAAAAAACAGGTCAGTTTAGTAATAATATTATATGTAATGAGCCAACTTCTTATACAAGCTTTGTAAAGAATAATTACGTTCATAAAACAGATAGCTCATTAATATTTATTGGTTTAAATCACGGCAATAATCGATGTATAAAAAAGTATGAATATAAATTTAAGGAAAATATATTAGTTTCAAAAGATATACTATGCGATAGTGTTTATGTTTTTGCCTATTTGGCAGATGTGTATTATGATACTAACCGACTAATTTTATGCGGCCAGGCTTATAAGGTGGGTGAGATTAATCAAAAGGGCGAAAGCGTTTTAGTTGTTATTAGTGATTCAGGAGAGGTTAAAGTTTTGAAGTATGGAAACAGAGTGCTTTATAATTCGAGTGTATCCAGCATTAATAAAAGAGGTAACGAATATTTGATTACTACTTTATACCAATTACCAAATAAGAAGGGGAATATTAAATTATTTTGTTTAGACTCCAACTTTTTTAAGAAAGATAGTTTTACTTTTAGCCCAAGTCTGAAATTAGATCCTGGTGATCGATCCATTTTAGTTGATTCCAATATATTGGTTATTACTTGCAACAAGGGAATGACCAGTGATAGCGTTTATCCTTATTATTTTTCAAATCCTGCCATTGTTTATTTTAACATAGCCACCAAATCCATTGTTAAAATCCAGGATTTTGGTGATTACGATTTGAATTCGTGGGATGGCCCATTTGAAAATCTAATTCTTGGGCATGATGGGAATGTTATGTATGGTGGAAGCAACACTTATTATATTGAAGAAAAGGAGCAAAGAAATAGCGATGTTGTGATAGGTAAGCTAGATTTACAGGGTAATCCAATTTGGAGAAAGTATTATACCATATTAGACCCTGTGATCAATGATGCTACATTTTACCATTGGTTGTATGATTTAGAAGCTACTTCAGATGGCAACTACATTTGTTATGGTGAAGTTTGGGGTTATACTGAGGAAGCTGGAAGGGTAGTGAATGAGGCCTGGATATTTAAAATCAATGAAGATGGAGATTATGTAAATGTTGGAGATCCCTCTAATATTAACTGGGAAAATGATATTAAAGTACCAGTAACAGTTTTTCCCAATCCGGCCTCCAATTTCCTTTTCATCGAGCAGGGTGACATCAAAGATGTTATTTATGAAATCTATGATATTTCAGGTCGTTTGATAGAAAAATCAAAAGGTTTTTCCTCTGAAAGATCATATATGTTGGATATTTCTTTTCTCGCTGCGGGCTCCTATATTTTAAAAATTAGTCATGAAAATCACAGCAGTGGGGTAGTAAAATTTCAAAAGAATTAAACTTTACAATTTGGCTCAATGCTTCAATATCATTGTTGATCACTCCTTTAAATAATTGAATTTAACATAAGTAAAATTCATTGGCATTTTGATTAAAGTCTATAAATTCAGGACAAGACTATTTACTCTGTCTAAAACTTGTAAAAAGCATTTATGCCAACCGCGGGCAACAGATAATTAAATACGCCGAGATCTAAGTCAAGATTCCAGCCGGAAGAGGGCCTTGGTTTTATTTGAGTCTTATCTTCATCGATGCGAAATATAAAGCCTGCATCGAGATCGATGCCGAAGTTTTGTGAAATATTGAACTCCCTCCCTATGCGCGCACCCAGGATGCTGGTATTGATTTTTTCATATTCAGTTTTTTCCTTTAGATAGGTAAAGTTCCATCTGACGTACCAGGGTTTGCGACTCGAGAGTGAGGATTCTTTTCCAAAATGGAATAAAATATCGGCATTGTAGGAGGTAAGTGAATGTCCGGCAAATCCTATACTTGCGCCCCACTGGGCTTGTTCCTGTTGATACCTTGCACCAACATGGATCAATTCTGCAAAACCTGCCCCGGCAATGAGGCTAAATGATTTTTGAGCATAGGTGGGTTGGGCAAATAGAAAGCATATAAGTAATGCTAATAAAAAGTGTGTTACGGGTTTCATGATGTATAAATTTTTCTAGAGTTGGGTTTCTTTCGTGCTAAATCCTTTTGTTGATCACCTCGTATTTATCTGCTGGGTGCTAAACAAAATTTCATAGTACTAAAAGAATAATGCAAAATTATAGGTAAAATGAATATGCCGCCGGAAAAGATGATTTACATCAGTAATGACTTTCAAATTTTTGCTTTTGAGAAGAAAAAATGAACCAAAATGAATTATAGGATAAATTGATGTTCAACTTCATAAAATGTTGAATAACAACGGATAAGAACAAAAAAAATTATATTTACTTTTCCTTTCCATTCTTATAATAAGCAAGGTGTTAAAGTTTTCAAAAATATTTTACATGGAAGGGTTCGGGCATTGAATTAGGTGATTTTTATGGATAAAGTCACACCATTTGTTGAGTTGACTTAATCTGGGTATATGACCAAAATGAGTAATAGAAGTGGGGTAAATCTTCTGATGAATCTAAATGATCACAAGGTTGGATGATTAATTTAAAAAGCCAAACAACCACAGTGGAATTTTATTTTTACTTCCTAATTCTACATCATCTATGGCCAGGTAACTATCCTTTATTCCTGCCACTTGTTTGTTTGTCTTACCGGCCCCGCCTACTTCAAAAATATATTTATCTTCTACAATGAAGTCGCCATGATTTGAGGTGTTAATTTGGTGTGAGGCAGACACCGCGTTCACAAAAAAAGTCTCCCTTACACTGCCCTGGTTGCTACTACTGGGTTGAAGACAAGAAATGAGGTTTGTATTGTGCAACAAGACTTTATCCGGTTTTGCGATGTAGCTGTAGCTGTTTCCGCTATCTTGTAACAAGTTTAATATTTTGGCTTGATTCAAATATTGCAAATAAAGCAAGAGTGTATTTCTGGTTATTTCTATACTTCCGGCAAGCTTGCTGATATTGGGTTGAAAAGGAACTGATGAAGCCAAAATGCTGATCAATTTTTTAATTTTTGGCACACTTACGGGGTCGACTTTTTTAATACTCACCAAATCTACTTCCAATGAAAGATTGATGATGTTTAATAGCTTTATTGGATAGGAGGAAATGTTTTCTAGGTAAAAAGGATAGTAACCATAATTGAGATAATTTTTGAAATATTTTAAGGGCTTGATGCCTGTCTTCAAAATGTTGTGGGTGATTTCCTGATGATGCTCAATGATATCTTCGAGTTTATAATTATTAAAGGTTTTGCCAGTCTCAATATTTAAAAACTCCCTGAAAGACAAGCCATTCATATCGTACAATATTACTCTTCTGCTTAGGTCTGCCTGGCCTTTATAAATTTCCAGTATAGAAGAACTGGTAAAGACAAGTTTTAGGTCAGGATACAAATCATATATTGTTTTTAACTCGCTGCTCCAATTTTCGCTTTTATGAATTTCGTCAATAAAAAGATGAGTTCCACCCATACTTGTGTGATAGGATGCAATTTCCAATAAAGACACTCCGCTTAATTGAATATGATCCATGGTCAAATACAAAACATCACTGCTAAATCCAAAAGTCTGGAAAATGTGCTGGAGCAACAATGTGGTTTTTCCAACTCCTCTGGCTCCCGTGATTCCAATCATCCTGTTTTTCCAGTCAATTTGATCCAATAAATCCCTCTTAAATGTTGATTTTAAGTTTCTTAAATATTGTTGGTGAATAAGAGATAAATGTTCCACTTTTCTATATTTTAGATGCAAAAATACAAAAAATGATCTATATAAAGATCAAAATAGAAGTAAAATGATCTATGAAAAGATGAAAAATACATATAAATGATCTATAAATAGATCAATATAGGGCTGTATAGGGAAACAAAATGAGGAAAAATAAAAAAAGGCCCTCAGTGATGAGAGCCTTTTGTCCCTCACTATTTTCAGTAGGAAAATGGTGAGGGAGGACTCGAACCCGTCCCTACATCCCTTTGGGACGTAGGGACAAGCCAACAATATTTATGTTTTAAATGAAAATCTGTGGCAGCCTATAAAAACTTAATAATTGGAAACGTTGAGGTCGTTTTTACGCGAATTAATC
>ERZ724514.268-NODE-268-length-23301-cov-4.829691_pt1 | contig 23301 bp, 17 predicted proteins | sample MGYA00376047_ERZ724514 | MGnify/ENA primary metagenome ERZ724514 (study PRJEB28724, sample SAMN07190883) | activated sludge metagenome | isolation source: activated sludge of sewage treatment plant in Hong Hong | place: Hong Kong | collected 2016-03-17 ...
GGGCCAACTTTATATGCATATATTAAACGAGACAACCTGGTATTTTGAGCAAATCGGGTTATGTTTTTCCCAACCCGAACATGCGGACGAGGAAATGCTGGAAAGCGCAAAAACGATGTTTCATAACAATTCGTTTCCAGACGAAATCATAAAAGGGGATCCCTTGCTTTCGGAAAACGTAAAACAGCCTGAAGACATTCAGTCTTTACTGTACGCATTTCAACAACTCAAGGCAAACGCGACTGATATTTGGGCAAAAATTAAGACGTCGGAAATTTACGGAAAATCCCGACATCCCGGATTTCAGTTTTTAGATCCCGGGGAATGGTTTCAGTTTGCTGAAATGCATATGCGGCACCACCTGAAACAAAAAAGCAGAATCGATGCCTTTCTGGGTAGTCAACCTAGCCCATATTGAGCGGGTGGAGACCCTGCCGGATCTTCTGTCGGGCAAGATCAAATAAGGCAAGTTGGAAATATCCGGGAAAATCCCCTCCCAAAGCCGTACCTTTGCGGCCGTTTTCAAAATCATATATCCACTTCGATGCTATCAGTGAACAATTTGGCCGTGCAGTTCGGCAAGCGTGTACTATTTGATGAGGTCAACCTTAAATTTGTAAAGGGCAATTGTTACGGTGTCATCGGCGCCAACGGCGCCGGCAAATCGACTTTCCTGAAAATCCTGTCCGGCGAGATCGACAGCACCCAGGGCTCGATCGAAATAACGCCCGGCGAGCGGATGGCCGTGCTCAGCCAGAACCACTTTGCTTTCGACGACTATCCGGTGATGGATACGGTGATCATGGGCCATCGGCGGCTCTACGACATCATGCAGGAGAAAAACGCCATCTACGACAACCCCAACGCGACCGAAGCGGAATCCATGCGCGCTGCCGAACTCGAAAGCGAGTTTGGTGAAATGAACGGCTGGATGGCAGAAACCGACGCATCCGAACTGCTGAGCAACCTGGGCGTCCGGGAATCCCTGCACTACAAACTGGTAAAGGAACTCGACGGTTCCGACCGCGTGAAGGTGCTGCTCGCGCAGGCGCTGTTCGGCGCGCCCGATATCCTGCTCATGGACGAGCCGACCAACGACCTGGATGCGGAAACGGCAGACTGGCTTTGCAATTTCCTGGCGGATTATCAGAACATCGTCATCGTGGTCTCCCACGACCGGCATTTCCTGGATATGGTTTGCACCCATGTGGTCGACGTCGACTTCGGCAAAATCCGGATGTTCACCGGCAACTATACCTTCTGGTACGAGTCCAGCCAACTCCTGGCGCGCCAGATGGCCGATAAAAACAAAAAAGTGGAGCAAAAGCGGCAGGAAATGATGGACTTCATCGCCCGCTTCTCGGCCAACGCCTCCAAATCGAAACAAGCGACCAGCCGGAAAAAGGCACTGGAAAAACTAAACCTGGAAGAACTGCGGGTCTCCAACCGGCGCTATCCCTACATCGTGTTCAAGCCCGAACGCGAGCCGGGAGATGTTATACTTGACATCGAAAACCTGTCGAAAAAGGATGTAAGTGGCGAGTACCTGTTCAGAAAACTGTACCTGCGGTTCAACAAGGGTGAAAAAATCGCCGTGCTCAGCCGCAATGCGCTCGCCGTTACTGCCTTGTTGAACATCCTGTCCGGAGAAGACACCGATTTTGAAGGCGGGTTCCAGTACGGCCAGACCATATCGACACAGTACCTGCCGAACGACAACAGCGCCTATTTCTCGGGCGATCAGGATATGAGCCTGATGGACTGGCTGCGGCAGTATTCAAAAGAAAAAGACGAAGGCTTTATCCGCGGGTTCCTGGGCCGGATGTTGTTCGCCGGCGAAGAGGTGTTCAAGCGCTCGGGGGTATTGTCCGGCGGTGAAAAAGTGCGCTGCATGATGTCCAAGATCATGCTCGCCAATCCGAATTTCCTGATCCTCGACGAGCCGACCAACCACCTCGACCTGGAATCCATCACTGCGCTGAACAACGGCATGCGGGACTTTACCGGGAATATGATCTTCACCTCCCATGACTACCAGATCCTGGACTCCGTGGCCAACCGCATTATCGAGATCACGCCGAACGGCCTGATCGACCAGCACATGTCGTACAGCGAGTACCTGCACAGCGACAAGGTCCATCAGATGCGCGAGCAAATGTATGGCGAGGCGGTAATGGCATAAGCGATTGATAGCCCGAATCAGGCACAAATAGATCGTTCTGCCCAAGGGGTCAGGGCAATTTCAAAAAACATCCCGACTTTTGCCCCGCACCAAACCGGGTAAACCGATGTTCCTGACCAAACAAGAAAAATCCGAACTCCGCTCCACCATATTCCGCCACCTCGACGGTATCGCCACGGCGCCCACGGCGTATGCCCTGCTCGAAAAGGGTGTGCTGGATGCGCTGCTGAAGCAGGGCGAGGTCGACATTTCGGCCCTTGCCGCAGATTTCAAGGCCAATGAGGGCTACCTGAATGTCGCCCTGCGCATTCTCAGTTCGCAAGGCTGGCTGGACGCTACTGTAGACAACCACAAAAACGAGGTGCGCTACCGGACAAATGCCAACAGCGCCACGGCATTTGAACTCTGCGCATTGTACAAGGACGTCGTGGAACTCCTGCGCTTTTCCGGCCGCTTCCACAAGCGGAAGTTCGAACGCGCGCCTTTTACCGTGCTGGAAAAGATATTCCGCAAATACCGGGAAAACTACGGCATCGAATTTTCAGGCGATACCAATACCCGCCGCATCCAGGAACAGGTGCTCAAACACATCGAAGGCATCGTGATCGGCCCGACGATCGTTTCGCTGGGCATGGGCGGCATGTTTCACAAATACTTCATGGAGGCTTCCTTCAAACCCGAAGAATTCCATGAAGACGCCGACAGTTTTGAAAAAATACTGGACTTTTTTGCGTTTCTGGGTTGGTTCGACAAGAAAAACCAGACCTATCGATTTACCGACAAGGGATTGTTTTTTGCCCGCCGCGCCAGCGCCTACGGCGTCACCGTGTCGTACATTCCCACCTTCCGCAACCTGGACGAACTGATCTTTGGCAACCCGGAAGTGCTTTGGGATGTGCCCCAGGGGGCGCCCGAGCAACATGTCGACCGTGAAATGAACGTCTGGGGCAGCGGCGGCGCCCACGCCACCTATTTCAAAAAGATCGACGAGATCATCATCGACCTGTTCAACAAGCCACTGGAAGAGCAGCCCAAGGGCATTGTCGACATGGGTTGCGGCAACGGCGCCTTTCTCCAGCATATTTTCGAGGTGATCGACCAGCGTACCCTGCGCGGTGAAATGCTCGACGAGCATCCGCTTTTCCTGGTCGGCGCCGACTTCAACGAAACGGCCCTGCGCGTTACCCGGGCCAACCTGACCAAGGCCGATATATGGGCCAAGGTGATCTGGGGCGATATCGGCCGACCCGACCTGCTGGCCAAGGACCTCCGCGACGACTACGGCATCGAACTCAACGACCTGCTCAACGTCCGCACCTTTCTCGATCACAACCGCATGTGGGAAGCGCCCGACGCGCAATCGGAGCACCCCGTAAGCAGTTCGACCGGCGCCTATGCCTACCGCGGCAAACGCCTTTCCAATACAGACGTGGAGGCCAGCCTGCGCATGCACCTGAAGCGATGGGCGCCATACGTGCGCAGGTTCGGCCTGCTCGTCATCGAACTGCATACCGTGCCCCCTGCCCTGACGGCCGCCAACCTGGGCCGCACCGCCGCCACGGCCTACGACGCCACCCACGGATTCTCGGATCAGTATATACTCGAAGTGGATATTTTCAACCGGATCGCCGGAGAGGCAGGGCTCTACCCGGATGAGCAGTATTTCCACAGATTTCCGGATTCCGGGTTGGCAACCGTGAGTATCAACCTGCTGAAGGAGCGGTAGCAGCAGGGGATGATTGTGCTGTGCGTTTGCATTTGGTGACAACCACAGCGAAAACTAACCCGTAAGCCTATTCCCTCTTATACACTTTCAATTCCTTGTATGTCGTCGCCGGATCAGTTTCTCTTTTAAAAATCAGCCCCCCGGCTTCGCCGATGACAATCTCTGCCGTTGTATAGATCAGGTTGCCGTCGAGCAGATGCCCGCCAATGGTTGTTCCAATGCTGTCGGACAGGGCTATGTGCAAGTGCGCACCGTCGGGCGACAGGGTGCCGGTGAGCGAGACGATCTCGAACTTTTCCACACGGGTAATCGCACCGGGCTGGTTGGCAAGGCGCAGAATGGCCTGCTGCAGGCTGCCCACGCAAGTGACAATGAATGCAGCCTGCAGGTTCTTTTCCCGCACAAAGGCGGTCAGTTCTTTTTTAAGGTCCTGGCCGGGGCTGAGGCGAATAGCGTAAAGCGTCATTTCAGGAAGGTGTTTGGTGGATGTACAGGCCGCCAACTGAACTATGGCAGTGAAAAGCAGTATATATCGGGTCATGGTAAATTTTGATCCGGCGAATTTACCGGTTTGTGTCTGCCGGAATAAACCCGTCCGTGAATTATTTGTTGGTTGATCTGTACATGCTTGTTCAAATCAAAACAGAGACCGCTTTATGCTGAACAAAATTCAAGGCAAACCAATCTGGTACAAGTTATGGGCGATCAGTGTAGCCCTGGCTGCCATTTACTACCTGATCAAATTCTTTTTCTTCGAACCCGATGCTTCCGACAGGCTGATCGAGGTGTACGCACTGCTGTCCCTGTTGCTGGATTATCTGATATATCCCAAAACGGGCAACACGGCTGACCAGGGCAGGCATTAGACGCTCGTCCCCGTATTCCTGCGCTCCTACCATTTCCCTTGGCCCAAGACTTTGTTACAGTGCATTTTTGGGCATAAAACAATTGATAGCGATGCGCAGAACACTCTTGACAACGGCGATTTTGGTGCTGTACGCCTTCGCGCTTGCCGCCCAATACCAATGGCGCCTGCTGCCGGAATCACCGCAAAACGGTCAGAAACAGGACGACGTGTTTTTCCTGACCCCCGAGACCGGCTGGAGCGTCAACGGCTCGGGACGCATATATAAAACTACGGATGGCGGCGCCTCCTGGACAAAACTGATCGACCAGCCCGGCACTTATTTCCGCTGCATCGGCTTCCGGGATTCGCTGCACGGCTTCGCCGGTAATATTGGCATGGACTACTTCCCGAATGTCAGCGACGCTACCCCACTCTACCGCAGCGACGACGGCGGCTTGAGTTGGCAACCTGTGACCACCATCAGTGGCGATACGCCGACGGGCCTTTGCGCCATTCAGGTGGTCACGCCGGATGTAATCGTCGCCGGAGGGCGGGTGGGCGGCCCCACGCACCTGCTTCGCAGCAACGATGGCGGCGCCACCTGGACCAGTAGCAGCCTGGAAGGCCTGATTGCCATGATCACCGATGTTTATTTTTCCAGTCCGGATACCGGCTTTGTATTTGGCGGCACCGATGCCAATATCCAGTTGGCCCATGCCATAATACTGCGCACAGTGGATGGCGGAGCAAACTGGACGGCAGTATACGAGTCGGCACGCCCGTTCGAGATCATCTGGAAAGCCCATTTTCCAACGCCTGAAACGGGGTACGCCACGCTGCTCAGCTATGCGCCCAATACGCTAGAACGCTTCGTCGCCAAAACCACGGATGGCGGTCTGTCGTGGTCCGACCGGCCCCTCGCCGGTAACGGCGCCAAGGCATTCGGCATCGGGTTTCTTACTGAAAATACAGGCTGGGTCGGCTGTGACAACTCCATCTACGAAACTTCCGACGGCGGCGAGACATGGACGCCCAAACAGGTCGGACTATACGTCAATAAAATCCGGGTAATCGGCAAAACAGCCTACGGTATCGGCGTGCGCATATACAAAATGGAACCCTGACATCCGGTCATCCGAAACAACGTATCACTGATGAAAAAACAACAAAAATCGCCCTGGAAGGCCCTGGCTACTGCCCTGTTGATGGGCGGAGCGGGAGCCCTGTTCGGCTTTTACGGGATCACCCTGATCAAGTCGTACCTGCCCCTTCAGTGGTTTGCGCCGCAAAGCGCAGGCGAAAAAATCGGGATTATCGCCCTCGGCTTTTTTGCCGTATGGTTTTCGATCGCCATTCACGAACTCGGACACCTGGGCGCCGGATTGGCGCAGGGGTTTCGGGTGGCGCTGTACACCGCCGGTGTACTGGGTGTGCGCGGGAAAGAACGCGGCGTACGTTTCTTTTTTAACCGTCAGGTGAGTCTGATGGGCGGCGTGGCAGCAACCTTTCCCGAGCAACTGGAAAGCGGACCGGAACTGCGGCGAAAGTTTGTGCGTATCGTGGCCGCGGGTCCGCTGTCGAGCCTGCTGCTGAGCGCTGTGGCCTTGCTGGCGCTTTATTTCATCCTGCAACATCCGGCAGGCACACCTTCCCTTGCGGCTCGTTTCAGTGTGTTTTTCCTCCTGATCACCGGATTGGTATCCGGGGTGATTTTTCTGGCTACGATGATCCCGAGCAGCGGCGGCGGATTCATGTCGGACGGTGCACGGCTGCTTTCCCTGCTCAACGGCGGCGAAAAGAGCCGCTATGAAGAGGCGACCCTGTCGATAATGGCCTTGCTGGGCGCGGGTAAACTGCCCGGCGAATATCCGGTCGATCTGCTGGAGCGGCTGATGACCCGCTCCCCCGACTCCCTTCTGGGTCTGAACGGCCACTTTGTGGCCTTTACCCACTACTTCGACCGGGGCGATACGGAACGCGCTTTGCCCCTGGCACACCTTATTCAGGATCATATTGCAGCTGCTCCGCCGGCATTTCAGGCATATTACCTGAAGGATGTGGCGTTTTTCCATGCTTTTTTTGCAGGCGACACCGAAGCAGCCCGAAACTGCTGGGAAGATATCCGGAAACAGGCCGAACGCGACCCTGACCCGGGCACTTTTCGGGTAAAAGCGATCCTGGCATTGCTGGACGGGCAACCGGAGGCTGCTGAAGACCTGGTGCAAAAGGGTTTGGCAAAGATCACCGAACTGCCCTTCGAGGGCCAGCGCAGGTTCGAGGAAAAATGGCTGCGGATTGTGCTGGAAAAAGTAGGACGGCAGCAAACTGCGGTACATTAACTGTAAAAAGTATTTTTAGCCCGTTGTAAGTACCCGAACGAGATTTTTAAACCTCCGCCTCAACAACACCTTTTACCTTAAGCAAGTCAGAAACCAACATGCCCATATCATTGTCCAAACACCAGGCCTACTGGGGTTGCCAGATTTTCGGCTGGAGCGCCTTCGTGCTGTACGAGATCGTCAACCTGCTGGGTCTGGGTTTTTTCAGTTGGAAAAACGCGTTGCTCATGTTGCTTGCAGCACCGCTGGGTATCGGCATCACCCATGCATACAGGGCGGCACTGATACGATGGCAGGTGCTGGAGATGACGTTTGCAAGAATGGCCCTGCTGGCACTGGCGGCGGTATTCGGGCTTTCCCTTGTGTTGTTTTCCGGACTTACCATCATTGCATGGGCGGTAGAGGGCAAGGCGAACTGGGCGGAGATCAGCCTGAACTATATCTTTATGTCGGTGCTCAACTGGTCGCGCTACCTGTTTGTCTGGGTGCTCACGTATCATTTATTCGGACTGATGGAACGGGTAAACCGGACGCAGATCGAGCGTTTGTCGTATGAAAACCAGCTCAAAAACGTCGAACTGCAAAACCTGAAGGCCCAACTCAACCCGCATTTTTTGTTCAACGCCCTCAACAGCGTCAAGGCCCTCACCCACAGCGACCCCGTGCGGGCCGGCGACGCGGTGATGCTTCTGTCCGATCTGCTGCGCTACTCCCTGAACTATGAAAAACAGACCCTTGTACCCCTGGCCGACGAACTCGCCGTGACACGCGACTATCTTGCCCTTGAAAAAATCCGCTTTAACCAGCGCCTCGAATACACCCTCGATATCGAACCGGCTGCCGAAAAATGGCTCATACCGCCAATCCTGCTCGTGACACTTGCTGAAAATGCCATTAAACACGGCATCGCGCAGTCGCTGCAGGGCGGGTTGGTCCGCATTTCTGCCAAAGTTGACAAGGGCCACCTGCAAATCGACGTGTCCAATACGGGCTGTTATTCGCCCCGGCCCGACCGCCAGGGTATAGGGTTGACCAACATCCGCCGCCGGCTCGATATGCTTTTCGGTGGCAAAGCCGTTTTTCACATACACAACAACACAGAACAGAACACCGTAACGGCTTCGGTGTGCATACCGGCCCTCTGATATGGAAATCCGCACCCTGCTCATCGACGACGAAGACCTTGCGCGCCAGGAGATGCGCCACCTGCTCGGCGCTTTCCCCGACCTGCACATCGTGGGTGAGGCCGCCGACGCAGTCGAAGCGGCGGCCCGGATACGCGAGCTGCGGCCCGATCTGATCTTTCTGGATATCAATATGCCCGGTAAAAGTGGATTCGACCTGTTGGCCGAACTCGACGAAAGCCCGCGCGTGGTATTTGTCACTGCCTACGACGAGTTTGCCGTCCGCGCCTTCGAGACCAACGCGCTCGACTACCTGCTCAAGCCGGTCCGGCCCGAACGGCTGGAAAAAGCCGTCGAAGCCGCCCGGGAAGCCATACAGAACCAATCCGGACAGCAGGCCGCAAGCGCATCTGCACAGCCTTACGTCTTGCGCCCCGACAGCCTGGTCTTTATCAAAGACGGGGAAAAATGCTACTTCGTCCGCCTGACCGATATATTTCTGTTCGAAAGTGAAGACAATTACGTCCGGGTATACTTCGGCAAGGAGAAGCCCTTGCATCGAAAAAGCCTTAATGCACTGACGGAAAAACTCCCGCCCGAACTGTTTTTTCGCGCCAACAGGCAGCAGATCATCAACCTGGCGAACATTGCCGATATTGAACCGTTTTTTAACGGCACCCTGCGCGTTACCCTGCACAGCGGCATGCGTGTCGAGATTTCAGTGCGGCGTGCCGGGGAGTTCAGGGAGCGCCTGAGTTTGTGAAATACATGAAAAAACAGCACCTGCCATCCAAAATCTGCCTTGTCTGCGGAAAACCCTTTTCCTGGCGCAAAAAATGGGAAAAGGTGTGGGACGAAGTGCGGTATTGCAGCGAGCGGTGCCGGAAAAACAAGGCAGGTACAACGATCTGATCCGGCCGGCAGTTTTTCTCCTGTCCAATCCCCAACTGGGATACTGCAGACACATGGCAATTCGGCCAAATTTCATTATCTTTGTAAATCTCCGTTAAATCGGAGGTTTGGGCGGATATTTTGACACCATGCGCCGTGAACCTGATTCGGAACGGGGGATTTTTTTAACTAAAATTGACAAATGGCCAGATCGCAAGATTCGTTTAACAAAAAAGAAAAAGAAAAACTACGCAGAAAGAAAAAGCAGGAAAAAGTGGAGCGCCGGGAGCAGCGCAAAGTCGAAAAAGCCGAAGGCGGCGTCAAGACTTTTGAAGAGATGCTCTCTTATGTAGATGAGAACGGCCACCTCACGTCTACACCCCCCGATCCCGCCAAAAAGAAAAAGTTCAAGGCCGAAGATATCATTCTTGGTGTATCGCCAAGGGATGCTTCGCCCGAAGAGACCATACGCCAGGGCCAGGTCAAGTTTTTCAACGATGAAAAAGGCTACGGCTTTATCATCGATGCGGAAACAAAAGACAGCGTCTTTGTGCACATCAACAATCTCACCGACCCGCTCCGGGAAAACGATCGCGTGACTTTTGAAGTGGAAATGGGCCCTAAAGGCGCAAACGCGGTGAACGTTAAACTGGTGAAGTAGCGATTGGGGCTACATGCCCCGTTTCAAAACAGCATACCTTTCATTATGCCTTCCTGGTGCGGCTCATACCCGTAGCGGGATGTTTGCGTATGTACTGTAGGCCACGGTCCATAATTGGAATGAAGCACTGAACCCTACTAAGGCGCCGGCTTGCTTGTTTAGTGGCAATCATGAGCGGGGCGCATTAACATCCGCATACTGACAAACAGCAAGCAAGCCGCCGGATTTTGAAGGAGAATGACTCCGCAAAACCCGGCGGTACAAGAAGAAGCGATAGTGTTTGTTTTCTATTGTCCCTGTCCCAGCGAAAATGCCGGCTTCCCGTCGAAGGAATAAAGGTTTTCCGTTTTGATGGTGTCGATGTTTTTGTCGATGGCCTGGGTAAGCAGGTGAACGATGTGCTGTTTGCTCATCGAGTCGCTTTCTGCCGGTTTGAACCGGCAGCGCCAGTGATCCGTGCAGAAGGTTTCGCTGAAACCTTCCGGCCAGACCTTTATCCCCCTGTTGGTGATCATGGAGAGTTTCAGGGCATTCGTTTCGATTTGTTTCAGTTTGGCAGCCAGTTCATCGGGGTTGTCGCCGCTCCAGTGTACGAATACGTCGACGCCCACCAGTTCCTTTTTGGAGGCCGTTTTCCTTTTGTACTTCGGCAGGTTCAGGGCTGCACTGCCGGCATAGGAAACGGATTTGAGCATGGCCGGTTTTTGCCCCAGATTGGCGATGACGGCATCGGCGAATTCATTGGTGCCGACTTTTTTCCGGCTGGTGCCTTCCTTGAAGATGTCGTAGGTGTGGATGCCGTCTTCGATGGTTTTAAGCCAGGCATTCTGGACTTTTTCAGCCACTTCCGTTTGTCCGATATGGTTCAGCATCATCACTGCGCCTTGCAATAACCCGGAAGGATTTGCCATATTCTGGCCTGCCCTGCGCGGCGCCGATCCGTGTATGGCCTCAAACATCGCGCACTCTTCCCCGATGTTGGCCGATCCGGCCAGGCCGACCGACCCGGCGATCTGGGCCGCCACGTCGGACAGCACATCGCCGTACAGGTTGGGCATCACGATCACATCGAACGCTTCGGGCGTGTCGGCCATTTTGGCCGCGCCGATATCGATGATCCAGTGTTCGTTTTCGATTTCGGGATATTCCCTTGCAATTTCTTCAAACACCTGGTGAAACAAGCCGTCCGTTTGCTTCATGATATTGTCTTTGGTAAAGCAGGTCACCTTTTTCCGTCCGTATTGCCGGGCGTATTCAAAGGCGTAGCGGACGATCTTTTCACATCCCGGCCGGCTGATCAGTTTCAGGCACTGGATCACCTCGTCGGTCTGCTGGTGTTCGATACCGGCGTACAGGTCCTCTTCATTTTCCCGGATGATGACGATGTCCATCTCGGGATGTTTGGTTTTTACAAAAGGATGCAGGCTGACGCAAGGGCGTACATTGGAGTACAAACCAAGGAACTTGCGCGTGGTGACGTTCAGGCTCTTGTAGCCGCCGCCCTGCGGTGTGGTGATCGGCGCTTTCAAAAATACCTTGTTCCGCCGTACTACATCCCACGACTCCCTGGCGATACCGGCAGTGTTGCCTGCCAGGTACACCTTCTCTCCTACTTCAATTTCTTCGATTTCGATTTTGGCGCCTGCGGCCATGATAATTTTGAGGGTGGCATCCATGATTTCGGGGCCGATCCCGTCGCCTTTTGCTACTGTTATTTTTTGCATGATTCTTTTGTTTAAGTAAATTGACGGGGCAAAGATCGGAGTAGCATTACATACTTTTTTATTTATCTTTGTTATCTTAAACATAAATATTTTTTATGAATTTCACGCTGCACCACCTCCAGGTCTTTCTGGAAATCACTCATACACAGAGCATTACAAAAGCCGCAGAAGCGCTTCACCTGACCCAGCCTGCCGTCTCGATCCAACTCAGAAATTTTCAGGAACAGTTTGATATTCCGCTGACGGAAGTCGTCGGCAGAAAACTTTTTATCACCGACTTTGGAAAGGAGATCGCGCTCGCCGCAGAGAAAATCCTGAATGAGGTATACCATATCAACTACAAGACCATGGCCTATAAGGGCCAGTTGACGGGCAGGCTAAAGATTTCGGTCGTATCCACCGGGAAATACGTCATGCCCTATTTTCTGACCGATTTTTTGAAAGACCAGCACGGGATTGAGTTGATGCTCGATGTGACCAATAAAGCCAAGGTGCTGGAGAGTCTGGAAAAGAACGAGGTAGACTTTTCACTGGTGTCCGTTTTGCCCGAAAACCTCAAAATCGAAAAGGTGGAACTGATGCAAAACAGGCTGTATCTGGTCGGCAACAGACAGCAACAGTTTGCCCGGAAACAATACGACAAAAGTATACTGGAAGACTTGCCGCTGATCTACCGGGAGCCGGGTTCCGGCACAAGGCATACCATGGAAAGTTATATCGAGCAAAACAACCTGCCGGTGCGAAAAAAAATGGAACTGACCTCCAATGAAGGGGTGAAACAGGCCGTCATTGCAGGCCTGGGCTACTCCATCATGCCCCTGATCGGCATAAAAAACGAACTGACGAACGGCGACCTCCAGATCATACCCGTGAAAGGCTTTCCGATCAAGACCGCCTGGAATTTGATCTGGTTGAAAAACAAAAACTTTTCACCCATCGCAGACGCATTTCTGAAATATGTGCAGGCCGAAAAGGACAATATCATCCGGGAGAAGTTTGAATGGTTCGACCGGTACCGCGAATAACTACGCCGGGGCAATGATCCGCCCGTCTTCCATCTCGATAACGCGGTCGGTGTTGCCGGCAAAACCCTGGTCGTGCGTCACAATAAGCAGCGTCTGCCGGAATTCATCGGACAGCCGCCGGAATATATCGAACACGATATCGCTGTTTTTCTTGTCCAGATTACCCGTCGGCTCGTCGCCCATGATAATCAGCGGGTCGTTGATCAGTGCCCTGGCAATCGCCACCCGCTGTTTTTCGCCGCCGGACAACTGGTTGGCTTTTTTCAGGGCCAGCCCGTCGATGTCGAGTGCGCGCAACCGCTCCATGGCGCGGTGCTCTACTTCATCCTCCGGGTATTTCCGGAGTTTCAGTCCGGGCAGCATGACGTTTTTCAACACGGTAAACTCATTCAGCAGGTAGTGAAACTGAAATACAAACCCGATCTTTTCATTCCGGATACGCGCCAGTTGTGCTTCACTTTTTCCCCGCATGCTTTCGTTGTCGATATGCAGGTCGCCTTCGTAATCGGTATCCATCGTGGAGAGGATATACAGCAGGGTGGATTTTCCACAACCGGATTTGCCGGTGACCGATACGAACTCCCCCCGGTCAACCGAAAAACTGAGGTCCTTGAGTACCTGTACCCTGACCGGGTCACTGAAATACTTGCTGACGTGGATGGACTGAAGTACGGTCTGTGCCATGGCTATTTTCCCCGTATGATAATGACCGGATCTACCTTGCTCGCTTTTCTTGCCGGGAAATATCCCGCCAGGTAGGTGGTCAGGAGCGCAAAAACGATCCCGATGACGTAAAAATACGGGTTGTAGTTTACCGGATAGGTTTTCACCGTGGGCAATGCCGCCGTATTAAAGGGAATCTGGTCGATCAGCAGGGAAAGCGAAAAACCCATCAACAGTCCCAGCAGGCCGCCCAGCAGGCCGATGCTCAGGGCAATGCCGAGAAATATCTTCCGGACATCGCCGCCCGAAAAACCGGTGGCTTTCAGGATGGCGATCGTGTCCATTTTTTCATAGATCATCATATTGAGGATGTTGTAAATGCCGAATCCGGCCACAATCAGCAACGTAACACCTACGACGTAGGAAATCAGGGTGCGGACGAAACTGCCCGTTTCAAACTGTGAGTTGGCGGTCTGGATATCCTCCGCATCGGCGCCAAAGCGTTGCGCATACTCCCGGGCAACGGCAGGCGCCATTCGGAGGTCGGTCAGTTTGACCTGGATATCGGTGATATAATTGTTCGGTTTTCCGAGCAATTTCTGCGCGGTCGCAATGGAGGCATAACTCTGCACCTTGTCCAGTTCCTGGATGCCGGACTGGAAAAAACCCACGACCTTGAGGGGCAGCCGACCGCCTTTCGAGGTTGTCACCTGCACGACATCTCCGATTTCCGCCAGGAGTTTGTCTGCCACACCTTTGCCCAGCACGATGCTGTTGCCGACATTTTTCAGGTCGAGCGGCTCCCCCGCTGTGACGTAATCCCTGAAAAAAAACAGGTCGCTTTCGGCCACCACATCGATACCGCTGACCGTGCCTGTGATATCAATCGTCCCGGCGTTGTACAAAACAGGAGCGATGATCTTGGGGGCAAAGCCCCGCACACGGGGATCGGCGCTGATCGCCTGCATGATTGCGGCACTGTTATATATCTCGGGCCGGCTACCGCTCGATTTTACGGAGCGGATAAAATTGTAACTGCCCTTGAACTCGCCCGAAAGGTTGACGGGCTGGTCAAGGCTGGGCTTGATTTCGTTGAAAAGCCGGACATGCGGCGTCCGGTTCAGGATGAGGCCGTCCAGCAAATCATTCAAGCCGTTCATAAAGCCCAGCAGGGCGATAAACATGGTGATGCTGAACGTGACACCGATTGCCGCCACGAGCGACTGCCGCCAGCGCGCGAGCAAGAGTGATTTGGCGATATCTGCGATAAGTACGTAGTTCATTGGTTGGGTTGAAGTATGGTCTCGTCTTTATTCAGACCCTCCGTTATTTCCACTTTCAGGTAATCTTTCAGCCCGGTAACGACCTTCCTTGGTTCCCTGTTTTCCATGATGACTACGGAGTCGCCGACCAGATACGAGCGGGGGATGGTCATGGCATTTTCCTTGACTCTGATCAGGATGTTGGCTTCTGTGGTCAGGTTTGGATAGAGCACCGGCGGCCTGTCGGTGAACTCGGCCTCGATGGTAAAGGTGCGGGAAACCTCATTCATGATCGGGTCGATCCGCGAGACCACGGCCTCGAACACCTGGTTTTTGTAACTGTCCAGGGTCAGCAAAACGCGCTGGCCTTTTTGAATACGCACGATGTCGTTTTCGTCGACCTGAAGTTCGGCCACAAAATCCTCCGCATCCCCGATCACCGCCAGCGGGCTTTGGGTACCGACGATTTCGCCGACTTCTCTGTCAATACTATACACACGCCCGTCAGTTTGGCTGCGGATGACATAATCCTGCGCCATATTTTTGCTGATGGCGAGCAGTTTTTTGCTTTGCGCGGCGGCGAAGTCCAGTTGCTTTTCCAGGTCCCGGTACCTGAAAACGGCAGCCTCGTAGTTGTTTACAGAAGCGGTATAGGCCAGTTCGCGTTGCTCCAGTTCAACCTTTGAACCGATCTGCTGCGCCCAAAGCCCGCGCTGTCTGACGAGCAGGATAGAATCATTGATCATCCTGCTTTTTGCCGTCTGTATCGCCCCTTGCAATTCCCGCAACCGGTCGCCGTTGGTATTCCGGTCGGCAAAATCAGCGGCCAGTTTGGCGTTCTCCGTATTCAACCGCGAAGTCTCGTTCCCGATCACAAACAAGGGATCGCCTTTTTTGACCACATCGCCTTCGCTGACCAATATTTTTTGGATCAGGCCCCCCACCGCAGCATACACCTGGTACTGGTTTTTGCTTTTGATCCTGCCCGAGGCATATACCGACTCGGATATGTTTTCTATGACGGGTCGGGTGCCGGGAGTCGCCCTGCGGCACGCAAATACGGACATTGCGGCAAATAGAAAAAAGGTCAAATATCTCAACATAGGGGAGTTTTATTCAGGTTAATTCCGGCTTACGCATCTTTAATGGATTACCCGGGCATATCATTCCGGTTTTCAATCTGCCAAATAACCCAGGAAATTTTACAAAACAAAATAAATTTTGATTCCGGCTTTGTTTAAACAATATGGGGATTGACACGTTCCCTGCACACTCCCGGGCGCTTGTTTGATTTCAAGCAGCACTGCCGCCTGAATTTCCTGTTTTAGAGTTTACACACAAGCCTTTTGGTCGAAAAAGTATGGCATGCAGACCGCGCCCGTCTACTTTTCGGTTTTCGAAATAATGTACCATCACACACCATTCAACATGCGATTTGCTCTTACCCTTCCACTATTCCTGGCGTTTTTCACTGCACAGTCCCAGACGGCTGTTATACACGGACGCCTGCAAGGCCCCGAAGGGGAATCGATCGCCTTTGCCAACGTAGCCCTGTTCAACACAGCAGACAGCAGCCTGTACAAGGCCGGCAACAGCGATGAAAAGGGTGTCTTTCACCTGGCCGGGCTTGGCGCGGGAAATTACTACCTCAAGGCGCTTTACCTCGGGCTGAAGGATCTGCAGCAAGCCGATATCCGGCTGTCCGACGGCCAGCAACTGGACCTGGGTGTGCTTGCTTTTTCTGCCGGCTCCATCAACCTGGAGGAGGCTACCGTAACCGCTGCACGGGTGATGGTGGAGATCAAGCCCGACCGCACCATTTTCAACGTCGACGGCACCATCAACAGCGCGGGTTCGGACGGGATTGCACTGCTGCGCAAGGCGCCCAACGTGACGGTCGACAACAACGACAATATCAGTGTGCTGGGCCGCTCCGGCGTGTTGCTGTATGTGGATGGCAAACGGCTGCCGCTTACCGGTCAGGACCTCACCAGTTACCTGCAAAACCTGCCTGCCGAACAGATCGACCGCATCGAGATCATCACTAATCCGGGTGCGCGGTACGAGGCCGAAGGCAACGCGGGCATCATCGATATCCGGCTGAAAAAGGACAAAAACCTGGGCGCCAACGGCTCGGTCAACACCACCGTGAGCCAGGGCCGCTACCACCGCGCCAACCTGTCCGGCAGCGGCAATTACCGCAACAAACGGTTCAATACGTTCGGAACACTCGGCCTGGTCGATGGCGCCGGCTTCAATGAAATGAACTTCCTGAGCTACCTGAACAATATGGTGCAGGAGGAAATAAACAACCACCGGAACGACTGGCGCAGTTACAACTACCGCGTCGGGGCAGACTTTTTCCTGTCGAAAAAACACACCATCGGCTTTCTGGCAGGCGGCAACGTCAACCATGCCGGCAACAATTCATTCAACCGAATCACCCTGGCTCTGGAAGACACCCCTGATCTGATCGACAGCATACTGGTGGCCCGGAACACCGCCGACAACGACCGGCGCCAGCAGACCTACAACCTCAATTACCGCTTCGACAACGGCAAAGACCGCAGCCTTAACCTGGATGTCGACTACGGCAATTACCGGAATGGCAGCAAGCGATACCAGCCCAACCGCTACTACGATGCCGCCGAGCAGGTACTGCTTACCGAAATTATCAACCGTTTCGACACGCCGACCGATATCGATATTTATTCCGTGCAGGCAGATTTCGAAGATAAACTCTGGGACGGTACGGTCGGATTCGGCGCAAAACTGAGCAAGGTGGTTTCCGACAATACTTTCCTCTTTTACGTGGAAGAAAACGGCATTCCGGTGCGGAACGACCGCAAGTCCAACAATTTCCGGTACGACGAAAAGGTGTACGCCGGGTACTTCAGTTATGCCCGTTCGCTCGGGGAAAAATGGAAGTTCTATGCCGGACTCCGGGCCGAACAAACCGATGCTACCGGCGACCTCCAGGCATTTCTTCCCGAATTGCAGCAGGACCCGGTGGAACTGAATTATCTCAGCTGGTTTCCCAATGCAGGACTCACCTGGCAGATAGCGCCCAAACACGTGCTGGCACTAAACGGCGGCCGGCGCATCAACCGCCCGGATTACAATGTGCTCAACCCTTTTAACAACCAGATCAGCGAACTTTCCTATGAAAAAGGCAACCCCAGACTAAGCCCGGAAATCGTGAATAACCTGGAACTGGGCTATACCCTCGCCTACCGCTACAACTTCAAACTCGCCTACAGCCGTACTACCGACCAGATCACCCGCCTGATGGCACCCGACGACACAGACCCGCGTGCAGGGTTCATCACCTGGGCCAACCTCGCCGACCAGACGATCGTCAGCCTGAACGTGAGCGCTCCCGTTCAGATTACCAAAATCTGGAACGCCTATTTCAACGCCAGCGCTTCACACCTCGACAACCAGGCCGACTACGGCGATGGCGGCATTGTGGATGTGCAGGCATTTACCTACAGCATTTACCAGCAGCACACCTTCGACCTTCCCTTCGGATTTAAAGGTGAGGTTTCGGGATATTACTCCGGCCCCGGCGTGTGGGGCGGTGTGTTTTTGTATGAATCCAGCTGGAGCCTCGATCTCGGTTTGCAGCGCAAGTTCCTGCAGAACCGGCTGAATGTCAGGCTCAGTGTCAGCGATATTTTCTACGAAACAGGCTGGGACGGCTACTCCGATTTCGACGGACTGTTGTCGTATGGCAGCGGGCGCTGGGACAGCCGGCGCGCCAGCCTGAGTGTCGGTTATCTTTTCGGAAACGAAAACGTCAAATCGCGCAAACGCCAAACCGGAATTGAGGCCGAAGCGGGCCGGGTCGGCGATTAAAAACGTCTTTTCCAAAATTAATTGCCCTACCCTACCCAACCCGACCGGAAAAAGATTCGTGTTCCTTCAAAAAATCATTCTAATGAAGAACCGAAACACAATCTTTTTCCTGGTGATTCTCGTCATGGCCGGCGTCCGGATGGATGCCCAGCAATTCTTTTTTTCACCCGTTCGGCCGGGTACGTGTAATGCCACCGACGGCATACTCACGATCGTGCCGACAAGGGGCGTCCCCCCCTTTACCTATCAATGGAGTACCGGCGCTACCGGGCTTAGCCTGAAAAACGTACCCAAAGGCACCTATACCGCCACGCTTACAGATGCGACCGGTGCAACGGCGGAGCACACGCACATTTTGAACAGCGAGGCATTCGACCTTTACCTCTCCGATTCGAAGCCCGCGAGTTTTTGCAATGCCAATTCCGGCGCGCTGACCGTTGATCCGCTCGGCGGAGTTGCGCCGTTCACCTACACCTGGAGTACCGGGCAGACGGGTTCGACCGTACAAGGCCTGGCAGCGGGCGATTACTCGGTCACTGTAGTGGACGCGAGCGGCTGCTCTGCAGAGGGTGTTTTTACGGTTGAAACCACACCGTTCACCTATTACCCCCTCGCGCGAATTCAGCCCGTCGATGAACCGGACTGCCAAAACCCTTCCAACGGCGTCCTGGAAGCCGGTATGATAAACAGCAATTATTCACCTTTTACTTATGCCTGGAATACCGGCGCAACGACGCAAAGCATTAGCAACCTGCCGGAGGGCAACTACAGTGTTACCGTCACGGATGCACTCGGATGTTCCAACGCCATCAATTATGTGCTGAAAAACAAACTGACGTTAAACGGAAGTGTAGTCTGCACCGGCGGCAATACCGGCACAGCCAGCGCCCAACTGGCGGGCGCCACAGCGCCGGTGAGTTATGTCTGGAGCAACGGCCAGACAGGGCCGGGGCTGAGTAACCTGACAAGCGGCACGTATGGCGTAACGGCCACAGATGCCAACGGCTGTAACTCCTCCGGACAAACGATGGTCTCTATCCCGACTCTGGTCCTGAACGATTACTCTCCCAAGTGTTATGCCGGAAATACCGCTATCGCCTCCTGCTGGGTGCAGTACGATCAGGGCACGAGTTACCTTTGGGACAATGGCAGCACGGACTCCTGGAATACCACACTGAGCCAGGGCCAGCATACCATTACCGTGACAACGGCGCTCGGCTGCACCCTCACCGGCAGTATCAATATTGCTGCACCGCTAGCGCCCCCGATCACAATTGCCTATACGGCCAATCCGGCCGATTGTACCAGCGGGACAGGCGGCGCGCTGAATATTTCCATCACGGGCGGCATACCGCCTTACACGTTTTATGCGTACGGGCCCGACAATTTTATTTCGTCCGATATCGCAAGCCTTCAAAATATCAAAGGCGGAGCATACAGCCTGTATGCCTATACCGCACAGCCTACTTCCTGCTATAGCTATGTTTCGGCAAGCGTGCCGGATGCAGGCGGGTTCGAGCCCGAACTGGTCGTGCAGGACATCGATTGCACCACCGGGTACGGATCGGCGGCTATAATCAACGTAACAACACCCGGCGCACAATACTCCTGGAACATGGGCGCTACAAGTCCCGCATTGTTTAACCTCACGGAAGGCTGCTATTCGGCTACCGTGACTGCCGGGGGCGACTGCATTGCTTATTTTAACAACATCTGCCTGTTTGCCAGCGACACTATTCAGGCCAATTCGATTTGCTCGGGGCTGGCGACCGGCGTCCTCATCAACGACCTGGGTGTGGCCGGTTGCTCCGGCACGACCGGCATACCGTTCCAACTGATCCGCACGATGCCTTCCGGCGCCTTGCATTTTACCGACGAGAACGGCGTGTACAACGCACACATGCCCAACGGAACCTTCGACATTGAAGCGCTGAGCTACGACCCGGCCGACATCGCCTGTCCGCCCGGCGGTTTCCACACGGTCAATTCCATAGTCGGCGTGACCACTTCCGGTCTGGATTTCCATTTTTACAACACCAATGCCACCGATCACCGTGTCCGACAAAAAGCGCTGCGCACCGCACAGCCCGGCTACCCCTACTCCCTGCGATATGAAGTGTGCAACGACGGCAGCACCGCCAACGCAGGCGACATGGATCTGACCTACGGCAATTTCTTCGGTAGCCTCGCCACGGCGGCTTTTCCCAGGCATCCGGGCGCCTTTACGCTGAACGGCGAGACTTCAGGCATACCGGACAATACCGCGAATTTCGGGTTCCCCGCGATCACGCCGGGTGGATGCGAAATGCTCCAGGTGGATTTCCTGACCCCGACCGTGACGCCTGTCGGCACGGAGTTTATCACCCGCGCCACGGTGTCGCCCTCCAGCGGCGATCCGACACCCGATAACAATGTATCCACCCTGTTCAACACCGTAACCGGTTCATTCGACCCGAACATCGTGCTGGCTTTCCCGGCGCGCAACGGCAATCCGCGCGACGGCGGCAGTATTTTGTGGAATATCGACCATACGCTGACCTACCAGATATTCTTCCAGAATACCGGCAACGCGCCCGCGGATTTTGTCATGGTGCGGGACACGCTCGATACTGCCCTGAACGTGTCGACCATCCGGAACATGAGCACCTCGCATGATGTAGACATATCCCTGGAAGACGACAACAAGGTACTGGTGTTCAAATTCCCGAATATCGGCCTGCCCGATTCGACCAGCGATTTTGCGGGCAGTATCGGTTCCATTCAGTTCGACATAGATCTCCATCCCGGGTTGCCGCCCGGCACGGAGATCAGCAAGCAGGCCGCGATATATTTTGATTTCAACAGTCCGGTGATCACCAACAACAACGTGCTGAAAATCGTGTCGAATACCGGCACGAGTGCCGTTGCAAAGAACGCTCTGATCCTTTTCCCCAATCCTGCGGTGCAGTACTTCGGATTCTTTACGGATACAGCCGCCGGGATGCGTATTTTCAACACCATGGGTGAGTTGATAAGCGTGCAGCAACTGGAGCCCGGAATACAACAGGTCTCAACCGAAGCACTGCCCGACGGTGTTTATTTTGTCCAGGTGGAGGCGAACGGCAAAATGCAAAGCGGAAAGGTTGTGGTGAGTCATTGATGAATGTTTCCCGCAGAGGTTACCCGCAGATGGCCGCAGAAAAATCACGCGGATCTTCGCAGATTCAACAAAATCTGCGCTTTTCTGCGCTTTTTTTCTGCGGGAAACAACCCTTAAACGACACATGTTTTCTGCTACAATCTGCGGGAAACAAATTCGGGATATCCGGTATTTTATTCGTTACTTTTGTCACAGAGTGTCTGTCAGTCGCTTATACAGGGACAAGCATAAGACATCTGCAAAAGTTCACCTTACCAACCCGATCAGTCAACATGAACCGAATCAAAACTGTAGCAGTCGCTGCCCTGCTCCTTGGCAGCAACCTACCTGTTATTCTTGCCCAGTGGCTTCCCCTGAATTCCGGCTCCTCGGCCCGGTACGAATCCCTCTACTTTTTTGACGCCAACAATGGCCTGGCCTCTTCCACCGCCAATGTGATCAGGACCTCCAACGGCGGCAGCACCTGGACCACCGTTAGTGTGAACGGCATCAGGGACATCGACTTTATCGACGCCAACAACGGATTTGCCGCAGGATACTCTTCCCAGGCCTTGAAAAAGACCACCAATGGCGGCGCCTCCTGGTCGCCCCTCACACCGGTCAATTCCAACTCGTTGTGGGGCATTTCTGTCGTCAGCACCAGCACGGTCTATGCCAGCGGCACCGGCGGCGTGGTCTGGAGAAGCACCAACGGAGGCCTCAGTTTCACGCCGGTCAACCTGCCGACCGTTTCCGACCTGGCAGTTGACCTCCAGTTCCTGAACGCCACGACGGGTTGTGTGCTGGGGCAGCCCGGCGATATCTGGCGGACCACGAACAGCGGCGCCTCCTGGACGAAGACGCATACAACCCCTTCAGTAGCGTCCACCTCCATCTATTTTGTCAACGCCACAACGGGATTTGCCGTCGGCTCCGGCGGGTGGATCATCAAGACCACCGACGGCGGCATCAGCTGGACGACCCTGAACTCGGGTTCCACGGCCTACCTGCAATACGTACATTTTTACGACGTCAACAACGGCATAACAGCCGGTATTGGCGGCGTTATCCTGCGCACCACGGACGGCGGAGCCACCTGGCAGCAGGAAATTTCCGGCACCACGGAAGACCTGTACAGCTGCATCCTCCTGTCGCCCACGGTGGCCATAGTAGGCGGCAACAACGGCACCCTGCTCAAAAACACCAACCTGCAAACGGTGGGCGCCCATGAACCGGAACTGAACTGGACGCTCAGCGCATCGCCCAATCCGTGCAGCGGCGCCGTCACGATCGATCTGGGCGCATCCCGCGAGCAAGTCACCGCAGTCGTCAGCGATATATCGGGCAGCGTTGTCCGCAACGAAACCTTCCACCAGACGTCATCCCTGAACCTGAACCTGGAAGGCCCTGCAGGCATCTATTTTATCAGCCTGATCTCGGACGACCGGCGGGCCATGATCAAAGTGGTGAAGGAGTAAAAACCGGGTGCCCGGGCTCCGATGGATATCCGTTTGGCGACTTGGAATTATGACGATGCAGCCATACATTTGGGGGCATCGTCAAACCACTGCCCTTGCATGACTGCCAGACACCTTATTACTGAACCCGGCTTTGGGCCGGGCGCCATTGCGCAAAACCTGCCGGGAGCGGTGGTTTTGCGCAATGTTTTTTTATTGGGGCGGAGGGTGTGATGGCTGTTGCGGCTATTCAACTTGTTTGGCTGGATTGCCGCAACCGGAGGGGAGACAAAGGCGATATTCCCGAAAACGAAAAAGTAAAAGACGCATTGCGGGTTTTTGCTTTTTCGTTTTCGGGAATACATTAGTTAGCGGCTATTTAATAGTGCCAGTGAACTTCCACCTTACCATCCGAATGCAGACT
>ERZ724514.269-NODE-269-length-23231-cov-4.622713_pt1 | contig 23231 bp, 19 predicted proteins | sample MGYA00376047_ERZ724514 | MGnify/ENA primary metagenome ERZ724514 (study PRJEB28724, sample SAMN07190883) | activated sludge metagenome | isolation source: activated sludge of sewage treatment plant in Hong Hong | place: Hong Kong | collected 2016-03-17 ...
GCTACAGCTGCTGTTGTAGGAATGCAGGATATGGGTGCTGCAGGAATTATATGTTCTACCTCTGAAATGTCGGCCAAAGGATACCATGGCATGATTATACATCTTGATAAAGTTCCTACAAGACAAAAAAACATGGAGCCATGGGAAATTTTACTTTCTGAGTCGCAGGAGAGAATGCTTATTGTTGCTGAAAAAGGTAAAGAGCATTTAATTAATGCTGTTTTTGAAAAATGGGACTTAAACTGTACATGCATTGGCGAAGTAGTTAAAGGTGAGCAATTGAAATTCTATATGAATGAAACGTTGGTTGCTGAGGTTAATGCTGAATCATTAGTATTGGGTGGTGGTGCACCGGTTTATAAAAGAGATTATAAAGAACCTGCGTACTTCAAACAAAACAAATTATTTAACATAGATGAAATAAAAGTTCCATCTGATCTTACTGTTATTGCTAAACAATTAGCATCGCATCCGAATATTTGCAGCAGACGCTGGGTTTACACACAATATGATAGTATGGTGGGTACAATTAATATGAGTACCAACAAACCATCTGATGCTGCTATCGTAAATATTAAAAATTCAAAAAAGGCCCTTGCTGTGTCTGTTGACTGCAATGCAAGATATGTGTTTGCCGACCCTGAACAAGGCTGTGCAATTGCAGTAGCAGAAGCTGCACGAAATATTGTTTGTACTGGAGGCGAACCTTCTGCTGTTACAAATTGTCTGAACTTCGGCAATCCTTATAACCCTGAAGTTTACTGGCAGTTTGTACATAGTATTAAAGGTATGTCAAAAGCGTGTGAAAAGTTTCAAACTCCGGTGACAGGTGGTAATGTAAGTTTTTACAATCAGTCTAAAATAGGAGATAACGATGTGCCGGTTTACCCTACTCCAACAATTGGTATGATTGGTATTATAAGTGATAAAAACAAAGCCGCAACATTGGCATTTTCAAATGCAGGTGATCAGATATTTCTGATTGGCTCTTCAAAAAACTGCATTGCTTCATCGCAATATCTTGTTAGCACATATAATGTCAACAACAGTCCTGCGCCTGAATTTAATCTTGATGAAGAGTATGATGTTCAGCAACTCATCATACAGTTAATCAAAACCGGATGTGTTCAGTCCGTACATGATGTTTCTGATGGTGGTCTTTTTATTTCACTACTTGAGTCTGCAATGATAAAAGGCCTAGGTTTTGAAATCAATTCTGATGAGGATATTAGAAAAGATGCATTTCTGTTTGGAGAATCTCAGAGTCGTGTTGTAGTAAGTGTTTCTGAAGAGCAAATGGATGAATTTATCAGCATAGTAGCTGACTCCGGTGTTGATTTTACCAATCTGGGCGTTGTGACACAGGGCGAAATAATTGTTGATGAAGATAAATTTGGTAACATCAGCGAATATTCAAAACTCTATCAGGAAAAACTTGAAAGTGAAATGGCTCACTAAAAGCATTTGTTCTACTTATGTACATCCCTGAATATTTTCGAAATAAGAATTTTAACCAACAGGTTGACTTTATTAAAGAAAACAGTTTCGGAATTTTGATTACACATTCAGAAAAAGAAATGTTTGCTACGCACATTCCGCTGACGTCTTTAGTAATTGAGAACCATCTGGTATTATATGGACATATTTCAAAAGAAAATCAACAATGCAGCACATTAATAAATGACAGTGATGCGTTGATAATTTTTAGTGGTCCGCATTGCTATATTTCTTCCTCTTGGTATAGTCATGAAAATGTTTCAACCTGGAATTATCAGGCTGTACATTGTCAAGGTAAAATTAAAATACAATCAGAGATTGAGCTGTTACAAAGTTTGATGCAGCTAACCGATCATTACGAATCGAAAGAAGAACAACCTAAATTTTTTGAAAAGATAGACCCTAAAGTTATTCGTGACAATTTAACCGGAATACTTGGATTTGAAATTATTGTTTCACACATTGATGCAAAAGACAAACTTTCTCAAAACCGAAACAAAAAAGATTACGAAAATATTGTTACCCATCTCAAAAAGCGTGATGATGCCATGTCTGATGCCATAGCAACGGCTATGCTTAAAAACAAGGATAAAACGGTCGGGTAACATCTAATTTCATCAAAGTAAATTTTGTCCCCTTTTCTTGACTACCTTCGCAGGAAAATTTGAAAGTGCATAAAGCAGGATTCATAGCAATAGTAGGCAAACCCAATGCAGGAAAATCTACCCTGTTAAACACGCTTTTGGGGCAGGACTTGAGTATTGTGACCCATAAGGCCCAAACTACACGTCACAGAATAAGAGGTGTAGTAACACAGTCTGATTATCAATTGGTGTTTTCAGACACTCCGGGCATTATCACCCCCGGATATCAGCTTCATCAACGAATGATGACGTTTGTTCAAGGTGCATTCGCAGATGCTGATGTCGTTCTGCTGGTATATGACGCTACCGGAAATGATATGGATGCAGAAAAATTCAAAACACTGCTTCCTACCGGAAAAAAGTTAGTTGTAGCATTGAATAAAATTGATTTAAGTAATCAGGAAGAACTTGAAAAAATCGTTCAGAAAATTGAGCAACAGCTTAGTCCTGCTGCCATAGTACCTATTTCGGCTAAAGAAAAATTTGGTGGCGAGGTTCTCATTAAAACCTTGCTACAATTTATCCCCGAAGCACCTCCTTATTTTGACAAGGACACACTGACTGACAGGAATGAAAGGTTTTTTGCTGCCGAAATTATCCGCGAGAAAATTTTTCTGCAATATGATAAAGAAATACCTTATAGTGTTGAAGTAAGTATAGAAGAATTTAAAGACACGCCTAAACTGGCAAAAATAAAGAGTTATATTTTTGTTGAAAGAGAATCACAGAAAGCCATTTTATTGGGAAAAAATGGTTTGGCAATAAAAAAATTAGGAACTGACAGCAGAAAGAAAATTGAAGAAATGACGGGCAAAAAAGTATTTCTTGAACTTACAGTTAAGATAAGAGAAGACTGGCGTAATAACGAGCAACAGCTGAACAAATTCGGCTACAACGAATAACAAAGAAAAATGAGCAACATTATTGCTATTGTAGGCAGACCCAATGTAGGAAAATCAACACTGTTCAACAGGTTGACAGAGAGTATGGATGCCATCGTACATGACGAATCAGGTGTAACACGAGACAGGCACTACGGAACAGGAGAATGGACCGGGAAGAAATTTTCTGTCATTGATACAGGAGGTTACGTATCCGGATCAGAAGATATTTTTGAATCTGAAATTCGAAAGCAAGTTAAACTGGCAATCGAAGAGGCAGACATTATCCTTTTTGTTACGGATGCCCGCGAAGGACTGAATGATTTTGATGAGGATATTGCACAACTGCTTCGTAACAGCAATAAGAAAACATTTTTAGTTGTGAACAAAGTTGATTCTCCAAAACAACTGAATGATGCTGTTGAATTTTATGCATTAGGCCTTGGTGATTATTATTGTATATCGTCTTCTAACGGTAGCGGTACTGGCGAACTGCTTGATGCAGTTGTAAAAGTTTTTAAGCCCGATGATGAATCTGAAGAAGAACTTCCGCGAATTACTATAATCGGACAACCTAATGTCGGTAAATCATCATTGATGAATATGCTTACCGGTGTGGAACGAAGTATTGTTACCCCTATTGCAGGAACTACCAGAAACAGCATTAATATCCGTTACTCAAATTTTGGTTTCGATTTTATTTTAGTTGATACAGCCGGATTGAGAAAGAAAGCCAAAGTGAAAGAAGATCTGGAGTTCTACTCTGTCATGCGCAGCATAAGAGCCATTGAACAAAGCGATGTGTGTCTGTTTATGATTGATGCAGAAAAAGGATTTACAGCTCAGGATGCAAATATTTTTCACCTCATTCAAACCAATCACAAGGGTGTTGTCTTCTTGGTGAATAAATGGGATTTAATTGATAAAGAAAACAATTCAACAAAGAAAGTTACAGAAGAGATTAAAGCAGCCATTGCGCCTTTTACCGATGTGCCCATAATCTTTACTTCTGTGCTAAACAAGCAACGTATTTTTAAAGCACTTGAAACTGCCATTGATGTTTTTAAAAACAGAACACAACACATTCCGACATCACAACTTAACAAAAAAATTCTACCTTTCATAGAAAACTATCCTCCGCCATCTGTAAAAGGCAAACTCATCAACATCAAATATATTACTCAGGTGCCCGGACCCTATCCACGTTTTGTTTTTTTTAGTAGTAATCCACAGTACATTCAGACAACATACAGAAGATTTCTTGAAAATAAACTGCGTGAAAATTTTAATCTGACTGGCGTTCCTGTTGCAATTTCTTTTAGAAGCAAAGACAGTGGAAAAGAAGTCTGATAACAGCAAGTCATGAATCATCATGAGCTAAAACTGTATTTAGACGATTTATTTCTTCGGTACAACAGAAGTGAATTTATTACTGATGATCCAATCTCTATCCCGCATAAGTTTACTGACATTGGTGATATTGAAATTAGTGCCTTTCTGACCTCAATTATCTCATGGGGGCAGCGCAAAACCATTCTCAAAAACGCACAAACACTTATGGAAATGATGGAACATTCTCCAAAATCATTTATTATAAATGCATCAAACAGCGATTATAGCCCTTTTAAAAAATTTGTTCACCGCACTTTTAATGGAGAAGACTGTATCTACATTTTTAAAGCGATTAAAAATATTTACTCTGAATATGGTTCGCTTGGTAATTGTTTTACCTTTTTTGTAAGCAACAATCCCATGCCTGTGGCCATGAGTTTATTCAGACAGAAACTGTTCTCAATGCCATGCCAGCCACGCACCACAAAACATTTAGGTGACCCATTAAAAAACTCAGGATGTAAAAGATTCAACATGTTTCTGCGTTGGATGATTAGGAAAGATTGTGCCGGTGTTGACTTTGGAATTTGGGAAATCTCACCATCGTTGATTTACTGTCCTTTAGATGTACATACCGGTCGAACTGCACGACTACTTGGGCTGCTAAAAAGAAAGCAAGATGACTGGAAAGCCGTTGAAGAACTGACCCAAAATCTGCGACAGTTTGATAAAACAGATCCTGTAAAATACGACTTTGCTCTTTTTGGCGCAGGCGTCAACGGATTGTTAAAATAACCAGTCGTTTTCAGTCGTTTTACTTGGTAAAAACCAATTAACAAAAGAATGTTTCTATCATGGATTTATCAAATAATCCTCTGATAATAAATGTTAAAAAAAACGTGAATACTTACTCTTGAAGTAAGTATGCTGCTGCTGAAATCTATTAACTTTGTTCAATCATTACATGACTTTAAATCTATATGAATAAACTAAAAATAGGAATTCTCTTTGGCGGCACATCACGCGAACGTGAAGTATCCTTTGCCGGAGGCAGAACCGTATATGACAACCTGGACAAAACGCTTTTTGAACCTATTCCTCTTTTTGTTGACAGTTTTGGTAACCTGTTGATTCTCGACTGGCAATTTATTTACAAGGGTAGTATTCGTGATTTTTATCCGCCCGCAGAATTTTTGCCTGAGACAACACGAGGCTTTCAGATTTACGCAGAAAATCTTGGCACACTTACACATCAGGAACAAATCAGGCTGACAATGAAATTAGGAACGCGTATAGAATTTGCACAGTTGCCTGATGTTATTGATTTTGCATTCTTATGTCTGCATGGTTCTGATGGTGAGGATGGACGCATACAAGGTCTATTGGAATATTACCGGATCCCCTACTCGGGCTCAGGTATTCTTTCTTCTGCTATTGGAATGAATAAGGTTATTCAGAAAGATCTGATGAAAAAATCAGGCTTTAATGTTCCGGAAGTCGCTGTAATAAACCGCTCTGAATGGGTAGCCTCTTCAAACCGAAAATCTTTTATTAAAGATTTAAAATCTGTTGGATTTCCATGTGTTGTTAAAGCTGCCAATCAGGGTTCGAGCATTGGCATATCAGTGTTAAAGAATAATGATGCAGATGCATTTATACAAGCTGTCAATAAATCATTTTTTATCCGCGAAATCACGCGAACAGAATGGAACAGCATGACTTTTGATGCAAAAACTGAATGGATTAAGAAAGTATCAGACATTCGGGAAGGCATTGGATTACCAGCAAAAATTAACGACAGAATAATTTATCATCCGGAAGAACTATTAGGTGTACTGATTCAACTTTTTGGAGAAATGGAAGACGTTGTTTCCATTGCTGCTATTGAAGCTGAAACAGAAGTTATCATTGAATCGTTCATTTCAGGAAAAGAGTTTTCATGTATTGTAATTGCAAATGAAAAAGGAAAGCCTGTTGCGCTACCGCCAACAGAAATCCGTAAAGGCAATGAGTTGTTTGATTACCGTGCTAAATATCTGCCCGGTTTATCACGAAAAGTAACACCTATTCACCTGCCTGAAGTACAAATTGAAACAATAAGAAGAGAATGTGAACGCTTGTTTATATCATTAAACTTTAGTGTTTATGCCCGCATAGATGGATTTATCACAGAGAATGGTTCAATATTTTTGAATGATCCGAATACAACATCAGGAATGATGCCCAGCAGCTTTTTCTTTCATCAGGCTGCAGAAATTGGTCTCAATCCTTCACAGTTTATCAGCTACATTATTTCAACATCGCTTCAGGCACGCCTTTCAGAAATGAAATCGTTTCGCACAGTGCCACAACTGATAAAAAACCTACATGGACTGATCAGCAAAAAAGCCAAGTCACAATCTGAAAAGATAAAAGTTGGCGTCATAATGGGTGGTTATAGCAGTGAAAGACACATTAGCGTTGAAAGTGGACGTAATGTTTATGAAAAATTATCATCAACAGAAAAATACGAACCCATTCCCTATTTTCTTGCAGGCAACGAACAGTCTTATTCACTTTATAGAATTCCAATAAACCTGATGCTGAAAGATAATGCTGACGACATCAGAGAAAAAATTCTCAATTACAATCAGCATCCCGTAATCAAAAAAATAATTGACCAATGTGGTCAGGTAACACAAACATTTGCCAATGCAGCCAACCTAAATCCACCTGAAAAAATATCGTTTGAAGAACTTGCACAACAAGTAAAAATTGTTTTCATTGCTTTGCATGGTCGTCCGGGCGAAGATGGTGAATTACAATTGCAACTTAACAAAGTTGGTTTACCATTCAATGGCTCAAGAGCTGAATCGTCTAAAATCACCATAGATAAATTTCAAACTAATGAGTTGTTGGCACAAAATGGATTTAAAGTTGCACAACATTATAAACTCACAGAGGAAGAATGGCGTAATAACCCGTCTGCAATAGAAGAAAAAATTCAAAAAGAATTTGGATTCCCGATTATTGCCAAACCGGTAGATGATGGATGCAGTAGTGCTGTAAAAATTATCCGTAACGAAAATCAACTACATGCCTATGCCGAACTAATTTTCCGCGAAGATGAAACATTAAACACTGCTGCCGCTGAACTTCTGAAGATAAAAGACAAAGAAGAATTTCCACGAAAAAGATATTTTCTGATTGAAACGCTTATCAGTGGTGAAAACTGTAAACATTTTTTAGAAATTACCGGTGGCATGCTTACCACCTATGATGAGACAGGAAATATACATTACGAAATTTTTGAACCCAGCGAAACATTACATGAAGGTGATGTACTCTCGCTTGAAGAAAAGTTTTTAGCCGGTGAAGGACAAAATATCACACCTGCCCGTTACAGCAAACATGCAATGGAAAACAGGCTGATTTCTGATATTATCAGAAAAGAACTTATGCGTGCAGCACGACTGTTAAATATTGAGGGTTATGCAAGAATTGATGCATTTGTACGTATTACAAATGACAATAAAGTTGAAGTTATTTTTATTGAAGTAAACTCATTGCCGGGTATGACACCTGCAACTTGTATTTTCCATCAGGCTGCAATAAATCAGTATAAACCTTACGAATTTATTGAGAAAATACTTGAGTTCGGTTTTAAAAGGAATCAATTGTCGCTGACGAAATAAAATTATGAAAGAACTAATTCGATTTCTTAAGTCGCGCATTTTCTGGATTAATGCTTTGGTGATTTTCATCGTAATTATCATGTCAATTGGTTTGGTTTATAAATGGCTCGACAGTTTTACAGATCATGGAAACTCTGTCTCTGTCCCTGATTTAAAAGGCATGAATATTAAAAAGGTTAATGATTTTTTAAAAACTAAAAACCTGTCATTTAAAATCGCTGATTCTTCCGTTTACCTTTTAGATCAAAAGCCGGGAACTATTGTTGAGCAAGATCCGCAACCAGATGAAAAAGTTAAACAAGGTCGTACCATCTATCTCACCATAACACGCAGCAGTGCACCAATGGTGAAAGTTCCGGCATTGAAAGATGTTTCCTTACGACAAGCTGAAGCTATCCTTGCTGCATCAGGGTTGAGAATGGGAGAACAGATTTTCAAACCTGATCTTGCAAAAAATGCAGTACTTTCAATGATGATAAACGGAAGGGATTTAAAAGCCGGAACAGATGTACCTAAAGGCTCGGCAATTGATTTGATTGTTGGCGATGGATTAGGAAACACCGTTGTCACTGTTCCATCTTTGATAGGCCTAACGTATGATGAAGCGCTATTTGTATTAAAAGGATCATCACTAAACATTGGTTCTTTATTTTTTGATGGTGTAATTAAAGATACACTCAATGCAAAAATCTATGATCAAAATCCTGCACCAGATAACAACACTATCAATCAGGGTGACGCCATTGATTTATATCTGAGACCCTGATTTGCATGATTCAACTAAAATCACATGAGGTAATTAATGCCCCAGGTAGAAATTCAAGTGTTGATATTTTCAGATCGCTAGCTATATTAAGTGTTGTTATATATCATTACGACAGAAAACTTCCCTTTGGCTATCTTGGCGTTGATTTATTTTTTGTAATCTCCGGATTACTAATTGGTAATATTCTAATTGGCTATTTAAAAAAAGGTGAGAAAATAAATTTTTTCAAATTTATTATTCAACGAGGGTTTAAAATTTGGCCGTCTTATTTCAGCTACCTTTTCATCGGTTCATTAATAGCAGTCATTCTATATCACACAATGGCTCCTGATATGATTATTCCACTTAATAAATACTGTCGCTATATATTCTTTTATTCAAATTTCACAAGTAATGAGGTCTGGAGTTTTGGGCACTTATGGTCACTCTGTGTAGAAGAGCATTTTTATATCATGTTACCCATCTTACTTTTAGTTATTCAACGTTTCTTTCCTGATAAAAAAGTCTTAGTTACTGCATTGCTATTAGTTATTGTTGCCGGATTTGTTTTCAAAGTACTTGCTTTAAATTTTACTAATGGTAAAGATACTTATGGTGCCACTTACAACAGAATTGATGCACTTGGATGGGGCGTCTTATTGAGTATAATATTAAATTACTTTCCAACTATCATTAAACAGCGAGTATCACAACTTTTTATGCTCACTATAGGAGTACTACTATTCTGTCTGATGATTTTTTTATTCGATAATTATGAATGGTTTTTTTTTAGAAAATGTGTATTTCATTCTATTGTTCCATTTTGCTTTTTTCTGATGATAGCTGCTACTTATCACTGGAATATGTCGGGATTAAAATGGCTGCGATTTATTGCATACTACAGCTACAACTGGTATCTGTGGCATCCGCTTTGGGTAACCTGGTTTAACAAAAAGATTGGAACAGGTCTCCTTGCGCATCTGGCTTTTCTGATTTTTACTTTTCTGACCGCAATGGCATTTACTATATTTATAGAAGAGTTTTTCATGGGTAAAAGAAATAAGTTTATCCGTAAATGGTTTGGAGAAAGAAAAATTCAGGTTAAAGCCGTATAATATTTACTTACTTAAAAATATTTCTCCGCACAATATTCCAGTCGGTAATCATATTGTAATCACGGGTATATAGCACATTTAATCTGTCGCGGAAATATTCATTATCTGAAGGTGCGTTTAATCCATCGGATGGTGTATAAACTCCAACTTTATTATTTGTTGCAGTTAGACTTTTAATATTGGTTGCTACCCATGTTTTCTTTCCAACAAGTACACATAAGCTGTTCCCAAAAACATTCTGATTCTTTTTGAAAAACAGCCAGAGAAAAGGATAGCAAATCAATATTCCGAAAGCACAGAAAAAATCGAAGAATCGTTTTCTTCTTTTATTAGATGGGCTGTTTAATGTATTCACATCAACCAGATAAAGATCACCATTGTCATTGATGGAATTGCTTCCAATGATAAACAAGCTTTCAGGAGGTGCAATCTTGTACTCAACTTGCCTGTTGCGCAGTGCACCCATATTCTCTATAATTTGTTGTGAACTTAATGAGTGCGAACTAAAAATTACTTCATCAACCTGATAAATAGTTATGATTTCATTTAGCTGTGTCAACGTGCCAAGTCTGAAATCTTTCAACTCTCCGCCCTGATCAGCTCCTGATTCAACATATCCAACAAAGGTTGTATTTGACCCTGACAATTGCAGCAACGACAAAATTCTTTTTGCATCAACAGCATCAGCAACAACAATCAATTTCTTTTTCACATCTGCTGCTAATGCAAATCCTTTAATACCTGCTGCATTTAAAGCATATCGAATCAATGCTGTTATCAAACATGCCCAGGCAGTATTCATCAAAATCAGTGCTCTTGAAAAACGATAGGACTCGTTCAACAATGCATACACCACCAAAATAAAAATTGTTCCTGACAGAATTCCTCTTACAACTCTGGAAATGCGTAGTGGTTTATCATAAGCACCATTCAGATAAGCAGAGAAAATCCAGACTAAAACATATCCGGGCACTACTAATAGCATGTAATGTTCAGGATAATGCAGCTCCTTGACATAAAGTTCCCAATATGTTTTAATAATGGAATAACCCCCATAAATAAATGCTGCATCAATAATTGGCAACAACAAAATACTAAAAAGGCGATTCACCAATGCAATACCTGCTCTGAGGTAGATGGCAATATTTATCAGAAACGAAAAAAATGCAGCATTACTCTGCGAAAAATGCTTCTGAGCAAAAATGCTCATTGCTTTATAAAATACTACTACATAATTTACACTGCTTTTCTTTGTACTCTCTCCTTTGTAGTGTATTATTTTAGTTTCAGGGAAATAATAATTCTTATAACCGGCCTTTGTTATTCTGTACGACAGGTCAATATCTTCACCATACATAAAAAATGTTTCGTCAAGCAACCCTATTTTATCCAATACAGATTTCCGCAACAACATAAATGCACCGCTGAGTACATCAACTTCATTGGTTTTGTTTTTATCGAGAAAGCCTAAGTGATACTGACCAAATAATTTTGATTTTGGAAACAATGCTGATAGTCCGAAGATTTTATAGAATGCCACTGCAGGTGTTGGAAGTCCTCTTTTAGATTCGGGCAAAAATTTTCCATTACCATCAATCATGTGTACTCCAAGTCCGCCTGCCTGTGGATGACTGTCCATAAAGTCAACAACCTTTTTAAAAGTATCTTCCTCTACAACAGTATCAGGATTAAGCAGCAACACATATTCACCCTTACTTTGAACAATAGCCTGATTGTTTGCCTTTGAAAAACCTGTGTTTACTTTGTTCTCAATTAATGTAACAAATGGAAATTTCTTGTGCACCATCTGACATGATCCGTCAACAGAATTGTTGTCAACCACAAAAACTTCTGCATCAATATCACTTATAGCCTTACCAACAGAAATGAGGCACTGCTCAAGAAAGTACTTTACATTGTAGTTGACGATGACAACGGATAGCTTCAATGCAACAGAATTTTCGGTTTATAATGTTGTGTTAGCTGTTTCCTTCTCCACAATATAACGGTTGCGGTCTTTATCATTACGTGCAATCATTTCTGCCAGAAATCCTGCAAGAAAAAGTTGCGTTCCTAAAATCATACTTGTCAGCAATAAATAAAACGATGGCCGTTGTGTTAATCGTGTTGCGGGAATATCATTATAAACACAATAAAGTTTTGAAACGCCAAGATAACATGCACCTATGAGTCCAAGAATAAACATCAGAGAACCTAGTGTTCCGAACAAATGCATGGGTCGTTTACCAAAACGTGATACAAATGTGATAGAAAGCAAATCAAGAAAACCATTGACAAATCTTTCTAATCCGAATTTTGTAGTTCCGAATTTTCGAGCTCTGTGTTCAACAACCTTTTCGCCAATTTTTGTAAAGCCAACCCACTTTGCAATCACAGGAATATAACGATGCATCTCACCATATATTTCAATATTCTTTATCACATTATGATGATATGCTTTTAATCCGCAATTAAAATCGTGCAGGTTGTCAATCCCGGAAACCATACGTGTGACACCATTAAAAAATTTGCTGGGGATGGTTTTTGAAATCGGATCGTGACGCTTTTTTTTCCAGCCACTAACAAGGTCGTAACCTTGTTGGGTAATCATTTCATACAGTTCAGGAATTTCATCGGGGCTATCCTGCAAATCGGCATCCATAGTAATCACTACATGACCTTGTGCCACTTCGAAACCTTTATGTAAGGCAGCTGACTTACCATAATTTCTCTTAAACTTTATGCCTTTAACTTCTTTTATCTTTTGGCTTAAACTTTCTATTACCTGCCAGGATTTGTCAGTGCTGCCATCATCAACCAAAATCACTTCATAGCTAAACTTGTGCTGCTTCATAACACGGTCTATCCACGTTACCAACTCTGGTAATGATTCATCCTCATTAAACAACGGAATAACTACTGAAATATCTGTATTGTATGATGACTGCATTTTATTCGGGAATTTGAGGCTTGTTACGTTTATACACTGCAGCAATAATAAGTGATAGAATGATTCCGCTGAGTAGTTTATTATAAAAGTCATTCATTGCAATTGACTGCAGGTCTATATTATTGTAGGCATCTACAGCCTGATCATACATTTTATCACTGAGCATAGATTTAAACTGACCTTCCATAAGTTCAAGTTGTGCAAGTGAATCGGCTTTAAAACGCTCTACCAATGTACTGTCGAATAGTGTACAGAAAATATAAATCAATAATGCTGAAAGAACACCTCCTAAAAGAGCTGTTATCAATCCGGTACGAAAACCTTCGCCATAAGAAATAAAACCTTCGCCCTCATGCGTCCGATAACTTTTAACTGCAACAGCAATGACAACTGCAGGTATCCATGCACCAAGCCACGATGCATTGCCAAGTGGATTATTTCCAGTAAGATAAATTATCAAAAACATGGCAAAACTTGATGCGCCCAATATTCCTCCGTAATGTAATCCGTATCGAAACATAATTTAAAATGCAAAGGTATAAAACCTGCTGTGTTTATTTGTTTATTGAAAGGTCTGATTTACTATCTTTGCACCGGGTAAGTCTTATACGACCAGCTCCCTCGAACCTCCCCAGGGCAGGAATGCAGCAAGGATAAGTGGTTGTAGCGGTGCGATATAAGTAGCTTACCCATTTTTATTTTAGGCTATCTGTTGGAAGCAAATTTTCTACAGGCCACCAATTTATCATATCTTTCTGTTTGCGGACGATGATATACTAAAATCCAATAGTTGTTTTCCGTTTCATAATGATTGCCTTCAAGCCAGCTTTCATCACCAAACGAGGTTCCGTCTTTTAAAAACACATACATATAATTGTAGTAGCCTTGTTTTAAAAACAAGGTTGTAGTGTAGGCTTTCAGGTCTTCATCATAACGTAGCATGTTTTGATTGGAAAAACCCCAGTCGGTTAGTGCACCAAGAATATAGATGTTACCATCTTTTACTTCGTCTTTATATTCAAGACGGAAACGAACCGTTGCATAATCGGCATCACGTTCAGGATGGCTGCCACTATAGTTTTTTATTTCAAACTTTCCGTCAATGTCATAGTCGGTGGTATAGCGAGTGAAATAACGAACTTTATCGGGAAAAAGTAAAACATTGGTTCCGGTGTCAAAATGATCAATACGTTCTACACTTTCTGTTTCGTACTTTAATGAGCGAATATCAAAACGCCTGAACTCATTGCTGCCATTAAATGTATTTTCCTCATCGTAATTATACTCCAGCAAATTGTCTTTGATAAAAATCGGCTTCAGGTTCTCAACAGCATTATCCCATCTGAAATTCTGAAGTATTTTAACTTTCAGGTCACCAAAGGGATTGGCAATAGTATATCTTGTTGTAGATAATGAAAAGTCAACTTCCTGCTTCTGTTGCCTGTACTCAGCCAATGTTGCAGCATGCACAGAAGCATTAACATCAATCAGATTTTCAAATACTAATAACCTTCTTGTAAATGCTACACTGTCGGGGTCATTATTAATATAAACTTTAAGTAAATAATTTCCTGATATCAGTGGTTTAATCTGCTCGTTTGGAAATTTCAGAGTATAATGTGTGTAAGGTTGCAAAGTGTTAAACGAAAAAGCATAATCAGCAATACGGTCTTCGTAGAAGCTAAACAAATAAGTTGAGCGTGTAATGTCTGAAGGTTTCCATTGTGCATCGCAATGTATGATGGTGTACCAGTAATCTTTATAATCACCATCAAGATCATCAAACTGAAGTAAAAGTTGCGCACCGCTGTTGAGTTCAATGACCGGTTCACTCATCGGAAATTGCGCATTTTCAAGTTGTATGGTTTTAATATTATTTCTGTACGTAAAGTTATCGTATCTGAAATAATTATCCTTAAAATACTCTTGTTTTTCCTGAGCAAACACATTAGTGTCAGACCATGAAAAGAAAAGTATCAGATAAAAAACAATTTGTCTCATAAGCACATTATTCACTCATTTCCATCCACTGCATGTAGCTGTCTTCCCACAATGAATGTAACTTGTTATACTGTTTTTCAGATTCATCGAACTCCTTCTGCAACATTTTGATTTTTGCTGTGTCGTTATAATTACTTTCATTGCCTAACTGTTCCATTAAATCATTGCGTTGTTTCTTTGCTGCTGCCAACTCTGCTTCCAATTTTTTAACTTCCTTCTCTAAATTCAACAACTGCTTTTTCTGATCCGGTTCTGCCAGTAATTTAGATACAACAGGTTTCACCACAACTTGTTTTTCTTCCGTTCGTTTTTCGGATTTTTTCCGCTCTGCCCAATGTTCATATTCTTCATAAGTACCCGGATATTCTTTGAGTTGATTGTTTTCAATGAACCAAATCTTATTGGCAATTTGCTCAACAAAAAAACGATCGTGCGATACCACAACAAAAGAGCCTTCGTAATCCAACAACACATCAGTAAGAATTTCCACACTCTGCATGTCGAGGTGGTTTGTAGGTTCATCTAATAACAGAAAGTTTGCTTTGCTGAGAATTAGCTTTGCCAATGCAACACGTGCCTTTTCGCCTCCTGAAAGCACTCGTATTTTCTTAAAAACATCGTCACGGTTAAAAAGAAATGCCCCCAGAATGCTTCTGATACGCTGATCCGTTTCTAATGGAGCAAAAATCTGCAGTTCACGCATCAGATCGTTTTCAATATTCAAACTTTCTAACTGATGTTGTGCATAGAATGATGTCTTTACATTGTAGCCTTCTTTAATTTCGCCATCTGCTTTTTCAGTACCGGCAATCATACGCAACAATGTTGACTTACCTTTTCCGTTGGCTCCTATGAGTGCAATTTTATCACCTCTTTCAATGGTAAAATGACTGTTTTTAAAAATCTCCAGATCACCATAATTTTTATTCAAATGATGTCCTTCATAAACTACTTTACCCGGTTGTGTCTCTACCTGTAAACTTAAACGCATGGTTGATGCCGGACCGGAAACTGCTTCAACTTTTTCCATACGGTCGAGCATTTTCATTCTGGACTGAGCCATCTTTGCCTTACTGGCTTTTGCTTTAAAGCGGTCAATGAGTTTCTGTTGCTCTTTAATATACTTTTCCTGATTCTCGAACTTACGCTGCTGCAATTCATCACGAAGTGATTTTTGTTCGAGATAATTTGTGAAGTTACCCGGATATAGATTTATTTTTTCATTGGCAACCTCTGCAATCATGTTAATGGTGCGGTCAAGAAAATATCTATCGTGTGATACAAGAATAAATGTACCATCATAGTCTTGTAAATACTTCTCCAGCCATTGTATAGAAGGCAAATCGAGGTGATTGGTTGGCTCATCAAGCATCAACAGACTTGGTTTTTTCAGCAGCATGCGGGCAAGCATTACACGCATACGCCATCCTCCGGAAAACTCTTTCAATGGGCGTTGCAAATCGGCAGTACTGAATCCTAAACCCTCTAAAATAGACTCTGCACGGTGTGTGATGTTGTAACCATCAAGCGATTCAAATTCGCTTTGCAGAAAAAATAATTCATTCAGCAACTCTTCGCCATGTTCGGTTTCGAGTTGTTTTAAAACTTTTTCAATCTTCTGATGAAGAATATTCTCTCTTTCAAAAACTTCAAGCGCCACATCAAGAATGCTTTTGTCTGACTCGTATGAAAGTAAATCCTGATTAAGAAAACCTACAGTAAGGTCTTTTCTTCCTGTAATTTCTCCTCCTGTTAAAGTATATTCTCCATTAATAATCCGCAGCAATGTTGATTTTCCTGTACCATTTGCTCCAATAAGTCCTATTTTCTGATTGGGCTTAATGTGCCAGAAAGCATCATGATAGAGATATCTTCCTCCAAAATCAAAACTTATATTATTTAAAACTAACATGCTGCAAAAATATTAAACCGTTTTACTATTCTTTCTAAATGTCTATTCATTATTACTCTAAAAGCTATTCTTTCAATATTCAATGTTTTATATAATCTATCTGTAAAAATCTGGCAATTAATCTCCGGAAAAATTTAATCAGATGACTTTGTCTCTTTGAAAAAGAACCTCAGCAACGGGCTCAGATTTCTCTGCGATCGAGCTTTTCGAACTCGCTGTTATTGCTGATATATTCAGGCACAATTTCTTTCATCTTTGAAACCAATGCCATATTGTTTTGCGTCTTAAACAGGTTGGTCAGACTTTCAATATCATTTGCAATCTGATCGAATTTATACTTACGTACTTTGGCAATTAAAATTTTAGGGTGATGTGTGGCAATAGTGTTTTCCTGTTTATTCAATAATTCTTCAAACAATTTTTCTCCCGGTCTCAGACCTGTATATTGAATTCTAATATCCTTCTCCGGTTCTAATCCACTCAGGCGAATCATCTTCTTGGCTAATTCTGCAATCTTTACAGGCTTGCCCATATCGAAAATAAAAATTTCGCCTCCATGTCCCATTTTACAGGCTTCCAGTACAAGCTGACAAGCCTCAGGAATAGTCATAAAAAAGCGGGTAATGTTTTCATCTGTCACGGTAACAGGCATACCGTTTTCTATCTGTTTTTTAAAACGTGGAATCACTGATCCTGCTGAACCAAGAACATTGCCAAATCGTGTTGTGATAAATTGCGTTTCGGAAATTTCGCTGAGCGACTGAATGTAAATTTCTGCTACACGTTTTGATGCCCCCATAACGTTTGTGGGGTTAACAGCTTTATCTGTCGAAATCATCACAAACTTCTGCACGTCAAATTCAACAGACAGGTCTGCCAGAATTTTTGTGCCTTTAACATTAGTCAGAATTGCTTCTGAAGGATTCACTTCCATGACAGGCACATGCTTATAGGCTGCTGCATGAAATACAATTTCGGGCTTAAAATAATCAAACACCCTACGCATACGGTCAATGTTGCGGATGTCAGCAATCACACTCTCGCAATTACCTGCATGTTTAATTTCCTGTATAGAAAGTTCAAGCTCATAAAGAGGTGACTCTGCAATATCAAGAAGCACCACTTTTGCAGGATTGTATAAAATTACCTGTCGCGCAATTTCAGAACCAATGGAACCTGCTGCACCGGTGATGAGAATAGTTTTTCCGTTTAGCTGATTACGAATTTCCTTTACATCTAAATTAATTGGATCACGCTCAAGTAAATCTTCAATGTTTACTTCCTTGATTTGAGAAAAGCTCAGTTTGCCGTTTATCCAGTTTCCTGCACGTGGAGCACGCTGAACTTTTGTATCGTACTTTACACAAATTTCTATTAATTCATTGATGCGTTTGGTGTCAACATCTTTATCGGCAATAATCAGACTCGAAATTTTATTGGCTCGAAGTAAGTCTTCCAAATCAGTCTTGGTGTAAAAAACCGGTATGCCTTCAAGTTTTCTTTTACGAAGCTTTGGTTTGTCATCAATAAATCCAAGAACCTTAAAATTTATTCCTGCATCTTGTTCCAAAGCATGTTTCACAACCATTCCTTCTTCACCGGCACCCATAATGAGCACATCGGTTTTATTACCTTTCTTTCTTGTCCACTCCACATGGGCGCTTTTAACGATAACACGCATTGATGCCAATGCAAGCATGCTCAGAAAAAAGTCAATCATCAGAATAGAATAAGGCGTAAAATAACGTCCGTAAATTCTGAAAGAAATAAGATTAAAGATGCAAAGCAATACTGTTCCCGACAGTAAGGTTAAAAATATACGCTGCGAATCTTTGTAGCTTGTATAACGAATGATACCTGTATGTGTCCTTGATATTAAAAAACTAACCAATCTGACACTTAAAACTGTTGCAAATGCTGTGGGCAAGAGTTGTATTTCTACATCAGGAATAGTAAAATTAAAACGCAAATCATACGCCAGATAGAATGACAAGGTGCATAATATCAAATCTATTACTAAGACTACCCAACGTGGTGCTGTACGCTCAAATAGAAACATTCCTCAGGCTTTACAAAATTTAAAATTGAACGCAAAAATAGTACTTTTATTAGCTCTTTAACGCTGTAAATACTTTGAATATCAATAATTCACAATTATTAACAAACTTAAACACCGGCCTTTTTTGGTCCCCATATTTCCAAAACAGCAACATCACAGACATTCCATCACTAAATCACTGATAATTAAAGTAGTATCTTAAAATAAATTTTGCTGCAAATTTGTTATAGAATAAGAAAAAAAGCTATATTTGCAGCCCGTTTGATAAAAACTTTATTATAAAATGAAAAGCGAAATACATCCAAAGAACTACCGTATGGTAGTATTTAAAGATATCAGTTGCGATTATGCGTTCTTAACGCGTTCATGTGTTGATACCAAAGACACCATTAAGTGGGAAGATGGAAACGAATATCCCTTGGTAAAACTTGAGATTTCAAATATGTCGCATCCTTACTATACCGGTAAGATGAAACTGATTGACACTGCAGGACGTGTGGATAAATTCCGTAACCGTTATGCTAAATCAACTGCAAAAAAGGCAGCTAAAACAGCTGAGAAATAATCTTAGAAATTTTCAGAAAAGATCCTCTGCCGATTGCAGGGGATTTTTTTTTGACATAATCCCGGAAATTTATCGCATTTCATAAATACGTAATTTTGTAAAGTGATTACCGATAAAAAATCAGATGCCTGGATAAGTATAGTTGACGAATCCATCAATGCCGATGTATCGCGCATAATGAATCTTTTTATTCAATGCAGCAGCAACTTTTTTTCTGCAGCGTTGATAGATACAGACCGAAACAAGTTTGTAGCCCTGTTTGATTATCGTTTTCCATATCCTCTCAGTAATGATGATCTGACAGAAAAAATTCTTCAGATCTTTGAACAGAACAAACCTCTTTTAGATAATCATTACGATAGTGTTGTACTTTCATTTTGCGGATTTAACAACACCCTTGTGCCTGATGTGTTTTTTGATGCAGACCGTTTAGATGAGTTTTATTATGCCAACCATCAACGCCAATCTACAGAAACAACAAATAAATTATTGTTCGATAATCTCAGGCGTATTTCGGCCAGGAATATCTATTCTGTGCCTAAATCGCTATTTGACTTCTTTAATTCCTGGTATTCAAACCTCAGTATTTTTCATGGCGCAACGCCTTTTATTGAAGGTGTACTTACCTTACATAAAAACACCTCTGAAAGAACAGTAACAGTTAATATTCAAAACACCTATTTTGAAATGGTTGTCAATCAGGGTGGAAATTTGCTTTATTACAACAAGTTTAACTTTATGTCAACAGAAGATTTTATTTATTTTCTTGTTTTCGTTTATGAGCAGCTTGAAATGAATCCGGAGTCGCAGGTTTTGAATATTGCAGGAACAACAGAAAAAAATTCAGCAATTATAGTATTGACATCAAAATATATCCGCAACCTGCAGTTTGTGCAACGACCTTCATTTGCTTTTTACAGCTATGGTTTTGATGAAGTAGCAGCACATTATCATTTTAGTCTTTATAATCAGTTTTTGTGCGTATAATCAGCGGGCGGTTACGGGGAAAAAAAATTACAGCTCCCGATTCTTTACCGGTTCGTCCAACAACAGATTTTGCCAAAACAGGTTTGTTTAATATTCTTTCCAACCACCTCAGTTTTTCTACCATCGCTGCACTCGACTTGTATTGTGGCACCGGAAATATTTCTTACGAACTGATATCGCGTGGTGCAAAAAGTGTAACAGCCGTTGATGCTGACAAACGATGCGTTGCTTTTGTCCAAAAAACATTTAATGATATACATGCTGAGAATGCAAAAGCTAAACAATCTGATGCATTGGATTTTTTAGAACAATGTAGCAGACCTTTTGATTTAATATTTGCAGACCCCCCATTTAATTTGAATCCGGTACAGGAAATTGCAGAAATTGTTTATAGAAAAAAATTGTTGACAGCACAAGGGCTTTTAGTTATAGAACACTGCAGCGAAATGCAGGCTCTAAAATCTGACAATTTACTTGAAACGCGAACTTATGGTGCTGTTGCATTCAGTATATTCGTAGCTGAAAAATAATATCAATGATGAAAACTGCAGTATTCCCCGGATCGTTTGACCCTATTCATAACGGACACTTGGAGATTGTACAACGTATGCTTCCCTTATTCGATAAAATAATTATTGCCATAGGAATAAATCCGGATAAAAAATATTTGTTCAGCTTAGAGCAACGATTAAACTGGCTGGAGCAGGTATTTAATAACGAACCCAAAATCAGCATTACCAGCTATCATGGACTGACGGCAGAATTCTGCAAACAGCAGCAGGCACAATATATGATTCGCGGATTGCGCAACAGCAACGATTTTGAATTTGAAAAGGCCATAGCACAGATGAATAAAAAACTTGGCGGTATAGAAACGGTGTTTGTGATTTCAAGTCCTGAACATGCTCCATTATCGTCAACCATACTGCGCGATATTATTATCAATGGCGGTAGCGTTGCCGACCTTGTGCCGGTAAAAATTGCAATCAAAACAAACAATAAATAGTCTTACATAAAATTAAATCAATAAACTAACGGTTTACTTGCAGTAAATCGTACCATAGAAAGTAGTTGAATCAAGACTTGATTTCAGCAAATTTATGAGTGTTATCTTAAAGAAAAGAAAGCCAGGCTGATTAACTATAACATATCCGGTAATTTTGTAAAATTGCTTTATACCGCTATATTTGGGAAATATTCAGCATGTTTTAGGTTAAAATATGCTGATATTTAAATGTTGGCGGTCAGGCTAAACAGACTCCCAAACACATAATCATAACGGAATGACAACAGAAAAAGATAAAGCATCTGTAAGACAAAAGGAAATAGTTGCCCAGTATCTTCACGAGCTTGACAAACATTTGACCGACCTTAAAAACGGAATGGCTGACAAAACTTTTGAAATAAAGGATTTGGCTGAATTGCTATTTGTAAGTCCCAAACATTTGAGCAACACTATTCAGGAAGTATTAGGGAAATCGCCCTGCGATATTTATGAAGAGCGGCTTATGGAAATTTCTAAAGAACTTTTGCTTACAACCAACAACACCATCTCACATATCGCACAGACATTAACCTTTGACCCGTCTAACTTCACCAAATTTTTCAAGAGCTATGAAGGCAAAACCCCAAAACAATTTCGTGAACTAAATTCAAAAACTGAACTTCTCACCAAATAATCGGAACTTCTCACCATAACCAACCCATAATCTATTTGGAAATTTGCACCAACAAATTCAAATAGATTATGACAAAGAAAATTCTAATAACAGGTGCAAGTGGTGGCTTCGGAAAATTAATCGTATTTGCACTGTTACAAAAAGGTCATTCAGTTGCCGCTTCTATGCGGGACATCAATGGGAAAAACAAATCCATTGCAGACGAACTGAGTAAAGCAGGAGCAAAAATTATAGAAATTGATGTTACTGACGATACAAGTGTAAACAATGGAGTGCAAAAAGCCATTGCAGAACTTAATGGCTTAGATGTTTTGATAAACAATGCAGGTACCGGAGTTCTTGGAATGCAGGAGTTTTTTACACCTGCCGATTTTCAAAAAATATTTGACATTAATGTTTTTGGGGTACAACGAATGAACAGGGCCGTTGTTCCCTATTTCCGTGAAAAGAAGGACGGTTTGATTGTTTATACTTCAAGCTTGCTTGGCAGAATAGCCTTGCCATTTTACGGAGCTTATCAGGCTTCAAAATGGGCATTGGAAGCTCTAGCAGAAAATTACAGGGTAGAACTTTCTGGTTTCGGAATTGAAAATTGCATTGTAGAGCCGGGAGGATACCCAACTTCATTTAACGAAAATCTAATAAAGCCAAGCGACAAAAGTAGAGAAGCCGCTTATGGCGATTTTGCAAAAGTGCCTGAAATAGCACTTCAAAATTTTGAGAATGTTTTAAAGAACAATCCGCAACAAGACCCTCAAAAAGTGGCAGACGCTTATGCCGAACTTCTTGAAAAACCCAAAGGCGAAAAACCATTCCGTAAGGCAGTTGATTTTATTGGTATGGCAGAACATATCCAAAAATATAATGAACACCACGAGCAAATAATGACAGGACTTTACACAAAATTTGGAACACAAGGAATGCTGAGTGTAAAGAAATAAGTCAACGTGAAATATTTTCAGGACAAAGGTTAATACTTCGGTATTGACCTTTTGGCATTAGCAAAAGCCCGAACCGCTAACAAGGTATTTGCAAAAGCACGGCTGACGGAAGTAATTGAACAGTTGTGCATCTATCAACTTTTGTGCTTATATTTAGCTGACGTTTTTCAAATACCGTGCCTTCGCAAATACCCAAAACGTTAGCGGAAACCCTATGACGACAGTTCAACAATTAAAATAGACGGACAT
>ERZ724514.270-NODE-270-length-23218-cov-4.840219_pt1 | contig 23218 bp, 17 predicted proteins | sample MGYA00376047_ERZ724514 | MGnify/ENA primary metagenome ERZ724514 (study PRJEB28724, sample SAMN07190883) | activated sludge metagenome | isolation source: activated sludge of sewage treatment plant in Hong Hong | place: Hong Kong | collected 2016-03-17 ...
AACGATGATGCCGTCCATCCAGTGCCCCCTATATCATCCATCCGGGAATTGCAGCATGCGGCGAGCATCATTGAGTCTGATGTTGATGATAAAGCCATCAAAAAATGGTTGGCCATTCTGGTAGCGCCCGGTTCCTCCCTGGGTGGGGCTCGACCCAAGGCCAATGTCCTGGATGTACAAGGCAATCCCTGGATTGCAAAATTTCCCTCCCAAAATGATTCGCTCGACAAAGGCGCCTGGGAGTTCCTTCTCTATAAATTGGCGTTAGATGCCGGGGTTGTCATGGCAGCATCCAAAATATTGAAAGTGAGTGGCAATCGACATACCTTTCTGACAAAACGATTTGACCGCGTCGGGGGTGAAAGGGTACATTTCGCTTCGGCCATGACTATGACCGGCAATAACGAGGATACTTTAAAGGAGCATCCTGCAAGTTATCTCGACCTGGCTGAGTTTATCCGTTTTTCAGGGTCAAACATCAAAGCTGATTTGCAGCAATTGTGGCGGCGCATTGTATTCCATATTGCCGTTTCCAACACCGACGATCACTTGCGCAATCATGGATTTCTTTTGTCATCAACCGGATGGAATTTGGCGCCTGCCTATGATTTAAACCCTTCCAATGACAAAGACGGACTGGCTTTAAATATAGACATGGATAACAATGCGCTCGATTTTCAACTGGCCATGAGCACAGGGCAATATTTCCAGTTGAATAATAAAGAAATGCTTGACATATTGGAACAGGTAAAAAAAGTGGTGAGCCAATGGAGATTCGTTGCGAATAATATCGGCATTTCAAGGCATGAGCAAGAACTTATGGAGGCCGCATTCAGGTGGTGATTTCCGGCCGTGTTTTGTTACATTTGTTTGGACACAAAAATCGATTGATATGGCTATTCGCATTTTTTTCATCCTGACCCTTTCCGGCGCGGCCACCCTATTTGCCCAAACCACACGGCCCAACATCGTCTTCATCATGACCGACGACCATGCCCGCCGCGCGGTAAGCGCTTACGATACTGCGCTGATCCGTACGCCCAATATCGACCGCATCGGCCGGGAAGGCATTGTCTTTCACAATGCCTTCGTCACCAATTCGATCTGCGGACCAAGCCGGGCAGTACTGCTGACCGGCAAGTACAGCCACATCAACGGTTTCCGCGACAACCGCAGCCGCTTCGACGGTTCGCAGCAGACATTTCCCAAAATCCTGCACGCCGAAGGCTACTACACGGCCATGATCGGGAAATGGCACCTGGTCTCCGAACCCGTCGGTTTCGATTACTGGAATGTGCTGATCGATCAGGGCGAATATTACAACCCCGACATGATCGAGATGGGCGACACCATCCGGCGCGAAGGCTACGCCACCACCATTATCACCGACCTGGCCATCGAGACCCTCGAAAAACGCAAGCCGCAGGGCCAGCCGTTTTGCATTTTTGTCCACCAGAAGGCGCCGCACCGCAACTGGATGCCCGATACCACGCACTTCGACCTGTTCAACGACCGCGATGTGCCCATGCCGTCCAGTTTTTACGACGATTATGAAGGCCGCTCCCGCGCTGCGCGCGAGCAGGACATGCGGGTGGAGGATATGTGGCTGGGCTACGACCTGAAGCTGTTCCTGAACGAGGAGAGCGACGAGACGGGCACCGGCGGTAAAAAGACAACCGACCGGCCGTTGCGCATCGAACCCTCGCTCCAGCGCCTGAATGTGGCGCAGCGCAAATCCTGGGACGGCTACTACCGGCCCATCAGCGAAGCGTTTTATCGCGAGAAACCGGAAGGTACGGCCTTGTCGAAATGGAAGTACCAGCGTTATATAAAAGACTACCTGCGCTGCATTGCCTCCGTCGACGACAATGTGGGGCGCCTGCTGGAATACCTGGAACAAAAGGGCCTGCTGGACAATACGATCATCGTGTACACGTCGGATCAGGGTTTTTTCCTGGGTGAGCACGGCTGGTACGACAAGCGGTTCATGTACGAACCGTCGCTGGCCATTCCATTGCTCATGCGTTTTCCGCCCAAGATACCCGCAGGCACGGTCAGCGATGCCATTGCGCTCAATCTCGATTTTGCGCCTACCCTGCTCCAGGTGGCGGGCGTGGCGCCACCGGCCGATATGCAGGGCAAGTCCCTGATCCCTTTATTTCGCAACGGCAAGGCCAAAGGCTGGCGCAAATCCATGTACTATCATTACTACGAATACCCCTATGGCTGGCATTATGTAAAAAAACACTACGGCGTGCGCACCGGACGATATAAATTGATCCATTTTTACAACGACAACGACGAATGGGAACTGTACGACCTGAAACGCGATGCCGGAGAAATGCACAACCTGTACGGGCAGCCGAAGTATGACAAGACAGTAAAAAAACTCAGGAAAGAACTGGCGCGCCTGCAGGCGGTATACGGGGATACTACAGCAGAGGAAAAACCCTGAAAGATCGGGGTTGGCATGTAGATGATGGCACGCTGATGACGCAGATTAAGCAGATTTTCACGGATGAAGTTTGATTTGGGATGGCACGCTGATGACGCTGATTAGGCAGATTTTCACGGATGAAGTTTGATTTGGGATGGCACGCTGATGACGCTGATCAAACTGATTTTCACAGATAAAACTTTATAAAAATCAGCGTTAATCTGCTTAATCTGCGTCATCAGCGTGCCATTTTGCCATTATGCGTTAATCTGCCTAATCAGTGTCATCAGCGTGCCATCCTCTACAGACGAGCGTGCCATTAACCAACATTGCCGACAACTATGAAGATACTAGTAGTAGACGACGAACAAGACATCAGGCTGTTATTCGAACAGCGATTCCGCCGGGAGATACGCGAAGGCGCCTTTTCCTTCGCATTTTGTTATTCTGGCGAGGAGGCGCTGACCTTCCTCCGGGAACACCCCTCAGAAGCCATTCTGATCCTGTCCGATATCAACATGCCGGGCATGAGCGGATTGGAGCTATTGAGCCGGATACGGGAAAACAACCCTGCTCCTCCACCGTTTATTGTTATGATCACCGCTTACGGCGATCCGGAAAAACAGGCGGAAGCCATGCGCCTCGGCGCCAATGATTTTCTGCACAAACCGCTGGATTTCAGCGTCCTCAAACAAAAACTAACGCAATTGCCATGAGTGCCAAATACAAAATACTGGTCGTGGACGATGAAGACGACGTGGCCCAACTCATCCGCCAGAAATTCCGCCGGCAGATACGGGATGGCGAGTTTGAATTCATCTTTGCCCAAAACGGCAGGGAAGCCCTGGCCAAATTGCAGGAAAACCCGGACACCGAAATGGTGTTCAGCGACATCAACATGCCTGAAATGGACGGCCTGACGCTGCTCGAAAAATTAACCGAGGGCAGTCCGCTGCTCAAAACCGTGATTATTTCCGCCTACAGCGACATGGCCAATATCCGGGTGGCCATGAACCGCGGCGCCTTCGATTTTATTTGCAAACCGCTTGATTTTCAGGACCTTGAACAAACGATGTTGAAAACGCTGAAGGCTTGCCGACAGATCAGGGATACTATTCGGGCCGTTCAGGAGAACAACATTCTGAAAATGTATGTCGACGACAGCGTGCTGCGGTTTATGTGTTGCAAAGAGTATGAGTCCTCCCTGCTGGTCAGCGAGACGTTGGAGGCTACCATCGTTTTTGTCGACATCAACGGCTTTACCTCCATTTCGGAGCGGGAAGCACCCGATGTGGTCATCAACCTGCTCAACAAATATTTCGACATCATCGTAAAGGCGATCATTGCGGAGGGAGGATATGTCGACAAGTTTATGGGCGATGCCGTGTTGGCCGTTTTTAAAAATGAGCAACACCTCGAACGGGCCATTCGGGCGGCTTTGTCGGTCAATGAATCGATCCAGTCTATTGAAGACCCGCTGTCCGGCGCACTTACGTTCTACCCCAAGGTCTCCATCGGGATCAATACAGGGGAGGTCATTTCCGGGAATGTCGGGTCGGCCACCCTGCGGCGCTTCGACTTTACCGTTATCGGCGACGTGGTCAATACCGCCCAGCGCCTTCAGTCGGCGGCCGGCCCCGGTTGCATTCTGATCAACCAGGATACTTTTGAAAAGGCCGGCGCATCCTTCCAATACCAGAAAATCGGGGAAATAGCGCTGAAAAACAAGTCGAATCCCGTTACGGTGTTTGAAGTGGTGGGATAAGGAGGTTGCGGAGGTTGGGGGTTACGGAGGTTTCGGGTTGCGGGTTTCGGGTTGCGCGATAGCGAGACTCTGAGGAGACTTTTAGGTTCCAGACTCTTGAAAACCGACAGGCCCCTTCGGAATCTCACTGGCGAATTGATAAAGACCTACGACTCACAACCTCCGTAACCCGCAACCTCCGCAACCCGTAACCTGCGCAACCCGCAACCTCCGTAACCCGTAACCTCCCCAACCCGCAACCTGCGCAACCCGCAACCTCCGTAACCCGCAACCTGCGCAACCCGCAACCTCCGTAACCCGTAACCTCCCCAACCCGCAACCTCCCCAACCCGCAACCTCCGTAACCCGCAACCTCCGCAACCCGCAACCTCCCGAACCTCACATCGCCCCCAACTGCTTCAGGTACTTCTCGGAATTGACTTTGACGTTGGCCGGCGGGTTCAGGCTCAGCGATTTTTTAAAACTTTTGATGGCATTGTCCTTATCCCCTTTGGTGGCATAGGCTTCTCCGAGACTATCCCAGGCATTTGCGCTTTCGGGATGTTGTCCGGTATTGATGGCGAACACCTTGATGGCTTCGTCGTGATTGCCTGCGCCGAGCAGTTGATAGCCGTATTGGTTGAGTTCAGCCTCCGTTGCAATTGTCATGGCGTCGGCACTGATCTTGTCGGCCTCGGCTTTTTTGCCCAGTTGCCGCAGCAATCCCGCTTTGGTATTCAGGGTAGTGAAATTCTTGTTCTGCGCGATGGCCTTGTCGATCCAGGCCAGGGCCTTTTCATGATTGATGTTGTTTTGGAGGGCATAAGCGGCTGCGCTCGAAAATCCCTGCCAGGTGAAACCAACCTGTCCTTTCAGTTCTTCTGCGGCATTGTCCATGACGATATTGTCTACGGCAAACTCGATCTTGACGGGGAATTGTTTCTTTTCCCAGTTGAGCACCAGTTCGGCGGTATTTTTCGTAAGGTTGATAAAATCGTAGGTGAGCTGTTCCGTGTGTGTTACCGGGCGCAGCCGGATGTTGGCGCGCAGTTGATCCTGCGCGGGGTCGTACCAGAAACTTCCCCAGGAACGGTAATCTTTCGACAGGATCACCTCCCCGGTGTCGTCTTTGTTGATCACGAAAAACAGGCCGTAACTGCCGGCCGGTACCTCCTTCCCTTCCACTTTGGCAGGGTGTGAAAACGTGATCACGGTATTCTCATTGGCGCCTGCACGCCAGGGCGCTTCCCTGCCGGCGCCGAACGACTGGATATTCCATCCGTAAGGCACCAGAGCGCCCCAGATGTCGCGGTCGCGCACCGACGGGCGCGAGTAGTTCACGGTTACTTTTGATATCCCGATGCTTTGTGATACCTCGGCGGCAGGGCTTGGGGTTCGGGGGATGGTAATTCCCTGTGTCCATGCAGGAACAGATAGCAGTACCGACAATAGCAGCGCTGCAAAGCGGAGGGCGAACATTTTTTTCATTTTTTCTGTATTGGTTAACGATGAATAATCTGTTTACGCAATCCATCAAAAATGTAAAAAAAACGCCCGTATTTGAGCAGTTTATAGATCAACAAGGCATCCGTGCCAGCCAACGGCAGGCCACAGCGTGCAGGCTGCATCACTCGCTGCGCAACGACCTGACGGGATTCACCATCGCTGCCCTGATCCCCTGGTAACTCACCGTCAGCATGGCAACGACCAGGGCCACAATACCCGCCGCAGCAAACATCCACCACGACAGTTCAATGCGGTATTCAAAGGTATCGAGCAACTTTTGCATGGCCCAGCCTGCCAGTGGCGCCGCCAGCAGAAAGGCCAGCACGACGGGCTGCAGGAAGTCGCGGGACAGGAAAAGCCAGATGCTTGCCACGGTGGCGCCCAGTACTTTACGGATACCGATCTCCTTGTTGCGCCGCTCGGCTACGAATGCGGAAAGGCCGAACAACCCGAGGCAGCAAATGAAAATCGCGAGACCGCCGAATACATTGCCCAGTTGACCGATGGAGCGCATCTCGTCAAAGTTTCTCTGGTATTCCGCTTTGGTGAAGCGGAACTCAAACGGGTAGGTCGGGTTGTGTGTTTTCACCACCTGCTCGATCCGGGCGAGGCTCTGACGCCAGTGTTCGTCGTTGCGGATGCGGATGAAGAAATGACTGAGCCCCTGGTTTCCCAGCCGGACCACCATGGGCGCCGGGGAAGAGAAGGGATTGTTGTACACAAAATCTTCCACGATGCCGATGATGGTATATGTCGTATCGTGTCGCAGCACGGTGCCGATGACGGGTTCCTTCAGGCCCATGCGCTTGACGGCGCAGCGGTTGACCAGGCATGCCATCGAGTCGCCGCCGTATTCCGGGCTAAAATCCCGCCCTTCGATGATGTTTAGTCCGGCGGTTTTCGACCAGTTATACTGGACGCTGGTTATGGTGATCAGAAAATCCTGGTCGTCGGTTCTGCCCGGCCATGAAATACCGGAGGTGTTGCTGCCGAACTGGATCAGGTTGTCCGAGCCGGCCGACACACTTTCGATCCCCGGGATCTGCGTCAGGTCGTTTTTGATCACGTCAAATTTGTCGATCATACTGCCGCGGGCGGGGATTTCGATCAGGTTTTCGGCGTCGTATCCCAGCGGGCGACTTTGCGCGTGATTGATCTGGCGATAGATGACAATAGTGCTGATGATCAGGAAAATGGAAATGATAAACTGGAACGTGACCAGTCCTTTTCGCAATGCCGCCCCGCCCCTGCCGCTGGAAATGGCGCCTTTTAATACCCGGATCGGCTGAAAGGAACTGAGGTAAAATGCCGGATAACTGCCTGCAACCAGTCCGGTGATCATGCCCAGCGCAAGCAGCGCCGACCACAGTTGCCAGTTGGAGAAATCAAGCACAAGGGTTTTTTCAAAAAAATTATTAAACGGCGGCAAGGCCAGTTTTACCAGTAAAATGCTCAATATCAGGGCCAGGAAGGTCATGATGAGCGCTTCGCTCAGGAATTGACCGATGATGAGACTGCGTTGGGCCCCCACCACCTTGCGCACGCCCACCTCCCGGGCGCGGTGCTCCGAACGGGCGGTGGCAAGGTTCATGAAATTGATGCAGGCAATCAGCAGCACGAAAGCGCCTATGATGGCAAGCATCATCACAACGTCGATGCGGCCGCCGCTTGGTTTGCCTTCTTCGAATTTACCCCAGAGCCGCCAGCGGTCGAGCGGATAGGCCAGGGCATGCGCCGACGACTCCGGCGACCGGGCCTGAATGAAGTTTTCCAGTTTGCGGTTCAGGGCGACAGGGTCGGCGCCGGGCTGAAGTTCGAGCCACATGGGCAGGGAATTGTCGTCCCAGGCGCTGTTGATCCATTCGCTGTTCATCTGCTCGTAAATTCGGAAGGGCAATACCACATCGAACCTGACCGTACTGGCCGACGGCACATCCGCCACGACGGCGGCCACGCGCAGGTCGATCTGACCGTTTACTTTCAGCACCTTGCCAATCGGGTCGTCGTCGCCAAAAAATTTGTCGGCCGTGCGTTTGGTGAGCACAATGGAGCCGGCATCTTCGAGCGCCTTCACCGGGTCGCCTTTCAGCGCCGGGAAAGTGAAAATATTGAATAAATCGGGTTCGGCGTACAGGCCCTTTTCGTAGGTACTTTTGTCGCCAAAGTTGAGCAGATACCGGTCGTCCCAGCTGCAGCGGATCGCCCGTTTTACTTCCGGAATTTCTGCGCGTATGGCAGCCGCCAACGGACCGGGCATGGCTTCGAAGGTGTAGGTCACGCCGCCCTGGGTCTGGTTTTGCAACACCTTGAAAATTTGCGGCAGGTTGCCGTGGAATTTGTTGTAACTGAACTCATCGGCTACCCAAAGCAGTACCAGCACGCCTGCCGCCAGGCCAACCGCCAGTCCGGCGATATTAAGGAAAGAATACAGGCGGTTGTTCCGGAGGTTGCGGAGGGCGAGGACGATATAATTTCGAAGCATAATATGATAAGTCAATGGTTTATCTCAAGAAAAACGCTTGTGTCGCGTAAGCGGTGCAAGGGGGAAATACTGGTGCCCGGACAAGCCTTTACTCCGACCGCAGGCTGTCGACGGGGTTTGCCAGAGCAGCCCGGGCCGATTGGAAACCAACCGTCAGAGCGGCTACCAAAAAGGTCGTGAGCAGCGAAACGGCAAAGATGCCCGCACCCAGCGAAATGCGGTAGGCATAATCCTGAAGCCATGATTCCATTGCCCACCATGCAATCGGAGCAGCCACAAAAAATGCCACGGCGATCAGCCGGATATACTCCTTGCTGAATAACCAGAGGATGCCCGCCACGGACGCGCCAAGTGTTTTTCGGATGCCGATTTCTTTGTTTTTACGGGCCACCATGAAGGCCGAAAGGCCATAAAGCCCCAGACAGCCGATGAAGATGGCGATGCCGGCAAAGGCGCGGACGAGGCGCAGTATCGTGTTCTCCGCCTCCAGAAACCTGGCGGTCTGGTCATCCATGAATTCGTGCTCGTAATAGTATTCCGGGTAAATGCTTTCCCAGATGGTCTTCACCTGGTCGAGTATTGGTGCAGGATTGCCGGGGTTTAACTCGATGGCGCAATTGGAATATGCCTGCGATTCCGAACCGATGGAAATGGCTGATATTTGCTCCGAAAGTCCCCAGTTATGGTAATCGCGGATTACGCCTACGATCGGGGCCCTGACCTCGTTGATGGCAACTATTTTATTGAGTATTTCTTCCGGAGAAGCCAGGTTGAGTTTTTTTACAAACGTTTCATTGACCAGGTATTCGCGAATGGTATCGCTGTGCTGGAGGTTGCGACCTGCGACCAGTTGCAGTCCGAATGTCTCGAGATAATGTTCGTCGGCGGGTTTGTTGTTCACGATCCAGGGTTCTCCTTCGGGTCGGTTGTCGTATTTGACGCCTGTCTGGTTGTTCAAGCCTGACGCGGGCGGCTGGAAGCAGAGCGACACGTTTTTTATGCCCGCAATACCCGTCAGTTGCTGCCGCAGGGTATTCATTTTGGTGGCATCGGACACAGGTACGGGCACCGTCATTACCACACCGGGACGAAAGCCCCAGTCGACCTCCTGAGCATACCGCGTTTGGGCAGTGATCACCACCGCGCCGATGATCAGGATTTGCGAAATGGCAAATTGAGTGGTCACCAGCACCCGGCGCAGGGAAAACCCGCCTGCCTGCCGCGCCTCGATCTGGCCCTTGAGCGAGGTGACCGGCTGAAAACGGGCCTGCAACACACCCGGATAGGCGCCCGCAAGAAAGGCCAGTATCAGGCTCAGCAGCAGCAGAAAACCGGCCATGGGCAGGATGCCCGGCTCGGTCAGGGTCAGTTGCTGGTTTGTCCAGTCGTTCAGGTACGGGATGGCGAGTTTGGCCAGTACGATTCCTATGGCTACGGCGGCCAGCACGATCATGCCGGTCTCGAACATGAACTGCCAGAAGATTTGCCCGCGGGTGCTGCCGAGCGATTTGCGGATGCCCACTTCGCGCACGCGGTTGAGCGCCTGGGCGGTAGCCATATTGATAAAGTTGACGCAGGCAGTGATCAACAGGAAAACGCCGATAAGCCCGAGCGCCCACAGGTAGCGTTTTTCGATGCCGGCTCCATACCCCCCGTCGAAGTGCAGTCCCGTCATCATTTTGGCTTGATATTGAAACAGTTCTTCGCTGTCCGGGTGCCGGTATTTTTTGCGAAATGCCGGCATAACTGCCTGTAACTCGTCGACTTTATGGCCTTTTTGCAGCAGCGCAAAACAATAGGTACTGCTGTTGATGCCACCCCAATGTTCAAGGTCGTCGCCGTCTTCCATCGTTTTTCGGGTTATCCAGGAGGCCAGTATCTCGCGCCCGTAATCGGTGTTTTTAGGCGGATTGCGCAACACGCCGGCGATCCGAAAATCCACCCGGTTGTCGAACCGGAATGTCTTGCCGATCACATCGGTGGTGTTGAAGTACTTGTTTGCTATTTTTTCGCTGATAAAGGCGGTATTGGGCTCGCGCAATGCCCCGGGGTCGCCCTGCAACAAGGGAATGTCCATGATGTCAAACACTTCCGGCTCGGCCCAGGCGAAGGCAGATTCTTCCTTGTATTTGTCGGGCAACCCCGTTGTATTCGGAACACTGATCAGCACCTCGTCGCGCGCTGCGTACATCGCTGTTTTTTCCAAAAATGCATATTCCGTACGCAAGGCCTGCGACATCGGGTTGGGTACGCCCGAGAGGGGCGTGACCGTCTGCAAGTGTATGTCCGTGACCATCCGGACGATGCGGTCTTTATTGGTATGGTAACTGTCGTAACTCAGGTGGTGGCGTACCAGCAGGAAGATCAGCACACTGCATGCCACGCTCAGCCCGAGGCCGAGTACGTTGAGCAGGGTGTATACACGTTGGTTGCGGAGGTTGCGCAGCGCAATAATCAGATAGTTTCGTATCATGGTTTGTCGTATAGCATTAGTCGTCGCCAAAGCCGTACCAAAAGACTAATTATTTGATTATCAGAATAATAAGGAATACAGAGGTGTACGGAAACGGACACGATTGTGCGGAGGTGGACGCCCCGGGCGGTATTTGAAACCGGGTCAAAACCTTACCCTGACGAACACCGTACCGGCGGGATATTTCATAAAGGGCTCTTTCAGTACAATTCTTGCGGTTTCCATTGTTTTCAGCGTTTCAGGAAGGCAATAAGGGCGCTAATCAGGGTCGGATATCCGATCAGGCACATGGCAGTGCCAAATATGCCGAACACTACGGGAAATATCCAGGCATCCACGCCATCGAGGGTCGCCTGTTTGGGGTCGTCGGCCAGGTACCAGATCGCTACCCTTTCCCCCACCTGAAAAGTGGCGGGGGTAGTGTACGTCTGCGAATAGTATTGCACCGTCAGGCCATCCGGGGTGACAAACTGTACAACAGGCGCCACGGAAGTGGGTCTTGCTTCCAGCCCCCGTGCAGGGCGCCTGCGGTTTTCCAGCACCATACCTTCCGTTTGGATGCCGTTGCGGATAATGCGATAGGTCGACCGCCAACTGTTCCACGCGATAATGGCGAAAAGGGTGCCGCCCAGGGCAAGCATAATGCAGACGCCGAGCCAGATTTTATCCCGAAATTCCATTGTTACTTGAAATCGGGTTTTAAAATAAGGAACAACAGCATCAAAATGCCATAACCGAGCAAGGGTGCGGCAGGAACCCAGGCCAGGGTATTGCCCAGCCGCGGGTATCCGCCGGACTGCAGAAAATAGCACAGCGCTATCCACAGGCACATGCCGATGGTGACCATTGACAGCGACCCGTTGTCCGACGACGAAGCGCGCATCGAATCGCTAATGATAAAATACAAGGCCACAACGACGGCAATGCAGTCGACCGCAATGGCGATTTTGAATGACCAACTCATATTTTGTCAGGCTTGATGAATAAGGAAGCAGTGATGCCCTGTACATTATTACACCTGCAAATATTGAATTATTTTGTTCAAAAACTCACTCGTTGCGCAGCGTATCTACCGGATTGGCCAGCGCAGCGCGCAGGCTCTGAAAACTGATCGTCAGCAGGGACATCCCCGCAGCCGCCAGGCCGGTTGCCGCAAACATCCACCATTGTATTTCGATGCGGTAGGCATAGTGCTCCAGCCATTGCTGCAACAGGTACCAGGCAACAGGCGCCGACAAGGCAAAAGCCACCAAAACCAGCAGGAGAAAGTCGCCCGATAACAGCCGCAGGACAGAGGTTACGGACGCCCCCATCACCTTCCGGATGCCGATCTCCTTGGTGCGCCGCTGGGCCATAAATGCCGCCAAACCAAACAGGCCGAGGCAACTGATGAACAGGGCAACGCCTGTGGCCAGGTTTATGATTCGCGCCAGGCCGGTCTCCGACTCATAGGTCGCTTTAAGGGTTTCATCATAAAAACTGTATTTGAACGGCTCGGAAGGATAGAACGCCTTCCAGCCGGCTTCCAGGTCGCGCAACACAGGTTGCCAGTCGGCCGGCCGGCGCGAAGCGAGTTTTATGTTGAGGTTCCCCAGGCCCTCTTTGTCGCACATAAAGGCCACAGGCTCGATCTTTTCAGAGAAAGACAGGGTGTGAAAGTCGGTGACAACACCCACTACCGGTACGGCGTGGTCGCTTCCCGCTTCTTTCAAAAACTGGCCGACAGCCGCCTGTGGCGAGGCAAATCCGAACTCCTTTACGGCGGTCTCGTTGATCACATACTCCTGCACCGTATCACTCATCCGAAGGTTGCGCCCGGCGAGCAGCGGTATGTTGTACAGGGGAATAACGCCCGGGTCAGCGTATTTGCGGTACAAATTGCGCATGACTTCTTCCCCTTTTTCATTGACCCGGGAGTGGGTATTGCTCGAATAAGACCCGGAGAACAGGGGCTCACCCAGGGCAATGCCGGCCACACCCGGCAGTTTTTTCCATTCTTCAGCCAGGGTGAAGTGCTTTTCCCGATATTCCGGTTGGCGCATCAGTTTCCAGGGCGCCTCCACCAGCACGACAGCCTCACGCTCGAAACCGAGGTCTTTGTGGAGCATAAAATGGAGCTGCTGTCCGACGATGACGGCGCCGGCAATGAAGAGTTGTGCAACGCCAAACTGGAACACGATGAGGCTTTTGCGCAAGGTGATACCGCCTGAGCCCCGCCGGGTGTCCGTATGGCCGCGCAGTACCTGTACCGGCTGGGCGCGCATGGTGAGCCAGGCGGGGTAAATCCCGGACACCAGGCTCACTGCCAGCACCAGTCCCGCCAGGAAAAGCACCGTTTTTTCCGGCCGGGCATATTTCAGAACCTCTTCGGGCAACATGTCGGCGTAATAATGAAAAAACACGCGGGTAAGTACCACAGAGAGCGCAGCAGCAAGGGAGGTCACCACCACCGTTTCACCAAGAAAATCGCGCAGGATGGCCGCCCTGCTGCTGCCCAGCGTTTTGCGTATGCCAATTTCGCGGGCGCGTTGCGGAATCTGTGCGGTGGCCAGGTTGATATAATTGATACAGGCCAGCAGCAACAGGAACCCGGCAATGCCGGTCAATACGAACAATACTTTTTTGTCCGCCGTGCGCGCCGAACCGCCATAGTCGACGGCGAAATGGATATCGCCCATCGGCAGCAGCACGTGCCAGCGTTTCATGTTCCACTTGGCCAGTCTTTCGCGGCTGTTGTCGTCGGAGAGCCGGTTGATGCGATCCAGTACGTCGGAAGGGCTGGCGTTTTCAGCCAGCAGGAGGAATAATTCGTTGTTGGAACTGACCCCGCCCCAGGCATCGTCGACGATCTTTTCCGGCTTCCAGCGGCGAAACTCCTGGCCCGTGAAATGACTGGGATAGTCCAGGTCGGCTACTATTCCGCTTACCCGGTAAACCAGGGTATCATTGTAGGTCAGCATTCTTCCGCTCACCTGCTCCGGTGTAAGCCCCGGAAAATAACGGGCTGCCCGGCTTTGTGTCAACACCACCTGATCGGGTTGGGCCAGCGCCGTAGCGGGATTGCCTGCAAGCCATTGATAGCGAACAAATTGAAAATACTGAGGCGAGGTGGCCACCATGTTTTTGGGATTTTCCACCATCGTGCCGTTTTCCGGGAGCGCACTGCTCATGCCCTGTTCAAAAACAGGTATGGCCAATTCGACACCCGGTATCTCCGGCGCGCGTTTGGCCAGTGGCATCGGCGCGCCGGTATTACCCGATTCGGAACCGTCCATCAGGAAACGGCTCGATACCCTGTACATCCGGTCGGCGTGCTCATGGCCGGTATCATAACTGAATTCGTAAGTGGTGTACTGGTACATGATCCATGCGGCGCTCAGACCAATGGAAAGCCCCAGAACGTTCAGCAGGGTGAATATGCGGTTGCGCCAAAACAGGCGCAGGGTGAGTTTGATAAAGTTGGACAGCATGGAACAGAAGGTTGTTGCTGCAATTGTCCATACACTATGCCGAATTTTCTATGCATTGATTTTCAGTAATTTACATGCATAAATGAAAAAACGGGCTGTACGATACCGTACACCCTCGTGCGGAATCGTACGGCGCTTTGGGGTGCCTGTTAATCCTGTCAGGAAACCGCTGCGGCCAGGGTCTTTTCCATGATGAGGAAAACGAGCGGCTCCGTCGGCGTACCGAATTGGGGTGGACCGTCATAGGGCTGGGTATCGCCGGTCTGGTAGTAACCGTGCCGTTCGTACCAGGCGATGAGTTCGGTGCGTTTCGACAGCACACGCATATAGATGGAGCGGCAGCCGGTATGTTTGGCCTGTGCTTCCGACGCAAAGAGGAGTTGCTTGCCGATGCCTCCGGCCTGTTTTTCAGGGTAAACGGAGAGCATGCCGAGGTACAGCCGGTCGCCGTGCTTGTCGAGGAAAACGCAGCCGGCCAGTCCTCCGGAGTCATCGCTGCATTTCAAAATGACGGCGGTTTCCTTGTCGAGCAGGGTTCGCAGGTTTTCCGCGTCGGTGCGCAGTTCGCCCAGAAGAAAATCTGCCTCGGTCGTCCAGCCTTTGCGGGATGCCTCACCCCGGTAAGCGGCATTGATCAGCAGGAGTAATTGAGGGATGTCGTCGGCAGTGGCAGTACCAATGTGCAGCATGTAATCGCAGAGGTTGTGGTATTAGAGTATTTTAAAGAAGCAGGAACAAACCGGCAGGTTATATGTTTGCAACCATCAATTGGCCGGCTTTATTTTTATCCTGAACTGGTACACCAGTCCGACCATAAAATCCATCCTGTCTTCCACGTCAATATTCGTCACCCGGTCGCCGAAATCGACACGAAGCCTGCCGGCTGTTGCGCGGGCATTCAGTCCTTTCCAGAGCTGCGTTTCCACCCCAAGACCGTATTTGAGCATGCCCTGCTTGTCTTTTTGCCGGTACGATTGAGCGCCGTCCATGACCGTGACATCAAAATTCCGCTTTGTTTCGTTTCCGTAGCCGAACAGCAAAATGTTTTTCCGTTTGCCGAGCGCTACGCCGAGCGTCAGCCCCAGCCCGCTTTGCGTGCTGTTTTCGTACTTTATGCTGCGCTGTGCTGCCGGTTCCGCATAAGCCAGGTCGCCATCCGTAAAACCGACCTGAAACTCGACACCCGCCAATATCCTGTCCCGAAAAAACTGCTTGCGAAACCCGGCCGCCCAGTCGAGCACAAAACGGGAATCCTGCGCCAGAATATCGACACCGTCTACAAAAGAGCCGCCGAATATGTTTTGCGAACCTGCAGCGACGCCGAGGTAAATACCGTCAAAAAACCTGACGCTGGTATCCTGCCGGACCGTTTGGCGCCGGTCGGCGGGGCTCGCAATGGCTTGTTGCGTCAATATAAAGGCCAGCATCGGCAGGAGGTACGTCGTATAACGATTCAATCGGATCATATCGTGGACAGGTTTGAATGGGTAAACTGCGTCTCGGTTTTTCGGACCTGATTTTCCCTGTAAACAGTGTATCGCTACTCGCTCCGCAGCGACCGTACGGGATTCATCAGCGCCGCCTTCACGCTTTGGAAGCCCACCGTAAAGAAGGCAATGCAAACAGAAATGGCCCCGGCTGCTGCGAATACTTGCCAGCCGATGGCTATGCGATACGGGAAATCGGCCAGCCACGCCCGCATGATGTACCAGGCAACGGGTGAAGCGATGACAATGGCCAGTCCGACCAGTTTGAGAAAATCTTTGGCCAGGAGGCCCGTTATTCCCGTCACGGAGGCGCCCAGCACCTTGCGGATGCCGATCTCCTTGGTGCGCTTGTGCGCGGCGAAGGTAGCCAGCCCGAAAAGCCCCAGGCAGGCGATCAGAATAGCCAGTCCGGAAAATACCGTAAAGAGTTGCCCCTGCCGCATTTCCGCCTCGTAAAGCCGCCCGAAGTCCTCGTCGAGGAAACTGTATTCGAAGGGGTTGTCGGGGTTGAATCGCTTCCAGGTGCTTTCGATATGCGCCAGGGCAGCCTGCACATTCGTCCCGGTTTTGATAGAAATGCGGAACAGGTTGTTGCGTTGCCGCGGGATGAAAAATATCATCGGAATGATCTCCGAGTGCAGGCTTTCGAAGTGGAAATCTTTCAGGATACCCACTACCTGCGCATCCTCCCGGCCGCCGTACACCAGTTTTTTGCCGATGGCATCGCCGGGTGTTTTCCAGCCGATGGCGCGTGCGGCCGTTTCGTTGAGCAGAAAACTCTGCGTGGAATCCGTGGCAAAATCGCGCGAAAAACTGCGCCCTGCAGCCAACGGAATATTGTAGGTCGGCACAAAATCCATGTCCACGGCGATCATTTTCAGTGTTGTCGTCAGGGGCGACATCGTATCGCCGATCTGCACGCTGGTGCCGCCCACATCGTCGAGCAGTTGCCCGGCGGGCAGGCGCGAAGAGCGGCAGGCGTTCAGTACATTGGGGTTGTTCAGCAGTTCGGCGCGGAAGGTTTCCCATTTGGGGATCAGGTCGCGGTTCTGGACCATCGTGACGACGTGTTCCTTGTCGAGCCCGAGTTCTTTGTGCTGTAAAAAATTCAACTGCCGGTATATGACGCCGGTACCCACCAGCAGTACGATGGAAATGCAGAATTGGGCCACTACCAGCACCTTGCGCATGGAAACATTCCGGCTTCCGGTTTGCAGATTGCCCTTCAAGGCCTCGACGGGCCGGAACGAGGAAAGGAAAAAAGCGGGGTACAGCCCGGCCAGCACGCCCGTCGCCAGGGCAACGCCGAGCAGCAATAACGGGATGTACCATACCGACAACAGCGAAGGTATCAACACAATACCCAGGGTCTGCTTCAACAAAGGGATTGCCCCGGCAGCAAGGATCATGGCCAGGACGGTGGCGCCAATGGTCAGGAGCACGCTTTCGCTGAGGAACTGACCCGCGATCTGTATGCGCAACGCGCCGGCAGACTTCCGCACCCCGATCTCGCGTGCGCGGGAGAGGGAAAATGCCGTGGAAAGGTTGACGTAGTTGATACCTGCAATCAAAAGGATGATCAGCGCGATGATACCGAACATGCGCACTCCGGCATAGTCGCCGCCCGGTTCTATCTCGTCGTCGTGGTGACTGCGCAGGTGGATGTCGGTCAGGCGCTGGAGGTGCAGTTGGGTCCAGGACGAAGGTTTGGGCGCCTGCGGATTGTTGCGTTCCGGAAATACCTTGTCCAGAAAATCCGGGAACCGCGCAGCCATCTTTTCGGGATCAAAGCCCTCATTAACAAGCAGGTAAGTATAAAAAGCATTGTTGCTAAAGTTGTTTTGAAGGTTGTCGTCGCCGTACAGCACCGAATCGCGCAGCGACGGGAACGATATCAGCGCATCGGGGTAAAAATGAGAGGTGCCCTCCCGGAAATCGCGGAATACGCCCGCCACCTTGAACTCAAACTGGTTGTTCAGGCGCAGCGACTGATCGAGCGGGTCCCTGTCGCCGAAATACCGCTTTGCCGTCCGCTCCGACAGCAATACCTGCCAGGGCGCCGCAAGGCCTTTTTCCGCATTTCCGCGCAGAACAGGAACGGTAAAGACCCGTGTAAAGTTGGAATCGGCGAAGAAAAAATTGCTTTCCTGGAACAGATTGTCGCCTGAACGCACCGAAACCGTCGTCTGCAGCAGGCGGGTGATGCGGTCTATCTCGCTGAACTCTTGCTTCAGCAGTCCCGCAAAGGGTGGCGCGACGGCGCTCAGGTGCAGGTTTTCGGAACCGTCGGGGTCGTGGAAGGTGCGCGTGACGCGCCAGGTGCGGTCGGCATTGGCATGCTGGCGATCGTAACGCAGTTCTCCTGCCACATAAAGGGCGATGAGAAGGCAGCAAGCCAGTCCGATGCCCAGACCGGCGAGGTTGAGCATGGCCTGGAGTTTATGGCGACTAAGGTTCCGGAGGGCTGTTTTGATGTAGTTCTGGATCATGGCCTGATCTTTTTAGTGTGGAGCGGCACTTCAAATAGATCGACTTTTTGTAGCGCCGTTGCAGCAGGGTGCTTCTTTTTTTTACCGGAAATCCCGGAAAGGCAAGGTTTGACCTTGGGCTCCTATTGGCGACTCCTTATTAAATTATTGATATTCATGTAGTTAAATGGAGGTTGTGCCAATTAAAATCGCGGAATCGAAACCGTTTCATAAACACAATTTGGACAGTTTTTCTGGACAGAATTTATAAGGCTACCAAAGGTCGCATTTATTCAATTTTCACTTGACCACCCTCCCGTATCTTTGTCCTGTCAAAAAATGGAAATGGCATACCGGATCATACAACCTTGTGCAGCCTTGCAGCCCTATGTACAAATGTACTGGGCTTTCGACAGCCGGTTGGACACACCGGTGCGCAAGCGGGTACCCGACGGCATGGCATCGGCGGTGATCAATATAGAGAATTTCTCGTGGATCGACCGCGGCGACAGCAGAGAAGCGCCCTACGGTGCACAGTTGCAGGGCCTTTGCACCCGACCGTACACCCTGTATGCGCAGCAAAAAACGGCTTCGTTCGGCGTCATCTTCAGGCCGGAGGCGTCAGGCCTCCTGTTCGGACTGCCGCTGCGCGACATGACGGATAGTGCCGCCGACCTGGAGGGGGTAATGGGTTTGCCGGCAAAAAACTGGATCGAGCAGATCCGGAACGCTGCCGACGACAGGGAGCGGGGCTGCATTGCCGACGCTTTCTTCCTGCGCCGGCTTCAACGCCGGGCGATCGCGCATCCCTACCTCGATAACGCCCTGTCGCTGATCCGGAAAAGCAGGGGCAATATCGAGGTGGAGCAGTTGAGCCGTCAATTGTTTGTCGGCCGGCGCCAACTGGAACGTCAGTTCAGGGCGCACCTGGGTCTGAGCCCCAAAATGGTGCTGCGCATCGAGCGGTTTCGCAATGCCCTGCAATCGCCACAGGCGTCTGCGGGGCGGGGCAACCTGACCGCCATTGCACATGCCAGCGGCTATGCCGATCAGGCGCATTTTATCCGGGACTGCCGCGAACTGGCCGGCGAAACGCCCTCGCAACTGTTCGCGTTGTCGCGCGGACTGGACTCGGGGGTGTTGTTCTGATTTTTTACTCAAATCAATTTCATATGTCAATACCACAGCCGCTTGCATGGCAGGCAGGGGAGGGGCAACGTTTGTCCTTCGCCAACATCAGTCTGGATATGAAGGCAGACAGCGCAGCCACCAACGGCCGCTGCAGCGCCTTCGAGTACACCGCACCGGCCGCCTTCAGCGGACCGCCGCCGCATTACCACCGCAGCACGGAGGAGATTTTTTACGTGCTGGAGGGCAGCCTCCTGTTTCAACTGGGCCCACGGCAATTCGAGGCGCGCGCAGGCGCGTTCGTGTATGTGCCTGCCGGCTCCGTACACACCTTCAGCAACCCTGCACCCGTGCCCGCGCGGGTACTGGTGGTCAATACGCCGGGTGGTTTCGAAGGTTATTTCAGTGAAGTCGCCCGGCTCATGGCGACAGAAACCGCATGGCCTCCGTCGGACCGGGCCGGCTTGCTGGCCCTGATGGCTAAATACGACACCTTCCCTGCCGAACGCCAGCCTGCATAAACTACTCGCTGTGCAGCGCCTTTACCGGGTTGGCCAGGGATGCGCGCAGCGATTCGTAGCCCACCGTGAGGATCGTGACAAGTGCGATCAGCGCGATGGAGCCGGCAAACATGAAGAAGGTCAGGGTGGTCTGGTATTCAAAGTTTTTCAGCCACCTGCCCGACAGGTAAACGGCAATGGGGATGCCGATGAAGCAGGCGATCACCAGAATCCGGGCAAAAACGCGCAGCAGTAGCAGCAATATCTGCCGGTTGCTGGCGCCCAGTGTCTTGCGGATGCCGATCTCGCGGATGCGCTGCCTGGCCAGGAACGCAGCCAGCCCGTACAGTCCCACACAGGTGATCAACATGGCCAGTATGGAAAACTGTTTGGTGAGTTGCGCAACCTGGGTCTCGTTTTCATACATGCGGCCAAATTCCTCGTCGACAAACCAGTAGTCGAAGCCGAAATCGGGAAACGTCTGCTTCCACGCTTTTTCGATCGACGCGATCTTTTCACCCATTTTTTCAGCCGGCAGCCGCACATGTATGATCCTGTCGATGGGGTGGGGTTTGGCGCTGATGGCCAACGGCTCGATCTTGTGGTGCATGGATCGGTAGGGAAAATCTTCCACGACGCCCACGACGAGCCCGCTGACCGGCGCCCGGGTGGAGTCGGGCGGACCATAGCCCATGGAAAAATCGGGTCGTATAATCGTTTTGCCCACGGCTTCTTCCGGTTTCAGGTGCAGGGCATTTACGGCCGACTGGTTCAGCAATACCGCGCTGGAATCGGTCACGCGGCCCGGTTCAAAATCGCGGCCCGCAATGATCTTCATATCGAAGGTTCTGGGAAAGTCAAAGTCGCCGTTCAACTGGAACCACTCGTGCTGGTCGGTGTTGATCTCGGGAAACTGCATCTGCATGTTGATGGGGCCGAAGTAGTCGAGCCGGGGCAGGTGGTTGGCCAGGGTCATGGCCTGGATGTCGCGGTCCTGAAGCACCAGGTTTTTGAATATCGAAAACTGGCTGTCGGTAGCGGGGCCGGAAAAGCCGCCGTAGCGGATCGACAGGATCTGTTTGCCGGCCTCGTTGAGTTTGGAGTTGCGCATGAGGTTCATCTGCCGCACCACCACGATCGACCCGACCAGCAGGGTAATGGCCACGGTGAACTGCACCGTTGTCAGGAACTGACGGAAGGTATTGGAGCCTTTGCGGAACGCGAATTTCCCCTTGAGCACCACCGCCGGTTGGAAGCCGGAAACGAACAGGGCGGGATAACTGCCGGCCATGATCGTGACCAGTACAACCACGGCGCCCGTGATGAGCAGCATGGGGCCGTTGAACAGGTGACCCAGGGAAAAGGTCTTGCCGGTCATCTCGTTGAAAGGCGACAGGAACAGCGCGACGATGAGCAGGGCCAGTACGGTGGCGCCCAGCACCATCAGGAACGACTCGGCCATGAACTGGAAAAACAACTGGAGCCTGACGCCGCCGAAGGTTTTGCGCAGGCCGATCTCGCGGGCGCGGGTGACGGAGCGCGCCGTTGCGAGGTTGATGTAGTTGATGCAAGCCACCACGAGGATCAGACCGGCAATGGTGATGAATACCGAGATGTATTTGCGGTTGGCTGATTTGTGGTTGGTCGCCCAGTCGATCTCCTGGTCGAAGTGGATGTCGGTGATCTTCCGGATGACGACGCTGCCCTTGATATCGGGAGCGAACCGCGCGAGCATGTCACTGGCGCGCTTTTGAAGGTCGGCCTGGATGAGCGGGATCTGCTTGTCGTCGCGACATACGAAGAATGAACTGGTCCAGTAACCCTGGTCGCCGTCGCCCATGGCAGTATTCAGCAGGTTCTCCAGGTTCGGGACGATTGGCTTGAGGGCGAGGATGTTGCAAATGTATTTGGGATGCACGTGCGTGTTGGAAGGAAAGTCTTCATACACTGCACTGACCAGCATGTTGATCTTTTGTCCCCGAGTGGTCCAGGTATGCGACACCTCGACCGTTTTGTTGATCGGGTCCTCGTTGCCGAACAGTTCCGAGGCTGCGCTCTCGCTCAGGATGATGCTGTTGACCTCCTTCAGGGGTGCTACCGGACTGCCTTTGATCACCTTGACATCGAGGATATCGGTCAGTGCCGACTCGGACCAGATGATATCTTCCGTCAGGATTTTTTTGTCTTTGGGCGCGTAGTGCACCGTGGTGGGCATGCCCTGGGCGTCGTAACTGGCGATAGCCCCGATGCCGGGGTAATTCTCCTTGATGTAATTGTCCCAGCCCGCCGGTGTTGCCGGGAAAGCATTGGTTTCTCCGTTCGGCATGACCGACCTCCAGCCCATGCGGTAGGTATGTGCCGCGTCGGGATGGTGGGTGTCGAAGGTGAGTTCGTCGCGCACATACAGGAAAATGAACAGGGCAGATGCGAGGCCGATAGCCAGCCCGAGGGTATTGACCAGCGCGTAGCCGCGTTGACGGGCAATGTTCCGGCTGGCGAGCAGGAAATAATTAAGCAGCATGGAAGAGGTGTTGATTCAACGGTTAAGTCTCCTGATTCGGAAATATGCGACCTGAAAGACATTGCATTCTACAAAACGTTGTACGGTTGAATCAGGATGTTTCTGAAAACGCATGCCATCGGGTTAAATCCCGTATGGCTGCCACCTATTCCCTGACTTTTCCCGAGAAAACACTCACTTTGGAGTTAAATGGATTGCCCGACGATCTGCGGAAAGAAACGACCTGCCCCACATGCCACAGGGCATCGGCAATCGGGCCGTTCAGCATGTTCCAGAACGGGAATTCGGTGGTCTTCTCTCCATTGACAAAAACGATGACATCCTCTTCCAGCCGTGCATTCGGCTGCTTGAGCAGGTCGCTGGCCTCCTTCAGGTTGTCCAGCGTCATTTTTCTTTTTTCGTCAAACGACAAAGGCGATGTCTCCTCTCCGCTGCGCACGTTGGGCTGGTGCTTCACCGCATTGACAACGATGACCGAAAGCCCCATAATATGATCGATGGTCTCTTCGCTGGTTCTGGCCTCTGGTGTGGGGCGGAAGGCCAGGTCTTCCTGACGCAAACCTTCGGTTGCCCAGTAAAACCGGAATCCCAGTCCGTCGATCATGCGGGCGACCACGTTTTCTGCTGTAAAGGAATCCGGATAGGCGGGTATTTCGCGGTAGGGCAAAGGAATGGATGGAGCGGAGGTGTCTGCTGCGGACTGGGCGCCGAGCGGGACAGACAACGCAAGGGTCAGGGCAAAAATCAGTTGTATTTTCATGTTTTTGATTTCAAAAGTAGGGCATCCGGGGTGGGGCGTAGGGCGTTTCCCGCAGATTGCCGCAGAAAAAATTCGCAGGTTGTCGCAGAATGGCCTGATAAGGTCGAAGATTCAAGGTCTTTTTCGGATGATTGATCTGCGCGAATCAGCGGGAAATCCTATACATGTGCCGGGCCAAAATGCCCTAGTCGCTCCGCAATGACTGCACCGGGTTTGCCAGCGCGGCCCGCAGGGCATGGAAG
>ERZ724514.275-NODE-275-length-23122-cov-5.514284_pt1 | contig 23122 bp, 24 predicted proteins | sample MGYA00376047_ERZ724514 | MGnify/ENA primary metagenome ERZ724514 (study PRJEB28724, sample SAMN07190883) | activated sludge metagenome | isolation source: activated sludge of sewage treatment plant in Hong Hong | place: Hong Kong | collected 2016-03-17 ...
GGGAATGGGAACAACGGCAGGTCTTTGTGCCATCATCGACCAAAGACCGAAAGACACCGTGAGGGGAAGCGACAACAGCGGGCGGGCGAGCACACCATGCTACAAAGTACCCCAATTCTTGAAGTATCGAAGCAGATCGCGAACAGAGATCATCCCCACCACACGCCCTTCATCGGTAATCACCAGATGCCGGATTCCTCGTTCAGCCATCACATCGCTCGCCTCATGCGCGGATTGGGCAATATCGATCGTCATGAGGGGGGCACTCATGACGGAGCGAACCGTGACCTGGTCTGACGCGGCCCCGCTGGCCATCGCCTTGCGAACGAGATCGGCTTCACTGACAATGCCCACATAGTCGCCATGGTCAGCGACGAGCATGGCCCCGACCCGGGCATCGCGTAATTGCTGCGCTACCACCAATAACGAATCATCGGGTCGCACGGTCTTCGTAATGGGACGCATCATCATGGCCAACGGTCGTTGGATGGGCCCGCCTGCAACCACCATGCGCATCCCTCCTGCGAAGAGGCCGAATTCTACTGAAGTACGCCACAATCTGCAATTCATCCTGCCATGCGCTATCGGGCACGGACTGCAAAAACCTCCAAGATGATTGCTCGGTCTGGCATGCGTTGCTATACTACGCACTCTACACGAAACGCTCACCCACGATTCGCAGCTTTTCTTTAAGAGGAGATGCATCCATGCATATCAGCGTGATTGGAACGGGCTATGTCGGCTTGGTCACCGGGGCCTGCTTTGCAGAATTCGGCGTGAACGTCACCTGTATGGATACGGACGCGCGCCGGATTGCCAAACTGGAAAAGGGTGAAGTGCCATTTTTCGAGCCCGGCATCACGGAACTCGTCGCCAAAGGCATCAAAGAAGACCGGCTCCATTTCACGACTGATGTCGCCAAAGCCGTCGATAAAGCCCTTGTGATCTTCATTGCTGTCGGAACCCCTCCCAAATCTGATGGGTCAGCCGACTTGTCGTACGTGGAAGAGGTGGGACGCGGGATTGCGAAGAACATGACCGGGTATAAGGTCATCGTCACCAAGTCCACCGTGCCGGTCGGTACCGGCGAAAAGCTGCGCGAAGTGATTAAGGCCAACCAAACCGGTCGATTCCGGTTTGATATCGTCTCCAATCCGGAGTTTCTGCGGGAAGGCTCCGCCATTGAAGACTTTATGCGGCCGAACCGCGTGGTCATCGGCGCAGACAGCGAGCAGGCCGTCGCGATCATGAAGGACCTCTACCGCCCCCTCTATCTGCTCGAGACGCCCATCGTGGTCACGGACATTCCAACTGCTGAGATGATCAAGTATGCCTCCAACGCATTTCTGGCCGTCAAAATTTCGTTTATCAACGAGATCGCGACCGTGTGCGAAAAGGTGGGAGCGGACGTCCAGCTGGTCTCCAAGGGCATGGGGCTCGACAACCGGATCGGCAACAAATTTCTGCATGCCGGGCCCGGCTTCGGCGGATCCTGCTTTCCCAAGGACCTCGCGGCGCTGGTCCAGACCGGTGAGCGTGTAGGGTATCCGTTCCAGATTGCAGGCGCGGCAGCGAAAGTGAACTACGAACAGCACCTGCGAATGGTTCAGAAAGTGAAGGATGCCTGCGGAGGAGTAAAGGGGAAAACCCTCGGCGTGTTGGGGCTTTCGTTCAAACCCAACACGAACGATATGCGCGAAGCGCCATCGTTAACCATCCTGAGCGAGCTGATGAAGGAAGGGGCAAAGATCCGCGCGTACGATCCCGCGTCGATGGAAGAATCGATGAAACTGCTCCCCGGCATGGTCCCTTGCCAGGACACCTACGAAGTCGCGGAAGGGGCCGACGGCCTTATCATCATGACTGAGTGGAACCAATTCCGAAATCTCGATTTCGAACGGCTCAAGAAAGCCATGCGTGAGCCACTGTTGCTGGACCTGCGCAACACCTACGAGTCGGACCGGGTCGTCCCCTTCGGCTTCCGCCACGTATCAGTCGGTCGTCCAACCAAGAATCCGGCCGCCTAACCGGCGGCCGGACGGGTCTCGCTAACTGAGCAACTTCGCCGGTTCAGGCTGAGCCCCTTCTTTCGCCTTGGGCTTATAACCCATCCGGTCCAATACCTTCATGATCTTGGTCTTCAACCGGTCGTCAGCCTCCGCCAGCGCCGTGGCGAGGGGTTCGACGGCCGGCTTGCCGATCTTCCTGATGATTTCCGTCGCCGACTGACGCACATCGTCTTCTTCGGAGGCCAGCAACGGGACAAGCGAGGGAACGGCCGACCCGCCGATCTTAATCAACGAATCATAGGCCCGCTGCCGCACATCGCCAACCTCATCGGTGAGCGCCTCAACCAGAGGCACCACCGCCCGCGGATCTTTCAAATCACCCAGGACTTCCGCTGCATATTTACGATTGAGCCAGTGCGAATCTTTCAAGTCGATCAGCATCGCGTCGGCTTTGGCGGCATTCGGATCTTTCGCGCGAATCCGGAAGCTCTTCGCCACTCGCTTGCCGCCTTCTTCGACAACACGAATCGTGGCGCCGTCACCCGGCTTGATCTTGAGGAAATCCTCAAGGGCTTCTTCTCCGACATCAAGCACGACGGTCTTTCCGTCATAGGCCAACAGCTCAACTTCCAGCTGCCTCGCTTCCGGATTGACGGCCACGACGCGCTCCGTCACCAGGTTGAAGCCGTCCTTCTTGGGTCCGCCCTTCGGGCCGATCTGAATGAGTTTTACCGGTGCTTCTTCTGCCATAGTAGAGTTCCTTTATCGGGTTATGACGAGGTCGCCTGTTTCCATCCCAAACTCGCGAGTACACCTTCGACGGTCTCCTGCACCATCGTATTTTCATCTTCCAGGAGAGGAAGCAGCGGCTCGATGGCATGCTTCGCCCCGAGGCGCGCCAAGGATTCAGCCGCGTTCCGGCGGACGAGCCAGTCCTCATCCTGCAGCGATTGAATCAACGCGTCGGCGCTGCGCGGATCACCGATTTTTCCGAGCGCTTCCGCCGCATGGCGTCGAACCATCCAATTGGGGCCCAAGAGACCCCCGATCAACGCATCAACCGCTCGAGTATCGCCGATTTTCTTCAACACCCGAGCGACATCCTCGCGCACCGTGCCATCGCCCAGTGCTTCAATCAACCCGGGCGTGGCCCGCGAGTCGCCGATCCGCTCCAACGCCCAGACCGCCGCAGTCCGGACAGCCCCGTCTTTGTCTTTGAGCGCCACCATGAGGGGATCAATGGCGCGGGGATCGCGAAACCGGCCGAGTACATTTGCGGCCTGCTCGCGGATCGCCCATTCATCGTCTCGTAAGGCTTCCAGCAGCTGATCGAACGCAATGGGCCCTATACGCACCACCGCCGTCGCGGCCGCCTCGCGAATGACCACATCCTCGTCGGCCATCAGGCCGATCAATTGGGGAACGGCTTCAATTCCCATCTGTCCGAGGCTCGCCATCGCATGGTCGCGCAACGCCTCATTATCGTCGCGCAGCGCCGCTATCAATTGTGCAATTCGCTCGGCATCACTCATGATCGTCCGATTCCTCCTGCCCGACCGGCTGTTCGCCCTCGAGTGCCGCAAGTTTATCCGCAATGAGGCCGGCGCTGTACGATACGATACCGTCCCGATCGCTTCGCAACCGGTTGAACAGCTCGTTATACGGACGCAAGACCTCGACATCTTTGATTTTGGCCAGCGCCTCGATGGCCATCACGCGCAAGGGCCGGATCGGGATCGCTTCGATATACAATTGGGCCGGCCGCGGGTCGCCAATCAGCCCCAACGACTTCACGGCATACTCCTTCACACCGGTATCCTTATCCTTCTGGAGCCGTTTCATCAACGGTTCGACCGCACGCACATCGCCGATTTTGCCGAGCAAATCGGCAGCAGCTTCACGGATGAGCCAATCGTCGTCCTCAAGATATTCGATCAGAATCTCAACCGACGGCCGGCCGATCCCCAGAAGATCCATCACCGTCGCCATGCGGGCTTCCTCGCGTTCGCTCGCGCCTTCGACGTCACGCAACGCATTAAACGTCGCATCGATCCGTTCCCGGACCGCGCTCAGCTTCTTCAACGTCCGCACGACGATTTCGCGGACCGCCGGCGAAGCCATGGCATCGATCAATCCGTCGGCCGAACGCGGATCGAGCAGATGCTCGAGAATCGTCGCCGCCGTCATCTGAGCCTCCGCATCCGGATGGCGCAACATCTCACACAACGGCGTGATCGCATTGGGAATCACGCCCAAGAGCTGCCGAACACGGTGACGGACTTCCTCATCCGGTGACTCGTGAAGGTTCCGCACTAAGCCCGCCGCAGTCTCGTCGTCCAGATTACCGGCCATCTGTTCAAGCGCGGCAAATGCCGCCTGCCGTACCGTCGCTTCAGGATCCCGAATCAAGGTGACCAGCGCAACACCCGCAGCGGGATCTTTGATGCGGGACAACATCGCGGCCGCTTCAACACGAAGAGGGACGTCGCCCGACTGCAACGCGTGCGTCAAGGCCTGGACGGCCCGTGGACCACCGGCTAGGCACGCCGCGGTGGCTCGCATACGCCGCCACTCCTCCTCATGCGTCAACTCGGAAACTAAGGTATCGATGGACTCTTTGGACATCGTGAAAAAGTTGCGTAGCCGATGTTTTACTGATTGCTTACGATGAAGCCTGCTTCCGAAATAGCGTTCTCACACGATCCGCACAGCGTTACGTTCAGACTCGCCCGGCGCGCCACCCGACCGCCGTAAGTGTTTCCCGAACGTGATACCGGACATTCTCATCCTGCTCTTTGGCCAACATCGGTAAGAGAGACGGAATCACCGCCGGACCGAATTTCGTCAGGGCCGCCGCGGCTTCCGACCTGGTGATGGTATTCCGCAAGGCTACGATGAGTGATGGAATCGCCACGGCATCGGCAATCATCCCTAATGCACGGGCCGCCATCCCCATGGTAGCCATCTCATCCGTCCATCCATCGGCACAGGGTGTGGCCGAATCCCTCGGCTCACCCAGCGGGACGCCCTCGACAACCCGCCGCAAAATCGGCACGACCCGGCGGTCGCCGATATGACCAAGGGCCTCGACGGCCAAGAGCCGTAATCCCGGCTCCTTCATCACCGTTACCAAATAATCTACCGCACGCCCGTCTCGTATCGCACCCAGCGCCCGGACCACATCTTCACGAATCGCTGAGTCCCTTTCATTGAATAAGGCCCTCAGCAAGGGCTCGACGGAGTCCGGCGACTTGAGCTTTCCCAACGCCTCCACCGCATGAAGGCGAACCAGCCAATCATCATGCTGCAGGGCTTCGATCAATCCCGCCATCGCGGCCACGCCGATGGCCGCCAGCGCAGTGGATGCTTCCTCGCGAACAGCCTTGACCTTGTCCTGCAGCAGCGGCATCAACGCGGACACTGCTTCCGGATCGCCGATCCGCCCCAGGCCCTTTGCGGCGTGCATGCGCACGATCCAATCACGACTGCCCAAGGCCTGCATGAGAGGCGCCAAGACGCGCGCATCGGCCAGTGAAGCTAGAATGGCCGAGGCCGCTTCTTGCACCTGCAAGGCCGGATCAGTCAAACAGCCTGCCAAGGCCGGAACAGAAACGGATCCGAGTGATGAGAGGGCACCCACTGCCGCTTCGCGGACAGCACGATCGGTATCGCGCAGCGCATGAGTCAAAGGCAGTACGGCCCGCGCATCGTTTAAGCTCCCCAGCAGGGTCGCCGCTTCCTCGCGAACGGCCCAATCCTCATCCGACAGGGCTGCGATCTGTTCACTGACGGTGTCGGCCATGGTACCTCGGCCTCTGGGAGGCCATCGACCTTAACACAGCATTTTTTTAGGGGTCAACGCGGGTTGGCCCTACGACCTGACATCGCACCATCCCGCACGCTGGTCGAAACGGAGAGGAAGAGACGCGGGGACGCCGGAAGCTCTCAACAGGCCAGGCACCCCGCGAGAGAACGCCGAGAATTACCGCACCGATCCTTTCGCAAAATCTCCGCTCGGACCGAAGCGACCGATATCTCCCAACGGCCGATCGACACGAAGATTGTCGGCCTGGCTGGAATCCACCGAGGTTTCTTCATCCGGAGGTGTCCATCCCAGGTGCTCCAGCGTTTCCACGACCAGCAACCGCAAGGAATCCTTCGCGGTCAACCGCACCGACGCGTAAGACAGCACCCGCTCGCCTTCGGCTTCAACTTCGGAGGCCTTCGGATCGTACAGGAATGAAATCAGCGGCTCGATGGCCGAATCGCCGATCAACACCAACGCTGCGGCAGCCTTTTCGCGCAACACGCCATCCTTCAACAGCATGATGAGATCGGGGATCACACGGGGATCGCGGAAATGTCCAAGTGCGGTCGCAGCTGCTTCCTTAATAAACGCGTCTTCACTGACGATACACCCCGGGGTGGGCGTCCCATCCTGACGAACACCTTTGCCCTTGAGCGCCGCCAGCACCGCCGGAAGAGCCCGCGGGTCACCGATCATGCCGAGCGACGCGATGGCATGACGCTTCACGGCGCCATCTTTCATGGCTTCGAGCAACCCATCGATCGCGCGGGGGTCACCGATCATGCCCAAGGCAATCGTGGCATCTTCGCGCACGGCCCGGTCCGGATCTTTCAGGGCTTCGATCAGCGCATCAACAACGCGCGGTTCACGCACCCAACTCCGGCCGATTTGATAGTCCGTCGTCATCCCACCCAATGCCCGGGCTGCATGGCAACGCACCACAAAATCCTTGTCCTTCATCGTTTCAAGCAGCAGGTCGACGGATGGCTGTCCAATTGCGACCAGCGCGATGCCGGCGGTCTCACGCACAATTTTCGAGGAATCCCGGAACAACTTGATCAAGGCAGGAATGGCTTTGGCGTCGCCAATTTTTCCCAACGCTTCCGCCGCCGCGCTTTTCACCGCACCGTCGCGATCCCGACACGCAAAGATCAAGGCATCAACCGCGCGTGCATCGCGAAGGTCCCCACAGGCTTTCGCCGCATGTTCCCTGACACGCCACCGTTCGTCCTTCATCGCCACAAGAAGCCGATCGAGGTGTCCCACGCCCAGAGACACCACGGCGGCGACCGCTTCGTTGCGAACTTCCATGATGGGATCGTTGAAGAGTGCAATCAGCGCTTCGATCGCCTTCGGGCCGCCGATTTTGGCGACACCCCAGCCGGCGCGCGTACGCACAGACCAATACTCGTCGCCGCAGGCGCCGATCAGCGCGTCCAGCGTGGTCGGGTTCGCCAACTGCGCCAAGGCCTTGGCCGCTTCTTCACGAGTTGCATCATCCGGATCTTCGAGGGAATCCAGCAAATCATCGAGTGCCTGTGCCATCACCCACCTCACTATTCCCATAATAGGCATCACGTTGACCGCCATGAGGATAGGTGCGCTTGCACCGTACCACCAGGGTCTGAGTCCCGCGGCCCTCCACACATTGATCGAGTGACTTGGAGTATTCCAGTTTCCCGTCCAAACTCACCGTGAAGGGAAAGTCGAAGGTAAAACTGATGAACTTATATTGTCCCGGCTTGAGGTGCAATTCGCGAGTCTCGGTCGTCCGGTACGCATCCGACGTTTCTGGATCCAATACCCAGAGCGGGGGTGTGATGCCGGGCACCTGCCACCAGGATTGCGGCACCAACGGAGTCGGATCGATTGTAATCGTATGTTCCTTGGTATAGGCAGGCGGCGGACCGGCTGCCAGGAGCCGCTCCGCATGTCCGGCGAACACAGCGCATGACAATGCGACGATCCGGATCAACGTCTGCCGCCCCGTAAACAATCTGTGCGACAAGATATCCATTGGTCCTCTATTGAAGGAGTGGATTGACAGGAGCAGCCGTGAACGCGGTCTTAAAAATTTCCTCGACCGGGTGACTCTCCCATTCGGTGTAGGTCGTCAGTCCAAGCGCGCGCATGACAGTCGCGCCCGTATCGATAATCGACACTGGCTGACGAATCGCATAACCGGCCTTGATGCCGACGCCTGAGGCAATCCAGGGCACGACCGGGACGGCGCCTGCTTGATCGGCGGACATGTCACCGGATGAAAATTGCGTCTCTCCAAAGGCGCTCAGCGACGTCGCAAAGACCGTCGTCCGTTTCATCAAGCCGAGTTCACGGTAGAGATCCAACACCGTGCCCATCGCCTTGTCGACAGCTTTCAATGCGTCTTTGTATGCGGCTGATTTCCAGCCCTGCGCTTCGCCGACACGACCGGGAGCCGGCAGATGCACGACCAGCAGGTGCGGCAAGGACGGAATGGCATGGCCATATCCGGAACCGCTTGTGGCCTTCTTGAAGTAGTCACGCACATACCCCACCAACCGGTCGGGATTGCACTCGGCTCTGAGTGGCCCGCACATCTGATAGTCCGTATAGGGTTCCGGTTTGGCGAGCTGATACAGAGATTCGTCCATGTAGAAAATGGCACTGTCCCGGCCGCCGCTCAAATCGAGATAATCAAACACCGTCGGAGCGCGCGGGTATCCCCGGCTGAATTCAAAGACGTTCCAGGTGATGCCATGTTTGGCGACCGGCATCCCCGTCACCAAGGATGCCATGGTCGGTAACCGGCGCGCAGGCGCAACCGCCGTCGCCGACCAGGTGACGGCCCCCTCCTTCACGAGAGAAGACAAGACCGGCATCACACCGCTCTTCAATGATTCCTGGCCAAACCCTTCCAGGACAAACAGGATGACATGTTCTGTCATCCCTGCGGGGACCGAAGGCGGAATGTCTCCCGCACCCCGTGCAGCCAAGGCCACCGAGGAAGAGGACGAGGCCACGACGGTTATACTCAGAACAACCGCCAGGCAAAACGCAACCGGGACGGTGGAAATATTGCGGATAAAACTCATGAGATTGCCTCACCAGACGATCGATTTATGAAGCGAAGAAAAAGTACCTTAGCACGCTGTTTTCCGGGAAGGCAAGGCACGAACCTCGGCTCTCATAGCGCCTGAGCGGGTTCGATGGTATCCTGGTCGAATCGGGAAGAGGCCAGTGCGATCAACCCTCCGAACACCCATTTTACAGCGGTGCACCACAATGCCCGGCAACCGTTCTTCCAGTGATTTCTTCTGCCTGACCGTCGAGTGTTCAGGGAAGCGTCGCCTCATGCCGCTCGTCGCTCTTTTCACAGCAGGCTTTCTCCTCTTCTTCGCCTCTCCTAGCCCAAGTCTTGCCGACGTTCGCGTGGTGACGGCCACAGGACAGCATCGCATGACAGACTGGGAAACCAGGGTCGATGCGATCCGGCTCGCCGCGGAGCAGGCGAAACAACAGGCGCTGGAACAGGTCGCGTCATATCTGGAAAGTGTCACCGTGGTGCAGAATCTCGACGTGACTCAAGATGAACTTCGCAGCTACACAGCCGGGATGGTCCTGGTGCTGGATCAACAGGTGGACACCGCTCTTGATGGAGATGTCGTGGTGATCCGCGTCACCCTCAAAGCCCAGGTAGACAGCGAAGAGGCGGCGCAGGCCATTCTCGCGATGAAGCAGAACGAGGACGTGCGGCAGGAATTACTCGCCCTCAAGGAAGATGTCGAGAGCCTGCATAAACAACTCGAAGACGCCAATCAGGCGCTCGCCCACGCGAATTCACCTGAGCAGGTCAGAAAACTCAACCAGCAGCGTACGGATCTGCTCAATCACGCCGAATCGGATGCCATGGTAGCGCAGGCCTGGACCGACTGGCTGTTGATTGCCCCCTTCGCGCACCCCTACCCTTCAGCAGGCGTGGCTCAGGTCCAAGCGCTGCTTGGCATCGCAGGGCGGTTGAACCCGACTAATCCTCACCTCGCCATTGCACAACAGACCGTAGGAGCCAAGCTCCCCCCGGCACCCCCTCACCCTCGACAGTCACCCGTGCCGCATACCGTGCCATTTTTGCCGGGGTACTATGTCGTGCCGAAGGAACCGGCTCCCCCAGGCACACCTCCACCCACTGATTCCAAGCAGCTCTCAAGCGTCTACCAACTCAATCCGTTGTTGCCCAATCCATCCGGGCAACCGCCACAATCCGGCAACAGTACGACGATTATCCAGGCTCATCCCCGACCCGGCACCTCACCGTCCGTCCCGGACCGCAACATGATGCCGACCTATCGACAGATCCCGGCGCCGAATAGTCAGGCAAGTCATCCGACTTTGCATACCTATCGCGCCGGAGGCAGTCCCCCCTCGGCTTCGATACCAGGATCGGCTGACGGTGGCATTCGAGGAGGGCGCCCCCCGGTCATCCACCAAACGAAACCGCTTTCGCCTTCCGAGTCCACTGCGGAACGCGGTTCCGCCACCAATCAAAGGGACAAATAGCCATGCCGCTGACATCCAGTCACATTCTCATGGCAGTAGGGATGGCCGGGACTCTGCTTGTGGCCACAGCCACCATGGCAGGGGAACTCACACCCCAAGACGTTCGGACGCATGCCGACCAACACTTTCAGCAGCTTCGCGCACGAGAACAGACTATTGCACCAACAACCGGAGACCGGCCGCAGCAGGACCCTTCGTCCTCCTACCATCCCGACCAATTTTTCATCGGACAGGGCCAGGGCGATTTGAGTAAAGGAAAACTGGTGTGTCAGCGAGTATCCGAATTGGCCGCTCGGGCTGACATCGCCAAACAAATTCGGGTCCAGGTGAAGGAGCATGCCACCGACCGCCTGAGGGAACGCACCGGTCGTGAACCAGAGCAGGATATCGAAGTGGTTCGCGAAGAAATCGTTCAAGAATATCTGCAGGGCGTGACGATCGTCGATCGCCGCATCGACGACGAAGCAAAGACGTGTACGGCGGTGGCCGTTATGCCGAAAGCCACCCTCAATACATCACTTCCGGCCGAATCGTCCGCCCGTCACTGAGCGTCCCCACCTTCCGAACATCCCCCTCCATTGAACTTCGGACTGCGTTTCGGGTAAGACAATCTTCCCATGCCGATCGAAAACAACTTCCAGCATGACGAACTCTCCAGGAAAAATCCTGGCGATCGTCTCACCTATGCGGACTGGACGCCGCCGCCTGACATGGATTCGCCCGCCTGGCAAGCCGCTATGGGCCAGGCCGGCCAGAAGCTGTCGCAGGCCGGAGTGCGAGTAATCGTCTTTCTGCATGGGGCTATTCCCGGCACCGACATCTTCGGTTTAGGACGACTCGACGAAGTGGGCGGCCTCAAACGCGGATATTCACGCGGCATCTCCGGATTGGATTCGCTCCTGTCGTTTATGCGAGAAGGCACCAACGGCATCACACCGCTGCCAGGCGGCATGAAACCGCCGCTCGCCAATGACGAGGCGACCAAAAGCCTGCTCGATAGCCAGATTGGCGACGCAGGCAATTTCACTGCACCGATCGTGGAACGGTGCCGCAAGGCCCTCAATCAGCACGTGTCCAAACCCATCGTCTGCGTACGCGAACTCTGGTCCAGCGAGCATCACCATCTCGGCCGTGCCCTGGCGGCCTGCCGGCTCTTGGATCGTCTGCGGGCCTTAGTGACCGAACACCATCTGGGAACCGGGGATCGCATTCTGATTCAAGCCCATGGGCAATCCGGACTTGTGCTCGCGCTCGCCGCGAATCTACTCTGCCCTTCGCCCATTACCGGCCGGAAAGCGTTTTTCGATCTGCTCCTGGCGGCGAACCCGCAGCATTCGGATGTGCAGGCCATTCAGCGCATCGATCCTTTGTTGACTTCGGGCTCCCTCCTCAACGGCGCGGCCCTCGACATCGTCACCTTCGGCACACCAGTGCGGTACGGATGGGACCCCTCCGGCATCGGCAAGCTTCTACATATCGTCAATCACCGCAATCTGCGCACCGATGGAAAGACCTGGCTCTCCAAAATGGAGCTCCCGCAGATCTCCGTCGAAATGCCGATTGCGTGGGGCGGCGACTACGTGCAGGAATTGGCTGTGGCCGGCAGCGATGCCCTACCCGCTGAGAGTGCCAAAGCAGCCAATAAAGCCGTGTGGGAATTGCTCGAACCTTACGATGGGTTTGAACGTTGGGTGGAATGCGCGCGCCGCGCTACCCGCTTTCCCAGCGAAGGACAGTGCCTGCTCGTCGATTACAAAGACTGCACGAGCTCAACCAACGTCCGCGACCATTACTACGGCCACGCCGCCTACACGCGCGCAAACGCGATTCTCTTCAACTTCAATCAGATCGTCGGGCGGCTGTACTCGTAAGCGTGACCTAACACATCCCGCTACGAAGTCAGCTTTCGTTCTTCCGTGGCCTCCTGGGCGCCCCTCTCAATTTCCTTCTTGATTTGATCCCATGTCGCCGTCTCGGGCAATCGCCGGAGCTGCTTAATCGCCGTTTTCTTTGGCGTCAGTACCTCTGCTTCTATGCTCAGGCCAGCTCCTGGTGTTCGCCGAACAGCATCTGCAAAGGCCTCCCATTTATGATCATCTGAAAGGATCTGCTTCAGAGGAGAACTGTGTTCTAATGACCAAGTAAGACCGTGAATCTCATAATTGGCATATCTATCGACCCTGTTAGGCAGGAGAACCTCTCCCTTCTTAACATCTACATAAAATGCGACGTTCTTTATGAATGGGGTTGTCATGATCTCGGTGGGACGAGCATGCATTCTCGGATCGTTTAAATACTTTTGATCCTGCTTTGCAGCGGAATCGGCAGAATTCTTAGTGGGAACGACACTGCCCCATCTGCTTTTCGAAAGCGTTCTAAAAGTCTCCAAAAGAATTGTTTCTGGCTCTATGGGAGAACCGGCGCCCGATTCGTAAGGAACTACGTTGAGCCAATCTTGAACCTGAATTTGTATGCCTTCAAACGTCTGGTAAATCCATTGCTTCACATTATGGGCATTAAGACGGTTCCCTAGATCACTGCTCTTCTCAGGAAAGATTGCCGCGACCGTACAGGCCACCGCCTTAGCAAATTCTTCCAAACCTATAACCGCTAGGGCTGCCGCCCTTGAATTATGTTCGTTTTCGGCCAGAAGTCTCGCTTCGGCACACAATTGATTGGCATTCGTCAGCGCCGCGACTGCAGCCAATCGGAAGGTCTTAGCAGCTGTCATTTCGTGAATATGTCTCCCGAGACATGCGGCTGTGGACATCGCAGAGAGTCGTGACAGAGAACGCCGCTGGCAGCCTGTTTCAGTATCCGGCTAATATGGCATCTCGTCGTCGTCAAACCCGAAATGATGACCGATCTCGTGCACGACCGTATCACGCACTTCCTGCACCACTTCCTGTTTCGTGCGACACAGTCTGAGGATCGGTCCGCGATAGATGGAGATTTTGGCCGGCAGTTGCCCGCCCGCCTGAAAGAAAGACTCTTTATCGATGGGAAGGCCTTGATAGAGGCCGAGCAGATCCTCGTCCTCGTCCATGTCAAGATCGGCGAGGACCTCGGGGGAAGGCTCATCCTCTACCACCACGGCGACGTTGGTAATGCGCTTGGCGTATTCGTCAGGAAGGCCGTCCAGCGCCTGCTGAACCAAGGCCTGAAACTCCGGCTCTGGGATGGTCAATCTACGCTTTCGCGGCGACATGGGCTGAACTGAACCAACTTACGCTCTACACAACAGCTGCTTTGTTCAGGATGTTCAAACAGGCTGTCCGGCAAGGCCGCATGGAGTGCGGCGATTGAGTCATACAGCCTGGGGGATGTCGCAGGAAGCCGTGCGACTGAGAAGGCCGCTGGCAACCTGTTTCAACATCCGGCTACGGATGGGCGGCGCGCCAGTTACACCCAACTCCGACATCCACTTTGAGCGGCACCGATAACCCCAACGCGTCACCGGTCGCTTCCATCTCCGCTTTGACGAGTTGCTTCGCCTGCTCCAGCTCCTGATCCGGCACTTCGAAGATCAGTTCGTCATGAACCTGGAGGATCATTTTGCAGCGCGGCAGTTCGTCTCGCAAGCGCCGATGCACCTTGATCATGGCCAGCTTAATCAGATCCGCCGCCGAGCCTTGAATCGGACTATTGACCGCCATGCGCTCGCCCACCCCGCGTTGAGATGGATCACCGCTCTGCAATTCGGGAATGGGACGACGACGGCCCAGAATGGTGGTCGTGTAGCCCTTGGTTTTCCCATCGTTGATGTTGTGGTCCATCAGAGCACGCACCGCTGCAAACTTTTCAAAGAAGGTTTCGATGTATTTTTTGGCCTCAGCTTGTGGCACACCGATGTTCGATGCGAGGCCGAACGGACTGATGCCATAGACGATCCCGAACACGACGCTTTTCGCCGCGCGCCGCATTTCGCGCGTGACGTCGCCGGCAGGCAGGTTGAAAATTTCCATGGCTGTCGCCATGTGAATGTCTTCCCCCTTCTCGAACACTTCCAATAATCGAGGATCCTGGGAGAGGTGGGCCAGAATGCGCGGCTCGACCTGACTATAGTCGGCACAGAGCAGGTGATGGCCGGGCGGCGCAATAAAGGCCTCACGGATCCGCAGGCCGTAGTCGCCTTTCACCGGAATGTTTTGCAGATTGGGATCGGTCGACGAGAGTCGTCCCGTAGCGGCGACCGTCTGATTGAGCGACGTATGAAGCCGCTTCGTGTCGGGGTTGACCAGCTGCGGCAAGGCATCGACATAGGTCGATTTGAGTTTGGTGAGCGTGCGATAGCTGAGAATTTGCGCGGGAAGCTCGTGCTGATTCGCGAGTTGCGTGAGCGTGTCTTCATCGGTAGAAAACCCCGTCTTCGTTTTCCGGAGCGGCTTCAGGCCCAGCGTTTCGAACAACACCGTGGCCAACTGCTTCGGCGAGCCGATATTGAATTCGCCGCCGCCCAACCGATAAATGGTCCCGACCATCTGCTCGAGTTCCCGCTCCAACTCCTTGCTCAAGGTGCGCAGCCCCTCGACATCGAGCAAAAACCCGTTGCGCTCGATGTCGGCTAACACCGGCACCAGTGGCATTTCCACTTGTTCAAAAAGCGACAGACTGCCCTGCTCTTTCAGCCGATCGCGCAACATGGGCGCAACTTTGGCCGTCACCGCCGCCGCCTCGCCGGTTCGACGAACCACACGTTCATCGACATCAAACAGAGACTGCGGTTCCTTGCCCCCTTCCTCGCGTTCGCCCGTGCCGAGCTGATAACTCAGTAGGTCCATGGCGATCGCTTCCAAGGTATGCGCCCGTCGATTGGGATTGAGCAAATAATCTGCAACCATCGTGTCAAAGTAGGGACCTGGCATGTCGATCCCCTGCCGCTGGAGCGCTAACAGAGTCGGTTTGAGATCCTGCACCGCCTTCGGCCTGCTCCCGTCCCGCACATACGCGGTGAGGGGCTGCGGCCAGTCTTGCGCCTCCCCTTGTACGAACGCGACAGTCCCGTCCGGCCAGCCGAAGGCACAGCCTTGAATGTCGGCTCGCACGCCGGCTTCATCACTCAATACACAAGCCAGCCCCATCATGGTGTCCGGTTGTCGCCGTTTCAAAAAATCTTCCGCTCCGGCAGTATCGTGTATGCGCTGAACCTCAGCCCCTAACCGGTTCTGCTCAGGAGTGTCGCCCTGAAAAGCCTTGGCCAACGTCATGAATTCCAGTTCACGCAGCAAGCTGACAAGCGTATCGGTCTGCGGGGCTTTCGCTTGAAAATGAGCCGGGGCAAATTCGATGGGACAATCCACCTGGATGGTCGCCAGCTGCCTGCTCATGCGGGCGCTCTCACCCTGTTCCAGCAACAGATTCTTCGTTTTGGCCGGAGTCACTTCCTCGACGCGGCGCAACAGCTCCTCGATCGTGCCGAATTGGGTGATCAATTTCACGGCGGTTTTCTCGCCGATCCCTTTGACACCGGGAATATTGTCGCTGGTATCCCCCATGAGACCCATAATTTCGACGACACGCGCCGGCTCCACGCCGAACCGCACCTGTGAATCCGCCTCGCCGAACCACTTGTCTTTCACGGGATCGTAAATGCGCGTTTTGGGAGTCAGCAGCTGAAACATATCCTTGTCGCTGGTGACGATCACGACATCGAGGCCTTCGCCTTCCCCCTTTCGTGCCAGGGTGCCGATCAGGTCGTCCGCCTCATACCCGGCCTGCCGAATCACCGGCAGAGACAGCGCTTCCACCACGCGATGAATATACGGGACCTGCGCGCTCATCCCCTGAGGCATGGGCGGCCGTTGCGCCTTGTATTCTTTAAAGGCCTCATGCCGGTGAGTCGGGCCTTTTTCATCGAAGACGACGGCGACATAATCGGGATGATGGTCACGCAGCACTTTCATCAACATCGTGGTGAAGCCATAGACCGCATTGGTCTGCAAGCCCTTGGAATTGCTCAAGGGCGGAAGGGCAAAGAACGCCCGATAGATATAGGCACTGCCGTCAATCAGATAGAGAGTGGGCATGATGGAGGAATAGGCACACGGGTTATGGATAACTGGCGCGACGGATGTCTACGTCGACGGCTGTCACTCGGGAGCAATGATCAGCGGCGGTTTGTCGAACTTGGCTCGCATCGCGTTGATCGTGCTGAGAACGGTAGATTGTCCGACGATTTTGGCTTCCACACGCCGCTTGCCGGGAAACTCGATCAATGACAGGCCGATCAACATGGTCAGCACGCCCTGTCCGGGCAAGAAGAGCATGAGGAATCCCGCGAACAGAAAAATCGCCCCGACGACATTTTTCACGACATGCCCCAGCAGCCGCAACACCGGATGATGGTTCTCCATCCAGGGGCGAGGAATGCGGGTATCGAAATAGTCCGCCGGCAACCGCATCAGAATGACAGGAATCGCGATCAGGGTTCCCACGAACATGACAACGGACGAGACGGCAAACCAAATCAACACGCTCGCCGGCACGTAGGATTCGATCTGCGCCAACATGTCGCTCATCACCGGCGCATCCTAGCACGGGCCTTTACGCGGCGGAAAGGGTGCCGACGCCCAGCGGGTTTACGTTCCCTGCTCTGCCAGCTATAATTCCGCACCATGCTGCCGCCGCGATCCAGCAGCTTCGTGCTAAGGACCATCCGCTCCTCGGCTTGCCGCCTGGCCGTCCTTGGCCTGATTCTGGTGCTGAATACCGTTGAGGTGTTCGACCAAGGAGCGCAGGCTGCCGATTCCGCTGCACCCCCAGAACTACAGATCGACATCAGCAAGATCGGACTCGGCAAAGAAGTCGTTATCACCCAGGGCAACAAAGAGTGGTTCATGCGCGTGGAGGTCACGCCGGAAAATTCTGTGGTCGTGCGGCAGGAAAAACAGGGAGAGCGTTACCTGCTCGATGAGAGCGAAATGCACGATCGCGCCATGACCGCGGCTGAGGTAGATGCGGCCATCAGCGACTTTATCAACAGTGTCAAAACCAGACAGAAGGTCAAATAGTCCCCATGGCCGATAAGCCGAAGTTTGTTCTCTTCGCCCATAACGCTACATACGACAAGCTACATCAGGTCGCAACGCTCGGCCTCACGGCTTCGGCTATGGGCAAGGATGTCATCGTGGTTCTCTTGTTCTGGACCATCAAGAAGCTGGCTGAGGGCAAGATCGACCACATTGACTTTCCTCCGGAATATGCCGCCTCGGCCGAAGAGGTCGCTCGACTCTTGAAGGAAAAAAAGGTTCCCCGGATTTCGGAGATGTTTCATGAAGCCCGTCTTGTCGGGCAATTTCGTCTCATCGCCTGTAGCGCGGGGCTCGAATATATGGGCGTCGAAGCGGGTGCGGTCGAACGCAACGTGGACGAAGTGCTCGGCCTTCCCGCGATTCTCTCTTTGACCGCGCAGGCGGAAACCAAACTCTTCATCTGATCAACGGATGACGCCGCCAATTCCGGACAGGACTGATGCCGGGACTGGTCACGCTGCATTAACGGCTTTTTGTCACCCCGACTCGATCGCAATACTCCGCAATCTTGCACCGGCTGCAGAACGGAGACACAGGCTGGCAAAGGTTCTGCCCGAACGGCACGAGCAGATCGTTGAAGGTGATCCAATACTTGCGTGGCAATTTCCCGCGCAAGGCCTTTTCCGTTTCATCAGGCGTTTTGGTTTTCACATAGCCCCACCGGTTGCTGATCCGATGCACATGAATGTCGACGCAAATGCCTGGTTTCTCATACCCGACTGTCACCACCAGGTTGGCGGTCTTTCGACCGACGCCCGGCAACGTGAGTAACGCTTCAATCTGATCCGGGACTCGCCCGTGGTATCGATCAAGCAGCTGCCTGCAAATCTGCTGAATCTGCTTGGCTTTGGTGCGGTAAAAACCCACGGGATAGATGGCGGACTCAACCGTCGACTGGGACAGCTGCTGCATCGTTGCCGGTGTTGAGGCCAAGGCAAAGAGCCGCGCACTGGCTTCAGCGGTGGTCTTGTCTTTGGTTCGAAGACTGAGGAGGCAGGAAATCAGCACCAGAAAGGGATCGCGGCCGGATTTTTTGGCCACGACGCCGACAACCGGGTCAGGCCAGCGGGCAATCTCCCGCTTGACCGTTCGGATGACGGCATGAATCTCGTGCGCCTGCATGGAGGTGCCGGAAAGAGGGATTAAATTGGGACGGTCTAGATGACTGGCGGAAGGAAAAACGCCTGGCGTCTATTCGGGACGTCTCTTTGCAAGCCACTTCTGGCGGCGGCGTTGAGCCTCTCGCTCTTTCGCCTTCTTGCGGACACTCGGCTTCTCATAGTACCGGCGGCGCTTCAGTTCGCGGAACAATCCTTCGCCCGCCAACTTTTTCTTGGCGACCTTCAGGGCCTTTTCAACGTTGTTATTGAAAACCTTAATTTCCATCGTCAGCTACCTTCGACTCTCTTTCACCGAAGTTTCAGGATATTCAACATGTTTTGGGGCCACGAATCGAAGGGCGGAGTGTAGCATAGCGATTTCGCATCCACAAGCATTTGTTCCGCTACGGCAAACCGTTCCCGAATGGATGCAACAAGTAGCTGATTTGGTTGAACTTTCATGTTTTCTTCGACCATCGCCACACAGCCATTGATTGCGGCATCCGCCAGTTCAATTCCCATCTTCAAGTCAGGCTGAAGCTCCGGTTTTGCCTGCGCCAACAGACCGCGCAGCAGCGGGATCACCTCGCAACAGAGTTTCACAATTTCCATCGGCGTTTCGATGGCGTCCAATAAACCGGAGGCTATTTGCACCGCTCGGTCAGGATGGTTAGGCGGAAGCTTCCTTGCCTTGAGAACTCGAGCGTAGGCATCCCGGTCGGCTTGCGCCAACTCGCGGAAGCGCGTACCAATCTCCGTGAGGCGTGTTTCGGCCGGACGTGCGCGGTTCAGTTTAGCCACCATGGTGCCTAATGTCGCCGCGAACGATGCCGCGAGGGCGCCTACACTGCCGCCCGTCAATCCTTGCTCAGCGGCAAGAACATTCGTCGATGCGACGGGCTTCGCGGGCAACGACGGTGACTCCTTCACCGGTTGCGACCCGGCCAGCCTCCCGATGGCTGCGCGCGATTCGGCACTGTCCAATCGCATTTCGAGGACCTGCCTGCCTTCAAATCGATCGAGACGAAGCGCCCGCTGCGCGGTATCGATGAGGCATTGCTCAGGAACCAGACCGATAATCTCCGTCCCCGCCACTTCCACTCCGCGAGCTGCCGCTTCCCGCTCCACCGCGGTAAAGGCCACCTGCAGCGAGGTTTCCTCATAGTTCGTCAGATTCATCGAGACCTGGACGAGCCCCTGGCTCCTCAGTTCAACGCCGATCGCTTTCACCGAAGGAAGACCGCCACTCGACTGCCGAACAGCCTTCGCGATCGCCTTGGCAACTAACAGGTCCCCACTCTTCAGATTGACGTTAAAGGCGATGAGCGGCCACCGCGCGCCGACTACCGTAGCGCCGGCGGTGGGATGCAGCTGCTTCGGACCGAAGTCGGGCACCCAGGCCGGGTCCGCGGCCATCCGGTCGGCCAGTCCCTTCAGGCCACCGTTTCGGATCCATTCCAGCTGGACGCGCTCCGGCCTCGCCGCCGCCTGCTCGTAGAGAAACACGGGGATTTTCAGCTCATTGCCAATGCGCTGGCCGACCATGCGAGCCAATTGTACACAATCCTGCATGCTGACCTCGCGAATCGGAACGAACGGCATCACATCCGTGGCGCCCACGCGCGGATGTTCACCATGATGGCTCCGCAGATCGATCAGCTGAGAGGCCAGTCGCGCCATCTGAAAGGCCACTTCGGCGACGGCATAGGGCCGTCCGGCAAAGGTGACCACCGAACGATGATGATCCGTGTCGTGCGACTCATCCAGCAAGGCTACGCCTGGGACGGATCGAACCAGGGCCACGAGGGCCTGGATGACGTCCGGGTTCCGGCCCTCACTAAAATTCGGCACACATTCGATCACCTGACTCACGGCATTCCTTCTTCTGGTGTGCAGGGCCGACTTACGGCCAGGACAGTCTCAGGCAAAAAAAAGCCGGAGGCAGGCGACCATACCCTCCGGCTTGGCAAAACATGACGGCTTCGCATCCGCGCGCCTGTCGCTGAGTGCTACTTGGCCTTTTTGACAAAGGCTTTGTAAATCCGTTTGGAAGAACTTTGCTCCTCTTCCAATCCCACCATTTGATGGCCGGTCGTCTCACACCAGGCCGGCATATCTTTCTTGATGCCTTCGTCGTCCGAGACGACTTCCAGCACCTGACCCATGGTCAGTTCCTTGATCTTCTTCGAGGTCAAAATAATCGGCATCGGGCAGAAGTACCCCAGCGTATCGAGTTTCACATCAGCCTGTATCATGCCCTCTCCTCAGCCCGCTTAGATAAACAGATTGACACTGCCCTGCTTGGCTTCCGCCAGGTAGGTGGTGACACCGGCAAATTGGTCGATTCCGTCGATCAACGTATCTTTCGTGATTCCCATCAAGCCCATGGTTGTGGTGCAGGCAATAAAGCGCACATCGAGATCTATCGCCATTTGCATCAACTCCGGCACGCCGGGCATACGATTCTGCTTCATGACGACCTGCATCATCCTCGTGCCCAGCCCCCAGAAATGAAAACGGGACAAGGGCAATGTGTCGGCGCCGCCTTTATTGAGGAAGCCGAACATGCGACGAAGCCAATCCGACGCGGAACTGCTCGCCCCCTTTTTGCGAATCGTGTTGAGCCCCCAGAAGGTAAAAAATACCGTCACGCGCATCCCCATCGCGGCGGCGCCCGTCGCGATGATGAACGCCGCCATCGCTTTATCGAGATCTCCGCTGAGGAGCACGATGGTGACGCGGTCAGCCTTCGACTCCCGGAGTTCCGCCAGGGCGGCTGTGGGCTCGATTTGTGCGGTCGTCATGGATTACCTCGCCTGTCTGAGCACACACGACTGAATTCGCATCAAAAATGACTATAGTCTCCACTTCTTTTTTTTGTCAAGAAACGCGAAGCCGTAACGGCGCTCCCCGGCGCTCCTGACGCAGCACTGCAGACGTTTCCCCTTGCGATCCATTGCTTGACCTGTTGCAGACCCGCCGTTATAGTCCACTCGTCCGCGAAGACCCTGGCCATATCCCGGTTATCCATGAGCACAGACCTCATCACCGAACTGAAACCCACGAAAAGTGCGCCGTTATTCGGCTTCTGGTATCCAGCCGCTACGAGCAGTTCCTTGGGCGTCGGACAGATGCAGACGCAGGTCATGTTGGGATTGCCCATCCTCATCTGCCGTGATCGCCAGGGGCAGGTCGCAGCCATGCGCGATATTTGTCCCCATCGCGGAATGCCGCTGTCATTTGGCCATTTTGACGGCGAGCGCGTCGAATGTGCGTATCATGGCTGGCAATTCGACACGGGCGGCCGCTGCCGCCATATCCCCGCTTTGGTCGAAGGCGCCGCACTTCAACCGGAGAAAATCGGCATCACGTCCTATCCCTGCCGGGATGAAGATGGATACGTGTGGGTCTTTCTCCCCGATCCGCAACAGCCCAATCAACCGGTGCCGGAACTGCCGCGTCTGCCGTTGCCATCCGCGCCCTACCGCATGGTGCAGATCTCTACCATCCTCGATTGCACCATCGACGACGGCATCGTCGGCCTCATGGATCCAGCCCATGGCCCCTTCGTCCATCAAAGCTCCTGGTGGCGGACGCAGGCCAGCATGCATGACAAAGCCAAAACCTTCGAGCCCATCCCCAATGGATTTCGGATGGTGCCCCATGCACCTTCAAAAAACAGCGGCCCCTACAAGTTGCTCAACAAACTCTACGGAGGCCCCCTGACCACCACCATCGACTTCGTGCTGCCCAATCAGCGGTTTGAGTTCGTGCAATGCGGGTCGATGTTTGTCTCCTCGCGCGCGACCGTGACGCCGGTCGGTGAGCAGCAATGCCGGATCGATTTCACCGCCGCCTGGAATATCCTTCCCTGGCTCCCCTTCGCCAAACCCCTGTTCCGATATTTCGCGAATATCTTCATGAAGCAGGATAAACAGGCCATGGAGCGACAGGCTGTTGGCCTGAAGTACAAACCTGCACTCATGCTGATCGACGACGCCGACACCCCGGCTAAGTGGTACTACAAGCTGAAAGCCGCCCATCTCGCTTCCGTGCAAACCGGACGTCCGTTGGAGCATCCGCTCAAAGGTCCGGTCACACTGCGGTGGAGAAGCTAGCAACAGCCTCGGCTGCCTGAAGTGGGCGGTACCTGACAAGACCTGCGCGCTGAGGGCGCTAGGTGAGTTGGTGGCTCGTTCCGTGGTTGGGCTCGTTCAAGAGCGCCATGGCCCGGCGGATTTGCTCCCGCGATCCCAGCAACGTCACGACGTCGCCGGCTTGGAGCCGCACGGTTTCAGACGGGTTCGATTGCGTGACCTGACTGCGAGTCCAGGCGATCACCGAGGCGCCGGTTCGCGGACGAATCGACAACTCTGTTAACGATTTGCCCACGGCGGGAGCGTCTTCGTCAACCCGGCAGGTTTCCACCTCGACATCGGTCAGCGTCCCCCCGCGCAAATGATGCGCCAATTCCGGCATTTCACTGCGACGCAGCAGGGCATACCCCTCCCGCCTGATTTGTTCAGCTTTTCTGGCCACGAATTCCTGCGGGAGACAATAGGTGCGCAATACCAGGGCAAAAATTTCAATCGACGTCTCGAACTCCTCCGGCACCACGTCATCCGCCCCCAGCTGATG
>ERZ724514.276-NODE-276-length-23090-cov-3.878012_pt1 | contig 23090 bp, 21 predicted proteins | sample MGYA00376047_ERZ724514 | MGnify/ENA primary metagenome ERZ724514 (study PRJEB28724, sample SAMN07190883) | activated sludge metagenome | isolation source: activated sludge of sewage treatment plant in Hong Hong | place: Hong Kong | collected 2016-03-17 ...
TTTGTTCCGGGTGGAATGTTCATGTCAGTTTGCGATAAAGAACCGCAAAAGTAGGGCAATCAATCCTTAACAAAAGTCTTTGCGCTGGTTTTCCCGTCAGACCATGTTGCCCGAAGGAAAATTATGCCGTTCGGTGTTCCATTCAGCGGGAGCAATGCCTGGGTGGTAGGCGGCTCTGTCGGGGTTGCTGACAGCAAACGACCCGTGTTGTCGAACAAGTCAATATTTTTCACGAAAGCCCGGTCGTTTTCCCAGGTTATTTGAAGAAAATCGCCATTCGAACGGGCCTGAAAAGCCCGATTGTCATCGGGGGCTTCCTTTACGGGTATGATGAGATCGTCGGTCACGGTGAGCAAAAAGGCCATATTGCCGGTGCCGATCAGCGTGTCGTTCCGGTATTCGGATATACACAGGCCGACTAAAAACCTGCCCAGTTTTTGCGGAGTAAAGGTGAGTGTTCCATCCAGCGGGTCAAGGGTCACTGCGGGGTCGCTGTCGAAAGGGGCCAGGTCGGAATACGGATTTGCATAGGCCAGGAGGTTGTATGGCGGCGCACAGGGTGGGTTAGGCTGGGCGCCGTCGCAGCCGGTCACCTCGGGCGCCAAGAGCAGCGGACCGCCTCCGTTGTAAATACCGCAAAGATCGAAGCGCAGACTGTCTCCGTCTGTCTCTGTCACCAACGGCGAAAAGGTAAACGGTTCGAAAATTTTTGCAAAAAACGGCAAGGTGGCCACTTGCGGCGTTGCGTTGCATAATCCGTTATCCGCATTAATATCTGTATAGACGGTGAACCCGTTGTTCTCGGGCAGGAGGATATTCAGGATGTCAGATGCCAGGCAACAACGCTGATACACTACGGTGTACCTGCCCGGTGGCAGGTTCAGTTGTTTGACGTACGTGGCTTTTTCAATACAGCCCGGCAGGCCGTTGGATGCGCCGGCTACCATCTCGATAGCGTTTGGAGATGCCTGAAAACTGCCGTATAATGTCGTATCGCCGGCTGCCGATTTATAAATGGCACATTGCATCGGACTATCGAAAGGAGCGCCATTGCTGTTGCAATCGCGATAGATGACAAAGGTCACTTCATAGATGTTGTTGCCCAAGCATTTATGAGAGGCCTGAAACCCGATCAGGTGTGCGGCCTGCATAAATTGGACGGAGAGAAAAAAGCAAGCCAGGGGTAAAAGATTTTTCATGGTGTGTATTTGTTTTGTGTGTGGGTAAAATGCCTGCGGGCGCCCGGTAAAAATACCGTTTCTCGCCAACACCCCCTACCTTCACCCCGCCAAAAAAATAACGTATATGAAAAACAAGCACCTGGTTTTTCTCTTTTTTGCCACACTTATTGTCGGCATATTGGTACGTCAGGCGCCCTGGAAATCGGCCAGTATCTTCCAGACCGGACTGATCCGGATCGACACTGCTGAAGTGACCCAAATCACGTTGTTATTGCCACCGGCTGCCATAGACGATAAAATGGCGGATGCTGAATTGACCATGGAGAGAAATGAAAGTGGCTGGGCGGCCACGCAGGGAATCCGCTCTTCGGTTGCTCCCGGGCAACAGGTGTCGCAGATGCTTGAAGCGCTGTCGCTGGTCCAGTCTGTCCGCATCGTTAAAACAAGCCTGCCGGATACGCTCGGATTGGGGATCACCGAACGCCTGCGCGTCCAGGTGTTTCACGAAACGGAACAGATTGAAATGTTTGAAATTGGCAGGGAAGTCATGGAAGAGGGGCGCCCTGCCACCTATATACGGCTCGTTGACCACGGCGGTATTTACCTGGTGCACGGCCCCCTTCGCAGCATTTTTCTGAAAAACCTGAACGATTTTCGGGTGACCTCCGTCATTGACTTTGACCCGAATGCCGTGACTGCTATACGGGTAAAGTTCCCGGGAGATTCAGCATGGATGGTTTATAATCTGATTAAAAATGACACGACCGGTTTTTGGCATTCGCCGGAAATACCCCTGACAGATATTCCCGGTGACAGCATTCAAATGCGGCTGCAACGCCTGTCGCTCCTGAACGGCAGCCCGTTTGCGGATAATTTTGATGAAAGTCGCGAGCGGGAGACTGCCTGGGCGCAGATCGCACTGTTCCTCAACCCGACAGATTCCATACTCCTTCGGGCCTTCTATATGAAACCTCCCGACCTGCCGGATGAGATATCCATGTTAAAAGCGGGCGGCCTGCCGCTGTACGTCGTACATTCCTCCCGTAACCCGTACAATTATTTTGCCCCGGCAGATACGCTTTTACTGCGCAGGCTGTTTCTGGAAATGATACCGCAACCTTCCGGCAAAAGGACAAATACCATACAATCAACTTCCCATGACCACTGAAACGCGGCACATTGCCAATTGGGGAAATTATCCCTGCATAGAGGCAGAAATGGCTACGCCTTCAGACCGGGCGGAACTTCGGGCGTATCTCCTGGCCAATACGAAACTTATCGCCCGGGGTAATGGCAAATGTTATGGCGACGCTGCGCTGAGCGGCCATATCCTGTCTACCCTTGCCCTCGATAAAATACTTCATTTAGACCTGGAGACTGGCATCGTGTCATGCGAAGCCGGCGTGCTGTTATCCGACTTGCTGAACCTGATCGTGCCTGCGGGCTGGTTTTTCCACGTCACCCCGGGCATCAAGGCCATCACGGCAGGCGGCGCTGTAGCCAGCGATGTACACGGTAAAAACCATCCTTCGAAGGGATGTTTTTCAAACTGGCTGATCTCGCTCGAACTGATGACTGCTTCGGGGGATGTGCTGACCTGCTCCCGGACAGAAAACACCGGGCTTTTCTGGCAAACCTGCGGCGGCATGGGCTGGACGGGCATCATCCTGTCTGTCACATTCCGGTTGATGCAGATACCGTCTCTGCAAATGCGGCAAAAGACGGTGATTGCAGGCAATCTGGACGAAATATTCCGCGCTTTTGAGGACTATCAGCAGTGGCCCTATGCAGCAGGCTGGCTGGACTGCACGGCGTCCGGAACGGCATTTGGCAGAGGAACGGTTTATTTTGCCGAGCATGTTGCAGGAAACGGGGAGTTTAGCCGACCGGCCCCAAAAAATCGCAATATCCCGTTTTTCTTTCCTTCCTGGGTGCTCAACCCGCTATCCATCCGTTTACACAATCTGCTTATGTTTTCCCGGGCAAAAGCCGGAGAGCGTCTCGTCGATCTGGACACCTATTTCTATCCGCTCGACAGCCTGCAAAACTGGAACCGGCTTTACGGTCGCCGGGGATTCATCCAGTACCAGTTCTGTTTGCCGGAAGCACAGAGTTTCGACGGTATCCGACGCATTTTGGAAACCATTAAAAGCAGTCCGGAAACACCTTTTCTCAGTGTGCTGAAGCGGCACGGCGAACGGCCACCCGAGGCGGTGCATTCTTTTCCGATACGCGGTTATTCGCTTGCCCTTGATTTTCCGCGCACGCGGACAGTTTTCGACCTGGTGCGGCGACTGGATGAAATAGTATGGGACCTTGGCGGAAAAATCTACCTGACCAAAGACGCCTGTTCCGCATCGCGCATGGGGCGGGTCGATCCGGCGGCGTTTGGGGAGGAGAAGTTTTGTTCCTTGCTCAAACGGCGGATATTGGGTGATTAAGCCGGCAGTATTTAAAGGGTTTTACATGAGTCATCCCGAATTTTTAAAATGACTTCTCCGAGGTCATTCACTCAGGAAAATTCGGGATGACTCATGTTGCCTGTCAACGCCGGAACTAAACCGCCAACCCTCCATCTATCTCTTCTACCCGCTTGCTCAATACCCCATACTGATCATTGAACAGGGCAATTTGCGCCTCCTCGTTGGCCAGCATGGCATCGAGGTCGCTGAAATTCTCGCTGATGCGGCCTTTGATCACGTGTACGTAGGCGTGCAGTTTGGTGTCGAGTTCTTCCGCCATGCGCGCGCGGCCGCGGGCGATTTCTTCATCGTAGCCGTTGATGATCTTGCGGCGCTGCAAGCCTGCGGTGACGCCGGCGAACAACATGCCCAGCCCGGTAAGCACCCCGCCGGTTATATCCAGAACAGTGATCTTGGTGACGCCGGCGAGGATCATGCCTATGATGGCTGCGCCGCTTCCGGCGGCGATATTGGGCGAAACCGTCGCATTGTCGGGGAACAGCCGCTCGTCAGTGAAGTTTTCCGAGCGCGACATGAAGCGGGAAAATGCCTCCTGGAGTTCCCTTAGCACGATAGCGCGTTTTCCGGCGATATCTTCAAAAATATAGGAGTCGCTTTTGACCACGGTGCTGCCTGCTCTGATTTTCAGGTCGATCATTTTGGCCATCTGCTGTACCGAATCGGCCAGGTCGACAACCCCCTCGTTGAGTTTGATCTTGAGTTCGCCGTTCAGGTTGAGTTCGAGTTTTTTGGTCAGTTCGTCGAGCCATTCCTTGATAGAAGCCTGTTTCCTGAAAATACCCTTGACCGAGCGGAGCAGCATGGAAGGAAAGGAAAGTCCGGCGGAGAGTTCTTCACCGATATTGCGGGTGATGCGGTCGTATCCGTTCAGCAGGTTTTCGATAAGTTGCCCGGCCTGGTGTTTTGATTTGCGCTCCTGGTTGTCGAGCGTCTGGCGGATATCCTCCCTGAAAAGCGTATCGGCCTTGAACTGCTCGGCACGGGTGTCGAGGTCCTGCCGGATGCGATCAAGGATATGGCGCGAGGTTTCGAGGTTGTTTTTGAGTTTGAGCGCCGCCCCGCGCCCGCCGGTTACGTGGGTGCGGATATAGTCGCGCACCTGCGAAAAGCCGCTTTGGTCGAACCGGTGTTCCAGTTCCGCTTTGGCGCTGGTCGTAAAAATGGCCGGTTCCGACATGCCTTTCTTAACCGCATAGTCGTATAGGCCGCGTTCGTTGACGGCGAGGTCTTCAGCCGACATCAGGTCTTTTTGCTGGAGAATAAAAATAATCTTTTTGTGCCAGTCCCGGTGGATGAAATCGAAAAAGTCCCACGCCGACTGCCGGTAGGGGTTTTTGGCCTCAAAAACAAAAATGACCAGATCGCTGGCGGGTATGAAATTCTCGGTGATCTCCTGGTGTCGCTCTACAATGGAATTGGTGCCCGGCGTGTCGACGATGGCAATGTCGCGCAGGATATCGACGGGCAACATTATCTTTTTCAGGTAGGGATTTACAACAATCACCTCTTCCTTTTCGCCGTAGAGTATCTGCTGAATGGTATCGGTCATGGGTTGTGGCGCTACGGCGCATATCTCGCGGTCGGCCTGGAGCAGTGCGTTGACAAAACTGCTTTTTCCGGCCTTCACTTCACCCACGATGACAAACATAAACGGTTCGCCCATGCGATTGCGCAGTTCTCCCACCGTGGCCGCCAGGTCTTTGTGGCCGATCTCCTGACTCAGGTTTTGGAGGTCTTTGACGAGGTCTTCCACCTGCACGCGGAGTGCCTGGGTATGTTGGTTCAGAATCATGTAGCAAACTTACGGTGATAAGTGCGTTGTACCAACATCTGTCAGTTCCGGGATATCTTCGAACTGGCTATCGGCTTTGATTTGCCTTCCAGGATGTCGATTACGGCTTTTTTCAGGTCTTCATACTGGAACCCTTCATTGAAACCGGTTGCGAAGGTGTAATGCGTATCGTCTTTGTCCATGCCGAGCAGGTATTTCGGGCCACCGAGTTCCACCGAAACCGGGGAATTTTCCGTTTGAATCCTGAATTCGACCCTGTCGTTTTGATCAACAACATAAAACAGGTGCTTGAAGTACAATTCTCCGGGTATTACCTCGAAGCGCTCGAATGCCTGGATGAGTTTGTCGTTCCAGTCGAACTGATCGAAGCAGAACATATCGGCCAGACTGCCTTCCAATACGCCTTTTGCATGTAATTCGTACAGTTTTTCCCGGTAAGGCGCCGCCTTTGCATATTCCTTTTTGCCATAGTACACCTGGGATAGTTTGGCATAAACCGTATAGTCCTCCGGGTCCAGCATGTTCAACTCGACCAGCGCAGATTCGGCCTTGTCGTAGTGCCGGTTGAGCAATTCGTACAACCCGATATTGTACAGTATTGTACGGTAGGAAGGACTTGCTTTCCCGATTTTGTCCCTTGCAGCGTATGAAGCCTCCAGCGCTTTGCCGGGCTTGTTTAGTGCCGCGTATGCCTGTGGGATCATGGTGTAAGGCCTGTCGTCCGCACCCGGATTTTCGATAGCACTCTGGTATGCCCGGAGGGCTTGCTCCATTTGATCCATGCTGAAATAGGCGTCTCCAAGGCCGCTGTAATAATTGCCCTTGTCGGGTTTCAGTTCAATGGCTTTTTTGATCGACACCACAGACTCTCCAAATTGGCCAAGGTATTGAAGCGTCATGCCTTTTATGTAATGCGCTTCCGGATCAGCAGGGTCTTTGCCAATCGCCATATCCATGAATTTCAGACAGTTGTTGTCGTCGGCATTCAGGTAATACGCAAGTCCCACGTAGTAAACCGCTTTGGAGGGGTAGGAAGCGGCGTTTTCTGCGTACGTTGCTATAATTTTGTCGTAAGCCTTCTGATCGATGAGTGCTTTCAGTTCGGCGGTCACGCTGTCCTGCGCGCGGGCTGTTGTGAGGGGAAAAACGATGCTGAGTAGTAACAGTAATTTGTTCATGTGGGGATGGATAGTTGGCGTAAGATTTTTGTTGATAACGACCGTGAAACGGGTAAATTGCACACCGGAATGTGAAGATCAAACCCCTCAATGACCCAAATCATCGCCAGTCCGTCACCAGTCCCGAACCTTTGTCGCCGCTCGACCATGGCAACAACTACTACAGCATTCTCATTCTGGCAATATCCTCCCGAAGCATGGCTCGAATCCCTGCACTCCACACGCCATGGGTTGAGTCAGCGTGAAGCCCAAAAACGCCTGCGGCTGCGCAGGCAAAAGGAAAAATTACCACCTGAATGGTGGAACGCCGTATCCCTGTTTTTCCGGCAATTTAAAAATCCGCTCGTATTGCTGCTGGCCGTGGCCGTGGCGCTTGCCGCCGCCCTGGGCGACTTCACCAATTCCCTGATCATTTTGGCCATATTGCTGCTTACCGGTATGCTGGGTTTCTGGCAGGAGTATAAAGCCGACCGTGCCGTGAAAAAGTTGCGGGAGATGGTCAGAACAATGGCTCTGGTGCAGCGAAGCGGCGCCTGGATTCAGGTCCGTCAGGCCGAGGTGGTAGCCGGCGACTGCATCAGGCTAACGGCCGGCGATATGATCCCCGGCGATTGTCTGTTGCTCGAATCGAAGGACCTGTTTGTCAACGAAGCGGCGCTCACCGGCGAGTCGTTCCCGGTTGAAAAAGAAACCAGAACCGGCGCCCCGTCTGACCCGTCACAGGAAAAGCGGCACGCGCTTTTCCAGGGCTGCAGCGTGGTGAGCGGCACGGGTGTGGCCCTGGTAGTCAAGGCTGGCATCGACACGGAACTCGGCAAAATTACCCGCGAACTGCAATCGGGTGAACCGCAGACGGCTTTCGAGCGCGGCATCAACGACTTCGGTTACCTGCTGATACGGCTCACGCTGTTGCTGGCTTTCGGCATTCTCATTTTCAATATTCTGCTCGGCCGCCCGGCCGTAGAGTCCATTTTTTTTGCGTTGGCCCTGGCGGTAGGCATGGCGCCGGAGTTGCTGCCGGCTATCATGATGACCACGCTTTCTTCGGGTGCACTGCGTATGGCACAGGAAAAAGTAGTGGTCAAAAAACTGGCGGCCATTCAGAACCTCGGCGCGATCGATGTGCTGTGCTCCGATAAAACCGGGACGCTGACAGAAGGCATTGTGACCGTGCATGCGACACTCGACCTGGCAGGCAATCCGTCGGAAAAAGTCCGGCAGTACGCTTTTCTGAACGCGTTTTTCGAATCGGGATTCTCCAATCCGGTCGACCTGGCGCTCCGCAAACTGGAAGGTGTTTCTCCCGATGGTTTTTCCAAAGTAGACGAGGTGCCTTATGATTTTATCCGAAAACGCCTTAGCGTGGTGGTCGGGCAGGGAAAAAAGCAATGGATGATCACCAAGGGCGCCTTGCAAAACGTACTCGACGTTTGCACGCAAGTGGAAGGTGAAAAAGGAATGTTCAAACCACTTGCGGAATTCTCCGAACCAATACTCAGGGCGGCCAAACGCCACGGCGATGCGGGATTCCGGATACTTGGGCTGGCGTATAAGGATATCACCGGTGATCCGGTGATCAACCGCGACGATGAAACCGACATGGTCTTTCTGGGCTTTATCCTGCTGTACGACCCGCCTAAAACAAGTTCGCTGGGCACGATCATGGATTTGAAAAAACTGGGTGTCGATCTGAAAATCATCAGCGGCGACAGTGCACATACGGTGCGCCATACGGCAGAACTAATCGGATTGACCCATTTCAATGTCCTCACCGGCCGCCAACTGCAAAGTATTACCGACGATGCCTTGCCGACAAGGGCCTCTCAAACCAGTCTTTTCGCGGAGGTGGAGCCTTACCAGAAGGAACGCCTGATCCGCGCCCTGCGCGCCAAAGGCCACACGGTGGGTTATATCGGCGATGGCATCAACGATGCCCCGGCGCTGAAGGCTGCCGATGTAGGTATATCTGTAGACAGCGGCGTGGACGTGGCCAAGGAGGCTGCCGATATCGTGCTGCTCGACAAAGACCTCAAGGTGCTGCTGCAGGGCATAGTAGAAGGGCGGCGGACGTACATGAACACGCTGAAATATATCTTCATTACTACCAGTGCCAATTTCGGCAATATGTTTAGCCTGGCCGGGGTGTCGCTGCTGATTCCCTATTTTCCGCTCCTGCCCAAACAGGTGCTGCTGCTCAATTTTCTGTCGGATATACCGGCGCTGTTCATTGCATCGGACAAGGTGGACGAGGAAATGCTCCGGCAACCCAAAAAGTGGAACATCGGTCTGATTCGCCGGTTCATGTTTTTGTTTGGCGCACAGAGTTCCATGTTCGATTTCCTGACTTTCGGGGTCTTGCTGCTCGTTTTTAAGGTGCAACAATCGGCCTTCCAAACGGCCTGGTTTGTTGAATCCGTCATCACCGAAGTGCTTATCCTGCTGGTCATCCGCACCACACGGCGGGTCTGGCGCAGCCGCCCGAGCACCTGGCTCGTTCTGTCCGGTCTTCTGGTCATTGCCGGTACGCTGCTGATGCCCTACCTGCCTTTTGCAAACCTTCTGGGCTTTCAACCCTTGTCGCCGGGACTGCTGGCCGGAATGGCGGGCATTGCCGTGGCATACGCCCTGTTGTCGGAATATGTGAAGGGGCGCTTCTTTCGGTATGCCCGGATTTGAACGTGTAAAAGCATCGACAGGTTAAATACCCGGTAACTGTGCCGAAACTTTTGTCCAGAAGCCGTCGTCGAGCAGCCGCGCACTGCCGAGCAGTGCGGCCTGTTCGAGTAATTTGGAAGGCGCAATCCGGGCGGCAATACCCGCCTTCTGCAACCCTTCCCTTAAACCGGGGCCGAACAGCGGCAACGCGTGGGCGATGTTGCCGCCGATAATCAGCACTTCTGCATGGAAACGGCCAAGCCAGGGCGACAGACATTCCGCCAGGTTGTGGCCAAACGCGGTAAATAAAGCCCGGGCCTTTTCATCCGAGCCGGCTTTGTTCATCAGTTTTTTAACGCCTTCAATCGTTTCGCCGGTCGTTTTTTCCCATTCACGGACAAACCAGCCCGTGGAAAAATATTGATCCGCAATGCCGTCTTTAAAGGGAAGGTGCCAAAGGCAGCCTTCTTCCGGCACGTCTTCCCGCTTCACCACCGGCACTCCATGTTCTATGAATGCCGAACCGAAACCGGTACCTAATGTGATCACGACTACTTTCACAAATCCACGGCCTTCTCCCAGCCATGCTTCACCTACCGCAAAGGCGGAAGCGTCGTTCAGAAAGCGCATGGGCAGGTCACTGCCCGTTGTCAGCAGCGGTTGCAGCGCGGAGGGAATGTGCAGGCCATAGAGTTGCGGAAACTTGTGCTGCATTTTCGAGATGCCGTTCCGGTAGTCGAATGGCCCCGGAATGGCAAACCCGATGCCGGCCAGTTCCGTTGCGTCAACGGTGTCAATGGTACTGTTCAATGCAAATGCCCAGCGGTCCAGTATCGTTGCAGCATCCCCGTCATGGTGGTAGGTGGCACGGGAAAGGGAGCCGGCCAGCAACCGGCCTTTCCCGATTTCGACTGCTGCGCAGGTAATGTGCGTCCCGCCGATATCAACGCCTATGGATATTGTCTTGTTGAACATCTCTCTTATTCCATATTGTCCAGGAATCGTTTTGCAATCTTTAAGGGCCGGAAAACGTACCGTTTTTTGAGGTGGTGACCGCCGCTTCGGTGGAGGATGTCCCGGAGCGTAGCCAGCACGGTGAGCAGGTGTTTCCCTTTGTTGAGCATCACACATTCCGCCTGTGCTGCGCGCACCGCATCGCTAAGTTCGGATCGGGTAGCGATACCACTTTTGTTCAGGGTTTCCAGCACCTGTGTAGCCCATACTACCGGAACGTGAGCCGCCTCACACAGCCACAATATCTCCTCCTGTATTTCACTGAGTCGCTCAAATCCGATCTCAACGGCGAGGTCGCCCCGCGCGATCATGACACCAAATGCCGGCTCGGCCATCCCCTGCAACAACAATGCGGGTAGGTTTTGAACGGCCTCTGCTGTTTCAATTTTGAGTACAATGGGCAACCGATTGCCGCCTTTTTTTCGCAACAATGCCTGCAGGTCGGCCACATCGGCAGCCGAGCGGACAAAGGAGAATCCCAGCAAATCCGCGTGTTCCTGTGCAAAGGGCAGCACCGACCGGTCATAGTCCGTCAGGCAGCGCACGGACAGAGCGGTATCGGGAAAATTGATGCCCTTTTCGGGCTTGAGGCGCGGCTTGGCAGCAGAAATACGCACCATACGGAGTGTTGCAATCTGCCTTCCGGGCGTCTCCACCCGGGCTTCAAAAAGTCCGTCGTCGAACAGTACCCGGTTGCCTGCACGCAGGTCTTTGACAACCCCCGGAAGAGAGCACCCCAATACCTTGTCCTTTTTGTTGAAACGCGCGTGTGATTCTGCGAGGTAGAATACCTCCTGCTCTTCCAGTTTTAGCCTGCCTTTTCGCCGGCCTTTACCCAGCAGTTGGGTCCGGATCTTGGGTCCGGCAAGGTCGAGGTAAATCTTGCAGGTGCGGCCGGTTGCATTTTCGGCTTTACGGACATTGTCGACCATACGTTGCCACACGCCGGGTCCGTCGTGGGCGCAGTTGATGCGGGCGATATTCATGCCTGCGTTTACCAGGGCCTTGACGGTGGCAAAATCGTCTGCGAGCGGGGTGTCGAAGGTGACCATCAGGTGCGGTATCCCGGGGTATTCCTTGCGGCCGAACAAATCGTTGGCGCGCCGGTGCAACAGTTGGGTCCCGGCAGTGGCGTCGCTGCCTGAAATATCTTTTTTTGGGATTTTGACGCCCAACCGGAGCAAAACGGCTTGCACCTGCCGCAAAATATGGCTTTCCGAACTGGCCAGTGAAGATAACCCGGCATCGTGCAGGTCGTCCTGCAGGGGACGCAAGTCCTCGCGACGCAGCGCTAGGTAGTGGATGAGGTTGGTAGCGCTCCGTTTTTGGTGGGGGTGCACCTGTGCAATGATCTTTTGCCCCTGTTGCGCTGCCGCTTTCAGTTTACTGTAAATCTGCCCGATATCGGTGCGCAGTTGAGCAAGATCGTTTTTCATGATGATGCAAAAATATGGGAAACGCCCCTGTTATCTTTTGTCGCCTGCATTTTATGTCCCTCCAGGTTGGGAAAATATACTTGTTTCGTGTCGTCAATAAAATTGGAACTGACGATACTGCGGAGGATATAGTTGCGGAAAAACCAGAATTTTCCCCGTTTGATCTCGTCATATACCAGTCTTCCAAGCCCTTCCCGGTACAGTTTTATGGAGGAGTTATAGGTTGTTTTCAGCGTGTGCAGAAGTTCCAGCATTTCCGCCTTGCCGATAAACGGGTGTTTCCAGACCAGGTTTCGCGAATCGTATTTATGGAGGTCGGGCTCGTCGATGCCGAACTCGCGGTCGATCGTGGTCCATTGACCCGTTCCGGGAAAAGGTGTCAGGACGCTGGCGCGATTGATTTCGAACCCCAGCGCCTTGAGTTTGTAAGCGTCTTCAATAGTTCTGTTGCGGTCCATACTCGGATGACCGATGATCGAAAATGCATAGCGGAACATGCCGGGTTTGCGCGATACCTCCGCCCATTTCCTGATGTTTTCTACCTTTTGTTTCTTGTTCACATCGCGCAGGATTTCCTCATCCATGAATTCGACGCCGATGCCGGGTAAACGAAGACCGCGCTCGTACCACTTTTCCAGATTGGCGAGGAAAATTTCCACACGCGACTGTGCCGCCCAGATCATGCCATACCTGGCGAGCAGTCTGGTGATCTCGTCGTAATGCGTCGCGTTGGCGCCAAAGGTTTCGTCGAAGATGGCCATATACCGGATGCCCTTCTTGTGGTAGTATTGCAGCACCCGGTCAATACTTTCCAAACTGACGGTAAAACGGTCTTTGATAAAAACGGGCGTCTGGCAAAAGTTGCATTTATACGGGCAACCGAAAGAGGTATACAGGATGCCAAACGACAGGAAGGGTATTTTCCAGATCGCTGTGACGGTTGCCGTCATCACGGGGTGCTCGATACGATCCGGATGAAGCGTGTAACCAAAAATTTCGGCGACTTCATTAAATGCCGAGCCGGTGATGACGCGATCAACTGCGTCTTCGATGACCGGTACCGGCGCCCCGTAGTTGCCGGCCCAAATTTCACCGACGCCCTGCTCACGGGCATACCGGATCATTTCGAGTATTTCAGGGATCTGATACAGATAGACGCTAAACCCAATGATGTCCCATCCTTCCTTCACCTTTTCGGTAAATGCCTCCCAGGAGGGGTATTCCAGTACTTCGATCTCCGGGACGTTTTGCTTCAAGAACCGAAGTCCGGGACTTACCCGAACAGCGGCGCCGGCCCTCGGAAAGGTTTTGACGTGCTCGGCAACCATGTCGGTCACGACGTTCGGTTTGTTGTAGACCGTTGTAAAAAGTACTTTTTTCATGCGCTTGTATTTGTAGCCTGTTTGCGGAGCACGTAGCTGTTGTATTGCATACTGTTATCAAAAAACGCCCGGAATCGCCTGCTGCCTTCCACTCCTGCAAACTCGTAGAAGGCCTGACGCAACCAAACCGGGACCCTGTCGTCGATCACCTTTTTGCGTGCTGCGGCATCCTGTTGCAAGGCGAGCACAACATTCTGCCGAATGTCTTTATGCCTGATGATGTCGAACCCCGTGTTTTGCAACAGCATACGGGTAGGCTCGACATCCTTGTTTTTAACCATGTCTGCGAAGAAAAACAGGCCATTGGGCCTTAGTACCCGGTGTGCCTCCCGGAAAAAAGCGCCTATATCGCCGTAACACCGCGCCGACTCAATATTCACGACTGCGTCGAAACGGACTGGCGCGAAGGGCAATCGTTCCGCCGTTCCGCTGACAAAGGTCAGTCCCGGCACCTGGTGCTTGCGGTTGCAACGCGCCACCAGGCGTTTGGAAATATCCAGAGCAACATACTCTTTGGGTTTTCGGTAGCGGGCCAGAAAAGAAGCGCCGCCGCCGCGCCCGCAACCGACCTCCAGTACAGAAGCACCGGTTATGGACATGCCTTTCGTCACATGCTGGTATAACTGAATGCCAAATCTATCCGGCTCGTCCCGGGCTTCCAGTACCAGATCATCAAATTCGCCGTTTGGGCTGGCATATCCGTAGTTGAGGAAAACCTTGTCGATTTCAGAATCAAGCGTGTTGAGTACGTCGTGCCAGATGCGCCACAACGCAGGTCGCCACATCCCGGGCAGATCGCAATAATGTTCTACCAGTTTTTTCATATGCATTTCAAACCGTTTGGTAGGCATGGCAACCGCTGGCCGCCTTGATCGCCTGCAAGCCCTCTTCTACTGTTTGACTGATTGCGCTGCCGCATTTGTTTCGGCACAGAGGGCAGGCGTGAAAATCGCCGTCGGTGTCGATGTACAGATAGCGTTCGCCACCGCCGCCACAGCCCACATGCCGCTGAAAAGCGCCGTGGTACTCGACGATGGGATAATCGCGGAAAGCGATTCCGGTTTGCACTTTCCGGTGAAAATCCTCCAGCACTGCCAGATGTTGTTCCTGTAACTCGACCGATTTGCTACCTGATGCATAATTGCCGACTGCTCTGGGTTCCAGTATTCTGACGAAATGCACCTTGAGCGACATCGCCAACTGAAGGTATCGCCACAGGTGCTCTGGTGTACAAAACGAGCGCGTTGGAACGAGCGTCAGGGCTGTGACAAGTCCGGCCTCGCGTGCATGTACGGCTGCCTGACAGGCCCAGTTAAAAGCGCCGGACAGGTTGCGAAACCGGTCGTGCTCTTCAGCATTCCAGTGGTCGAGACTGATGGTAATTCCTGTCAGCCCCGCGTTTTTTAATTGCTGGGCACGTGCTGCATCCAGCCGGTAACCCGAACTGGATATCCAGAAATCGGTCTGCCGGGTATCGCAGTTCCCCAGTATTTCCAGTAAATCGCTGAACCGGTTAATGGGTTCTCCACCGCCGAACTCAACGTTGGCCAGGCCGCGTGCCTGAAATTTTTGAATAATGGAAAGGATATCCGGTACGGAAAGCACCTCTTTGTGGTTCAGTGCTTCACCCTCAAAACAGTGCGCACACTGCATCGAACATTTTTTGGTAATGCCCATCAACAGCAGCAACAGCCCCCTGGTAAATCCGGGAATCGGAATGCTGCGGTGCAGTTCATTGCGCAGCATGGTATCCAGTCCGGGCGAAGGGAAGCCCGACATGCTCATCATGGAAAAAACACGACCTCCGACGACTGCCGCTTTGTGTAGATGCCTGTAACGGTTGTTGAGTCGGCTTTTCTCAACCACCCCTGCGACAGCCTTTACCGCATCGCGCGGGTCGGGATAGGCTGTCCAGGCAAGTTGACAAGCCCGCAGCAAAGCCCTGGCCTGGTACCATCGGAAGCGCCAGCCGGTGTAATAGCGGTTGTTGTGATCCATGATCGTGCAGGTTGGTTATCAGTGCTCCTGAGCAGTCCAAAGGATTTCCCGATTAAAAAAATCGTTCCAGCGATCCCGGGCATACTTTGGAAAAGCATCTGGATGGGTAAACTGGCGCAGGTACCGTCTGGATGGACTTCCCGACGACGGCTCGTGCAGGATTTGATAATATCCCTTTGCGTGTAACAGCAACGTTCGGGTACCGTCCGCCGCAGCCGGTGGTTCGGAAAAGCGCAGCCTTGCTTCGTCGCCGGTTTGGGCTTGTACATAATACTGCCCGTCATCTGCACGCAACAGGTCCTTTAAGTCACGGCCGTTCTGATCGGTGGCTGATACCAGGGGCAAAACCCGGGTACTTGCGGTCGAGCCTGACGTATAATCCAGGGCGACGTAATCAATTTCCCAAAAACGGAATCCTGTACTGAGCTTGAGGTGTACCGCCTCGCCTTCAACCTTTGACAGGTCTATTGGCAATACATCGCGCCTGGGTGCTTTGGGACCGATCAGGTTGAAGAAATCGGTCCGTTCCCATTTTCCCGGCGCAGTTTCAAGCCATACCGAGAGCGGAATATTTTGCTCCAGGGTCCACTGTTGCAATGCTGCCGAGTCTTTTTCAAGAAATTTACGGCGAATTCCGGGGCCATATTTGCCCAGGTCGTTCTGCAACATCTTATGCGAATAAGCCAGCCAGGGAGAGGTGTTGGCCCGGATCAGCAGTTTCGCATTCCGGGCGCCGGGCTGACGCCGGAAGCGCAGCATCAGGCCGTCTTCCGCTTTCGGATTTGCGCTTTGTACGCTTCCCTTGTATGAATCGTCGCCTTCTCTGAGGAGTGCCGGCAGCACATCCAGACCGTCAAGGTCGGTAGCGGCAATGGGTGATTCCGGGTGCGCCAATACATGCAACCGGCCATATTTGTCGTACAGGGCTATTGTGCCTTCAGGCTGATCCACAGCAATTAACTCGAGTGAATTGATATACTGTATCTCGGGGTCTTCATTGGCTATTTGTATCCGGTAGACGCCACTGTCTGCCTGCAGATGCGACAGTGGGAGCCAATCATTTCGCTCCAGTTGCGGGTGGGTAGATCCGGAAAAAATATCCCCTTCAAATACCTGCTGGTCCGGATTGTCCGCATAAACTACGGGGCAGGAGCAGGCAACTGCCGCAATTATAATAGCCACAAAAGGGAATGTTGCTAGCCCAGCTAAATACGATCTATTGGCCGATCCATCAGAATTAAACTCGTATACCTCGCTGCGGGTCACCTGATCGAATGAAAGATAAATTCTGTTGGAATCGATCAAGGCCTGAGCAAAGCTGTTTTTGACATAAAGTACGACATATTGCAGGCGTTTCTTGTCTTCCGCTTTCTGAGGTCTCCTTTTGAAAACATTTTTGTTTTCATCCCTGGTGAGGCGCATAATCCGGCCCTCCAGGCCGGTTTTACGAAGTACGTCGATCTCCACGCGCCAGCCAAAATCTGCCGGAAATTTGTCATCCAGCACATAAAACTGGACCATATCAATGGTATTGCTCGGACTTAAAGCCGCATGTTTATAGGCGCGGCAACCCGTTGTGATATAAAATATAACAAGCAGTAATGCCGGGAGGAGTCGCTGGTTTTGAAAAAGAGTGCGCATGACGAGGGTGGTTTTAAGTATAAATTGGCTCTACAAAGGGAAGTTGCTATCCATTCAATCCATATGACTTTCATCAAAAGTGAACATGATGTTGATTGCTGTCAAATCAGGGTAGGCGGTGATTGCAGTCATGCCGTGGTACTGTTACTTCCCTCACCTTTGTTTCGGTAGGCTTTGACCTTCTCTAAAACATAAAACCATGCAGATACAATTCAATAAATATGTCCGGGACGGCGAGCAGTTCATCAAAGAAGTAGCGATCGAAATGGCTGACCCTGACAACCTTGACAGAGCCGGGAGGATACTTCGGGCAGTGTTGCATACCTTGCGCAACCGGCTTCCTGCGTCGGAGTCCTTACAGATGATCTCCCAACTGCCCATGCTGATCAAGGCCATTTATGTAGACGGCTGGCGTCTTGGCGACGAAGCCCAATTCCTTCGGACCCCGGGTGATTTTATTGAAGGCGTACGGGAGGCGGGCGGACGGGGAACACACCAGGAATTTGTTACTGATCGCGAGGTGGAGCATGCCATTCAGGCCGTGTTCAGGGTTCTGAAAAACCATGTTTCAGAGGGCGAAATCAGGGATATTATGGCAACTGTGCCGGAAGCCTTGTGGCCATTGCTGGGCCTAAATAGCGAAAGATGAACAGTACACCAATTTTGAAAATTGCCTTTCCGGAGCATCTGCCGTTGCCGGAAGGCGAAACCGTGCTGGCTGCGGATGTGGGCGGCACCAAAACCGCTTTGGCGCTGTATGAAAGGCGCGGGGGCGCCATGTCGCTGCTCAGGCAAAACGTGTATGCCTCGAAAAACTTCAGTTCGCTGGAAGACGCCGTCCGGCATTTTACGGGTGAATCAGCATTGCCTGCAAGGTTGAGTATCGCTTTTGCCGGACCTGTGCAGGACAGAAAGGCCAAAGCCACCAATCTCGGCTGGAGTATCGACAGTGATGCCCTGAGTCGGGAATTGGGTATCCCTCAGGTGTTTTTACTCAACGACCTTGAAGCAGGGGCTTACGGATTAGCTGCTTTGACCCCGCAGGATTTTTTGACCGTATACCCGGGAAAAACGCCTGCCACCGGCAATGCGGCCATCATAGCTCCTGGTACCGGCCTCGGAGAAGGCGGGTTGTATTGGGACGGCAGCGCCCTGCACCCGTTTGCCACCGAGGGCGGACATTCCGCTTTCGCTCCCGTCGATGCTTTCGACGCCGAGCTTATGCTCTTTTTACAAAGCCAATACGGAAGGGTAAGTTGGGAAAGGGTGGTTTCCGGTCCGGGGATACTGAAGATTTATACTTTTTTGAGAGATATTAAAAAACGGGATGCGCCTGACTGGCTGGAAGAAAAGATACGGACTTCCGATCCGGCCGCCGCCATCAGCCTGGGCGCACAGGAAGGCGCGGACATTTGTGTGGAAACCCTCCGGCTGTTTGCCCGGTACCTCGCTGTGGAGGCCTCCAGTCTCGTACTCAAACTCAAAGCGACAGGTGGCCTTTTTATCGGAGGTGGTATTCCGCCTAAAATCTGGAACGACGATTTACAGTCGGTTTTTCTCCAACAGTTCTTCGATGTGGGGCGCCTGCGCCCTCTTCTGGAGCTGACTCCTGTTTACCTCGTATTGAATCCGCATACCGCATTGCTGGGTGCGGCTTATTACGGGTTTCAGGCATGACTATGGAAAATCCGGTTTGGGTTGCAGGCCGATAATTGTCCCGGTTGAACATTTTCTGATAAAGGCGTGTTGCAAATCTGTCGAGTGCAACCTGAAATAACTTGTAGATTTGTCGCACAAATCTTAGCGCCCTTGTCTAAAATTATACACCTTTCATGAAGCAGATACTGGATTTCTTCCACACCGGCCCGGCAACGAACCGTGCGCCCTTGCGCATTGCCGACGAGGCAGAAGCCTGTGCAGCGGTGCTGATGGCTTGTCTGCGCGCCAATGAACTCCATGGGGAAGAAGAGAATGCAGCCTTTTATACGACCCTCAAAAGCCGCAATATTTTCAAGGGACACGATGTGAAGGCGCTCATTGAAACTGCCGGGCAGTTATTTGAACAAGCCGGCAGTTCGTCGGCACTCATCGATGCAGCGATCGGCGCGATCCGGGAACAAACCCGCCTTTCGCTGTTTTACCACTGCCTCGACGTTATCCTGGCCGACGGGGTTGTTACACCCCAGGAGCACAAGGTTTTTCAGTACCTTAAAGCCAAATTCAAGGTGGAAGATGAAGTGGCCTGGAAAGCAATGGAAGTGCTGGTGGTGAAAAACCAGTTGTGACATCAGGCGCCTTCCCAAGGTTCGCAAAGCCTGTTCAGGCCATAAATAATAATGACTCAATTTTCTTTGATCCGGCTGCTTTGCTTTGCAGCCGTCGGGCTCCTCGCCACCTGCCGCCAAAATGCTCCCACCGGGCATAATAATGTGTTGATTTATTTCAGTCCGCTGCCCGCGGTTGATACCTTGCTGGTGGAGGTCACCGACAGTTCAGACGACTCTGCTGTTGGTGATACCATCCCGAATGGTGTGTTTTTCGGATCCATCCCTCCCGCTTTGCTGGAAGAGATCGACTATCTGGCAGATTCCTCGCAGGCCCTGGTTTTGGGCCGGAATCATTTTGCAATGAGCGATGATGTTGAGGCGTACTGGGTGGAAATCAGACAGTTCTGGTTCCGGCACCATGCGCTATTGCTGTACCACAAATCCCGGAAAGCATTTACCGACAGGATCACCCTTGCCGAGTGGTATGGCGGTGAAGGCGGCCAGGTACTGATCGGCAGCTGGGTATTCGACTTTGACGGCGATGGCAAAAAGGATATTTTACGCCGGGATATCCAGCACAGTATGGTTCCGAACAGCGACACACTGCAGGAACGAACGGCGGAATCGGTAAGCCTGCTGCTGTGGAAAAACGGACAGTTTACCATTACACCGGTCCGGGATACGGCGGCCTTGATCCGAATGTTCCCGATCCGGACGCTTTGGTAAGTACATGCATATCTTTGTAAAAAAAACGCCAATGAATACCCAGCCCAACAATCCCTTACACGGCCTAACGCTGCAAATGATCGTCGAGCGCCTGCAGGAACACTACGGATGGGAGGCGCTGGGCCATCGGATTAACATCAGGTGTTTTCAATACGATCCCAGCGTAAAATCAAGCCTTGCCTTTTTGCGCAAAACACCCTGGGCGCGAAAAGCAGTGGAGGATTTGTACCTGCAAACGTTTAAGTAACAGTACCAAATATACCCGAATATGAACAAACCTGTTCGCACCGGCATTATCGGCTTTGGCATGGCCGGAAAGGTTTTTCATGCGCCTTTTATCGATGCGCTGCCCGGATTCCGGCTGAGCAAGATCAGTACGTCGAACGAGGCGGCGGCCCGGGAGGCCCGGTTGCGTTACCCGGAAACGGTTATTGTCAACGATGCCCAGGGCATTCTCCATGACGACGACATCGACCTGGTCATCATCGGAACACCCAATGAAGCGCACCTGCCCCTGGCAAAGGCGGCTCTGCTGGCCGGCAAACACGTGATCGTGGAAAAACCCTTTACCGTTACCTCCGCCGAAGCCGATGTGCTGATTGCACTGGCCATTCAACAAAGGCGTATCCTGACGGTGCACCACAACAGGCGCTGGGTTGCCGATTTCAAAACGGTCAGAAAACTTGTCGACAGTGGTCTGCTGGGCCGGCTGGTTACCTATGAAGCGCATTACGATCGTTTCCGGCCCGCCCTTCGACCGCAGGCATGGCGTGAGGACCAACTGCCCGGCGCCGGTATTTTGTACGACCTCGGTGCGCATCTCATCGACCAGGCGCTTCAACTGTTCGGTTTGCCGGATGAAATTACTGCCGACGTGCAAATCCAGCGAACTGGTGGCAAGGTCGACGACTTTTTTGACCTGACCTTGCAGTATCCAGGATTGCGTGTCTCTCTTGGCGCGGGTATGCTGGTGAAAAAACCGGGGCCTCATTTCAGCCTGCACGGTGAATCCGGTTCGTTTGTCAAATATGGCATGGACGTGCAGGAAGAGGCGCTGAAGGCAGGCGCCGTACCCGCTGCTTCCCCCGACTGGGGCGTGGAGCCGGAACAACAGTGGGGACAACTTTCCGCAGAATACAAAGCCCTCCAGATTACCGGCGCGATCAAAAGCGAAAGAGGCAGTTTTGAAGACTTTTTTATCAATGTCCAACAAGCCATTTCAGGCAAAGCCGAACTTGCCGTCACCCCCGGTCAGGCGCGCGACACCATCCGTATCATCGAACTTGCGGTGCAAAGTAACCGGGAGAAAAAGACTGTGGCATATAGCACGTAACGAAAAAAACGGAATTCAGTCATCCAAAGCCCGATAAACTGCATTACCCGCAAACTGGCCGGCCAAACCGTGGATGGAAACAAACAGGCGCTTGCGGCGACGGCCGAGGCGAGCGATCATATTCAGGTCGGCAACCTCTTCGGATTCCAGTAATTGTATTATGGAAATAATATCATGCCATTTCCCGATGGTTTCTTCCAGTTGGCGCAGGTAGGTTGTATTCAGGTGGAGTTTTCTGACGATCGCCTTTGGCAGTACATCGTGGAAATACAACAATTCCTTGATCTGCTTGCGGGCTTTGTGCAGGTTGGTGATGATCTTGTCCGGCCTCGCCAACCGCTTCAGCCGCTTTTGACACAACTGAAGCACAGATTTGTCGCTTTTGTCAGAAAATGCACTGTTCAGGCTCTTGTATAGTCGTTGGAGGGTATCTGCACTGTTGCCGCTTTGCATTTGAAATTGCTGCGCGCCATCTTTCCCGGTCTGTTCCAGTTTGGCCATCAGGACTTCATTGGTCATCTGATATTGTCGCATGAGTTGCACGCTGATATGCGCACTGCGAACCCTGCCTGCCTGCTTGAAAAGGGATTGAAGCGTGCTAACCGGTCCGGGCGTCGAAATGCCCTGCAAATAGTGCAACAAGGCTTTGATCTTTTTCACCTGTACCCGAAACCGGTGGAGCGCCTCGGGTTTCCGCGTACGGCAAAATACTTCCTGACAAGCCAGCATCGATTGCCATTCAGTCTGGAAATGCCTTTTCTGCCGTTGCTTTTTCAACATGCCGGGCTTATTTCTTCTTCAAAAAACAAGTCTTCAACACAATGCTGGAGCCTTCGATGCGACAGTCTACCTCTTCAGGATCGTCGGTAAGCCGAATTTTTTTGACCAGGGTACCTCTTTTCAACACCATGGAAGACCCCTTCACTTTAAGGTCTTTGATGAGCAGTACGGAATCGCCGTCGGCGAGTATATTCCCGTTTGAGTCTACAACTGGTGGAATGTCCATGCGTATGTCTGATAATGTGAAATGTGGTGTGCCGGCAAAAGTATCACTTCAAGTTTCAAATCTATGGATCAAGACCTGATTTGAATAAATCACGGCCATTTTTTCCACAACAAAACAAAAGATCAAGGATCGATAAATCGGGCAAAAAGCCGTGCTTGTCCTCAAATACCTGCGGATACCGCAAAGGTAAGGTGTCCGGAAGTTCAGCCGGGATGTATGATGTTGATAGCGCAATTTCACCCTGCCAGCCCAGTTTTTGCTGTAAAATGAGCCGCAACAGTTCGAGGTTTAGATCAAACAGGAACGTGTGCCGCTTTTCGTAATACGGAGCAAGATCATCCGCGTAATGTTCAAAGAAGGGTGCGTTACCGTAGGCCGTGCGGATAGATCGCCAGTGCCGGGTTTGCCAGGGCTCATCGTAGGCGATCTGTACTTCCCGAATGGGCATTTGGTTGTGTTTGCCTCTCTTTAAGGGTATGCTCAGTCGTTGCACGCCGTTGGGCCCGGCGATATGGCACCGGTTGCGGAATGATCCTTTCTGATAATGCTCGCAAGCCTCCACGACAAGCCTGTCGCACGACCAAACGGAAGCGAACCAGGATACAGGCGGGAGATGGTAGAGCGGTAAATGCATTTTTTTTCAGTGATAAGTGATAAGGGGTAAGTGTTAAGTGGCGCCATCACTTAACACTTACCCTTTATCACTCAAAGAAAGCGCTTCTATGGTAAATCCCGCCTTTTTCAGCAGCCTGAGCATACCTTTTTGTCCGGCCAGGTGGCCGGCGCCGACGGCGCGTTGGCGATGGCGATGGGACAAGGATGGGGCGGGGCCTTGACGCCGAGGTCCTGGGCCAACGCACCCGCGGCGGGGCAGAGCAGAGCGATCGCGGCCGTCAGCATTCGTGCAAGCATGTGGAACTCGCGGGCGGGTGATGAGTGAACTGTGAGCAGTGAGCAGTGAGCAGTGAGCAGTGAGCAGTGAGCAGTGAGCAGTGAGC
>ERZ724514.281-NODE-281-length-22842-cov-6.438188_pt1 | contig 22842 bp, 15 predicted proteins | sample MGYA00376047_ERZ724514 | MGnify/ENA primary metagenome ERZ724514 (study PRJEB28724, sample SAMN07190883) | activated sludge metagenome | isolation source: activated sludge of sewage treatment plant in Hong Hong | place: Hong Kong | collected 2016-03-17 ...
CTCGCTCCGTCTGTGACTTCGGCTCCGACGGTCACTCCGACGGCAGCTCCGACGGCAGCTCCGACGGCAAGCTCGACGCATCCACCGGCAGTCTCTGCTGCTTCGTCGGATGTGGTCGCTCCGCTCCCCCGCGGGATCGCGCCGAGTGAGCGAGCACGGACCATCCTGCCAGAGCTGTCCGAGCCTGCGCGGCCTGATCCTGTAGAGCGTGCGGCTGACAGCGACGAGCCGCGTGGCCTGGACTTGGTCCTGCGCACGGCTCCAGTGCCAGTTGCTCAGCGGCCTCCGTCGCTGGAGCTGATGCGCTTGTCGGCACTGGCGCGTAGCTTTCAGCACTTGGGCTGGTCGGATGCTCGTCTGGGACTTGGCCAGAGCGCTCCTGCCACCGCCGCCGCTGTTCCGTCGAGCGCTGGCGCCGGGCCGCTGACCTATGCCGTGCTCGCGTCTGAGCCGAGCTTGCTTTCGTCGGCACGGATTGCGTCGGGCGCTGCACTGGCTCAGACGATGGTTGCGCCGGATGCGATTGGGAAGCGAACGGCTCCAGCTTCCCCGTCGAGCAGTCGTGTGGCTGCAAGCCCGCCTGTGGCACCGGCTCCGACCCCCGACGTTGCGCGTCGTCAGGATGCACCGGTTACGCCGACGCTGACTGGGTCCGCAGCTGGGTCTTTGGCTCCGGCTGTAACCTTTCCTGCGGCTTCGTCTGCACTGCCTTCTTTCGATGCTGGCTTGCCTGACGCTGGCTTGCCTGACATGGGCGTAGCCGCCGCTGGCTCGGTGGATGCGTCTGGGCCCGCTGCTCATTCCGCGAGTCAGATTCCGTCTATCGAGCCCGTTTCGCGTGAGACTGCGACCCGTCCGACGCTGGCAGATCCTGCTGTCGCGCCTTCTGGGATCGCGCAAGCTTCCGCCTTTGCCTCGTCGCGTGCGATGGCTTCGCTCGTCCCGGAGCGAACGGTGGCTTCTTCTCGTCGCGCAGTCGTTGCTGAGATGGCCGACTTGCTCGGGCCGTTTACGCCTGGACTTTCGCCCTCCATGTGGCTCGGCGAGACGGTGAGCAATGAACGCGCAGCCGCTTCCGCCTCTCGAACTGACGGACGTGCGGCACCTCGCGCTCAGACGAAGCCTCTGACGGCACCTGGACAGATCAGCTCGAAGATCGAGCAGTTTGCCGCTCAGCTGGGACTGGCGACGGGTCTTGCCTCGTCGGTACAGCGACTGCTGTTGGCCCAGGCTGACTCAGCGGGCGCTGTCGAGTCTCGTTCACTGCCGCCGCTACCGATGCTGGCCGCCCCGGCGGTGGAGCGCGCTGGCGACAAGCTTCCGTCTGCAACGCGCACCGCTTCTCTTGTGGCCGATAAGGCTGCGACGAAGCTTGAACGTCCGATCGCAGCCACCGGACTGCCGACGGCTGTCATCGCATCTACCGACAGGGCAAGCGGCACTGCTGGCTCTGTGACGGAAGATCATCGAGAGACAGCGATTCCTCGTCCACGCGCAGTCGCACCAGCGTCCCTCGACCGTCGCGAAGCGCCAGCGTCGGACGTTGCTCGTGCGGTATCGGCTGACTCTTCGGCAGCACCGTCGGTATCGGCTTTCCCCGCATTGTCGGCTCGTCCCTGGCAGCAGCTTGGCGGCGTCGCAACCCTCGCTGAGCTGTTTGCTGCTGGCGTCGGGTTGTCGTCGGGGACTGCTCAGCGTGCTGCGGACTCTGCGGGCCTGTCGCTGGCTCCGTCCGTGTTGCCGTCCTGGCTGGCGCTTCCTCCTCGTTTGCACCAAGCCGCTACCGAGCCTGCTCCCTCGTGGGCGTCGCCAGCGCTGTCGTACCTTGCTCCCGATGCTACGTCGCCTGTCGTCGCAAATCGCGAGCTGCGGACTGATTCTGCGTCGCTGCGGAAAGAACTTCCTGCTGCTGTCAATGCCCGTCGAGAGTCCTCGGTAGAACTTGCTCCGGTTCGTCCGAATCAGAGCGCGCTACCGTCGCACGCATCCGGTTCCGCATCGGAATTGGTCGTTCCAGCGTCGTTCGTCCCGGCGCTGTCGACGGCAGAGGTTCTATCGCAGAATTCGGAGCGCCCAGCTGCTCGTCTGTCGACGGAACCTGCTCGCTGGCTTGGTCAAGTTGGCGGACTGGCTGCCAGCACCGAGTCGTTTGCTCGCGCTCACGGCATCGCTCGCATCGAAGAACTGATCGGCCCTGGCGCCGCCGAGACGACTGCTCCGTCTCGATTTGTGTCGCTGTCGGGCGGTCAAGTCCTTGTCTCGTCGGATGTCAGACGACAAGACCGAGCGGTCCGTGGTGCTCGTCAAGCTGCGGCTGAGACGGTAGATTCGTCTTTTTCCTCTCTCGCATCCGTAGATTCACCGTCGCGGTTGCTTCAGCCTGCCTGGCAGCGTCCCGGTGGAATGGCGCTGCGAAGTGAGCTACTGGCGACGCAGATGACCGGCGCGCTGCCATGGATTCAGCCGAGTGAGGCCAAGCAGTGGCACAATGCTCCGGGCGTTCCGTCGCGGTTTGCGCAGATCCTGGCATCGACCGAGTCGCAGGATGTGCTGCCTCGCTGGGCGATGGGTCCGCAAGGGCTGCTGTTCGTCGCGGGACCGCAGGCCGAGCAGGCTTCGTCTGCACGTCGCGCTCCCGTCGAGCGTGTGACTGGCACTCCTTCTCGCGTCGCAGCTCCATCGCAGGATATCGCAACCTCGCGGCGTCCCTCGGTGGGGATTTCCGCGTCGTCTGACGTGTCGCTGGCGCCTCGCTTGTTCGAGGGATCGTCGTCGCTCGCTTCGTCAGTGGCTTCGCCTGTTCCGTCTCAGCCTTCGCACGTTGGCTCGGCGGTGGCTTTGCCGCGCCCGTCGGAATCCGTCGCTGGTTCGTCGCTTGCGCCCAGTGTGCTTCGCTCGATCTTCGCTTCGTCAGCACCGGAGCTTCCGTGGCTGCGCGTCGGTGGTATGGCCGCACTGGCGGAGCTGTTTGCCGCAGGCGTTGGCGTCGGAACGGGCGCTGCACAGAGCGTGGCACAGTCTCTCGGTGTGTCGTCGGGCCGATCGCTAACCCCCGATTGGCTGCTGAGCCTGGCTGAGCGCGCTGGGAGTCCCGAGCTGGCTGCTCGATTCAGTGCCCTGTTGCCGTCGCTGGTTCTTCCATCGGTTGCGCGTCCTGCGGATGCCAAGCCTGAAGCGATGGCTCGCCCAGCGAAGACGGGTTCCGTCGCGCCAGCCAGTCTGCCGGCTGTGGCCAGCGATGCATCCTCGACGGCGCGTCCTTCGCTTCGTTCTCTTCTGACGGGCGGGCTGGCTGCATCGGCGGAGTCGTTTGCTCGTCACTTCGGCATCGAGCGCATCGCTGGATCGTCTGAGACGAACTCATCGACGGATTCTGTCTCTGACGAGGCTGGTCGTTGGCTCAGCGTCGCTGGCGGGATGGTATTTCTTCCCAAGGATCAGGCTACGCAGCCTTCGTCTGATGCTCGTCAAGAGCCAAAGCACGCGAAAAAGCCAGCTACTCCCTCGCTGCCGGCTGGACAGCTTGGTGCGACGGCACTGCGCAGTGAGATCTTCTCGGCGCTCCTCGGACCGCAGCGAACGCTGGGCGATGTCGTCGGTCGCTCGTCGCTCAGTGCGCTTTCCGGCTGGGATGACTTGTCGTCGCTGCTGGTTAGCTTGCCGAAGGCGCATGAGTCGTCGGAGCCAGTGCTTCCTCGCTGGGGATTGAGTGGCACGGGCGGCTTGATGTTCGTCGGGGCTCCGTCCCTGAATAGAGCGCGCGCAGGCTCCCAGCTTCAGACGGAGCAAGCGGCGGCACTTCGTCGGAATGTGGCAGCCAAGAAGGATTCAACTGCTTCGTCGCTGCCTGGCTCGCTGGCGAGCTTGGCCGAGTCGGTGGCTGCGCGGTCTGCATCGATGGCACCGTCAGCGCAGCACATTGCTTCGCCGCTGCTCTCACTCGTCGCTGGTCCGTCAAAGTGGGCTGATGCTCGTCGTGGTGTTTCCGACGTAGAAAATGCCTATTCGCAGCGTGTTCTGACGAGCTTTCCTCGACAGACGCAGGCGAGCGGAGCGGAGTCGACGCCAACGTCGCTGTGGCCCAGCGCGATGCTTTCGCAGGTTCAGCGCTTGGAAAAAGTTGTGTCGATGCTTCCGTCGGAATGGCAGCCTTCGCTCAAGGTTGTGGCTGCGCTTCGTCAGAGCGGCGTCGCGCAGACTCCGCTGTGGCAAGAGCTTCCGAAGGCGCTCAGCACCGTCAAGCCGTATGAGACTGCCGACGATGGCGAGAGTTCTCCGTCGAGCTTTGCGCCCGTATCGGCTTCGGCGCTGCGCTCTCCGTCGCTGTCGATGGTGAGTCGTCCGGCGCAGCCTGAGCCGAGCGCTCGTCCGGCGCCCGTGCAGAGTGAAGCGAGCAAGCAGCAGTCGGTCGAGCGGGCCATGTCCGAGGCCGTTGCGTCGCTCATCAAGTCGGGAGGTCAGGCGGCTGCGTCGGCGCGACTGCTCGATGCCATTCGCTCGCAGGCGACCAGCCAGTCAACGCGCAGCGACGATCGCCTGAACCTGAGTGACCTGACGATGATTGCGCTGTCGATGGGACAAAATCGGATTGCAGCCTCGTCGCCGGATCATCCCAAAGAGCGTCTGGAACCGAACGTCGGCAACGCGCTGCGCATGAAGCACTCGAAGCACGTCGAGGACGATAAGAACTCGTATCGCAAGACCGTGTCAGAGCACGCCGAGCAGGTCGTCAAGTACATGAAAGATCAGCTCGAAAAGTCGAAGATGCGCGGACAGTTCTAGCCAGGCCTTCTCTCGTCGCTGATTCTTCCCTTTTGCCTCGAAAGACCACGGATTCACGCTCGGCCAGTTCCGATTTGACGTCGCATGGGCGGCGGCGTGTCGCTTCAGTCAGGCATCGGGCGGTCTGGTTCTCAACGGCTCTTGCGTCGGAAATCGCTGGAGTCGCTTGATCCCTGCGTGCGGCCCTGTAATGATGCAAACCCTCTATGAGCACCGCCAATCCCTCTGTCGTCGCGCAGCCCCGTCGCACACCACTCTATGAGCGTCACGTTGCTTTGGGCGCTCGCATCATCGACTTCGGCGGCTGGGCCATGCCCGTGCAGTACGAGTCGATCTTGGAAGAGCACAAGGCCGTTCGGACCGCCGTCGGACTGTTCGATGTCTGCCACATGGGAGAGGTCGAGTTCGTCGGTCCCGGTGCGCTGTCTGCCGTCGAGCGGCTCGTATCGAACGATGTGCGCAAGCTGGTCGACGGACAGGCTCGCTACACCGTGGTCTGTTACGAAGACGGCGGCATCGTCGATGACTGCATTGTCTATCGAGAGCACTCCGAGCGCTTTGTCATCGTGATCAATGCCGCCAACGTCGACAAAGATGTGGCATGGTTTGAAAAGAGCGTCGAGGGCTGCAGCGACGTCACCTTCCGCAACTTGTCGGATGACTACGGGCTGATTGCGGTGCAAGGTCCGCTCGCGGTGTCGCTGCTTCAGCGCCTGGCTCCCGAGGCTGAGCTTTCGCAAGTGAAGTCGTTTCACTTCCGCAAGGCTGAGATGCTGGGGATTTCCGTCTGGGCTGCGCGAACGGGCTACACCGGGGAAGATGGCTTCGAGATCTTCGTTCCAGCAAGCGAGACGGCTCGTCTGTGGAATGCGATGCTCGAAGTGGGCAAAGATCTGGGCGTCAAGCCGATTGGACTCGGTGCGCGCGACACGCTTCGTCTCGAAGCCTGTCTATCGCTGTACGGCAACGACATCGACGCGACGACGAATCCGTTTGAAGCCAACCTGGGCTGGGTCGTAAAGCTCGATCATGACTTCATCGGTCGTCCTGCGCTCGAGGCCATCAAGGCGAAGCCGCCGACGCGCAAGCTGTGCGCGTTTGTGATGGATGGACGCGGCACGGCTCGTCACGGATACAACATTTATGCGACGGAAGCGGGTGGAGATCCGCTCGGCGTTGTGACTTCGGGAAGCCTTGGACCGACAGTTGGAAAGAACATCGGTCTTGGCTACGTTCCCGTCGGAAATGCTGAGGTTGGCAGCCGCATCTTCATCGACTGTCGCGGCAAGCGCGTCGCGGCTCAGGTGGTGAAGTCGCCGTTTTACCGTCGCCCAGCGCTCTAAACACACAAACCTCTACGGGACACTTTACGATGAGCAAATACCCTGCTGACCTTCGCTATTCCAAGGACCACGAGTGGGCTCGCATCGACGGCAAGCGCGCTGTGATTGGCATCACCGACTTCGCGGTGCACCAGCTTGGTGACATCACGATGGTGGAACCGCCCAAAGAGGGTGAGTCGCACAACCGAGGCACGCCGATTGGCTCGGTCGAATCGGTGAAGGCCGTGTCTGACATCTACGCGCCGCTGTCGGGCAGAGTGGTAAAGACCAACGATCCGCTGCGTGATCAGCCGGAGCTTCTGAACGAAGACTGCTACGACGAGGGCTGGATCGCTGAGTATGAGCTGTCGAACCTCGACGAAGCCAAAGAGCTGATGACGTCGGAAGAATACGCTCAGTACGTCAAGGATCAGGGCTAAGCAGCGAGCTGGCGGTGTCTCTGACTCCGCGTCGCTGTGCCGGTGCCACGATGCGCACTTTGCCGTCGTGGTGACATTCTTTGGCAAGGACTTCCATGCGATACATTCCTCATACTGACGCTGACGTGGCGCAGATGCTGCGTGTGATTGGCGCGCCGTCCGTCGAGTCGCTGTTTGCCCATATCCCGTCGCAGCTTCGACTGGATCGACCGCTTGACATTGAAGCGCTCGACGAAATGACGCTGATGGCTCACTTGGGTCAGCTCGGCGCAAAGAGCAGTCCATCGACGGGTGCAACCGTTCGTGAGGGAGCCGCGCTGTCGTTTCTGGGCGCGGGCCTGATTCCGCATCACGTTCCCGTCGCTGTGGACATGCTTCTTCAGCGGGCTGAGTGGTACACGTCGTACACTCCGTATCAGCCCGAGGTCGCGCAAGGCACGCTGCAAGCGGTGTTTGAGTATCAGACGCTCGTCGCTGAGCTGTTTGGTCCACCGGCTATCAAAGGTCAGCCTGCGCCGTATGTCAGCAATGCCTCGATGTACGACGGTGCATCCGCCACGGCGGAAGCGGTGCTGATGGCGCGACGGATCACGGGTCGTGGCGTTGCCATTTGCTGTGGCGCCATTCATCCGCAGTACATGGGCACGCTGCGCTGTTACCTGGACGGCGTCGATGCAGTCGGTCAGGCTTCGATCAAGACGGTAGGCTTTGGTCCCGACGGTCGAGTCGACTTGCAAGCGCTCGGCGGGCTGCTGGCCGAGCTGGGCAACCAAGTCGCTTGTGTGCTTGTACAGAGTCCAAACTACCTGGGTGTGCTGCAAGATGTCGCTGCGATTCAAGCGCTGGCGCACAAGGCTGGTGCGCTGACGGTGGTGGCCTGTCCTGAGCCTCTTGCGTTCGGACTCGTGAAGTCGCCGGGCAGTCAAGGGGCTGACATTGTCGCTGGTGAGGGCATTGGCTTGGCTTCGGGTCCGTCGCTGGGTGGACCGGGTGTGGGCCTTTTTGCGGCGCGCAGTGAGCACCTTCGGCAGATGCCTGGTCGTCTGGTCGGAGAGACCGTGGACCAAAGCGGTCGTCGTGGCTACGTGCTGACGCTATCGACGCGGGAACAGCACATCCGTCGAGAGAAGGCGACGTCGAACATCTGCACCAATCAGGGCCTGATTGCGCTGGCGTTCGCGATTCATGTCTGTCTGCTCGGCAAGAGCGGCTTCCGTCGCCTGGCGGAAATCAACCTGGCCAAGAGCGAGTACTTGAAGCAGCGCTTGTCGTCGCTGCGAGGCTTTAAGCTCGCAGTGTCTGGTCCGACTTTCAACGAGTTTGCGATACAGGTTCGTGGTCGCGCGTCCGACGCTGCGGCGAAGCTGCGTGAGCGCGGGATCTTTGCTGGCGTTCCGCTGGATCAGCCAAGCTATGAGCTTCCGATGCTGCCCGACGCGGAAAAGACGCTGCTGGTTGCCACGAGCGAGCGCCACCAAAAGGCTGATTTGGATCGCTTGGTTTCTGCGCTCGACGAGGTATGTCCATGACCCAGACGAACAACGGTCCGGTGGAGACGCGGCATCTGCTTCATCATGAGCCGCCGATCTTTGAACAAGGCGCGACGGGTCGCTCGGGGGCTTCGCTGCCGACGCTGGATGTTCCTGACGTGTCTGCCGAGGCGCTGCTCGGTGACTTGCATCGCGATGTCGCTCCGGCGCTGCCAGAGGTGTCCGAAGTCGATGTGACGCGGCACTTTACGAGGCTGTCGCGCTGGAACTACGCGATTGACATCGGCATGTATCCGCTCGGGTCCTGCACGATGAAGTACAACCCGAAGGTCAATGAGCGCGTCGCTCGTCTGCCGGGCTTTGCGGGACTGCATCCTGCGCAGGCGGAAGAGACGCTGCAAGGTGCGCTCGAGCTGATGTATCGACTCGAGCGCGCACTGTGTGAGATCAGCGGCTTTGCGCGGGTGACGCTTCAACCAGCGGCGGGCGCTCACGGTGAGCTGTGCGGGCTCATGATGATTCGCGCCTATCACCAAAGTCAGGGTCGGTCGCCGCGCAAGGTGCTGATTCCCGACTCGGCGCACGGCACCAATCCGGCGTCGGTGACGCTGAATCAGATGGAGTGCGTGCCGCTCAAGACTTCAGCCGATGGTCTGCTGTCGGCGGAGACGGTTCGCGCGGCGGTGGCCCAGCATCCGGGCGATATTGCCGGTCTGATGGTGACGAATCCGTCGACGCTGGGCATCTTTGAAGAGCACATTGCCGAGATTGCCGAGATCATCCATCAGGCGGGCGGTCTGGTGTACATGGACGGTGCCAACTTCAACGCGCTGCTCGGCAAGGTTCGTCCGGGTGCGACGGGCGTCGACGTGATGCACATCAACTTGCACAAGACCTTCACGACGCCGCACGGCGGTGGTGGTCCTGGCTCGGGGCCCGTTGGTGTGGTTGAAAAGCTGATTCCGTTTTTGCCGACGCCGACCGTCGAGCTGCAAGATGGTGTGTATCACCTAAACTACAACCGACCTTCGTCGGTGGGCCGGCTGCGTAGCTTCTTTGGCAACTTCGGGATGCACGTCCGAGCCTATACCTACATTCGCGAAATGGGCGGTGTGGGGCTGACGCAGGCGACGGAGATGGCTGTGCTCAACGCGGTGTATCTGCGGGCGCTGCTCCACGAGGAGTTCCCGCCGGTATCTGAAAAGCCGTCGATGCACGAGTACGTGACGTCGGACAAAAAGCTCAAGAAAGAGACGTCGGTTCAGACGCTGGATATTGCCAAGCGACTCATCGACTATGGATACCATCCTCCGACGGTGTACTTTCCGCTGGTGGTGCCCGGCGCGCTGATGATTGAGCCGACGGAAACCGAGAGCAAAGAGACACTGGATCAGTTTGCGAGCGCGCTGTTGGCGATTGCGAAGGAAGCGCACAGCGAACCGGATCGAGTCAAACACGCACCTCATCAAACTGCGCTGCGTCGTCTGGATGAGACGAAGGCCGCGCGACAGCCGCGTCTGCGCTGGATGCCTCCGGCCTAAATGTTCGACGACACGCGGCTTTCAGTGACAGGTTAGGAGCTTTCATGTCTGGTCATAATCGCTGGTCCACCATCAAGCACAAGAAGGCGGCTGCCGACGCCAAGAAGTCGAAGAGCTGGACCAAGCTCATCAAAGAAATCACCATCTCCGCTCGCAGCGGCGGCGATCCCAATGGCAATCCTCGCTTGCGCAGTGCCGTCGACAAAGGGCGTGGAGCCAACATTCCCGCCGACACCATCGATCGCGCCATCAAGAAGGGCACCGGCGAGCTGGGCTCGGAGCTTGTCGAAGAGCTGATCTATCAAGCGTACGGTCCTGGCGGCGTAGCGATCGTCATCGAGCTGGCGACGGACAATCGCAACCGAACCGCCGCTGAGCTGCGCAAGCTGCTGGAGCGCCAGAACGCCAAGATCGATCCGTCGGGCTCGGTGCTGCACAAGTTCAAAAAGCGCGGACAGATCATCTTCGACGCGGAAAAGGTGACAGAGGATGCCGTGACGGAGATTGCGCTCGATGCTGGCGCCGATGATGTGCGTGCCGAAGGGGACTCGATCGTCGTTCTGACCGAGCCAGGCGCGTGCCACAGCGTCAAAGAAGCCTTCGAAAAGAAGGGCATGCAGCCGATCGAGGCAGAAGTGAGCATGCTGCCAGAGCTGACCGTCGAGATCTCCGAGAAGGACGCCGAGCAGATCAACAAGCTGGTGTCGGCGCTCGAGGAGCACGACGACGTGATGAACGTCTATACCAACCACGAGGAAGCGGCGAGCGCAGGCTAATCCATGGTCGAGTCGAGCTTGATGGAGCGAGCCGCGCAGATTGCGCAGTCCGTATTGGCGGGGGATCTGCGTCTTGGCGCGCGACTGATTCGCGATCTCGACGACCAGACCAAGCTGGCGGAGCTGGTCCTGACCCAGCTGTGGCCACATACCGGACGCGCGTTTCTGATTGGTGTGACGGGAAACCCGGGCGCGGGCAAGTCCACCGTCGTCGATAGCCTGATTGCGTTCTATCGCAAAGCGGGAAAGCGCGTCGGCGTTGTGGCCATCGATCCGTCGAGCCCGTTTTCCGGCGGGGCGATCTTGGGCGATCGCATTCGGATGCAGCGTCACGCGCTCGACGAAGGTGTGTTCATTCGCTCGCTGGCGTCGCGCGGTCACTTGGGCGGTCTGTCGCGCTCGACCGGAGAAGTCGTCGCTGTCCTTGATGCGATGGGCTTTGACATCGTGATCATCGAGACGGTCGGCGTCGGACAAGGCGAAGTGGATGTCGTGGCGCTGGCTGATACCAAAGTCGTCGTCACGGTTCCGGGTCTGGGCGACGAAGTGCAAGCGATCAAAGCGGGCATCTTGGAAATCGCCGATGTGCTGACGGTCAACAAGGCCGATCGCGAAGGGGCGGATCGAACGGTGCGTGATCTGCTGACGATGCTGGAGCTTCGTCACGTCGAGCCTGCGCATGGTCCCGATGCACCACCGAGTGATGTCGAGATCATTCGGACCGTCGCTGTTCGTGGCGAAGGCATCGCGGAGCTGGCGGCGGCCATCGCTCGGCATCAGGCGCAGACCTCGCACTTGGCTTCGCTGCGACGGGCTCGACGAGCACGACGAGAGCTTCGGGATGCGCTGCTGGGACGCTGTGCGCTGCTTGTCGACGGACTGCTCGCCGAGCACGCCGAGCTTGTTGATCGGGTTCAGCGTCGCCAAGTTGATCCCTACAGCGTGTCCGAGCAGCTGCTGTCCGAGCTGTTGCGCCCGGAGCGGGTGTGACCCGTCTGTTCGTCGACGAGGTCAGCTACGGCGGCTGGCCGCACTGTCTGCGTCTGTCCACGAGCGAGGTAGAGTTGCTTGTCACCCTCGATGTTGGACCGCGCATTGTTCGTTGTCAGCGTCGCGGTGGTCCCAATTTGTTTTTTGAAGACCCCAGCCAGCAAGGCGGACGCGGTGAGCTGACGTTTCAGCTTCGCGGCGGTCATCGCTTCTGGACGGCTCCCGAGTCGCCGCTTTCCTACGAGGCAGACAACTCGCCAGTTGGCGTCCACTTGTTATCGGATTCGTCGCTGATGCTGGTATCGGACTGTCGTCACGGGCTGGTGAAGTCGCTGCTGATTCAAGCGCTTTCCCCGTCGATCTTTCGCGTCCGCCACGGGCTTACCAGTCACAGTGACGAGGTCATTCATCGCGCGGCCTGGGCGCTGTCGGTGATGGCTCCGCATGGGACGGCACTGCTACCGCAGCCGCTGCTTCGGCTGCATCCGAGTGTGCAGCCGATGGGCTCACCGTGGCGCGATGAGGATCTGCTTCCTGACCGTCGACTGATCCTGTGGCCGTACACCGATCTCGGGGATGATCGACTGCGGCTTCACGGTCGGCTGTGGACCGTCGCGCAGCGTACCGACATGCCGCCGTGCAAGCTTGGGACTTCGGGGCCGCCGCGCGTCGTCGGCTATCAGCTCGGTTCGTCGGTGTTTGTCAAGGATGTTCCGTCGCTGCCAGGCGCTTCGTATCCCGACTTGGGCGCTCAGTTCGAGCTATATACCGACGCGAGCTTTCTAGAGCTTGAGACGCTGAGCCCGGTGTGGTCGCTCTTGCCTTCTCAGACGCAGTGGCATGACGAGCACTGGCTGCTCACTGAGACGGGACAGGACTTGCGAATCGAAGCCGCTGGGATCGCGTTTCTGTCCGAGGCTGAGCAGTCGCTGCGGTCAGCGATTACCAGCGTGAGCGCGCCGCATCTTCAAGCAACGTCTTGAGATCGGAACGCTTCGGCTGCCATCCCAGACGCTGCTGGGCGGCGCTAGAATCGGCTACAAGCGCAGGTGGATCTCCATCGCGGCGCGCGCCGACCGTATGGGGTATCGCCGTTCCTAGCACGTCCTGAGCCGCTTCCAGCACTTGTCGAACGCTGTACCCGCGTCCTGTTCCCAGGTTGAGCGCGCCGAGCGACTCACCTTGCGAAAGTCGAGCGAGCGCGAGCAGGTGCGCCGACGCCAAGTCACAGACGTGAATGTAGTCGCGCACGCACGTTCCGTCGGGCGTTGGGTAGTCCGTACCAAACACCGTCAGCGGTGGACGACGATCCCGGCCTGCGTCGATGACCAGCGGAATCAAGTGCGTCTCGGGATCGTGCTGTTCTGCCAGCGTTCCGTCGGGATGCGCCCCGGCTGCATTGAAGTAGCGCAGCGCCGCATAACGAAGTCCGTAGGCGACGGCATAGCTTTGCAAGATCCACTCGAACGCCAGCTTCGAGCAGCCATATGGATTGACCGGAGCCGTCTGCGCCGTCTCGGGAATTGGCACGCTCTTGGGCTCGCCGTAGACCGCCGCCGTCGAAGAAAACACCACATCGCGAATGCCCGCTTCTCGCACCGTATCGATGAGTCGCAGCGAGCGGCTCAGGTTGTGGTCGAAGTACAGCGCTGGCTTGCGCACCGACTCACCGACTTGGATCTTGCCCGCAAAGTGAACCAGCGACGAAACCTGATGTGTCTGGCACAGCGCAGCGACGAGCTTTGTATCACCGATGTCGCCACGTACCAGTTCGGCTCCGTCGGGAATTCGTAGCGCAGGTGTTTCGTCTAGGGCGGAAATTCCCATGCCGGACAGATCATCCAAGATGATGACGCGACGACCTTCATCCGTCGCTGCTCGCACAAAGTGAGCGCCCACAAAACCAACCCCGCCGGTCACGAGGATCGCTTCTGTCTTCTTCATGCGCAGAGACTACGTGAGCGTCGCGGCTTCGGCTAGTCTCGGAACTACCTGTGGGTGCGGACAAACACGAAAAAGATTCACGATTTTGGGAAATCGGCCTCGGAACGACTTGTGCTAAGATCACACCGTGGGCAAAGACGAAACCGACGACATCGAGTGGCGTCTCGTAGCGACCAAAGGCAGAGAAAGCTGTCGCTGGCAGACGAACGACGGTCGTTGGATTTCGCTGGCTCTCGGTGCGCAGGGGGACTTGACCAAGGTGCAAGTCACCGCGTCCGACGGGCGCAGTGAAGTCGTCGATGGATATGAGCAGGGCCTCAACCTTGCTCGACGCTGGCGCACCAGCTGGCAGAAGCAGCATGAACCGACTGCTTCGTCGCAGTCTGGGTCGTGGCTGCCGCCGCTGCCAGGACGAACGGGAGCGCCCGAAGACATCTCATCGCCGGACGTACAGGCGCTGCGCAACCACGGCAGCATCAGTCAAGGCCAAGCTGCGCGCAGTCGTCCATCCTATCCTGCGGCTGGGCAGTCACCGACGGCGGCTTCGTCTCCGCCAGCTTCGGGATCATTCCCGAGTCGATCGAGCCTCAACCTCAATCGCGTCTCGCCCGTCAGTCGTGCGTCGAGCCCAGCCAGCAGCAGCGGCAATGTCCCTGCGATCGGCAGCTCGGCCAACTCTCCGGTCACGCGCGACGGCAAGAAGCGGATGAGCGGAGCCCTTCCCGCCGTGCGTCTGGGCGACAGCGATCGTGCCTCTTCCGAAAGCGCGCCGCGGCCCAGTTCTACTAGCAATCCGAAGCGTTAGTTCCCGACGGAAAATACCTGGAAACTTGGACCGCAAATGGGTGTCAGACCCATGCGCCACAATATCCGTTCCCAATGACAAGAAAGGGTCTGGATATGAAGCTTCAATATGCTTGGTCCGTTTCGCTGCTGTCCGTCGTGAAGTCTGTCTTTCGTCGCGTATTTTCGATGCTGCGCGGCGTGGGACGGAGTCTTACGAGCGGCGGCAGCGGCACCCTGCCGGAGTTTGTCTTGTCTTACGGAATGCTCCCGTCACCGACGCGTGATCCTGCGGTGGATGCGTGGCTCGCGCTCAAGCAGCAGCGGGACAGTCAACGCTCAAAGCGAGAGCCTCCGTCGCAGCCGGGGAAAGTGCTGCCGCTGCGCGGCTCCGTCGACGAGCCGATCTTCCGAGTGACGATGTAACTTCCGCCTCCGTTCCGCCTGATTTTGTCTTTACTCCACAAGCGAAAGTCGCGTGTACGGCCCTTCGAAGTAGCGACGGAGCATCGAGCGTCGCTGCGTCGAAGGGCGCGTGTGCTTGACCGTCCGTCCCGGCGTCGTGCCTCGTAGATCCAGCATCACATAGTCATCGACGAAGTACGTCGGATGACGAAGTGCCAGCTCGTCGAAAATTGCCCGCTCATGGGGCAGCATCGCACGCGGCGAGCACAGCACAAACGCGCGCGCACGCTGCTCCATCGGTAGCTCTTTGATGGCGAACAGCGACGGTGAAAACGCAATGTCGCGATCCAGGTAGTAGTACAGCTCTTTGCGCAGATGAAACGATCCGTGGATGTATCCGACGTCGCCAGGCTGCGTCAGATCGTGGGCGGCGACGACAAACTCGATGCGCGACAGCAGTGGCTCGAAGTGTCGCTGCGATAGGATTCCGCCATGAAGACGGCTCTGCAATAGTCCTTGCCACGACAGCTTTGCCGTCCCCAGCAGCGTCACTGCGCAGAGCAGCGTGCTCACCAGCACCTGGCTTTTGGCTTCCTCGCAGGACCGCCAGAGCCAGCGCAGGACTTCGGCCAGGTCGTGGGCAAGCTGCGCGAGCGCCACCGACGCAATCACTCCGCCGTATAGGAGCCGATACTGATGAATCGTGACTCCGACGGGAAACAGCTTGATGTAGAGCGCCAGCGAAAAGCCGAGCGACAGCCCAACCAGATCGAGCGGACGCAGCCCTTTTTTCCACAGCGCAAGCGGTCTCGATAGAACGTACAGCCCCGTCAGCGTGAGCAGTGTGCGTCCAAACAGCTCGTCGGAAAATCCGAGCAGGTTCCCAAGCAGCGTGCTCCACGGCGGCATCACGGTCCGCGACGCGTAGCCTTCGCGCAGCTCTGGCAGGTGATGCGTCAGCAGCACAATCGCGACGTGAATCACAAAGGGCAGGGCGACCGCAAACCCATACGCAAACGGATACAGCACAAAGCGTCCGCGACGACGCATCTGCCACAGCGTGTGAAGGAACACCGGGATCGCAGCCAGGTACGGACTCCACTCGAAAAAGCCCGCGAGCAGCGCCCACACAAGCGACAGCCCCAGCGACCGCCAGCGTCCGTCGTCGAGAAACCGAAAGTACTCATCGAAAAACAGCAGCAGACAAGTCAGCCCCGGAAAGCCTGGATCGATGTGGTTGCCGTACCAGACGTGAATCGGGACGACGGCAAACACCAGGCTCGAAAGCGCTGTCGGCCACGGCCCCGCCCGGTGCCACAGCAGCTTCATCAGCGCAAGCAGCGTCGACAGCATGTACAGCACCGCCGCCAGCCGCACAGACGAGACGCGCTCGCCAAACAGTCCCATCGTCACCGTCACCAGCTGATGCGTCAGGATCGGGTGATGAAGGTAGTGGTTTTCGACGGCAGGCTGATTCCATCCCGGCAGGTTCGCGGGCAAGATGCTTCCGTGACGCAGCGTGTGACGCGCTCGGGTCGAGTATTCTCCGACGTGATAGCCGTGATGTCCGAACGTCAGCGGCGCATCGATTCCGTACAGTCCGCAGCCGATGACATACAGCGCGGACGCAATCATCAGCACCTGCGCACAGCGCTTGGACCACGACTGCGCAAGCCCTGGGGTCGGCGGGCTCGGTGCGGGAACGGAAGAAGGATCGGGCACGGTCTGTCCTTAGCACGTTCTTTGCGCCGAGCGCAGCGCGTTTGCCCCGCTCCGTCGTGGTATAGAACCGAGAGATCACAAAGGGCGTAATGCACATGGGAACGCAGCCTCAGACCGGCGGACAAGCGGCGACAGCAGCGACGAAGTCAGCGACCGAACAGAACCGCGCCTATTACGATGCAGAGCGGGCGGGCAAAGACGACTACTGGCGCAAGATGGCGGCGCCGCGCTTTCGGGTCGCAGAGTTTCTGCGCCTACTCGATCAGGAGCCGTTTTTCCGTCTCTGTGATCTCGGCTGTGGCGGCGGGCAGCTGCTGCAGGACATCGCGACCTTTCATCCTCGGGCCGAGCTGTATGGCGTGGATCTCGCGGACTCCCAGATTGCCGCCAACCGTCTGGCCATGCCGCGCGCGAAGTTTGTGGCGATGGATCTGGATCAGCCAGCAGCCGTTCCGACGGAGCTGCTCGGCAAGTGCGATGTCGTGGTTGCGTCTGAGCTCATCGAACACGTTGGCAATCCGCTGCAGCTTCTGCAAAACGCGCGCACGCTGACCCGGCCCGGTGGACGGCTGCTCCTATCGACGCAGAGCGGTCCGCTGCGGGAGACAGAGCGCCGCGTCGGTCATCAGCGACACTTTGCCATCGATGAGATGCACGAGCTGCTGGTGAAGTCTGGCTGGAGCCCCGAGCGCGTCTACAACAGCGGCTTTCCGTTTCACGATCTGTCCAAGTGGTACGCAAACCGCAATCCCGACGCGAGCATGAAGCAGTTTGCCGAAGGAAAGTACGGTCTGCGCGAAGACATTCTGTGCTTCCTTTTGCGTACCGCGTTTCTGTTTAACTCGCGGACGCGCGGCGCGCAGCTCTACGCAGTGGCACGGCGCGTCGGCTCGTAGTGTGCGACGGGAAGACCCGCGCTGTCAGACCCCTGTTATAGGTTCGGCGCTCCTTTCGGGTTCCCGCTTGCGCAGTAGGAAAAGCCCCGCTATGGTGCGCGCCTCGATTGCGGGGCGGCGACGTAGTCCCTGGCCATGAACTGTCGGCGCAGTCGGCTCGAACCCGCCTTGGCAACCCACACGAAGGAGCTTCCGTAATGCGTACCTCGACTTCCCGAATGACCATGTCCCGCTTCCCCCTGTTTGCAGCGTCTTTCCTCGGTGTCAGCTTGCTGGTTGGCTGTGGCAATGCCGAGATGGATGAAGGCTGGGAGCCCGTCAGCCCGCAGGAAGTCGACGGCAACGATGCGCCGCTTGCGCCGCTTGGTGCGCTCAAGGCCGATGCGCCGTCCGATTCGTCGATTGCGTTTGAAGGCAAAGCCGACGTGGTGCTGCCGACCAGCACCGATGTCATGTCGATTCAGACCGTCGTGAAGAACCAGGCCTCGCGCGGCGTGTGCTCGATCTTTTCGACCGTCGGCCTGATGGAATCGCTCTACAAGAAAGCCGGCATGACCAACCCGGACTTCTCGGAGCAGTACCTTCAGTGGTCGGTGAAGTTCCAGGTCAAGGCGTTCACCAGCACCTCTGGTTCGAGCGACTACTACAACCTCAAGGCCATCAGCACCTACGGCATCGTCACCGAAGACAAGTGGCCCTACGAAACCACCCAGTGGGACGCGACCAAGGATCCGGGCTGCACGGGCACCGGCGACGGACTGCCGACCATCTGCTACACGAACGGCACGCCGCCCACCACCGCTCAGAGCGCCACCAAGTTCAAGCTGCCCGCTGGACGCTGGGTGTCGACCAGCTCGATCAAGAACGTCCTGTTTGAAAAGAAGCAGGGCGTCGTCGTCGGTCTGGACTTCTTCTATCAGGCGTGGAACCACCGTCGGTCGGCGCTGCCGGTCAGCTCGGCCAACTTCCAGAAGGGCTACGTGCAGTATCCAAACGCTGAAGACAAGACCGAGTCGGCCAAGCAGCCCGCCGGTCACTCGATTCAGCTTGTGGGGTACGATGACAACCTGGAAATCCAAGCGATGGACAAGGATGGACGCCCAGCCGTCGATGCAGCCGGCAAGCCGATCAAGCAAAAGGGCTTCTTCCTGTTCAAGAACAGCTGGGGCACCTCGAACTTCGGCGTGAGCAACTCGAAGGCCCCTGGCTACGGCTGGATTTCCTATCGCTACGTGCAGGAATACGGCTCGGTCTACACCTCGGATCCGCCGAAGCTGCCGTAAGGACTGCGTAGGCAGCACACAAGGACGACGATGCGGCTCTCTGTGATTGGTACCGGATATGTGGGCCTCGTGGCAGGCGCGGGCTTTGCCGACTTTGGCAACGACGTGGTTTGCATCGACATCGATCACAGCCGCATCGAGCGTCTTCGCCGAGGCGAGATTCCCATTCACGAGCCGGGGCTGCCCGAGCTGGTCGCGGCCAATGTCGCAGCCGGGCGGCTCCGCTTTTCGACCGAGTATGCCGACGCCACCCAAGACGCCGATGTGATCTTGCTGTGTGTCGGGACTCCGCCGGATGCCGAAGGTCGCGCCGATCTGTCACAGGTCTATGCCGCTGCCGAAGCCGTTGGTCGGCACCTGTCGTCGGACTTCACGGTGCTGGTCAACAAGTCGACCGTGCCGGTCGGAACGTCCGAGCGCGTCCGCGACATCGTGGCGCGTGTCAGCGACAAGCCCTTTGCCGTTGTCTCCAATCCTGAATTTTTGAAAGAAGGCAGCGCGCTCGACGACTTCTTGCGTCCCGATCGCGTGATCGTCGGCGTCGGTCCGTCGTCTGGTCCTGCGGGCCGCAGTCGCGAGCTGGCCACCCCCGAGCAGGTCGATGAGCGGGCGCGGAAGCTGCTGCGACAGCTCTATTCGGCGGTGGTTCGCAAAAACGATCGGCTGCTGTTTATGGAAGCGCGCTCGTCGGAGCTGACCAAGTACGCGAGCAATGCCTATCTGGCGATGCGCATCTCGTTTATGAACGACGTGGCGCGGCTGTGTGAGCAGATCGGTGCCGATGTCGAGCTGGTCCGGCGCGGCATGGGCATGGATCAGCGCATTGGCCCAAGCTTTCTGTTTCCGGGCGTCGGCTACGGCGGCTCGTGCTTTCCCAAGGACACGCGGGCGCTTCTGCACATCGCTGAAGCGGCGGGTCTTTCGCTGCCCCTGGTTGAAGCCACAGAGTCGATCAACCTGCGACAGAAGCGGCTGCTCTTCGACAAGCTGCTCGCGCACTTTGCACTGTCCGAAGCGGAGCCCGACGCACTGCTAGGCAAGGTCATCGCGGTGTGGGGACTGGCGTTTAAGCCCGAGACGGACGATGTCCGCGAAGCGCCGGCGCTCACGCTGATTGAAAAGCTGGTGGCCTTGGGAGCGACCGTTCGCGCCTACGATCCGGTGGCCAGCGGGACCGCGCGACAGAGCTTGCAGGCCTCGCTCGGCGACAAGATCCAGCGCGTCACCATCGTAAGCGGCGAATACGAAGCGCTGTCCGGGGCCGATGCCCTGTGTCTGTGTACCGAGTGGCGACAGCTTCGCCAGCCCGACTTTCGCAAGATCGCCCGGCTGCTGCGCGGCAAGCTGCTGCTCGACGGACGCAACATCTGGGACCCGGCGCAGGTTCGTGCGGCGGGCCTGGTCTACGAAGGCATCGGCAGGCGCTAAGTCAGGCTACGGAACCGGCGTGTTTGCCAGCGTCTGGTAGGTGCGGCACGGCTGGCCGCGTAGCGACGGGCAGGTTGGATGGCTGGCTGGCACCGTGACGCCGCTGACCACCGGCAGCACGAGGCTCGACGGCTGCGCCACCGCGTGCGCGATCCGATGCGTCGTTCCCGCCGGTAGATCCGCCAGCTTGAAGCGCCACTCCGCATGGTTGCCACCCGGCGTTCCCACCGACAGCCGCAGCCGCGAGCCCTTGCGGAACGCATGTCCAAAGGCCGGAATCCCTACGCGCACCTCGCTCCACTTGTCTCCCGAAAGCGGCGCGCCATCGGCTTCCATGTACGTGTGCTCTGGCCACAGCGCGGTTGCGTTCTTCGCCAGCGCCCGCATCGACGCCCGCAGGATGCCCGCTTGCACGAACTGCTCTTTGCCGTCGGGACGGATCTCGCTCAGCACCACCTGCAAGTCCGCGTCTTTGGCACTCGACTGCACCCACAGATCGACGCTCGCCGTGCCCACCGTCACCGTGTCTTCAGCAAGCGGCTCGCTCTGCCACGCAAGCGCCTTGCCCGACTCCAGCGGCTTCCAGTCCCACTTCGGAATCAGCGCCCAGATGTCCCCGTCTTTGGCCAGGTTGATCCGCTGTCCTGCCGCCGGATCGATCTGGAGCTGCGACGCCGCGCTCGCCTCGGTCGGAGCCGTTGTCTTCATGCTCCCGTCTTTGTGGAAGAAGTACCGTGTCGCCGTCGCTTTCGGAGGCCACGCCGCAAACGTCGCCTGAAAGCGCGCTTCCGGTCCGCCCTGGTTTGCGCCGCCGCCCGACTCGAACAGCACCCGCACCATCGGCTCGGCTTCGTACGCCGCCCGCGCCGCTTCCCACGACGGCTGGTCCGCCAGACGATCCGGCGGCACTTCTAGCTTGGTCCGAAAGAAGTCCTTAAACAGGATCGGCGCAATCGCCCGCAGCTTCTGATCCACCGACGGAACCTTCCGCGCCACGTACAGATCCAGGAAGGTCTTCCACTCCACCAAGATCTGCGGCGCAAAGCCGTCCGGGTGAACCCCGTTATACAGGTGATAGCGAGTGAGCGGCGCCGACGTAAACCGATTCAGCAGCGTGTGGAAGTACGCGCCCGTCTGTTCGTCCTGCCACGCGCCCGCCAAGAACACCGGCACATTGATGTCGCCGATCATCGTCTCCGGGTTGATCGGATCGGCGATCTCCGGCGGATAGTACGTGTGGCCTTCGATCAGATCGATGAGGTTTGCCTTCTGCCCGTGCAAAAGCTGGTTTTCCTTGCACGTCAGATCCCCGGCATCGACGCGCGACTGCTCCCAGCCCTGCTTGTACGGACCGGCCTTGTCGAGCACCCGCGTGATCCAGTTCACCGCAAAGCCCGTGTTCAGCACGCCGCCCGGAGCCAGCGTCATGAACATGTTGCCCACCACCGACAGCGGTGTGATCGCGGCCAGGCTCGGCGGACGCTGCGACGCCACAAACAGCTGGCTGATCCCCGGATACGACAGTCCCGACAGGCCCACTTTGTTGTGCAGCACCCACTTCTGCGCCGCCACCGTCTCGACCACGTCGTACGAGTCCAGCTTCTGGAGCGTATCGAAGAAGTCGTACGCCCCGCCCGAGCAGCCCGTCCCCCGCACGTTCACGCCCACCGTCGCATAGCCGTTGAGCGCCGCCAGCATTGCGCTTGGATCGGTCGGTGGATCGCACAGCGCCGGGAAGCCCGAACACAGCCCCGAGTATTCTTCGTACGGCTTGCCCGGCTTCGACGGATCGTAGCCCGAGTAGTTCACCACCGTGGGATACGGACCCTTTTCGATCGGCCCCGGCAGCGTCACATAGATCGACAGCTTGGTGCCGTCGCGCATCGTGATGTAGCCAAAGCCCGGCTGCAGCACCTGATCGCGATAAAACGACACCTCTTTGCGGCTCGTCGCGATCGAATAGACCGTGAGCGGCCCCGTGTGATCGTCGGGACTCTCCGCGCGATCGATCACGTAGCCTGCGCCGGGCTTTACCTTGCGGAACACCAGGCTGCCCAGCTCATCGGCTTTCCCCGATGACACCAGCGTGCCTTGCGCGTCCACAAGGCGAAGGGTTGCACCCACCGGGGCGTGTGTGACCGCGAGCTGCTCGACGCTCTCGCGGACCTCGAAGCTCGCTTTGGGCGAAAGCGGCTCCTCGCCACAACCAGAACACAGGGTGGCAGTCGCCACCGCAACGGTCAGTAGTCGTCGCATGCGGCGGAGCATACTGATTTCGCACAGTCGCGTGCGATCTTGTTGCAGCCGTCGTTTTCGCGTAAGACGGAAGCTGGTTTCACGATGAGCAAAGAGCGTTATCAGCGCGACGATGGCGGCGTTGTCCTCGATCGCAAGGCGGCCCCCAAGGTGCAGCCGCCCCGTATGTATAAGGTGCTTTTGCACAACGACGACTACACCTCGATGGAGTTTGTCGTCGCGATCCTCGAGACGGTGTTTCACCACTCGAATGCGTCGGCGATGCGGATCATGCTGCACATTCACCACACCGGAGTCGGCGTCGCGGGCGTCTTCACCCACGAAGTCGCCGAGTCCAAGGTCGCCAAGGTCATGGCGCTCGCCCGCGAAAACAAGTACCCGCTGCTCTGCACCGCTGAGCCTGAGTAGCCCGCGTCACCGCACGCCGCTACCGCCCGACCGAAAGCCCGAGCGCCATCCGCAGCCCGCGCGTCGCCCGGGACTCGCTGTGGTGCTCGCGCAGAAACACTAGCCCTGCCTGCGTAAGCCGCCGCCGCAGCCCGCCGTCCTGACACAGCCGCAGTAGCTGCTCGGCAAACCCTGCGGGGTCGTCACGCAGCAAGATCTCGTGGTCATCGCGCAGCGGCAGCCCCGATGCGCCATCGCGGGTCGTCACCGTGGGCACCCCCAGCCGCAGCGAGTCGAGCAGCTTGATCCGCACCCCCGATCCACCAAACACCGGCGCTGCCATCGCCGCTGCGCCTGCCACAAACGCCCGCAGCTCCGGCACAAAGCCCACCACTTC
>ERZ724514.291-NODE-291-length-22510-cov-7.608239_pt1 | contig 22510 bp, 10 predicted proteins | sample MGYA00376047_ERZ724514 | MGnify/ENA primary metagenome ERZ724514 (study PRJEB28724, sample SAMN07190883) | activated sludge metagenome | isolation source: activated sludge of sewage treatment plant in Hong Hong | place: Hong Kong | collected 2016-03-17 ...
TGCGCCGCGACCTGGGCCGTGGCGAGCCGCCCAACCCGCTGGCACTGCAGGCCACGTGCGCCGGCCATGATGGGCTCTACAACCGACTGGTGCTCTTTGCCCACCTGCTGCGCGAAGACAGCGCCGGCCAGCCCGTCGTCATTCACACCGGCAGCATCTACGTCACCAAAGGCACCGACAGGCGCAGCACCGGCACCCACTACACCCCGCGCGTACTGACCGAGGAGGTCGTCAGGACCACGCTCGACCCCTTGCTGTACACCGGCGTCAGCGAGGGCGCCGAGCCCTCGCTGGAGACCTTGAAGCCGCCGGCCGACATCCTGGCGTTGAAAGTCTGCGACCCCGCCTGCGGCTCGGGCGCCTTCTTGGTCCAGGCCTGCCGCTACATGGCCGAGCGCGTGGTGGAAGGCTGGGCACGCGCCGAGGCGGCGTCCGGCAACGCCGGCCCGCTCACCGTTCCCGAGGCCATTCCCGCCGGAGCCAGCCACAGCCAGCAGCTGCTGCCGGCAGAGCCCGAGGAACGGCTCGCGCTAGCCCGCCGCCTGGTGGCCGAGCGCTGCCTCTACGGGGTGGACTTCAACCCCATGGCCGTGGAGATGGCCAAGCTGTCGCTGTGGCTCGTTACGCTGCACAAGCATCGGCCCTTCACCTTCCTGGACCACGCCATCAAGTGCGGCGACAGCCTGTTGGGCCTGCACGACCCGGCGCAGCTGGAACGCTTTCACCTCGTGCCGTCGCGCGCTCAGACGCGTGTGGTGGACTACCTGCTGCGCGAGGTGCAGCAGCTGATGGAGCAGGCCCGCGCCAAGCGCGAGGAGTTGGAGCGCTTCACTGCGCTGGACGTGCGCGATGCCGAGCTGAAGGCGCGCCTGCACCGCGAAGCCGAAGCCTCGCTGGCCCGCGTACGTGTGCTGGCCGACCTCATCGTCGGTGCAGCCTTGTCGACTGCTGGCTCCAGTGCCGAGCGCAGCGGAACCTTGCTGGACGCACGGCTGGAGGAACTGCTGCTGCAGGCCGGCGCTGCGCTGGTGCCGCCGCGGGAAGAACGTCTCGCCGCGGACCGGCAGGACGATGTCGCGCTGTGGCCCTTGCGCCAGAGGGCCGAAGAATTGCTCGCCGCAGCCAATGGCAGCGGCGCGCCAAGGCGGCCGTTTCACTGGCTGGTGGAGTTTCCGGAGGTGTTCTCGGCCAGCGGCGGGGGCGGCTTCGACGCGATGGTGGGCAATCCACCGTTCGTGGGCGGCAAGAAGCTAACTGGACTGTTCGGCACGGACTACCGCGACCATCTAGTGCTGTATCTGGCCGATGACCGCCGGGGCAGCGCCGACCTGTGCGCCTACTTCTTTCTGCGCGCGATGCAGGTGCTGCGGCCGGGCGGCACCTTCGGGCTGCTGGCAGTCAACACGATTGCCGAGGGCGACACGCGCCAAGTGGGGCTGGAGGCGATGCTGCGCCAGGGTGTTGCCCTTTTTGCCGCACGTCCGAACTTCGAGTGGCCCGGTGCGGCGGCGGTGGTAGCCAGCGCCGTGCACGGCCGACGCGGAGAGTGGCACGGCACACGCCGCATCAACGGCGCCGTGGTGCCCACCATCTCGGCCTTCCTGTCCGCCGAAGACGAGTGGAGCCCCAAACCACTGCAGGCCAACGCCGGCAAGAGTTTCATTGGGTCTTACGTGCTGGGCATGGGCTTTACGATGTCGACCGAAGGGGCGCAAGCCCACATCGCTCATGACGCACGCAACGCTGAGGCACTGTTCCCCTACCTGAACGGTGAGGACCTGAACTCGCATCCTCAGCAGCAGGCTTCTCGCTGGGTCGTCAACTTCTGGGATTGGCCCTTGGACCGGTCGATAGAAGATGGCACGTGGGCCAGTGCCGACGAGAGGCAGCGTGACATGTGGATGCGCGACGGACGCGTGCCGGTGGACTATCCGGGGAAGGTGGCCGCAGATTACCCGGACCTGCTGGCGATTCTCGAAGCCTCTGTCAAACCGGAGCGACAGCGACGCGACGACGACGGCACGTTTGCCCTTCGCAGTCCGCTACCCCAACGTTGGTGGCACTACGCGGACAAGCGTCCTGCGCTGTATCACGCAATAGGGCGAGGAAGCAGCTTTGCCCGACATCCCGACGATTGGGCAGAAGACTTCCAGCTGGCGCGCGTCTTCGCCATATGCCGCGTGACCAAGTTTGTTGCGCCTGCAACTTGTGGACCGAACCAAACCTTCTCTGACAGCATCGTCGTCTTCACCTCGCAGGATTGGAGTGAGTTCTCGCTCTTGGTCTCGAGTCTCCATGAGGTTTGGGCACGCAAGAACTCGTCGTCGCTGGAAACCCGCCTCAGATACCTGCCGAGTGACATCTATGAGACGTTGCCACGACCTAATGCAATAGGTGATGAAGCGGCCAACGCTGGCGAACGGTTTGCACATGACCGCGACTTGTGGTGTCGCACTAATGCGGGCGGCCTTACTGACTTCTACAACGTCTTCCACGATGAGAGCCACCAGGATGCTCATCTCGCAACGCTGCGAACACTTCTCGCCGAAATCGACCGCGCCCTACTGGCAGCCTATGGCTGGGCTGACTTGAACCCTGAACATGGGTTCCATGAAGTCACCTCGCTGCCCGCCAACGACCGGGTGCGCTTCACCATCTCCGAAACCGCCCGCCTCGAAGTCCTGCGGCGCCTCTCCGCCCTGAACCGTCAGCGTTACCAAGAAGAGCAGGACGCAACACGCAGCGTGGAGGCTGCGCAGGAGGCGTTAACCAACGCGCAGCCTCGGCGAAGAGGCCGCAAACCGCGGTCACCGGGCGCGACCCTGCAGCCAGATATGTTTGGCTAGGTAAATATGAGTGTCGCGCACAGTCGAGGGAGGCCATGACAAAGTTCAACGAGTGGTGCGTCGAGACAGAGGTAGCCGTGCCGAAGCATCGGCTCAGGCTGGTTGCGTCCGAACCAGCCAAGTTGACGCATGCAATTGGCGCCGTTGCTGCCGCTCTGCCTGACTACTACGCTTCGCCGAAACGCGTGGCCGAGTTGCTCAGAAAGTTCAACAAGAGCGCTGCGGCCAAGTATGTTGAGGAGAAGCTGCCCACCAGCAAGTCCATTCGTTCGGGTGACCTTGGCGAAGTTCTCTGCACAGCCTACGTCGCCGAGAACACTCCCTTCGTGCAAGGCATCAAGCGGCTTCGCTGGAAGGACCATCGGAACATGTCGATGCGCGGAGAGGACGTACTTGCGTTCAGTATGGGCGCCACTGCGGGAACACTGAAGGTGCTCAAGGCAGAGGTGAAGAGCCGGGCGCAGATGACATCAAAGGTTCTTGGCGGGGCCAGAGACGCGCTGTCGAGCAATCAAGGCTTGCCGTCCCCGCATGCTGTCTCGTTCGTGACGGACCGCTTGCATGAAGCGGGTGAGACAGCACTCGCCGACGCTTTGGATGATGTGCTTCTGAACAAGGGGCTGAACACCAACCAGGTGACGCACATGCTCTTCACCTTCTCAGGCAGCGACCCAACAAATCTTCTCAAGGCAAACCTGTCTGGGTACAGCGGACCGGTTCCGCAGCACTACGTGGGTCTTCGTGTCGAGGCGCACCAGAACTTCATCAAGAACGTCTTTGAAGCGGTGGGTAAGTAGTGGCGGCAACCCTTGACGCCCTTCGGGCCAGCATTGAGCAAGCAGTGCAGCAGGGATTCCGACACCGGCTGCTTGCGCGCGGGCAATCCAGGGGGATGATTTGGCGAGACGGTGAACTGCCGCCGGACGCGCCCAACTTCAGTCCTGAGCTCTCCGACGATTTGCTTGGCTATGGATATTCCCTGCTTCAACAGGGCATGCGATTCGCTGACCTTGGTGGAGAACCTGGCCTGTCTCGAGCAGCGTACGAGGTCGCTGCTGAGGCACTCGAAGCCGTGGTGGCCAAAGGCCAGCACGATGAAGAACGCGACTTTCATCGCTTGGTTGCCGCCGCCGCATATCACCTTGGCCGCTTTTCCGCGCGCGCGTACTCCCTACTTCACCGAGACCTCGCCGAAGCAAACCTGTCACTGGTGGAGATGAGCCTCGCGAGACTGATGCTTCGCGACCTCGAGGGGCTCAGCCGAGATGTCGAGCAGTGGTTCCGAGAGGGTGCGGACACGGACGAGTCCTTGGTGGGCAGTCTTCAGGAGGCGGTCGGCGAGGAGGATGCGCCAGCGAGCAACGACCGCCTGGTCGATGCCCTGACCATCGTGCTTCAAGGCAACTTCATGGCTGCACTGGCGGTGGCGCTGTTGGCGCTGGAACGTGGAGAGCAGGGCTTGATGGAGCAGGCGAAGAGCCGCCTGACCATAGGACTTGAAACTGCTGCGGAGCTCGCCCACGTGACCCAGTGGTGGTGTCATCGGTTGGCGATTCAGCTACTGGACGGACTGTGGAGCACCAGTTTCCACCAGGTGCTCCCGCACAATGGCCCGCCAGGCGCCGATGTCGGTGAATGGACGCACCTGCGCCGGCTGTTCATCTGCAGTCTGTACCGACGCAGCAAGTCGGAAGTGGAACTGTGGCCATCCCAGCTTGAAGCGGCTGGCAAGGTCTTGGAGTTTGACTCCAATCTCGTCCTTTCCCTGCCGACCAGCGCCGGGAAGACTCGCATCGCTGAGATGTGCATCCTGGCCTGTCTCGCGCAGGGCAAGCGGGTTGTCTTTGTGACCCCGCTGCGCGCGCTTTCAGCACAGACCGAAGTTGGACTGAGGAAGACCTTCAACCCCCTCGGAAAGAGCGTGTCCAGCCTGTACGGCAGCATCGGAGCCAGTGGAAGCGATGTTGACGCACTGCGAACGAGGCACATCGTTGTCGCAACCCCGGAGAAGTTCGACTTCGCATTGCGTAGCGAACCATCGCTGCTTGACGACGTCGGACTCGTCGTCCTCGACGAGGGTCACATGATTGGCCTGAGCGAGCGGGAGGTCCGCTACGAGGCTCAGATTCAACGCCTGCTTCGAAGGACCGATGCCGCGTCGCGCAGAGTTGTCTGCCTGTCGGCCATCCTGCCGGAAGGGGACCAGCTGGAAGACTTCGCTGCGTGGCTGACGAACGACAAGCCGGATGGTCTCATCAAGAATGCCTGGCGCCCGACCCGGCTTCGGTTCGGTGAAGTTGATTGGAAAGGACAGCACGCACAGCTGAACATCACGGTAGGCGACGAGAAGCCGTACATCCTGAAGTTCCTGACCGAAAAGAAGCCGACAAAGGGTCAGGCTAAGAAGATGTTTCCTTCAGACCAACGGGAGTTGTGTCTTGCCACGGCTTGGCGACTCGTCGAAGATGGTCAGTCCGTCCTGGTCTTCTGTCCCGAACGCAGGTCGGTGCTGCCCTATGCGAAGCGCATTGTGGACATGCACAAGCGCGGGCACCTGGCTTCCGTTCTCGGACAACCGGCTGAGGTGCTGAAGACCGCCCTTACCGTTGGGTCTGAGTGGTTTGGCCAGGACCATGTCGTTCTCAAGTGCTTGAAGCTCGGGGTGGCCGTCCACCATGGCGCCTTACCCACGCCCTACAGAAAGGAAGTTGAGCGACTCCTTCGAGATGGAGTCCTGAAGGTGACCATTTCGTCACCGACATTGGCCCAGGGCCTCAACCTATCCGCTACCAGCCTGGTCTTCCATGGGCTGACACGAGCTACTGAGCTCATCGACGTCGCCGAGTTCCGCAATGTCGTGGGGCGTGCCGGTCGCGCGTACATCGACATCGAGGGCTTGGTTCTCTGCCCCATGTTCGACAAGCAAGCTTGGCGACGGAAACAGTGGGGCGAGCTCATCTCCAGTGCCAAAGGTCGTGAGATGGAAAGCGGCCTACTTCGGCTACTTGTAACCTTGCTCAGGAGAATGCAGACAAAGCTTAAGAGCAAGGACCTGGAACAACTGGCCGAGTATGTTCTTGGCCAAGGCGCGTGGGACTTTCCGGAGTTGACTGGGGAGAGCGGCGAAACCGCCGCCGCCGAGAAAGACGCCTGGCGAACTCACCTGATGAGTGTCGACACCGCCATCTTGAGCTTGCTCGGTGAGCAGGATTTTGACGAGAGCCAGATTGAAGCAAAGCTTGATGAGCTCCTGACCTCCTCATTGTTCAGGCGGCGGCTTGCGCGCAGAAGCGAACCGGTTCAGAAGGTCATCGGCTCGGGGCTGTCGGCGCGCGCCAAGGCGATTTGGAGGGACACCACCGCACTGCAGCGAAGAGGGTACTTTCTCGCTGGTGTGGGGCTGGCCACCGGACAAGAGCTTGACAAGCGAGCGCCGGAACTCGAAGAACTCCTGCTCCGAGCCAATGTGTATGTTGGAACGGGTGAGTCTGAGTTGGCGGTCGAGGCCGTGACGGCGTTTGCCGAGATTGCGTTCGGGATTGCCCCATTCGCCCCACGAAGCTTGCTCGACAACTGGACTGCGTTGCTGCGCCTATGGCTCCTTGGACAGCCACTCACTGAGTGGCTGGCTGGGGACAGCGATGACGCCATCACGTTCATCGAGCAGGCCTTTGTCTACTGCTTGCCTTGGGCGATGGAAGCCGTTCGCGTTCGCGCCGCAGTTCACGAGGACTTGTTCTCCGATGACGTCAAGCTCTCCGACTACCCTCATGCGCATGCTGTCGCAGCGCTTGAGACAGGGACGCTCTCGGTACCAGCAGCACTTCTGATTCAGTCTGGGTTCGCATCGCGTTTGGCTGCGATACGCGCTGTCGAAACAACTGGCGCGGACTTTGACTCGATGTCGGGGCTTGAGTCCTGGCTCAAGTCCGATGCCCTCTTGGCGGCGTCGCAGGACGGTGCTTGGCCAACCGTGGAGACCCGCGAGCTTTGGCTGGACTACGTTTCGAGTACGAGCGGTCCTGCTGGCAAGGCCTGGGCGGCGACGAGCTACACAAGCCCAGTTGAGTGGACGGGCGTTCCGATGCCTCCGGGCGTGCCGCTTCGGATTGGTGGCGGAGTTGGCCGCGAGCGAGCGGTTCTGCGACCGGACTTTCAAGTCGTGGGCACGGTTCCGTGGACTCCCAATGCGAAGCGCCGCGGCATCGTGCTGGCGACGGCGACAGGCGCCATGGACTCACTGAGTCTTGAGTACATTGGCCCCGAAGACCTACTCAACGAGTAGTTCGGTCAAGGAATGGGGAGAACAGTTGGATGAGCACCAGTGATGGCGCGTCGAATTCAGGCCCGGGCGCGACAGCTCCCCTCGCCGCTGCGGTGCCGAGGCCAACCGCCGTGCGCGCCGAACTTGAGGACCTGGTCATGAAGGACCTGCTGGGTCCCGCCGCCGGCTCCGACGAAGAGGTCGACGAGACCCGGGTTTCGGACCGGTATCTCATCGGGCAACTCGCGCCCCGGCGCAGCGTCGTTCGCGCGGCCGAGTCGGACTCCCTGGCATCCGATGGCGCCGGCACGGTCGAAGACGGCGGTGCCGATGACCTGGCGCTGCCGATGGACTCGCTGGCGCCGGCCGCCATCGGATTGACGTGCACGGTCGATGGTGCGTGCACGCAGCTGGCAGTCACGCCACGCTGGGGGCGTTACGCCCGCGAGAAGAGCGACACCGTCACGACCGCGGCAGGCAACCCGAAGACGGTCTGGAAGCGGTACCCGATGGGCGGCCAGGCGCTGACCGTGCCGCTGGCTGAGGGCGACATTGCGGCGATGCCGGCGGACCCAAGCCAACCCGACGTTGTCGTGCGTGGCCGCATCCGCCGACTGGATGGTGACTGGGTTGTGTCGCTGTTCCTCGTCAACGCACAGGTCACGGCAGGGCGTCGCCCGAAGGACGACGAGTTGGTGTTCCAGCCCGAGTTGCAAGTGGTGGCGTCGGACGGTGCCGCCGTCTTCCACAAGCGCGGCCGCCGCTCGGCCACGGCCACCGACGAGCAGCGTCGGCTGGAGATGCTGTACCGCCGGCACGTTGAGTTCGCCGTCGGGCACGGCGTGGCGGTAAGCGCCGAGGTCGCGGACGGCAAGCCCGGCACGGCGGTGCGACTGACAACCCGTGTGGCGCCGACCTACGAAGTGCCGATGACCACGCCGCCGGGCGTTGAGGACAACCCAGCGCTGGCCGGCGTCGTGCTCGACATGCAGCGTTTGGCGGAGATGCCGGATGCAGAGCTGCTGACGTCGCTGCGCATCCTCGCTTCCAGCTACGGCCAATGGATTGACACCAACCAGGCGCGAGTCGATGGCGGTGCCGACGAGCTGGGCGAGTTCGACGCGACAGCGCGGCAGGCTCTGGAGGATTGCCGCGAGGCAAGAGCCCGCATCGACGCCGGCGTTCAGTTGCTGGAGACCGACCCCCAGGCGCTGAAGTCCTTCCGCTTTGCCAATCGGGCGATGTGGCAGCAGCGCATCCACGCCCTGCTGTCCGAGCGCAAGCGAGCGGGTGCGGCCGCCACGCTGGAGGAGCTGGACCAGCCCGCCAACCGAAGCTGGCGTCCGTTCCAGCTGGCCTTCGTACTGCTCAACCTGCCCGGCGTCAGCCGGCTGGACCATGCCGACCGCGGTGCGAACGCCAGTGCTGTGGCAGACCTGCTGTGGTTCCCGACCGGCGGCGGCAAGACCGAAGCCTATCTGGGCCTCACGGCCTACACGCTGGGTCTGCGGCGCCTGCAGGGGGTCGTGGGCGGGCGGCTGGGTCACGCCGGAGTGGCGGTCATCATGCGCTACACGCTTCGGCTGCTGACCCTGCAGCAGTTTCAACGGGCCTCGGCACTCATCTGCGCCTGCGAGGTCATCCGCCGCGCCGACACCGGCACCTGGGGTGCCGAGCCTTTCCGTATCGGCCTGTGGGTGGGCCAACGGACGACGCCGAACACCATCGCCGATGCCCACGAGGCCGTTCTGCGAGCGCATGGTGCGGGAGCAGGACGCGGCACCGGTTCGCCTTTGCAGCTGACCAACTGCCCTTGGTGCGGCAGCGAAATCAAGTCGGGCCAGGATGTTTCGGTCGAGACCTACAGCCGGGGTCGCGCGCGGGTGTTCACCTTCTGCGGTGACCAACTGGGCCGGTGCGATTTCAGCCGCGCGCGCTCACCCGACGAGGGCATCCCGGTGCTGGCCGTCGATGAGGAAATCTATCGGCGCCTGCCCGCGCTGCTGATAGCCACCGTCGACAAGTTCGCCCAGATGCCGTGGAACGGCAAGACGCAGATGCTGTTCGGCCAGGTCGACGGCTACTGCCCACGGCACGGCTTCACGTCGCCCTGCATGGACGATGCGAGCCAGCACCCGGCACGCCACGGCATGCCGGCCGTTCGCCGGGTCGACCACGGACCGTTGCGGCCGCCCGACCTCATCATCCAGGACGAGTTGCACCTCATCTCTGGGCCCCTGGGGAGCCTGGTGGGGCTGTACGAGACGGCAGTGGACCAGCTGTGCACCTGGACGCTCGATGGGCGCACTGTCCGCCCCAAGGTCATCGCCTCTACCGCGACGATTCGCCAGGCGCGCGAACAGATGCGCGCGCTCTTCCTGCGTGACGTGCGAGTGTTCCCGCCGCAAGGCCTGGACGTGGAAGACAACTTCTTCAGCGTCCAGCGCCAGCCCAGCGACAAGTACCCTGGCCGCCGCTACATCGGCGTTGCCGCCTTTGGACGCCGGCTGAAGCTGGCGCTCATCCGGGTGTATGTGGCCTACCTCGCAGCCGGTCAGACGCTGTTCGCGAAGTACGGCAAGCCCGTCGACCCCTGGATGACGCTGCTGGGCTACTTCAACTCGATGCGGGAGCTGGGGGGGATGCGACGGCTGGTGGACGACGACGTCCGCTCGCGCCTGCGGGACATGGACCGGCGCGGGCTCTCACGTCGGCATACACCGGCCCTCGAGGAGCTGACATCGCGGAAGAACAGCCGCGACATCCCTGTGCTGCTGGACCGCTTGGAGATTCAGCACGACCCGGTGCTCCCGCCCCATGCCAAACGCCAGCAGGGGCACACGTCCCCGAACCCGCTCGACGTGGTGCTGGCGACCAACATGGTGTCCGTCGGGGTCGACATCAAACGCCTGGGCTTGATGGTTGTGGCCGGGCAACCCAAGAGCTCGTCCGAATACATCCAGGCCACCAGCCGTGTGGGCCGGAACGCGGCCGCGCCGGGCCTCGTGTGCACGGTCTACAACTGGGCCCGGCCGCGTGACCTTTCGCACTACGAGCGCTTCGCCCACTACCACGCCACGTTCTATCAGCACGTTGAGGCGCTGTCGGTCACACCGTTCGCTGGCCGCGCGGTTGACCGAGGGTTGTCAGCCATCCTGGCGGCGCTCGTTCGACTGCCCGGCACGACCTACAACCCCAACGAGGCTGCGGGGCAGGTCGACCGAACGGCAGCCTTGGTTCAGGCGGCAGTCGTGGCCATCGCAAGGCGAGCGGCAGAGGTCACGCAGTCGGCATCGGAGGGCCAAAAGGTGCAGGCACAACTGCAGAGCCGCCTCGACCGATGGCTGCGCGAAGCCGCACCCAAGCCTGGCGGCGCCAGGCTTGGCTATCAGCGCGAGCGTGATGGCCTGACCCTGGCGCTGCTGCAGAAAGCGGGTTTGGGTGACTGGGATACCTTTACGTGCTTGGGCTCCCTGCGGGACGTCGAGCCCTGCGTGAACTTGCTGCTCGACGACAGGCCCTTGGATGATGGATACGGCCAGGGTTACAGCGCACCGGCCAACACGGGTGCGGGAACGCTGGCCATTCAGGCGGCGGCCACGGGCAACGCGGGAGGACAAGCCTGATGGCCGAACATCGAGTGGGCGAGGTTCGCCCGACGCAGCTGCTGCACACCTACGGCGTCGGCGCCATGGTCGACCTGCCGAACATCGCCGCCATGGTGATGGGCCTCGATGATTGGAAGCTTCAGTACGCAACGCCGGTTGGCGAAGAGCGACTGCTCGCAGCTGTTCGCGGCCAGTTGGGCAACCAGGTCGAGCGACTGATGCTGCCCCCGGTGGACCTGGACGAATCCGGCCGCGACCCGATGAACGGGCCGCGAATTGGTGTGCCCGTGGCCGCGTTTCCTCAGTGGTATCGCTGCCCCTGGTGCGACCTCATCGCGCCGCTGAGTTCGGGGCTCTTCGAGCTGCAAGCCGATGTCTACAGGCCGGACCGGGTCCGGTACCGGCACACGGCCTGCAACAAGAGCCCGACGCCGCCGGCCGTACTGCCAACGCGTTTCCAACTTGCGTGTAAGCATGGCCATGTGGACGACTTCCCCTGGCTGCGCTTTGTCCACAGCGGCGACAAGAACTGCAACGGTCCGGTCCGTCTGCGCAAGTTCGGCGTCGGCGACGAAGCTGCGAACCTCTTCGTGCACTGTGACAGCTGTGGCGACACGCGTTCGCTGGTTGATGCGTTCGGCGACTCCGCTCGCACGGACCCACTGTTTGCCTGCCGTGGCAGACGGCCGCATTTGCGGGACTTCGAACCGGGCGGCTGCTCTGAGCAGGCCGAAACGATGCTGCTCGGCGCGTCGAACAGCTGGTTCGGCATCACCCTGTCGGCGCTCTCGATTCCCCGGCATGCCGACCCACTGCCCCAACTCGTCGAGGACAGGTGGGTGACGTTGCAGCACGTGGCGTCACCAGAGGTCCTTGCGGCCTTCCGTGCCGTGGGCAACCTTCGTGGTTTCGAAGAGTACGAGGATGGCAAGGTCTGGGAAGCGATTCAGGCCAAGCGCTCAGGCACGACACCCGCAGCCGAAGGCGGCGACCTGAAGGAGCCCGAGTGGCAGGTCTTCTCGGCTCCCGACCCGGCCAAGAACACCAACGATTTCGAGCTGACGCCGGTGGCTCCGCCGAGCGGCTACGAGGCCTTCTTCGAGAAGGTGGTCCGGGTAGAGCGCCTGCGCGAGGTGCGTGCGCTGGTTGGCTTTACACGCATCGACTCACCTGGGGACTACTCCGACCCCAGCGACATCCCGGCCGAGCTCAGGGCACCACTTTCCCGGAACGCGCCGTCCTGGGTGCCTGTATCGGAAGTACGGGGCGAGGGGCTCTTTCTTCACTTCAAGCGCGATGTCCTTCTCGCGTGGGCTGCGAAGAACCCTGGCCGCGATGCCGAGTTCCGAGCGGCCCACGTCGCCTGGAAGACGGCACGAGCGATGTCAAATCCGAACGATGGTTATCCGGGTCTGCGCTATGCGTTGATTCACTCCTTTTCGCACGCATTGATGCGCCAGCTCGCGCTCGAGGCGGGGTACAGCGCGGCCAGCATCCGAGAACGCATCTACTGCGATGATGGCAACGGTGGACTGCCAATGGCCGGGCTGCTCCTGTACACCGCAGCGCCGGACAGCGAAGGCACGCTCGGAGGGCTGGTGTCGCAGGGGGAGCCGCAGCGTCTGGGGCGGCATGTACGCAAGGCGCTGGAGGCCATGGAACTGTGCTCGTCGGACCCTCTTTGCGCGGAGCACCACCCTGGACATGACGGCACCGCGTCGTTGCACGGGGCTGCCTGTCACGCCTGCCAGTTCTCGCCAGAGACGTCATGCGAGCGCGGCAACAAGTTCTTGGACCGGTCACTGCTTGTCCAGACCTTGGGGAGCAGCGTCGCTCCGTTCTTCGGGTGACGCATGGCCGCGTCTGACGCCTTGCTCGCCGCCTGCTATCGGTTCGCGTCGGAGACATCGGCCGAGGCAGTCGACGCGGCCATAGCCGTGCTGGAAGGGACGCGGCAATGGCCACTCGACGGGAGGCTGGCGCCAGATGCCCAGGAGCGGTTTGACGCCTTGCAGCGCGCATGGGCGGCGGCTGGCCACGTACCATCATCAAGAGAGCTGGCGAGCCTGCTGAGGGGCGCGGCGTACGCGACGGCGGCCGAGCGGACGGCACGCCGCGTGGAGCTCGTCTGGTCCGGGCCCTCAGTGGTGAGCTCGACGTTTCGCAGCACGGAGCCTGCTCTGCTGGAGCTCATCAGCAGCGCCACGCAAGAGGTCTATGTGGTCGCCTTTGCAGCCTATCGCGTGCCGGCCGTTGCGGCCGCTCTGCAAGCGGCGTTGGCACGTGGGGTTCGAGTCGTGCTTGTTCTCGAGACGGACGAGTCCGGCAAGGTGAGCTTTGACCCGCTGCCCGTTCTGCAGGGCGGCGGCGCGCTGGCGGCGGAGGTCTACTACTGGCCGCAGAACATTCGAAAGCGTGACCCACGCGGCAGGCACGGCACCTTGCATGCCAAGTTCGCCGTCGCCGACCGGGAGCGGCTTCTCGTCTCGAGCGCCAACCTAACGGAGTTCGCGTTCGAGTTGAACATCGAACTCGGAGTACTGCTGCGCGGAGGCGCCGCGCCAACCGAGGCTGCGGAGCACGTCGACGAGCTGATTCGCCGCGGTGTGTTGAGTCGACAACTTCGCTGAGGAGCAGAGACACGCGAGTCCGCTTGAGTCACCGATGCGGACGCGCCGAGGTCATCGGTCCGGCTGATGCGCTCGATGTCCTGCGCCGACAGCTCGCAGTTCTTCTTGCCCAGGTTCTTGCGCAGCGGCTTGAACCACTGGCTGGCGTCGATCAGCTGCACCTGCCCTTTGCGGTGCGCCGGCTTGCGGTTGGACAGCAGCCACACGTAAGTAGCGATGCCGGTGTTGTAGAACAGGTTCAGCGGCAGTGCGACGATGGCCTCGAGCCAGTCGTTCTCGATCAGCCAGCGCCGGATGTTGCTTTCGCCCTGGCCGGCGTCGCCGGTGAAGAGCGAACTGCCGTTGTGCACCTCGGCGATACGGCCGCCCAGCGCCGAGGCATGGTTCATCTTCGACGCCATGTTCACCAGGAACAGCATCTGGCCGTCGCTGGAACGGGTGACCAGCGACAGCTCCTCGCCGGCGTGCATGACCTTGAAGCGCGGGTCGCGCATGCCGTCCTTGCCGCCCATGGCTTCGAGGTCCTTCTTCCAGCTCTTGCCGTAGGGCGGGTTGGCGAGCATGAAGTCGAATTCCTGGCCGGGAAAGGCGTCGTGCGACAGGGTGGACCATTCGGCGCCACCGACGATGTGGTCGGCGTTTTCGCCCTCGCCCTTGATCAGCATGTCGGCCTTGCAGATGGCGTAGGTCTCGGGGTTGATCTCCTGCCCGTACAGGCGCGCGGCGATCTGCGGGCCGCGGCGCTGGCCGATGGCGGCGAGCGTCTCCTCGGCCACGGTGAGCATGCCGCCGGTGCCGCAGGCGTCGTCGAAGATCAGGTAGGTGCCGGACTTGAGCTGATCCTCGATCGGCAGGAACACAGGTTGGCCATCAGCCGCACCGCGTCGCGCGGCGTCCAGTGTTCGCCGGCCTCTTCGTTGTTGTCTTCGTTGAACTTGCGCACCAGCTCCTCGAACACCGTGCCCATGGCGTGGTTGTCGATGCCGGCGGGGCTCAGGTCGATGTCGGGGTCGAGGAACTTGTCGATCAGCGTGCCCAGCGCGTCCGCCTTCGACAAGGTGGGCAGCTGGTTGCGGAACTTGAAGTTGTCGAGGATGTCCTGGACGTTGGGCGAGAAGCCGTCGAGGTAGTCGTTGAAGTCGGCCAGCAGCTGCTGCTGGCTGCCGCGCGAGCGCAGGTCGCGCAAGGTGAAGCGCGAGGTGTTGTAGAAGGCCTGGCCGGCGGCGTCAGCCAGCGCGGCGCGCTGCTCGGTGATGCGCGCGTCGTCGAGCATCTGCTTGGTATCGAGCACCGCCCGCTTGGTCGGTTCGAGCAACGCGTCGAGCCGGCGCAGCACGCACATCGGCAGGATCACATCGGGGTGCTTGCCGCGCTTGAACAGGTCGCGCAAGACATCGTCGGCGATGGACCAGATGAAGGAGACGATTCTGTTATGGGTGGCTTGGTCCATCTCGGAGCTTGTTCGTCGCGCCCGTAATCGTTGGGCGATGTCTACGTCGTGCGCTGTGGTCGCGGAAGGATAGAGCACGCCTTGGGCTCGACGGGTGCGGGTTGCGCCGATAACTGATGTTTTGTACAGTGTCCCATCCCCTCCGGAGATAAACCATGAGCTACGCGGACTTCCGCCACCTGTATCGCCCTTCGCGCACTCGCGCTCCCGACTGGCTGCGCCGCATCTGGACCTGGTTCTGAGCCGGGTATGGCGCCGTGCTTCTCGACTCGTTTGCTGGCACGGCCAACGGTTGCTTACGCGATCGACAATGCCGCGCGCCGGAGAGCACCGCTGGGAAGCGTATGCTCCGCCCCCCGCGAGTTTCCATGGGCATCATCCATGACCGACAAGACCACCACGAAGTCCACCGCTTTCATGAAGGCACTGAAGCCCAGTGCCGAGCTGGCGGTCATCGTGGGCTCGTCCGAGCCACTACCCCGCACCGAGGTCACCAAGAGACTCTGGGACTACATCAAGGCGCGCAATCTCCAGAACCCCGCCAACAAGCGAAACATCCTGTGCGACGGCCCGCTGAAGGCGGTGATGGGCAAGGACGAGGTGACGATGTTCGAGATGACGGCCTTGGTGGGTAAGCATCTCACGTCGACCTAGTCGACCCGCCACGAAATCGAATCCAAACGAGCCGGCGTCAGGAACCGGCAATCCCTCGCAGGCCGCACACCTGACCGAGACAAGTTCAGGCATCCTCGATACACCACCAACCCGGCAACAGTCGACGCACCTCGGGCCTGGCAAAGCGATCGTCGATCAAATGCAGCACCCCGCGATCGGAGGGCGTGCGGATGACTCGGCCCGCGGCCTGCACCACCTTGCGGATTCCCGGGAACAGGTAGACATAGTCGTCACCCGCACCGAACTCCCCATCGAGGCGTCGCCGCAACTCCTCGTTCACCGCGTTGACCTGAGGCAGTCCCAGCGTGGCTATGAAGGCGCCGACCAGTCGCTCCCCGACCAGGTCGATGCCCTCGGCAAACGAGCCGCCGAGCACCGCAAACCCCACACCACACCCGCCGACAGCAAACCGGGCCACGAAGGCGTCGCGCTCGACCTCGACCATGCGCCGACTCTGACGCCATGCCGGAATCCCGGGATACCGCGACGCGAACTCCCCCAGGGCCTGTTCCAGGTAGTCGAAGCTGCTGAAGAAGGCGATGTAGTTCCCGGGAGCCTCCTCATACTGCGTCGCGATGAGCCGCGCGATGGGAACAAGGGAACGAGGACGGTGTCGGTAGCGGGTCGAGATGGCGCCCGCGATGCGCACGGACAACTGCTCGGCATGGAACGGTGCTGCCACGTCGAGCCACGCGGTGTCGTCGGGCAACCCCAGCGTGTCGCAGTAGAAGTTCCACGGCGCCAGCGTGGCCGAGAACAGCACCGTCGATCGCGCTGCCGCATAGCGGGGCTTGAGGAACGGCGCCGGCAGCACGTTGCGCACGCACACGGTCAAGCCGGAGCTTCGCGAACCTCCCATGCTTCCCGGTTCGCGGGTGACGTCGAAGATCGAGTGCGAGTCGAAGGATTCGATCAGCCGCGTGAGCGCCAGCGCCTCGAAATAGAACTCCAGCAACGCACCGTCGACGCGCTCGGTGCCCTGCCCCTGCTGCGCCAGAACCTCGGGCATCGCTCCGACCACCTCCTGCAATGCCGACGCGAAGGCGCGAGGCGGTTCGTCGAAGACGGTGTACGCGCCGGGAGCCTCCCCGTCCAAGCGCGTCCAGCTTCGCCGCAGACGATCGAGCGGCCTCTTCAGCGCGTCGGGCGCCGACGCCCGCACCGAGCGCAACTGCGCCGCGTCGAGACGAGCGGTGTACATGGCCCGCGCACGGTCCACCAGGTTGTGGGCCTCGTCGACGAGCACGCCGACTCGCCAGCCGTTCGCCAGCGTCAACGCGTGGAGCAGCGCGCTGCCGTCGAAGTAGTGGTTGTAGTCCGCGACGATTACGTCGCTCCAGCGCGCCATCTCCTGGCCCAGGTAGTACGGGCACACCGCATGCGACAGCGCGACTTCGCGCAACGACTCGCGGGTCATCACTTCGGCCGACGCAGCTGCCGCGCGCGCGGCGGGCAGGCGGTCGTAGAAGCCCCGTGCGAGCGGACACGACTCGCCGTGGCAGGCCTTGTCCGGATGCTCGCAGGACTTCTCCCGGGCGACCAGTTCGACGACCCGCAGCGGCAGCGCGTCTGCGCTCCCGCGGAGGGTTGCCAGCGCCGTCAACGCCAGCGACCGTCCGGAGCCCTTGGCCGCCAGGAAAAAGACCTTGTCGAGTTCCTGCCCGGGGCAGGCCTTGAGCATCGGGAACAGCGTGGCCATCGTCTTGCCGCTGCCCGTCGGTGCCTGCGCCAGCAGGCAGCGGCCGAGGCGGGCCGCATTGAACACCGCTTTCGCGAGATCGCGTTGTCCGGCACGGAACTCCGCGTGCGGGAACTTCAGGCTGCCCAGCGCCGCGTCACGTCGTTCACGGTGGGCGAGTTCGGCGTCGGCCCAGGCGATGAACCGTTCGCACAGCGCCTCGAAGAAGACCTGCAGCTCGACGGCCGTGCAATGCTGCGACAGCGGCAGCGCTTCCTGCTGCCGGCCGACGTCGAAGTACACCAGCGTGACGGTCAGCCCTGCCAGCTGAAACTCCTGGCAGGCCAGCGCGCCGTAGACCTTGGCTTGCGCCCAGTGCAGATGCCGATGGTTCGCGGGCATGAGGTCGAGCTCGCCCACGTAGGTCTTGACCTCCTCCAGCAGTTGCCGATCGGGGTCGTACCCATCGGCGCGTCCGCGCACCACCAGGTGCTTGTAGTGCCCCGACAGCCTGAGCTCGCTGCGATACGACGCCGAACGGCTCGCCGCCACGCTCCGATGGCCACTGATGCCCTGTTGCAAGGTCGGTGAGGGCGTGAAGCGCAGATCCAGGTCCCCTTGCTTGGCGGCAAGCTCGCACAGGGTGCGCACCGCGACGGTGTAGGTCTTCAAGCGTCCTTCCCACTGTCCGGTAGGGCGCCGCTCGCGCCCGCGACGCCAAGTTCCTCGGTCGCCGTGTCCTTCAACTCCTGCTGCCGCGCCTCGTCGTCGGCGGTGCACGGCGTCGCCTGGGCCAAGGCCATCCACACCGCGAACGGCAGCTTGCATGGCATGTGCCGCGCGGGACGCACCAACTCGAGCACGCCGGTGTCGACCGAACCGTGCAGCAGCCAAACGCCCAACTCCTCGGGGATCTCATGCGGCTCGGCCACACCGGCCGGCAGCACGTAGCAGGTCTCGCAGGACAGCCACCGGTAGGACTCGCGCTTCGCCGCATGACGCAGGTCGGACAGCAGGTCGGCACGACTGGCTTTGATCTCGTGCACCATGGGCTGCAGATAGTCCTCGACCGAGGTCCGGCGCACGGAGAACACGTCCGGCCTGGCCATGCGCCAGGCACCGCCGCCCCGGGATGGCCGCGGCAGCGCGGATCCGTCGTCCGGCCACATCGGTGCGTCCGCCGCCGGTTCAGGGATGGACAAAGGCGGATCGTCAGCCTCGATACGGGCGCGAAGCGACAGCTCACGCCACACGATCCGGCCCGCGCTCATCAGGTGTGCCGCGACCCTGTCCGCCAGCCGATCGTGCAGGCTGAAAGATCGCAGGTTGCGCTGCCGGGCCTCGGCCAGCAGGCGAATGCCGAGTTCGGTCAAGCGGATCGTCTCGTGCCCGTCGGCCCCTTGCTGCAGGATCGCCCAGCCTGCCGCGACCAGGTCGAGTTCGACCGCGTCGCGGCACGGCCATCCGGCCGATCGCCAGATCGACCTCAGCCGCGCGAGATGAACTCGGCGCGGGGGGATTTCAGTCGGCATGAGGATGGTCCTTGCGCTGACGCACCGGGCGACCGATCAATGGAAGTCCCTCGACGACGTTTCGAGCCTTCCCAGCAGCGGCGTCAGATCCACCAGTCGCCAGGCGATCAGGTTCTTGACATCCCCTTCCCGCTGCCAGGTGCCATGCACCTCCAGCAGCTTCGCCCGCAGCACCTCCGGCCGCTGCCGTTCGCGCAGCGATCTCCAGACGATCACCTGCACGACGCCGGTCTCGTCCTCCAGGCTCATGAAGATGGTTCCGCTGGCGGTCTCCGGCTGCTGTCTGAGCGTCACGATGCCGGCGTAGCGGACGAAGCGCCCGTTGCCAATCCGGTCCAGCGTCGCTGCCGTCGCCAGCTTGCGTTCAGCCAGGCGCGGACGCAGCAGCGCCAGCGGATGGCTGCGAAGCGTCAGGCCGATCGTCGCGTAGTCGTGAACGACCTCTTCGCCTTCGAGCGCGGGCGGCAACTCGAGGAAGGTTTCATCGACCGGCGCGTCCCGCAGCAAGCGCGGCGGCCGCTTCAGCGCCGACGCCTCCCACACCTGTTGCCGCCGGTGGCCCGCCAAGCTCGCCAACGCATCCGCTCCCGCGAGCAGCCGCATGTCCTTCTGATCCAGTTCCGCCCTGCGCGCCAGATCCTCCGCGCCATCGAAAGGCGCTTGCGCTCGCGCGGCCATGATGCGCAGTGCGGCGGCCTCTTTCATACCGGTGACCAGCCGCAAGCCCAGCCGCACGGCCGGCGCCCGCGGAAGACCTTCCAGGGTGCAGTCGTAGTCGCTGAACATCACGTCGGGCGGCCTGACCTCCACGCCGTGGCGCCGAGCGTCCTGCACCAGTTGCGACGCCGAATAGAACCCCAACGGCTGCGAGTTCAGCATCGCGGCCAGGAACTCGCCGGGGAAGTGGCATTTGAGCCAGCAGCTCGCGTAGACCAGCAGCGCGAACGACGCCGCATGGCTCTCCGGAAACCCGTACTCCGAGAATCCCTTGATCTGCTCGAAGATCGCCTGCGCGAACGCCTCCTCGTAGCCGCGCGAGGTCATGCCGCCGACGATCCGGTCGTAGTACTTCTCGAGTCCGCCCTTGCGCTTCCACGCCGCCATCGAACGACGCAGCTGATCGGCCTCTCCCGGCGTGAACCCGGCAGCCAGGATCGCCACCTGCATCACCTGTTCCTGAAAAATCGGCACGCCCAGCGTGCGACCCAGCGCCTCCCGCAAGGCCTCGCTCGGATAGGCGACCGGCTCCTTGCCCTGCCGCCGGTTCAGGTAGGGATGCACCATCTGGCCCTGGATCGGCCCGGGCCTGACGATCGCCACCTCGATCACGAGATCGTAGAAGCAGCGCGGCTGCAGCCTCGGCAGCATGCTCATCTGCGCCCGGCTTTCGATCTGGAACACGCCGACGGTATCGGCCTTGCAGATCATGTCGTAGGTGGCCTCGTCCTCGGCCGGGATGTCCTGCATCTCGAAGACATGCCCCTTGCGCATCCCGACGAACTCCAGGCAACGCCGGATCGCGGACAACATGCCTAGCGCCAGCACGTCGACCTTCAATAGGCCCAGCGCATCCAGATCGTCCTTGTCCCACTCGACCACGGTGCGGTCCTCCATCGCCGCGTTCTCGACCGGGACCAGCCGCGTCAACGGTCCCTGCGTGAGCACGAAGCCGCCCGGGTGCTGCGACAGGTGGCGTGGGAAGCCCAGCAGATCGCCCACCAGCTTCAGCAACTGCTGCACCGCCAGGTCGTCGATGTCGAGCCCGACCTCCGCCACGCGCTCGGCCATCCGTTCGCGACCGTCCCACCAGGTGAAGTTGCCGGCCAGCTTGTCGAGCGTGTCGAGGTCGAAGCCCAGTGCCTTGCCGACGTCGCGGAATGCGCTCTTGGGCCGGTAGCTGATGACCACCGCGGTCAAAGCCGCGCGATGCCGGCCGTACTTGCCGTACAGGTACTGAATGACCTCTTCGCGCCGCTGGTGCTCGAAGTCGATGTCGATGTCGGGCGGCTCATTGCGCTCGCGGCTGATGAATCGCTCGAAGAGCACGGACATGCGCGCCGGGTCGACCTCGGTGACGCCGATGCAGTAGCAGACCACGGAGTTGGCGGCGCTGCCGCGACCCTGGCAGAGGATCTGCCGCGACCGGGCGAAGCGCACGATGTCGGCCACGGTCAGGAAGTAATGGTCGTACTTCAGCTCGGCGATGAGTTCGAGCTCGTGTTCGATCTGCGCCTGCACCTTGGCCGGCACGCCGCCGGGCCAGCGACGTCCGGCCCCTTCGTAGGTGCTGCGGCGCAGGTACGACGAGGGCGTCTCGCCCTCCGGCACGACCTCGGCGGGGTACTGGTAGCGCAGTTCGTCCAGCGAGTAGCGGCAGCGCGCCGCGACTTGGAGGGTCTCGGCGAGCAGATCCGCCGGAAAGGTCTGCGCCAGCCGCAGCCGCGTGCGCAGGTGCCGCTCGGCGTTGAGCTGCAGCTCGCTGCCGCATTCGGTCAGCGGCCGGCCGAGGCGGATGGCGGTCAGCACGTCCTGCAGCGGCTTGCGAGAACGCAGATGCATGTGAATGTCGCCTGACGCCACCAGCGGGATGGCCGACAACGCGCTGACCTCGCGCAGCCGATGCAGCCACATTTCGTCGTCGAGCAGGCGCAGCAGTTCGACGGCCAGCCAGGAGCGTCCCATGAAGTGCTGCAGCAGCCAGCGCCCGATGGCCAGCAACTGCTCCGGCGAACTGCCGCGCTGCGGCGCCGCCAGCACCACGCAGTCGGCCAGTTCCGCAGCGTCGATCTCGTGCTGGTGCAGCGCGTAGCGGCCCTTCTCGGAACGCCTGCGCAGCCGCGTGATGAACTCGCAGAGGTTGCCGTAGCCGTTGGCGTCGCAGGCCAGCACCACCAGACCGAACGGCGCCTCGCCTTGCACCTGGAACTGGCTGCCCACCAGCAGCGGCAAGCCGTGTTCCTTGGCGGCGACGTGGGCCCTGACGATGCCGGCGAGCGAACATTCGTCGGTCAGCGCCAGCCCGCCGTAGCCCAGTGCCTTCGCGCGGGCCACCAGTTCCTCGGGCCAGCTCGCGCCCCGCAGGAACGAGAAATTGGACAGGCAACGCAGCTCGACGTACGGAGGCAGTGCGGTCATGGCAAAGACCCACCTTCACGCGAAGCTGCCGTGCAGGTACCAAGCGCTCGCGTCGCCGGCCAGCCGGGTCTCGAACACCCACAACACGCCCGCGTGCTCGCTCAATGCCACCCAGTAGTCGCGCACCTGCTGCTGCGTTTCCTGGGCACCGGGCGGCCCTACTCGATGCCACCACCCGCCCTCGACGCGATGCGGCCCGGTGAGCAACAGCAGCGGCCCCTGATATAGCGGACGATCGCCGCGCATGGCCAGCCGCAGCGGTTCGGGCAGCACGAAGGTCGGCTGTGGCGTGGACGTAGCCGTCACGCGCTTGCGCGGCGTCGGCAGCGGTGCGGGCTGCCAGTGCTGGGCCCATTCCAGGCGATGGTCATCGACCAGCACCGGACGCAACACGCATTCCGGGCCCAGACGCGCGGCAATACGCTCCAGGGCGAGCGCCAGCGATTCGCCCTGCGCCTGGTGGTCGGGCAGCAGCGACGCGCTGACCTCCTCCAGCGGGACGACGTCGAGCGCTTCCAGCGCGAGATCACCGACCGGCGCCAGCAGCGCCACGCGGGCGAGGTTCTCGGCCAGCGACAAGCCGGGCTGGTCGAGCCCGTCGGAGATGTCGAGCCGGTGATAGGCCCCGCCCGACGGCTCCAGGAACCGGTAGCCGAGACCGGAGCTGTGGGTCAGAAGCTGGGCAAGGGTGA
>ERZ724514.295-NODE-295-length-22412-cov-4.328398_pt1 | contig 22412 bp, 19 predicted proteins | sample MGYA00376047_ERZ724514 | MGnify/ENA primary metagenome ERZ724514 (study PRJEB28724, sample SAMN07190883) | activated sludge metagenome | isolation source: activated sludge of sewage treatment plant in Hong Hong | place: Hong Kong | collected 2016-03-17 ...
TATCCGGTCGTCCCGAAAGGCGTGATCATTCTCCGACTGATCCCAACGGCGGTACATACACTCGAGGATGTGAAATACACGATCGAAGCGTTCCGCAAAGCGTATGTCAAATTGAAAGCCGGCGAGTATATGTCGGATAAGATCGCCGCATTCTAATATTCACTACTTCCCTTCCACCTCCATTCTTAACCCCTAAACGATCATCAACATGAAAGAGTACGAAAAAATCAAGCAACTGGTCGCCGCAATTGAAGAGGATGTGATCAAGTTTTCCGAAAAGGGCAACGCGGCAGCCGGAACGCGTGTTCGCAAAGGCTTGCAGGACATCAAGCGTGCTTGCCAGGATATGCGTGACGCTATTCAGGATATTAAAAAGGGAGATACGCCGCAAGGCTGATCATTTTCCCGGACGGTACATCATCCTGAGATTCCTTCCTTGGGGAAGGAATCTCTTTTTTATTTCCGCGCAAAGGATGCAGTTTTTTGAAGGATACTTGGGCGGAATCAATTCTATTCGGATATTTGCAGCCCCAAATCCGGCGAGGTAGCTCAGGTGGTTAGAGCGCAGGATTCATAACCCTGAGGTGGAGGGTTCGATTCCCTCCCTCGCTACACCAACATCCCGTTCAACCGAACGGGATTTTATTTTTTGTGGAGGGTTCTCCGCCTTTTTCATGCCGCTTTTTTCCGGATTCAAGGAAGATTCGGCGGACATGGATTCCCTCCCTCGCTACACCAACATCCCGTAAAAGGAACGGGATGTTTTTTGTGGAGGGTTCGCCCCCTTTCAATCAATGACCGTATAGCAACCGCAGTTCAATGCGTGCATTCATCAAACCCGGCCGGATCCCTTATGAACGTCCTTCTTCGTTAAGCAGGCTGGTATAGTGCTTCAGGCTTCGCAGTAACAAGGTCATTGCAATGGTGACATAGAGCACCACCAAAAAGTGATCACCGATCGAGAAGGTTCCCCAGCGGAACCAGCCGATCATCACTTCCACGAAGACGAATCCGATCACCGTGGCGAGCACCCCGGAATACTCGCGGCGCAGGACCGAACGAACGGAAAACGGGATGACACTTGGAACAAATCCCGAAAGTCGGGGAACGAAAGCCGGAAGTTTGCTGGCCCATTTCAGGTAAGCATCGCCAAACTTTCGTTCCAGAAAACGTTCTTCGGCGAACATGATTCGCTCGTAATAGAGCCAATACAGCAAACTAACGATGATGACAAACCAGATGTTCTTGGTAAATATCACAATGCCGATCCACATCAGGTAGTTGCCGAGGTAAAGCGGGTGACGCACGAGCGAGTAAATGCCGGTACTGTTCAGGCTTTCGGCTACTTGTCCGGCGGTATTTCTGCCGGAAGTTCCGCGCGGCGTGGTTCCGATGGTGTACGCGCGTACCAGGAATCCCAACAGACTGCAACCGGCAGCCAGCCAGTTCATCCAATGACTGAATGCCGGCGAGAGCTGTTCGTAGTCCGTAAACGCGATTGCCGGAATGGCCAGCAGAAACAAGACGACGGGCAATTGTCCCCTTCTGCGAAAGAGCCAGTTTCCATCCGATTCAAGCGAGTTGATGAGCGCCATATGGGCACGAAAATAGAATAAAGATCGGCTTTGAACGTTTTCATGATGCGAATCAGGTCGTTCGAACCGTATTTTTAGGTATCTTGCGCCCTCTCAAATCTGGCCCTATGGCCCCTGAACGTAGTCTAGTGATGTCGGAAATCAAGTCCCAGAAGAAGCAGAAATATACCCTCGAATTCGAGATCAAGTCTTCACCGAAGATCCTTTTCAATTACCTGAGTACCGCCAGCGGTCTTGAGGAATGGTTCGCCGACAAAGTGAATATTCGGGAAGGCGATTACATGTTTCAATGGGACGGTACGGAACAGCGTGCCCGCATCGTAGCGCGAAAAGAAAATCAGATGATCCGGTACAAGTGGATCACCGAGGATAAATCAAAGGACGAGACCTTTTTTCAGTTTGAGATCCAACAGGACGAGATCACCGGTGATGTAGCCTTGATCGTGACCGATTTCGCATCGGATGATGAAAAGGCGGGCAACATGATGCTGTGGGATTCTCAAATCCACGCCCTCATGCACCACATCGGTTCATGACAAGCATTGCCTGAAGAGGCGAAAAGTATCCTGTCCGAATTCCACCACTTCTCCGGTTCGCGCAAGCGGCAGTTGTCTGCTTAACTTGACAAACGATCCTTCAAGGCACCGATGTTCGAATTCATCGGGTCGGATTTCCACCAATTTCCGGTAGTTGTCCTTTTCGAAATGGTACTCCCAGGGTGTATCGTTGGTACACCACCAAACCTCCGCTTTCAGTAAACGATCCCGTGCGGTGATCAGCTTCTCCCGAAAGGGTTGCAGGCCCTCTCCCTGCAGGTGCAGCGTAAAACTCCATTCATTTCCCCAGCGACAAAGCGAACGCATCGCGAAGACTCCCTTCGCATCGAACCGCCTCGGGTAGTCCAGCAGGTGATACGGGAACTGCCGGTAGTTTTCCCCGCGAAAGATCTTGCCCCTGCTGGTATCGACACCTTCAACCGGTAGCGGCCAGCTCTTCAGTTCGTCCGACAAGGCATCTTTGAGGCGCGACAAGAGCTGATCCAATTCCTGAGCGATGCGAAACCGGGCCGGGAAGAACCGGGTATCGCAGAGTACGTGCAGGTCATCCTGGCTTAAGGTCATTTTCTTAACTTGCGCGGGCTTTTCAGCTTCAAAGATACGTGAAGAAGCTTACACTGCTGGTTCTCCGCTCCTTTGCCGGTCCGCTGGTCCTGACTTTCCTGATCGCGTTGTTCGTCCTGGAGATGCAGTTCCTGTGGAAGTACATCGACGACCTGGTCGGAAAAGGACTCGATACCTGGATCATCGTCCAGTTGATGGTATACGTGTCGGTTACCCTGGTACCGCTTGCGCTTCCACTGGCCATTTTGCTTTCGTCCATCATGACCTTCGGCAACCTGGCTGAACAATATGAACTAACCGCTTGTAAGGCCGCCGGCGTATCGCTCCAGCGTGTGATGCGACCGCTCATCGTGACCGCCGTTCTGATCTGTTGCGGAGCCTTTCTCTTCTCCAATTATGTCCTGCCGATAGCGAACCTGAAGATGAACGCGCTGCTGTATGACGTGCGTGAACAGAAGCCGGCATTGCTCATCAAAGAAGGCATCTTCTACAACGGGATCGACGGATACTCCATCAAAGTGGGCCGGAAGGATCCTGACGGCCAAACGTTGCACAACATGATGATCTATGACCATTCGTATAACCGGGGAAATACGAAGCTGGTCATAGCCGAACGGGGTACCATGAAGCTTTCGGAAGATGAGCGCTACCTCCTACTCACCCTGTACAAGGGCGCCAGCTACGAAGAGCGGGAAGATCCCAAGCATCCGAAGGCCCGGCCACTCATGCGTACGGAATTCGATGAAGAAAGAATCCGCTTTGACCTGAGTTCATTCAAACTCACCCGTACCAACGAGCAGTTGTTCAAGGACAATTACCAGATGCTCAATCTGAAGCAGTTGACCCGATCCGCCGACTCCATTTCAAAAAGTATTACCACGAAGGAAAAACAGTTTTCGAACCATATCGCCCCCATCATCAGTGCCGATTTCGCCCAGTTGGGGCGCAGTGCGCAACCCATACGTCCCGCGAAAGACCTGCTGAGAAGTCTTCCGGAAGAAAAGCGGGCCGCTATCGCCTCATCAGCGCTTTTTGGCGCCAGGAATGTGAAGAGCATGGCAGATGATTCGAAACAGGATCTTCAGATCAAGAACAAGTCGTTGCGTAAACACCGTATCGAGTGGCATCGGAAGTTCACCCTTTCTTTCGCTTGTCTGATCCTGTTCTTCATTGGCGCACCGTTGGGTGCCATCATCCGGAAAGGCGGACTGGGCATGCCGGTTGTAGTTTCCATTTTGTTCTTTGTCACGTATCACGTCATCTCGATTTCCGGGGAGAAATTCGCACGTGAAGGTGTCATTCCTCCCTGGCGGGGCATGTGGACATCCTCGCTGGTCCTGTTGCCGATCGGTATTTTCCTCACCTACAAAGCGACGACCGATTCCGCACTCTTTGACAAGGAGGCGTATATCCGGTTTTTCAAAAGGTTCGTTCCGCATAAAAAATCCGGTGTTTCGTGAAGATCCTGCAAATCTGCCACCGGGTCCCTTATCCGCCACTCGACGGAGGAAATATCGCCATGCAAAACATGGCCGAAGGACTGGCCGGTGCCGGCGCGGAAGTACATCAATTCGCGTTGAACACCAACAAGCACTATGTTGCTCCGGAGTCCCTGCCTGAGCGGTTCCGCAGCATCTTCCATTTCCAATCTTCTCCGATCCGGACCAATGTCACTGTTGCCGGAGCCGTCACCAATTTTTTCAGGCGGAATGAGTCCTACAACCTTGTTCGTTTTTTCGACAAGCAGGCAGCTCAAAAAATCGCGACGATTCTGAAAGAAGGCGCGTTCGATATCGTGCAGCTTGAAACACTTTTTGCTGCGCCCTACCTTCCGGTGATCCGCGAAAACAGTCAGGCACGTATCGTCCTGCGCGCGCACAACGTGGAGCACATCATCTGGAAACGGCTCCGGGATGCCGAGCATCGGAATCCGCTGAAGCGCTGGTATCTCGGCTTCCTTTCCCGCAGGTTGAAGCGTGAGGAACTGAGAATTTTCCGGGAAGTGGATGCCATCGTTCCGATCACCGATGTGGATGAAGGGATGATCCGACAGGTGGTACCGCACAAGCAACTCCTGACCGTGCCCCTGGGCGTCGATCTGAATGAATACCCGGTGCAGGATACTACCGGTGAACCGCTACGGTTGTTTCACCTGGGAAGCATGGACTGGCTTCCGAACCTCGAAGCGGTCAATTGGTTCCTGGGGAATTGCTGGCCACGCATTCATCAACAATTTCCGCAACTGGAACTATTTCTTGCCGGTCGCGGTTTTCCGGAATCCCTGCTCCTGAATGCTCCTGCCGGTGTTCAATGCTCCGGGACGGTAGAAGATGCACAAGGCTACATGCGCGATAAGCAGATCATGGTTGTTCCACTGTTATCAGGTTCCGGCATGCGTGTCAAGATCATTCAGGGGATGGCGCTGGGAAAAACGATTATCTCCACATCCATCGGTGCAGAAGGAATCGGCGTAAAAGACGGGGAACATCTGCTGATTGCCGATACGCCTTCGATGTTCCTGGAAAAGATCCGCTATTGCCTGGAACATCCGGAAAAATGCAGATCCATCGGAAAGGCGGCACGTCGCCTTGTGGAAGAGCGCTACAGTTGCGCATCACTCGGAAAACGGCTGATTGAATTCTATCAGGGATTGGCCTGATCCGTCAGGAATCGATCCGGATCGTATGCCCCATTTTGTCCCGCTTCGTCTGCAGATAAAGCCGATTGTGCTCGTTTGATTCGATCTGCAAGGGAACGACTTCTACGATTTCCAGACCGTAGCCGATCAGGCCGGCACGCTTTTTCGGATTATTCGTCATGAGTCGCATCTTGGTGACACCCAGGTCGCGAAGAATCTGCGCACCGACTCCATAGTCGCGCTCGTCGCTGTTAAAACCCAACTCCAGGTTGGCTTCGACCGTGTCACGGCCCTGCTCCTGCAATTTGTAGGCTTTGAGTTTGTTGAGGAGACCGATCCCACGACCTTCCTGGTTCATGTAGACGATCACCCCTTTGCCGTCCGCCTCGATCAGTTCCATCGCTTTGTGCAACTGCGGACCGCAATCACAGCGGCAAGACCCGAAAATGTCGCCGGTCATACAACTCGAATGAACACGCACGAGTACGGGCTCGTCCTTCGACCAGCTTCCTTTCCGCAGGGCCAGGTGCTCCTGTCCGTTGTTCAACTGACCGTAGGCGATAAGTTCAAAGTCACCGAATACCGTTGGAAGCTGAACATCCACCTGTCGCTCGATGAGCGTCTCGTGCCGCAGCCGGTACGCGATCAGATCTTCGATGGATACGATCGGCAATTCGAACTTTTCGGCTATCAGAAAGAGGTCGGGTAAGCGAGCCATCGACCCGTCGGCATTCATGATTTCAACGAGTACGCCGGCGGGATAGCAGCCAGCCAATCTGGCGAGATCGATGGTTGCTTCGGTATGTCCGGTTCGGCGTAAAACTCCACCATTCTTGGCACGCAGCGGGAAGATATGCCCGGGTCGCCCAAGGTCTTCCGGCCGGGTGGCGGGATCAATCAGTGCTTTGATCGTCTGAGCCCTGTCCGATGCCGAGATGCCGGTTGTAACCCCTTTTCCCAACAAATCGACTGAAACCGTGAACTGGGTTTCGTGTGAGGCCGTATTCTGCATGACCATCAGCGGAAGGTCAAGTTCATGGCATCGGTCTTCGGTCAACGCGGTACAGATCAAACCCCGGCCATGGGTGGCCATGAAATTGATGATATCGGGCGTGATGTGTTCTGCCGCAACAATGAAGTCCCCTTCATTTTCACGGTTTGCATCGTCCACGACGATGACCACTTTGCCCGCGCGCAGGGCATCCAACGCGGTTTCGATCGTATCTAATTGCATTCGTTTCATTTCGAGCTGACAAAGGTACGAATCAACCGTGGGCATATTGTGCTTTCAGGAGAGCATAGTATCGGGATTTCGGCGAATAAAACCCCCAAAAAACCACATTTCCGGTTCGGTCTTACTTACCTCAAGCCTGCCCCAGGGCCGATTCTTATTCAAAAGGGAACAACCTTGCATCGCAATAGTTCAATTCCAGCCTGCTGCTTACCGATGTAAGTGTACCGGGAATTCCAACATCCGGCACGGAAATCCGGGGTTACCTTGCTTCCATCACTTCATCATCTGAAGCGACAACAACTAACGCAACCCCGTAAGGTTGCCCACAAAAGCCGCACAGGCCCCGTAAGGCCGGCGGCTTTTGTTCATTTATGATCGCATCGGGGTACGGAGTCGATTTAGCATGATTCGTTCATGCGCACCGCTCATACCCGGCCCGCAATCCGAACCTTCACTACGGCAAAATGCAAAGGGTCGCTTATTCCTTGGGGACTTGTTTGTTTTCCAGGCTTCTTTTAAGTCGTAAGCGGGTTAGCAGGTCGTTCATGTCGTTGAACTCTTGTCTGAAAAAAACACCGAATCCCTGCGTGTAGGGTGCTGAGTAATTGAGAATGTTATCGAGATTATTCCGGTTGAATCCTTTAAGACGGAAACGACCGTCCTGCGTCAATTTATACTCCGCATAAAAGTCGCCTACCAGGTTGCTGTTGTTCCCGGTGGTAGTCGCAGCCTGATTACCCGTATAGCCTACGTTTCCCTCCACCAACAGCCGATCATTGAAGAGCGATTTTGAGAACATGAGCTGGATCTCCTCGTTACTATACGTATCCTTGGCGCGATAATTAAAACCGATGCTGACGTTCTTACTGAGTTGCGATAGCCAGTTGCTGACCTGATTGCTCAACAATTCACTGGCACTTGCGCCGGCTCCTGCTCCTGCATCCAGGCGCGCCACTCCCTGCGAGCCCCCGCTTTGCGGCACGAACTGATTCAGGACCATCAGACCGAACATTTGTCGGCTTACCTCCTGCTCTGAATTCAGAAATGTCTTCACCAGGCTTTGGGCGGTAGCATCCAATCCTCGGGGTTCGATCTCGTAATCGATCGTCGGGTTCATGAGACGATTGGTCATTCGCAGTTTGCAATCGACCGGTATCCTTCGTTTGTAGGTGGAGTCCTGGAGGAGGTTGTAGAGCGAGGAAGTGTAAACGGTATAAACAGCCGTCAGGTCGACGTTCGCTTCATATGGGTCGCCGGACCAGGTGATCCTGCCGCCACGATCGATGTTGAATCGCTTGTTGATCAGGTTTTGCAGGGTGAACAAGTACGTGCCCTTTTCGATCGTATAGGTCCCGTACATATTGAAATCGCCAACGGTATTGATATCCAATCGAAGATTCCCATTGCCGTTTCCGGAGATCACGTCACCGATCTTTTGGTCGAAGATGATGTTGATCTCCGCATCCGGATTCATCTCGAGATTCATGTTCAACCGGATCCCCGACAAATCGATGGTGTTTGAATTTTCGGAGAAGTCGTCCCGTTTCTTTGGGTCGATGAAGGTGATAAAGTTGCTTTGCGTTACCTCCGTGCTGCTCGTCAGCGGGATGTTGAGGATGGTTCCTTTCGTCGGGGAAAGGGTGATGTCCATGTTCAGGTATTCGAGCGGGCCGGTGATCTTGACCAGGCCAGTGGCGTTGGCACGCCCATAGTAAAGTTCATTCTGACTCGGATCCGTGTTCAGCGCCTGGAAATTCCTTGGCCGTAACTGGATATCAAATCTGAAATTCCTGAAATAGTCATGCAGTATCTTGCCCTTGACAGCGGCTTCGTTGTTATTCACATCTACCAGGGTCATATGGTCGAGGTTGAACGCGTTCTCTTCGACTTTCACCTTGCTGGTAAAATTATATCGGGTATTGAGATAATTCACGACACATCCTGCTCGCTTGAAATCCAGTTCTCCCTCGAAGACAGGCCTTTTGAGCGTTCCGTGAAGGTTCAGCTCCGCGGACAATTTTCCGTTCACATCCGAAACCACATCATCCACATAACGTTCGATCGTTCGCAAGTAGAAATTTTCCAGTTTGATCCGGAAATCCAGATTGTCGGATTCCCGCGCGAGATAATAGTTGCCGCGGATATCCGCTACTTTGGCAGTACCCCGCTGGATACCGATGCTGGCCACGACGACCTTCTGTTCACTATTCAAACGGGTGACGACTGTCGCATTTCCCAATGAATCTCCGTTGACTGTCAGATCCGCGATTGTGAGGTCGGTTTCCAATTGCGGATGACGCAGAAGGTCGACACCGATCACATCGCCATTCACCCGACCACCCAAAGCCGTTCCACCCAATACCGGATCCAGGTGATGGAGGTTGAAATTCTCCATACGCACGACAAGCTGGTGCAGGGAATCCTTCACGATAGCCCCTTCTATTCGCAGCGCTTCAAGTCCATTGGATACGTCCAAGGCGTGGAAGACAATGGCGGAAGAATCAAAGGCCACCTGATTTCCTTCATTCAACACCCAGTGCCGGCCTTCCAGGAAGAGCGATGAGGAGTCGATCTCCAGACTAAACTTTCGGGAGGAGGTGAAATCCAGATCCCCGGCAAGCATCATCCGGTTGGGAAAACTGTCTTGTTGGGATACGTTGAGGAGGTACTCGATCCTGTTATCATGGGCCGAGGCATGGAGATCAACTAAGGGAACTACCCGTCGGTCGGCTCCGAGAAAGAGCGAGTCGGCAGAAACATCCAGCCGCAGGTTGGCGACATCCGAGCTCATGACGGTTTGCAATCCATGAATGCCGACAGCCCCATAGGTAAGATCCGGCGAGCTCAGCTTGAGCAGTACCGTTTTATCCATGGTATTCATTTTCCCGCTCAAGCGTGTATTGGGATCAATCGTCCAGGAAGGTAAAAACGTCTCCGTCAGGAATGAGGTGTTTTTGACCCTGACTGTAAATGTAAAATCCTGAATACCCGGATCGGTCTTCATCGGCAGGATAACCGATGGCAGGTAGCGCGGCAACCATTGCTTGGCGGCATCGCCCAATTGCGCCAACTGGAATCTACCGGACATACGCGCGTCGAGGAAATCCGATTCCAGAAACAAATCCCGCTCTTCCTGGTCGAGCCAGGTCGAATTCAGAAAAATACGGTTAACCCGATACAATTTCTGGTCTACCTGAAAGTTGGTGTTATCGATCCGCACTTCACCGGTCAGATTGTCAAGGTTGTTACCGGTCAACCTGCTGTTGATCGTCGTGGAGATATAATTGTCGCCGGAGATATTCACCAGATTCAACGGATCAAGGTGAGCCCGCTTGATGGCAGCCGTAAAATCAAAGATGGGAAGCTTGCCCTGGAAATTGATCTTTCCTTCAAAATCCAGATCCAGATTGGGGTCCTGCACATTGACTTTACCATTGAAGAGTTTCTTGGCGATCTCACCATTCACTTTGATGTTGGAATACGCATAGTTCTTGAAACCCAGGGATTGGATGTTCCCGATCAAACGTGCATCGACCGTTTCGAATCGTAATCCCTTGCCGTCAATATCAGCAGCAAGGGTGACCTGCCCCATATCACCGATACGCGCGATCTTGCCGATATCGAAGTGATTGCTGGACACATGCCCTTTATAGACATAGTCCTTGATACGGGAGTCGTATTTCAAGTTGATATCCGCGCTCAGGTAACCGACGTCCGAGTTCAAATTCCCGTAGGCGACGAAGTCACTGAAGAATCCCGTGAACTTCCCTTTGAAATCAACCAGCCCCAGGTCTTCCAGGTTCTCCGGAACATCTATGGTCTGTTTGGTTTCGAAGGGTGGAATCGGAATCCATTCAATATCGCGAGCGCTTGTGCGAATCTGCTCGGCCAATACGTCGATGTAGGTTTCGTCGATTTCCGGCAGACCGGTCATGGAGATATTCCCTTTGAAGACCGATTCCTTGCCCCAGCCAAGACGGACGTTCCGGCCACGAAATTTGCTGACGGTCCCGCGGAAGTTCCCTTCCAGGGCCACTGCCTTATCGAGACCTTTCAGGTCGGTCGCGAAGTAGGCGATGTCGGTGAAAGAAACAGTGGAGGAAGTGAAATCGCCTCTCCATCGGACTTTTTCCAGGAACTCATCAAAGTCCGGGAAACTGTCGAATTGGAAAGTCAGATCCGCCCGGATGGAAGTCTGAGGTGTAACGATCTTCAGGCCCTTGCAACGCAATTCATCGGGCCCGACTTTGGCATCGGCGCTGAGTTCCTGCAGTGTGAATCCGCTGTGGTCGTGAAATCGCAACTTCTCGATCCTTGCGAAAACTGAATCTCCAACGAAATGGATGTCGTACAGATCTCCGTGAATACTGTCGATGTCGAGGTTGGAGAAATCCACTCCCTCGGGCTCCAGGGAATCCGATTCGACCCGGTGCCGGAAGTGCAGGTTGTCTAACTTCAACTGGTCGACCGAAAGTTTCCAGGGCTTTGAAGCAGTGGTATCATTCGATGAAAAATAGTCGAGCAAAAAGTACAGGTTATCATGTTCCTCACCCCGGTATTCCATCAGGTTGAAGTCGGTCCGGCTAAGCCGTAAAGTGCCGATTGACAACCGGCGGGCGGCGGTTGAAAGGTCTTTTATTCCTACACTGATCTCCTCGCTATAGAGGAGTGTATCGTGATGCAGATCTTCCACGTAAACGCCCTTCAAATTGACCGAAGTAACCAACCGGATGGAAACACGGTCAATGGATACGGTAGTGCCCAGTTCGCCCGAAAGCCAGGCGGCGGCACGGCGGGCAAGCCAGGATTGAAAACCATCGAATTGAAACGCACCGAAAAGCAGTCCGATCAGCAGAATAAGACTGCCGAAGATCCAAAGCGCTATGCGACCTGCTTTTTTGATATTTTTGAAATGCTAAACGGTCGTGCCGTGATGCAATTTTAATACCGTGTCGACACCTTCCCAACCCCAGTTCATACTAGGCATAGAATCGTCGTGTGACGAGACAAGTGCCGCGGTTATTCAGGGAAGAACCGTTCTGTCCAATGTGATCGCTAACCAGTTGCTGATTCACCGGAAGTACGGTGGCGTCGTTCCGGAACTGGCATCGCGGGCACATCAACAAAAGATTGTTCCGGTGGTCGAAGAGGCCCTGACCCTCGCAAATATAACTAAAAATCAACTTTCTGGGGTGGCATTTACCCGAGGTCCGGGTTTGATGGGGGCCTTATTGGTTGGAGTATCCTTTGCCAAATCTTTTGCCCTTGCTCTGGATATTCCGCTCCTGGAAGTTAATCATATGCAGGGACACGTCCTTGCGCACTTTCTGAAGAAGCCCGGAGAGCATAAGGCGGTTCCCTCCTTTCCGTTTCTCTGTCTGACAGTATCCGGCGGACATACCCAGATTGTCCGGGTGGATGATCCCCTGGAGATGCGCGTCATCGGAGAAACGCAAGACGATGCCGCCGGTGAAGCATTCGATAAGGCAGCCAAGTTGCTCGGATTGCCATATCCTGGAGGACCTTTGATCGACCAGCATGCTGCGAAGGGAGACCCGGACAGCTTCAAGTTTCCGCATCCCAGGATTCCCGGACTTGACTACAGTTTTTCCGGATTAAAGACCGCCTTTCTTTACTTCCTACGTGACCAGGAGAAGCACCACCCATCATTCAAACAGGAACGGTTGGACGATATCTGTGCCTCCCTGCAACAATCGATTGTTACGATACTGCTGGAAAAGCTGGTGTTGGCCAGCCGGGAAACCGGTATACGGGGTATTGCAATTGCCGGCGGCGTAAGTGCCAATTCTGGACTTAGGAAAGCACTCCAGTTCACGGGTGAACGCGAAGGTTGGCAGGTTTTCATACCGCCATTCGAATATTGTACTGACAATGCCGCGATGATCGCTTGTGGAGGCTCGTTTCTCTTCGAAGCAGGTCGTTTTACCGGACTTGAAACCGCTCCCCTTGCCCGAATGCCTTTCTGATCGTATGAACCAACCCTCCTCCCGCAGCTCATCGCTACCGATTTGGACTACCCTGGTATTCGCCGGCTGGTTGTTGTCCTTCTTGTTCTCCTGTCAACAACCGCGACAGGGAAGCGAGCAAACCGAAGCGGCAACGAACGATACCACTGCGCTGATGAACAATTTCCTAACGGGCTTGTGGAGCGTCGATTCGCAGAATTTCCTGAACAACGAAGGGTTCTATCTGCAGCCAGATGGTCGGTTATCGCTAGTCGCCAGTGAAGCGCAAGGCGAATGGAGACTGATGGGTCGTGATACACTCTATCTGAATGTCCATAATTGGTCACCGGATCCACTGGAGTATTTTTTCATCCTGGATTCGCTTGATCCGCAATTCATGATCCTGCGCGACACTACCGGGCAGACGGTGTATCGCAAAGTCCCGTATGGGACCAATGCGGAAGGCATCGTACTGAACGGCTTCATGGGCACACTCGATCGTCAGTTAAATGCGAAGGAATATCGCTTTGATCTTCCGTCTGCCAAGCGCATCAAGCTGGAGCTTAAATCAGCCTTCGCCGGTATCAGCTTTCGCGTTTTCGACGGGGAGCATGAACTGACCGCGGCACCCGTAAAAAGCTGGGATGCGATCCTGATCCGCAGCGGCCAGTACAGGGCGGTGGTGGCGATCGATGATCCCCGGCGGTTGTCCGAAGACCGAATCGAATTCGATCTGAAAGTTTATGGTTATTAGCGACCGGCCATAAAAAAGCCCGCTCTTTCCAGAGCAGGCTATCCAACTGAAACCGTATGCTTTTACGCTTATTGTGACGGCAACAGTACCTTATCGATCACGTGTACGATCCCGTTTGATGCCGGAACGGATGCCAGCACATTCGCGCCGTCGATGGTCATTTTGCCATCAGCCCCTACGGTTACTTTACACGATCCACCTGCAAACATGCTTACCTGTTGGCCATCCCGGAACATTTCCTGTTTCATGTTTCCAACGATGACATGATGGTAAAGTATGTCCGTCAATTTCCCTTTATTCTCAGGTTTTAGGAGACCTTCCACCGTGCCGGCCGGCAAGGCTGCAAATGCATCATTGGTAGGTGCAAATACCGTGAACGGGCCATTGTTCGAGAGCGCGTCGACCAGTTCAGCGGCCTTTACCGCTTCGACCAATGTGGTATGGTCCTTTGACCCTACCGCCACTTTCACGACGTTAGGCTGGGAGACATCATCTTCTACTGTGGATTGGCCACCTTCCACGGGTGTGGACTCGGTTGACTGATTGGTGTTGGTTGCTCCTTCTTCCTGAGCGCCGGACTGGCATCCCGGTAGTGCCAAAACCAGGCTTAAGGAAATGAGGCTCATCGGGATCAAATGTGTCAGTTTTTTCATGGGTGCGGGTTTGATTAACTTGCCAGTGAAATTACAACCGTCGTAAGCAGCGGGTGACTGATTGCCCTCAGGGCACGTACTGCTCTTTATCATTCCCTCGCATACGAAAACACACCATTCCGATGATCCGCCTACGAACATTCGATCTGGGAGACGCCGATGCGATCGCCAGTCTGGCCAACAACCGGAAGATCGCCGATAACATGCGCGACATGTTTCCCCACCCGTATCACCGGGAAGATGCGGTTCGGTTCATTCAGCGCGTCAATCAGCAGTCGCCTTCTACCGTCTTCGCCATCGAGCTGGACGGTAAGCCGATCGGCTCGATCGGTTATTTTCCGGCATCCGACATCAACCGCATGAACGCAGAGGTCGGTTATTGGTTGGGTGAACCATTTTGGGGCAAGGGCATCATCACAGAAGCCATCGGCAAGCTGGTCGACCATGCCTTTACGCATTCGAATCTGAGTCGCCTCTTTGCCATTCCGTTTCCGCACAACCTGGCTTCCGCCAAAGCGCTGGCGCGAAACGGTTTCGAACTGGAGGCTAGGTTGAAGGGTACGCTCATCAAACATGACCGGGTGATGGATGAGCTGATCTATTCCATTCGTCGCGAGGAGTGGGCCAAACGATTTCCGGAAAAAGCAAAGGCCCGGACATGACCGGGCCTTTCGCTTTGAAGTAGCTACCGTGTTACCAGATGCTTGCACGAAGCGAATCCGGGCGCCACATCGGATCGCCTTGCTTGATGCCGAAGGCCTCGTAGAATTCAGGAACGTTGCTGAACGGGCCGTTTACCCGGAGGAAGTTCGGAGCATGAACATCGGTCATGACCTGATTAGCAAGACTTGCATCACGGGAATGTCCCAACCATCCTAAGGTGTAGCCCAGGAAATAACGCTGCATGGGCGTCAGGCCATCGATCTTCTCGCCTTTCTTGTATTGCTCCGTTTTCTTGAACGCTTCCAAACCGATCACTACGCCGCCAAGATCTGCGATATTTTCGCCGAGTGTAGCCTCACCATTCACATGCAGGCTGTCCAGGACGGTATAGTTGCTGAATTGATCGATGATGAGTTTCGCACGTTGGGTGAAGCGGGCGGAGTCTTCCGCTGTCCACCAGTTTTTCAGGTTGCCAGCCGCATCGAATTGCCGACCCTGGTCGTCGAATCCATGGGTCAATTCATGTCCGATGGTCGAAGCGGCGGCATAGCCATAAATGATCGCGTCATCGGCCAGGGAATCCGGTAAACCGGGAATTAGAAACTGTGCAGCAGGCAGGACGATCTCGTTGTTGCTGGGGTTGTAGTAAGCATTATACGTCTGCGGAGTCATCTCCCATTCGTTCCGGTCAACCGGTTTGTAGAGTTTCCCGACGATATATTGGTATTGCCAGATTCGGGCGTTTATGACATTTCCGAGATAAGAATCACGGGAGATGCGCATGGAACTGTAGTCTTTCCAGTTATCGGGGTAGCAGACTTTACTGGTTATACGTCCCAATTTTTCTTCAGCCTTCTTTTTAGTCGCATCCGACATCCAATCGAGCTGGCGGATTCTTGCACCATACGCATCCAGCATATTGTGAACGAGATCCTCGTACCGCTTTTTCATGCCGGCTGAAACGTATTGCTGTACGTAGAGCTGTCCCAAGGCGTCGCCGAGAAAGTTCTCCGTCTGATCAAGGATCCGTTTCCAGCGTGGACGTTGCTGCGGAACGCCAGTGAGCGCGGTTCCATAGAACGCGAAATTTTGCCGGTCAAACTCGCCGCCTAGTTCTGCCGCGAAGGAGTTGATCAGGTTCCAGCGCAGATAGGTTTTCCAGTCTTCCAGGGAAGCGGTCTTCAGGTTATTGGCCAGCGCCTTGAAAAACTCCGGTTGCCCGACGATGACCGTATCGATACCCTGAATGTTCAGGCTGTCGAGCATGGATTTCCAGTCGATACCCGGCGACATCGCATTGGCTTCAGCCAGCGACATCTTGTTGTAGTTCGCATAGGGATCACGAAGGTCTTCCAACTTACGGGATGCCCGGGCCAGATCGGTTTCAAGCTTCATGATTGTTTTCGCATGACGGTCAGCCAATGCCGGCTCCTCTCCCATCAGGCGAAACATCTTGCCTAAGTGATCAAGGTACGCCGCACGTATTTCTTTGGTCCGTGAGTCTGAATTGAAATAGTAGTCGCGGTCGGGTAAACCGATTCCACCCTGATACAGGTGCAGGGAATACCGGGACGAATTCATCTCATCCTGGTAAATTGCCAACGCGAACATGGGCGACCCCGCGAATTGTTGGTGCCGGGCTACCAACCGAAGCACATCATCCTTTGTTCGGACCTGATCAATCAACCCCAATTCCTCCTGGAGCGGCTTTAGTCCGAGTTGATCGATTTTGACGGAATCCATTCCGGTCGCCCAGAAGTCACCGATCTTCTGTGTATTCGATCCGGGTTGTGCAGCCTGATCGTTCGCTGCCTGCTCACAAAGGCCACGAAGTTTTTCGAAGTTGTCGTCGCGCACCAGGTTGGCAATACCCCAACGACGCTCACTGGCGGGAATCGGATTGTTCTTTAGCCAATTGCCGGTGGCAAACTTGAAAAAGTCGTCGCCAGGCCGTACACTGGAATCCAACCATTGCACCAGGAAATCATCCTCGCGGATATTCGCAGTTTCAGTCGATCCAGCCTGTTTGCAGGCATAGTTGCCGGACAGCAGGAGAATCCCTGCAAGGCCGGATAAGAGTTTGGTGTAGAGCTTCATGGGTTTGTGGATACCCTGCAAAACTAGGGACTTTACCTACCGGAGGCCGGATTTAACGCACATTAACGTGTTTTACAAAATGATGATAAACTGACGATTCTACTTTTCCCTTGTACTATGTTCGCAGTTCCACACAACGTCAGCACGATGAACCTTCAGAAAATAGCCATAGCGGCAGGGATAATTTCAGGCATGATGACTACCGCTCGTGCACAACAGCATGTTCATAGCCAGGAACCGGCCGACACCACTACCCACTATTCCGCTGAAAAGCACCTGTCGAACATCCGTCAGCTAACCTTTGGCGGCGACAATGCGGAAGCCTATTTCAGTTTTGACAGCAAAAGCATTGTCTTCCAGGCAACCAACCCGGCCTGGAATGCAAGCTGTGACCAGATCTTTTCCTCGGCGATCGAACCGTTCAAACCAGCCCTGGTGAGTACTGGTTTGGGGAGAACCACCTGCTCCTACTTCCTGCCGGGCGACAGTCTTTTTCTCTATGCCAGCACGCACGGTGCTGGGAAGGAATGTCCGCCCAAGCCGGCACCCCGTGCGGACCACAAGTATGTATGGGCACTTTATCCGTCCTTTGATATTTACATGGCTGATCTGAAAGGACAGATCCGAAAACAACTGACCACCGAACCGGGATACGATGCCGAAGCAACCGTCAGTCCCAAGGGCGATAAGATTGTTTTTACCTCGACACGAAATGGAGACATCGACCTTTACGTCATGGATATTGACGGCGGGAATGTTCGGCAAATCACGCGTGAATTGGGATACGATGGCGGGGCGTTCTTCTCACCGGACGGCAGCAAGATCATCTTCCGGGCTTCCAGGCCTAAGACCGAGGAAGAAGTTTCCACCTACAAGCAGTTACTTCAGGAAAACCTCGTCATGCCGACGAATATGGAGTTGTATGTCTGCAATGCCGATGGTAGTGAATTGAAGCAACTGACCTCGCTGGGCGGAGCGAATTGGGCGCCTTTCTTTTCGCCGGACGGGAAGCGCGTCATCTTTTCGAGCAATCACGTTCGGAAAGGGTACAGTTTTAACCTGTGGATGATCCAACTGGACGGTACCGGATTGGAACAGATCACCTTCGATCCTCATTTCGACGCGTTCCCCATGTTTTCTCCTGACGGGAAGCGACTGATCTTTTCATCCAATCGTAACAATGGAGGGACACACGACACGAACCTCTTCATTGCGGATTGGGTAGAGTAACACCTGAACAGGATATCGTATCTTTTCGCGGAAATCCAATTCCGTGTCGAAAAACACAGCGCCCCTTTTCTACAGGATCAGTAGCGGATTCCGGTTATTCGTCCGGTCACAGCAATTTTCCGGATTCCTGCTGATCGGTTGTACTCTTCTTTCAGTCCTGCTGGCCAATTCCGAGGTCGGTGAAGCGTACCTTCATCTGTTCCATGCTGAATTACCCTTATCGATACCGGGCATACACCACACCGTCAGTGTCGAATGGCTGATCAATGACGGACTGATGGCCGTGTTTTTCTTATTGGTCGGGTTGGAGATAAAGCGGGAATTGTTGGTGGGAGAACTCTCGAGCTTTCAAAAGGCCTCCCTGCCGGTGATGGCAGCCATTGGCGGCATGATCGCTCCTGCCTTGTTTTATACTGCTTTTAACGCCGGAACCCCGAGTGTTTCGGGATGGGGCATTCCCATGGCGACCGACATCGCCTTCGCACTGGGAGTCTTATCACTGCTTGGTAACCGCGTACCCTTATCCCTGAAGGTGTTTCTCACCGCACTGGCTGTTGTCGATGATCTGGGGGCCGTTGGTGTGATCGCCGTTTTCTATACACACGATCTTTCGACTACGTACCTGTCTTATGCCGCTGCAGTGCTGTTGTTGCTGATGATAATGAACCGAAGCGGTATCAACTCCCTTTGGAAGTACCTGATCCCCGGCCTTGTTTTGTGGTATTGTGTCCTTCAATCCGGCGTACATGCAACCGTCGCCGGAGTATTGCTTGCCCTTTGTATTCCGCACAAGACCCGGAAAGGTCCTCCCCTCCTGAGTCGACTGGAAGAGCGGCTGCATACTCCCGTCAATTACTTTATCATGCCACTATTCGCCCTGGCGAATACCGCTTTACCGATCAAGTCGGAGATGGTGACGCATCTTTCGGATCCGATAGCGCTTGGGGTGATTTTCGGACTTGTAGTAGGGAAGCCGGTGGGCATATTTCTGTTTAGTTGGCTTTCAGTCACTACCGGTCTGAGTCAGTTGCCTGCTGGAACGCGGTTCCGGGAGTTGGCCGGATTGGGGATGTTAGGGGGAATTGGTTTCACCATGGCAATATTCATCGCCTTGCTGGCCTTTCGTGACCCTGGGCAGATCGTTGAAGCCAAGATCGCCATCCTGGTAGCGAGCCTGTTATCCGGCATATTCGGTTATTTGTTTTTATCCAAAAGCCTTCATGAAAGAGCTGGATCCTGAAGCGCTCGCGAGCCAGCTTCGCTCCCCGCATGGTGATCACGCCAAAGCAGTGGGAGAATTCATGAGTAAGGGAAATAAGCGGCTCTACGCACTCTTATTTCGCCGGATGACGGAGAACCCGATCGGCAGCGTCCTGGAGGTTGGCTGTGGAAATGGCTGGTACATGGACCGGTTCCTGGCATTAGGGAATGCAACGACCTATCAGGGATTGGATCTAAGTGAGGAAATGGTCAGGGATGCCCACGAACGGATCAAAGCATTGGGAAAGACGGATTTGGCCAGCGTGCAACAAGGCGATATCCTGCACTGGCAATCCGATGTGCAATATGACCTGGTCATCGCCATGAACCTCATCTATTTCTTCCCTGAACCGTCGGAACTGATCAAGCGATTGTCCGGTTTTCTAAAGCCCGGAGGCCAGTTGCTGCTTGGATTCCGGACAGCCGGAAGTATGCAACAATTACCCTTCGCCAGTTTCGGGTTTCGATTATTTGAGCCGAATGAAGTGGAAGACTTGTTCAAAGGAACAGGATTGACTTCCATCGACACTCAGTTGGAACGGGAAGAATTGGAGACACCTGCAGGTACCTTTTCGCTCGTGAATGCAGTTGTTTCCGGTATAAGACCGAGCGTACGAGCACTTGACTAAATTGATTTTATTCATTAGATTTGAGTGTATTATGAGAGATTATAAAAAGTATTCATTTAGAAATCTGGCTGTAGCGACTAGCTTTCTTTGGCTCTTCGCTGCTCAGGTCGCCTGGTCGCAAAAGGTCACCAAGGTGACCATTACGGACCAGCTTTCGGCCGCCAGTGCCCTCTCCTATGGAACTCCCAAACCGGCCGCGCCCAAGGATAAATTTGTGCTGGCTGGCGACAAGGGAGCAAAGGTGCTGGTCTATCTCTCGCTGGAACCCGACTCCATGATGCAACCGGGCTTCGGTTTCAAGTATACCGTTAACCGAAGTCAGGATGGGAAAGAGGAGTGGATAGACGAACGGCTGTTAGCCTTAAAACCCACGGCCAGGTATAGCATGGCGGCATTCACCCTGACAGAACCCGGTCGATATCATTTCCTGGTAACCGATCAGCAAGACGAACGCAAGGTCTACGCGGAAGGTTGGGCGACGGTGGTGCAGGAATAGGGATTCGGTCGGTTGTTAATCTTTCATAAATCACGCTCTCCGACAAATCCCAAACAATCCGAACCCCGTGGAAGCGCGTACATCCGGACATGCGAACACTTATCTTGGTCACCTGTATATTATTCAGTCTGGCTGCCTGCGGCCAGCGCAATACCCCCTCCCCGGTTATGTCTGATGTAATAAGCGTGCCCCCCGAATTCCTGGATACTGCCACGCTCGGGGGTGGCTGTTTTTGGTGTACCGAAGCTCAATACAAACTGCTTGATGGAGTTGTGAACGTAGTCTCCGGATATTCCGGCGGAGAGATCAGGAATCCGGCGTACAAGGAAGTTTGTTCCGGAAGAACCGGTCACGCGGAAGTCATACAAGTGGCTTACGACACGCGTAAATTAAGCTTCGACCAAATACTGGAAGCGTTCTGGGTATCACACGATCCCACCCAACTGAACCGACAAGGCAACGACATCGGAACGCAATATCGTTCGGTCATTTTCTATCATAATGCAGAGCAACAGCGTATCGCGGAAACCTATAAGAAACGTTTGAACGATGAGCAGGTCTTCAGCGATCCGGTCGTCACGGAAATATCGGCATTCAAGGCTTTTTACCCTGCCGAAGATTACCATCAGGATTACTATGCAGACAACGGTGACCAACCGTATTGCCAGTTTGTAGTCGCTCCCAAAGTGGAAAAATTCAAAAAGGTCTTCAAAGAGCGCTTAAAGCACTAAGCAACTGATCAGAGACCTTCGTTTTCGGAGTCCCAGGAGTTGAAGAGCATCTTTAGGAAGGTATTTTCCTTACCGGTGACCTCATTATCCGCCTTCACCAATTGGGTGGCAAAGTCCAGGAACTCGATCCGTTCCTTTCGGGTGGAATCGGAATAGAAATCATCCATACACTTTTGGAAGTGCAGCACATAATCGTCGGCGTGAAGCGCGCTCAGGTGCTCGATCGCGCCATCGAGTGAAACGTGGAAGGGGTAATTCTCCACCAGGTACTTTCGGATGACCAGGTCCTCTTCCAACGTGAATTTTCCATCAACAGCGGAAAGTAATTGCAAGAGATGATAGCCTGCTTCCGATTTATTCAAACGGCGTGTTTTTTCCATAACCAAGTATTCGCTCATCAAATTAGATTTTTTTCTCTGAATAAGCAACGATTCAGGGCACCGGTTGTTTTGAAATTTGGGCTTGTTTTTCAACAACAAACGCGAAAAACGTACCTTTAGGCAGATTTTTGCATGACCGTATGCCCGACTTGATCCGCCTGCTTCCCGACACCGTAGCCAACCAGATTGCAGCAGGTGAAGTCATTCAACGTCCCGCTTCCGCAGTGAAGGAACTGTTGGAAAATGCGATCGATGCCGGCAGTTCCAGGATCGATCTCTTCGTCAAGGATTCCGGCAAGACCCTGATCCAGGTCACCGACAACGGCTGCGGCATGAGTGCCACCGATGCCCGGATGGCCTTCGAGCGGCATGCTACCTCCAAGATCCGCTCCGCCGACGATCTCTTTCACATCCGCACGATGGGGTTTCGCGGTGAAGCCCTCGCCTCCATCGCTGCCGTGGCGCAGGTGGAACTGAAGACCCGACGGCACGACGATGAAGTGGGTACCCGTCTCCAGATTGACGGGAACGAAATACTTTCCCAGGAGCCTGTAACCGCAGCGGCCGGTAGCACCTTTTACATCCGGAACTTGTTCTTCAATGTGCCGGCAAGAAGGAATTTCCTCAAGTCGAATCCTGTCGAAGCGCGACACATCATCGACGAGTTCGAGCGGGTAGCGCTTGCTCAGCCGTCTATCGCATTTTCACTGAACCCGAATGGTCTGGAAGTCTTCAAGCTTCCCGCATCCAATCTTCGACAACGGATTGTCAACCTCTACGGGCAGCCCTATAACGAACGCCTGGTACCGGTTCAGGAGGAGACCACCCTTCTGAACATTCAGGGTTTTGTTGGTAAGCCCGAGTTTTCGCGTAAGACCCGCGGAGAGCAGTATTTCTTTGTCAACCGTCGTTTCATCAAGGACGGTTACCTCCACCATGCGGTCACGAATGCCTTTGAGTCCCTC